>Ga0207684_10001064_pt1 | contig 30762 bp, 29 predicted proteins | sample KBSK5501metaG_FD_184342 | JGI IMG/M metagenome (GOLD analysis project Ga0207684, IMG submission 184342) | Corn, switchgrass and miscanthus rhizosphere microbial communities from Kellogg Biological Station, Michigan, USA - KBS K5-50-1 metaG... | ecosystem: Host-associated > Plants > Roots >...
GACAGCTGCAATTTCCCTATGCCGCAGAGCGTTGATGTGAACGCGACTTTGGAGGCACCCAGCAGAGGAGGAGTAAACACCGAATGGGTAGGTGGCTGCGTAAGTGCTTTAGAAGTCGTGGGCGACATGCTGAGGTTGGGCCGGGATCTTGGGCTGGGCGGACAGTGGTCGATGATGACCCCCGGCGACGAGAGCACCGACCCTCAAAACTTATCAGCCTGCAGCCGAACAGCTTTGGCTCTCTGCTCCGCATCGGATTTCCCCTTTACTTCCGTTACTCTGCCGGTTCGCGGCCCAACGTGCCGCGCCGCAAGGCTCGTTCCTTGATCAATACAAAGAAAACCGGAACCAGAATCAGTACGTGAATCGTTGACGTTATCATCCCGCCCACCATTGGGGCAGCAATCGGTTTCATCACGTCGGAGCCGATGCCACTTGCCCAGAGGATGGGAATCAGGCTGGCGAGAACCGCGCATACGGTCATCAGCTTTGGCCGGAGCCGATGCACAGCACCCTCGATTGCGGCCTCATGAATATCGGCATCTGTGAGCAGGCGACCTGACGCAATGCGCTTATCGAGCGATTCGTGCAGATACACGACCATGACGACGCCCGTCTCCACCGCGATGCCAAACAGCGCGATATACCCGACCCACACGGCCACGCTGAAGTTGTAGCCAAGCAGCCACTGCAAGATCAGCCCTCCGGTCATGGCATAGAACGTGGGGAAGATCAGAACCATGGCCTCAGTTAGGGAGTGGAAGACCATGTACAAGAGCAGGAAAATCACGAAGAACACTACCGGCAAAATGATCTTCATCCGTTCCTTCGCCCGAAGCTGGAATTCATATTCGCCCGACCACTGATAGGTGTATCCCGCGGGCAATTGCAACTTTTGCCGAAGCATGTTGCTGGCCCGATCTACGAAGCCACCGTAGTCGGTGGTGTTGAGATCAATGTAGACATATCCCGTGAGCTGGCCATCTTCATCGCGGATCATCGCTGGACCGCGTGAAAACGAAATCTTGGCTACTTCGGAAATCGGTATCTGCGCCCCAGAAGGTGTCGCAATCAACACGCGACTCAGCTCTCCGACGTTGTCGCGAAAATCGCGCTGGTAGCGGACATTGATCGGATAGCGACTGCGGCCTTCGACGTTTTCGGCGACGTTCATGCCTCCAATGCCCGATTCCACAGCTTGTTGCACTTCGGCAATGGTCAAGCCGTATTTCGCTGCTTCTAGTCGGTTGACCTCCACATCGATGTAAAAGCCTTGCGAAACTCGCTCCGCGAAAACCGAACGTACTTGCGGTAAACCCGAGAGAATCTGCTGCACTTGTGCCCCGAGCTGCTGGATTTGCTCCAGATTTGTGCCTTGAAGCTTCATTCCTACGGGCGTCTTGATTCCTGTGAGCGCCATGTCGAGACGGTTTTGAACTGGCATGGTCCAGGTGTTCGTCAGCCCCGGAAACTGCAGCTTCTCGTCCATCTCGCGAATGAGCCTTTCGTAGGTCATTCCCGACCGCCACTTTTCGCGCGGCTTGAGCATGACCGTTGTGTCGTACATATCGAGCGGAGCATTGTCAGTGGCACTGTCGGATCGTCCCACCGCACCGAACACGGTCTCAACTTCTGGAAAAGACCGGAGAATCCGGTCCTGTTCCTGCAAGAGCTGCGAAGCCTGCGTGATCGAAATACCGGGAAGTGCCGTGGGCATGTAGAGCGATGAGCCTTCGAACAGGGGCGGCATGAACTGACTGCCAATCTTGAACATCAACGGAAACGTCACCACCAGGAATGCCAGATTGAGCAACAACGTCGTCTTGCGGTATTTCAGGCAGAGTCGTAAAACCGGCAAATAGAGTGCCCGCGTGATTCTTGAAATCGGATTCTCCGATTCAGGCCGCAGTTTCCCTCGAATGAAAATGACCATCAGGATGGGAACCAGTGTGATGGCCAACAAGGATGAGAAGCCCACTGCCAGAGTCTTCGTCCATGCCAATGGACGGAACATGCGTCCTTCCTGTGCTTCCAGGAGAAACACCGGGAGGAACGAGACCACAATTATGAGGAGAGAAAAGAACAGTGCGGGGCCTACCTGCTTGGCGGAGTCGATGAGAATGCGCATCCGCTCTCGTTCAATCGCCTTCTTGGTGGATTGACCTGCGCTCGCGGCTGTCTCTTTGTGGAGGACTGCTCCATTCGAGGAATTCATCTCCTCGGACACTCCTCCACCTGCTGTCGGTCGCTCGGAAAGATGCCGGTATCCGTTCTCCACAATGACGATGGCGGCGTCCACCAACACACCAATCGCCAATGCCAATCCGCCCAGCGACATGATGTTGGAGCTGACGTTCAGGTAGTACATGGGAATGAAAGAGATAACGAGCGCGATCGGTAAGGTGAGAATCGGGATCAGCGCTGAGCGGAAGTGAAACAAGAACACAATGATGACCAGAGAAACGATAACCGCTTCCTCAATCAGACTATGTTTCAACGTGTTGATCGATTCGCTGATCAGTCCCCCGCGGTCATAGCCGGAGGCGACCTCGACTCCCGGCGGCAGCGATCCTTTGATCTCGGCCAGCTTCTTCTTGACACCATCGATCACGTTGAGAGCGTTCAGGCCGTACCGCATAACGACAATGCCGCCTACGGTCTCGCCTTCGCCGTTCCACTCAGCAACACCTTCGCGGATGTCCGGACCGAAGGAAACCGTGCCCAGATCCTTGATGAGCACTGGCGTCCCGTTCTTTGCCATGACCGGGACGTTTGCCAGATCATCGAGTGACTTGAGATAGCCCAGCCCACGAATCATGTATCGCGTACCGCTCAGTTCCAGTACGCGGCCACCGACTTCATTCGTGCTCGACTTCACGCGGTCGATAACGGTGGAGAGGGGTATGCCATAAGCGAGCAGTTTGTTCGGATCAAGCTGCACCTGATACTGACGCACAAACCCGCCGATACTCGCGACTTCCGCCACACCAGGCACGGTTGCCAGCTGATAACGCAGGTGCCAGTCCTGAATGCTTCGCAGATCCGCGAGGCTCTGCTTGTGGCTGTGATCGACTAGCACATATTCATAGACCCAACCTGCCCCGGTCGCGTCGGGGCCGATGGCAGGATGCACATTTGCAGGAAGCCGACCGGCAATTGTCTGCAGATACTCCACAACCCGAGAACGGGCCCAATAAATGTCCGTGCCGTCTTCGAACACGACGAAGACGTAGGAGTCATTGAACATGGTCTGCGCGCGTACCGCCTTCACCCGCGGCGCAGCCAGCAAAGCAGTGACGATCGGATAGGTGACTTGGTCTTCGATGATGTTGGGTGGCTCGCCCTCCCAGTTGGTGTGAATAATCACCTGCACGTCTGAGATGTCCGGCAGGGCGTCCAGCGGAATGTGGCCCATGGACCAGATTCCGGCCAGCGTAAGCAGAAGCACTCCGGTGAATACCAGGAAGCGATTGTGGGCGCACCACTCGATGATTCGGGAGATCACGATTACATACCTCCTGTGGCATTGAGCGTGAGCTGCTTGTTGGCAATCGTTTGCCCTTTTTGTTGTGCCCTGACCGTGACCTGCCAGGTGCCACCGGAACCGAGATCGCCCTTGCCTTCGTACATACCGCCGCCCTTGTCGTTGGCATTGATGACGGTCTTCATTGAGGCCATTCCCATCGCCGGCATTGCGGCCATGAAGAAGGTCACAGTCACGTTCGCTCCCGTGATTGGCTGCCCGTCCTGGCCTGTTAACTTCACCCGAACGATGTTGCTGCCCTTGTGCGGAGGGTCGGGATCAGTCGTCAGTTCCACATTCGCTTGCTGTTGCGCTGGAGCGTTCATCGAAGCCGCCTGACCAGCGCCGGGAGGCGGAGGAACAAACGCGCCCGCGGCCGCCTGCAATTGCGCTTCGGAATCAATCAGGAAGTTTGCCGAAGTGACGATTTGTTCTTGTGCCTTGATGCCCTTCGTGACCACCAGTTCATCGCCGACTTGAGGCCCCAACTCGACTTCACGCGGCTCAATGCTCCCCTCGCCTTTGTAGATGAATAGCAGGTTCTTGGTTCCGGAATGAAAAGCCGCGCTGGCCGGGACAACCAGCTGCCGTCCCATTGGCAGTTTCGCGCGAACGTTCACGTACATTCCGGGCCTCAACTTCAGGCCAGGATTCGCAAACACCAACCGCACCGGAAGGGTGCGCGTGTTCATGTCCAGCTGCGGAAGGATGTAATCCACTCGTCCGTTGAAGACGCGGCCGGGATACGCATCGACCGTGACCTCTGCGGGATCGCCCGGCTTGATCTTCCCTGCATCACTTTGGAATACCTGGGCAAGTACCCAAACATCGGAAAGGTCGGCGATCGTGTACAGCATGGTTTCGGGCTGGACGTACATATTGGGCAGCGCGTTTTTCTGCGTGATGTAACCGGAAACCGGAGAATGGATGGTGAGATCCGTGATGGCCTTGCCCGTCTGATCGAGCTTCTCGATGTCGGCAGGAGACACTTCCCATTGCAGCAATCTCTCTTTGGCAGCGCCGAAGAGCGAGGCAGCACCCGAAGCTACCCCACTCACTCTGCTCTGCTGCAAAGACTCGGAGTTCTTCTTGGCCAGCAAGTATTCATGTTCGGTCGAGACCAGGTCAGGGCTGTAGATCGTAAATAGCGGCTGGCCCTTGCCGATGAAATTGCCCGTAGCGTCCGCATAGACTTTGCGAATCCATCCCGCGAATCGCGTCTGTACATAGGCCTGCCGCCGCTCATCAACCTGCACATTGCCGTAGAAACGAAGCTCCGTGTTGACCGGCTTGGATTCGACCTTCCCCAGCACAACTCCGATGTTCTGCATCCGCTGGGGCGTGAGCTGAAATGGGGCAAGCGGCGTCTCTTGCATATTGCCCGCCTGAGGCTCGCCCGCTGATCCTGCTTCGGAAGGCGAGGCGTTGGCCGATGAAGTCCGCCCCATCGCCTCCATGGACTCGCTTGCGGAACTGGTGCCAAGCTGCGAAGGAGTTCCGGCATGGCTTAAACGCCACCACAAGACCGACGCCACAATCGCGAGCACAAGAGTTGTAGTGACTGCAATCCAAAACGCGCGGCGATAATTATTGTTTTCTGTACGGAGCATGTCTGATCCTCATTTGCATTCGTTCCTAATTGTGCTCATTCATGGCACATCCACCCCGGTAAGGCGCTCTAGTTCAGCCAGCGCCGATTCGTGCTCGACCAATTCGCTTCGATATTCCAGATCGAGGTTCAGAACATCAAGGAACCCGGAAAGCAGGCTCTCGAAGTCTAGGCGGTTCGATTGATAGGCAGACAGAGCCGATTGAAAGGTAGATTCCGATTGCGGAACAAGGCCGTCGCTGAAGATCTTCAAGCGCTCTGCCGAAGTTGTTGCGCGCACGTATTGTTGTTGGACTTCCGAAAGCACGCGCTGCGATTCCGCGTCTAGCTCATGCCGCGCTCGTTCCTGGTTCTCCTGAGCTTCCGCCAGTTCAGCCTTCTGGTGTCCGCGATTGGGCAACCGGATGCCGAACGTTGCCATGTAGTAATCGCGAAATTGGCTGGCATTGTGCTCGTAGTTGTACTGGACATTGAAGTCTGGACGGAAATTCCTGTGCGCCAGCTCCACCTGTGTTTCCCGCTCCCGAATGGAGGCAGTCTTGGAGCGCACAGCCGGATTTTGCTCACGAGCTTTCTGCAAGAGTTCGGCTGCGGTGTACGGAAGAGCTCGCAACGTGAGAGTCTCGGCAACGATGTCCGCGGACTCCTGCGCGCGTCCCAAGATCTCCTTGATCTGGGCTTCAAGCAGTCCTTCTTCCTGATGGTGGTGTGCGATCTCTTGAAGAATCTTGGTGCGCTGCAATTGGGCTTTCAGCACATCCTGCTGATTGCCTTGGCCTACGCGGTAGCGTGCCTCAGTCGACTCCTGCACCTGAGTCAGTAGCGTGTCACTTCTCTGCAGAACTCCAAGGGTTTGCTGAATGTAGGCCAGGCGGAAATAGACCATCTTGAGATTTCCCACCACCGTTCTGCGGACTGAATCGGTCTGTGCTTCCATGGAGTCCGCTTCGTGTTCGGCGATATGGGCACGCAACTGCCGTTTGCCTGGGTAAGGGATGTCCTGCGATATGCCGAACCCGATGTAGGCAAAATCGCTGTTGCTGTAACCCGCGAAGGGGCGTGGACTGCCCACGCTGAACTGCTGCACTGACAGTTGCGTCTCGGGAAGAGCCGAGGCCTGCTTGGGAACATTTCGTGAGGCCTGCCAAGCGTGAAACGAGGCCGCGATCTGCGGATTTTTCTGCTCCGCTTCCTGCGTCAACTCACGGAGAGACGTTGGCGCGGCATTGTGTTCCGCCACGGCAGGAGATTCATCAACGGGCCTCCGCGAACTCGGTTGTTCTTGAGCGCCAGCAATGCCGGCTGTCGCCAGGGTTCCGACGAGCAAAACGCTAGTAATACGAGCACACCCGAAGAAACTTCGGGACAAATCGATAGATTTCATCTTTCCTCCGGATCACAAACACAAGTTTGTAAACGCGCGAACGTGCAGACGCACGAGTGCGTTAGAAGCTCAGAGGAAAAAAGATCAGATTCTTAGGACTGTGGTGGTCAGAGATTCTAGTCCAGGCGGACTATGCGCGCACGAAACACGAGACGACCATTGTGCGAGCGAGAAGTATGCGTCGGTTTCGGCGGTAAGCGGAAGCGCGTGAAAGAGAGCCGGAGTGGCATGATCCAATTGGGAAGAGGCAGTCTTCAGAGCGTGAAAGTCCGCAGGCGTGGCGCTTACCTTACAGCAAGGATGGGATTTCGCCATTCCCATGTCTCCGCACTGCTCGGCCATCTTCTTGCAACACTCGCGCTCGGCGGATGTCATTGCTGTACCCGGCAACACGCAGGCCGCGACCGGCAACGCAGCCAGCATCAGCGCCAGAGCGGAAACACCGACTTTGATCAACAGTTTCAACATCACCAGTCTATCCACAGCTGACAGTAAGACGCAACAGGCGGGAAAAGGGTTCAACTTACCCCCGGTACCCGCATCGGCCAATGCTGGTTGCGGTTTTCAGCCACGCCGCAGACAGAAACGGATTGAAAGCGGACCGCGCGAGAGGCAATTCGAGTTTAAGTCCTTCACCATCATCGTAGCCAGGAACGGAACCGGATCTCGCCGAAAAATAGCGGACTGAGAGCGGACTGGGAAGGAAGGACGCAATTCCGCTAAGTCCTTTGAAATGATGGTGGCCAGGGACGGAGTTGAACCGCCGACGCCCAGCCTTTTCAGGCTTATCCCTACATTCTTCAACAACTTAACTCTACAGAGTGGCCCCAGTTTTGTGACCATTCTGTTACCAGCGCCGATGTTCGCCTAAGCGTCGGCCCAATCTCAGCCGTGCTGTGCTTAACATTTTGTGGGGCATATCCAACTCCCCGTGATACGTCAATACCAATCAGCGTACCTTGATGGCGTTACTACAACAGTCCGGGTCGCGATGTCTATCGTTCGGCTTCAAATACCCGCTTTCGCATCCACACAACAGAACCACCATGTTCAAATCGCACTTCGTCCATAAATGCCTTCATCAGATAAATGCCGCGGCCATGGATGGAATAGATACTTCCAGGCGCTGTCGGGTCCGGGACTTTGCTTAGATCAAATCCCTCACCTTCATCGCTTACGGCAATAGAGATGTCACCGGACTCACATCTGCACTTAATACAGACATACCTTCGAGGGTCCCCACGATTGCCGTGAACGACAGCATTATTTAGGGCTTCACGGAGTGCAATTTCAATGTTGTCCTCGCTGACAGGGATACAGCGGGACTGTGTGAGCAAACGGATGAGGTTATCTACAGAGGTGGAAATAGCAGCGGCTTCACTGGGCAGTGCACACTGAAGCTGGATTGAGGGGCGGAGGCAAGGAATCGGCACGGTGTCTAAACCAATGAAGGCTCTCTCGCTTTTCGCCCGCGCCTTTTCTCGCTGGATCGCGGCCAGCATTGCGGCATCATCGTTAAATTTGAAATATGTGAGCCCCTGCTTCTTTGCTTCGTCTTCTTCAACTTTCCCGAGATATCCGACATCAGGCTTGTTCACAACCTGCACATCCTTGTCTTCGAGGTATTGACGAATCTGCCCCGGCGAACGTGAGTCCGTCTCTGGAACGCGTTTCAGATATTCAAGAACGTGCTCCGCACCAAGCTCGGCATCGTGACGCGCGATTCCCACCAGGCCCTCGCTAGCACGCCGGGCCCAGCCGACGACGTAGATGCCGTCCAATATCTGGCCCTTCTGAGGGTCGAACACCTCGTACGAGGTCTGCTTGGGATCGGTGCTATGGCGCGTGACGTACCCGCTCGCGCCGGTTGGGATTCCCAGCGTGGCATCGTGCACATCGCCGATGGCAAAAATCACGGTGTCTACATCGATCTCCCCTGTTTCGTCCATGGCTTTAGCCGCTACGCTGCCATCCTCCTGGACTAGCGTGTTTTCGGTCACAGTGAGACTTCGGATGCGGCCGCCCGGACCGGCTTTGATTTCCTTCGGCGAGGACAGAAAGCGGAATAACAAACCCGGACCCGCTATCCTATTGACCGGCTTGCTCAGCACCGAAAAAGTGTCGTTCGCAAGCTTGGACACATCTTGGCCCACGGCAGCCAGTTTGTCCTTAATGCGCTCCAATTCCTGCTGAAACCCGGCACGGTCTAGGTGCTGCTCGATGTTCGCGAACTCTTTCTTGTCGAACTTTGCCTCGAACGGTCCACGCCGGGCGATCGCGATTACTTCCTCAGCGGTGTGACGGGGATCGTCGATCATCAACCACCGCGCGATGTCCACCATCACGTTGCCTATGCCGACGATAGCGATTCGCCTTCCGATCGAGAAGTCCCGCGTGGCGAACGGCGGCAACAGGTTGTAGTGGTAAACGAAATCCTTGGCGGAGTAGACGCCCTTGGAGTCCTCACCAGGCAGACCCACCTTTTTCGTGCCCTGCGCTCCCACGGCAAACACTATTGCAGCGGGGTTAAAGCCCTGTAACTCCTGGATGGTCAGCGCACAGTTCGTGCCGATCGGGACATGGCCGAAGTAGTGCACGTTGGGCATAGCGGAGTACGGCTGCAAGCTGCTTGCGCAGTCCGGATCTCATCTTGTCCTTGGCGGGATAAATGCCGTACTCGGCAAGGCCACCCGGTTTGATATCGCGATTGAAGATCATCACCTGATGGCCAGCCATCGCGATCTTTCGGGCCGCGAACATTCCCGCGGGACCGGCGCCGACCACAAACACCGTCTTCACTACCTGCCTCCTGGATGGCGCTTTCCCCTTAACTCACTGTCTCAGCGCCCAAGGGTGCACCTCCGTCCATTCCTCCTCCTTCCCTTGCGCCCGCCCTGCATCGTTTCTCGCCGTTCCCGACTTAGAAGTTGAACTGGTCGATATTGTCCTTCGTGAATCGGGACGGATCCCCCAACACGATCACGTTCTTCAGTGTGAGCGGACCCTTGGCCGTGATGTCGTCGAGCGATGCGAGCGCGTCGCGCGTGCCCAACCGTCCTGCCGGCACCTTGGCTTGCGTCGCATCATCCTTGAGGGCGCCCGCCACACTGGCCTGGGCCGCGTAAACAGCCAGGTAGCCCAAGTCGACCGGGTTCCAGAGCACGACGGTCTTGACCGTGCCTCGCTTGACGAACTCCCTCATCTGGTTGGGTGTGGCCATCCCGGTAACGACGATTTTGCCCGCGAGCCCCGCCTGCTCCACCGCTTCCGCCACCTTGGGAAGGGCGACCACCGTCGGAGCGACGATCGCGTCGAGTCGATCCCGATACTTGTTGATCAGGTCCTGGGTTGCGCTGAACGACTCCGCGGGTTTTCCCTGCCCATAACCGATGTCAACCAGCTGCATCTTCGGGTACTTCGCCTTCATCCGCTCCTTCATGGTGGTGATCCAGGAGTTCTGGCTGAACGCACCGGGATCCGTGCTCACAACGGCGAAGCGCGCGCTCGTCCCGGCCTGTTCGGCTACCACGTCGACAAGCGCTGCCCCCGCCTCCGTGAACGTCGCTTGGTTCACGAACCACTGACGCGCGGTGGGATCGGCCACGTCGGCGTCATAAGTGACGACCTTGATCCCGGAGGTCTTCGCCTTCCTGGCCATGGGCACCATCGCTTCGGGGTTCATGGGCGCGATGATGATGGCATCCGGCTTCTGCGCCACCAGGTCATCGACCATGCGGACCTGTTCGTCGCTATTCGCGGCAGCCGGTCCTGTGTAGAGAAAGTCGATGGCCACATCCTTCCCCTTCAGCTCGGCCACAGCTTCTTTGGCGCCTTTCTCAGTGGCCGCGAAATAGGGCGTGCCGGTGAACTTGGGGACCATGACGATCTTGAGGGCCTTCTGCGCCTGGCTGGGCCCATCGCCGTGAGACGCCTCCTTCCCCGCTGCCTGGACGCGAGTGAAGGACGAGGGCAGGAGCGAACCACCGGCAACGATGCCAACCGTCTTGACGAAATCACGCCTGGCGGCGGAGAACCCGATGCCGCTGCTCCTCCCGGTAATACCTGCGACTTTGTTGTCTAGTCTTCTCATGTGATCATCCTTTTCGATTTTTTCTGCGTGATCCGCAGTCTGTTTTCTGTCTGTTTTCATCAATTCGTGCCGCCAGCGGCCCGGATGACTTCTCCGGTGACCCAGCGCGCCTCATCAGAGGCGAGAAAGACCGCCACAAGCGCGATGTCCTCCGGCTGGCCCAGCCGGTTGAACACGGACTCTTTGGCGAGCGTCGGTCCCATGTCACCGGCGAACATCCCTGATGTGCCTTCGGTCGCCGTGTGTCCTGGAGAGATGGCGTTTACACGAATGTTTCTGCCGCCGAGCTCCAGAGCCAAGCCGTGCGTCAGGTTCTCTACCGCTGCTTTGGTCGACGAATAGACCGCGATCATCGGCCGGGCGCGTGAACCCACGATCGAGCTGATGTTGATGATGCTTCCGCCCTCGTCGCCGAAGGACTTGATTGCCTCCAGCGAGGTCAGGACAGGACCCAGCACGTTCGTGTTGAAATGCCAGTGAAATGTGTCCTCGGTCGTTTCGGCGAACGGTCCGGGCCGGAATACGCCCGCGTTGTTCACCAGAACGTTCGGTGTGCCGAACGCCTTCTTCGTCTCAGCAAAGAGACGGGCGACGTCGGCAGCCTTAGAGACATCGCCTTGGATCCCGACTGCCTTACCGCCAGCCGCAATGATCTCGGCGACGACTTTCTTGGCCGCAGCCTCGCTCGAACTGTAGTTCACGACCACGGCCGCGCCTTCACGGCCCATGGCCAGCGCGATGCCGGCGCCGATGCCCTTCGATGCGCCGGTGACGATCGCAACCTTTTCGCTCAATCTTCCGTTCTTCATAATCCCCTCCTTCATGTGCTGTAGCGGCGATCCGGTGTGAAGTCGTTTCCGCTTTCCATCGCCGTACACGATAAAGAGATTTTTTTCGTGCTGAAACGATCCGTCGTATGTTTCAATCACATTGATAGGAAAAGGCGATCAATATGGAATTACGTCATCTTCGATATTTCACCGCAGTCGTGCAATGGAAGAGCTATCGCGAAGCGTCTCGGCGGATCCACGTTGCGCAACCGGCAATTAGCCAAACGGTTGTGAATCTCGAAGAAGAGCTCGGGCTGAAACTGTTTTCACGCGCGAAGCGCGTTGCGCAGCTCACACCCGAAGGCGAGGTGTTTTATGCCGAAGCGGTACGCACGCTCGCGCAGGCTGAATTGGCTATTGAGACTGCCAGGCGAGCCGCACGGGGCGAGATCGGAAGGCTCTCGATTGGATTCCTCGGCTCGGCGACATCGGCATTTCTTGCAGAGCTTGTGCGCAAGTTCAAAGCAACTTATCCAGGTGTGAAACTGACCATGGAAGAGCTCACTCCAGTTCATCAGGACGCTGCGTTCGAAAAAGAGGAGATCGACATCGGGTTCACCCGGACACTCACCGCAGAACAGAGCACGACATTCTCATCGCGGGTCTTGTACCGCGATCCGCTGCTGGCTGTGCTGCCGCGTTCACGACCGGTGAAGAGCAAGCGCGTGCATGTTGCAGATCTGGCGAACGAAACCTTTGTCTTGTTCCACCGTCAGGGCCACCCCAGTGTGTTCGATATGACCATAGCCATGTGTCGGAAGGCCGGCTTCAGCCCGCGCGTCGACACTCAGCCGGCTATGTTGCAGACGGTGCTGTCGCTGGTTGAAGCAGAACAGGGCGTTTCCATCGTGCCTGCCTGTGCGAGAAACCTGCGTTCAAATGGTGTCCGGTTCTACCGTTTGCAACCAGATGACGTACGCGTCGAGCTTGTCGCCGCATGGAAAAAAGCGAACCCGTCCGTTGTCCTTCGCGCCTTTTTGGAGTTGATTGATACAAACGCTGCACAGATTCGGAGCAAGGCGGAGCTTCACTGACATCGATTATTTTGCAAGGACTTCATATCGTAGAATTCGAGATAGTCCCCGATGTCGCCTTAACGGCGAGCGTATCAGCCACGGACAGCGAGGTAAGGTTTGCCGACAATCCACGAACTTGGGTTCATCGGTACGAGCGCGTTTATCGGCACCGATCATCAAGGAGCGGGCACTCGGAAGGACCGCTCTGATCCAGTGGGCTGCTTGTCGGCAAACGAGAAACTGACGATGTTTTCCGATGAGTTCCGGTTTGCCCGTCACCCTTCCAAGAAGCGTGATCGAAAAGCCCCCCAATCACACTCATGGGTCGAACCACCGATGCTATTTGTCGCTATGCTGCTGAGTCTTCGAGTGCAAGTAGACGGCAATCACAACAGGGTGCATGCCTCGCTAAAATCGAGCCGAGGGCCCCGCGGCATGAGCGTCGCAGGGTCGCCATAGCCGATGTTGCAGAGAAAATTCGATTTCACATGTCCTTCAGGGAAAAACTCCTGCTCGCAGGACTCACATTTGCCAGCCGCAAAGAACTCCTCATCGAGTTTTGCGTTATCAAAACCTGACATCGGCCCGCAGTCCAGTCCCAGAGCCCGCGCCGCAAGTATCATGTAGGCTCCTTGCAAGGTAGAGTTCCGCAGCGCAGTTTCCTGAATCAGCTGGGGGTTGTTCACAAACATATCGCGCATGGTGGGGTAGTGTGGAAACAGCCTGGGCAACTTGTCGTAGAACTTCAGATCATAGGCGATGATGACCGTGACCGGAGCGGCCATCGTCTTCTCTACGTTCCCAGGCGCGAGCGATGGACGGAGGCGCTCCTTTGCAGCCGTGGAACTAATGAATACGAACCTCGCAGGACTGATATTTGCGCTCGTGGGCCCCCATTTCAGTGTGTCGTAGAGCTGCCGTAGCAGCTCCTCGGGCACTGGCTTGGGAAGCCATGCGTTGTAGGTACGGGCTTTCCGAAACACCAGATCAAGTGCGTCATCACTCACTCTCATTTTCTCGATCCTCTCCATCATTGTCACGGTTTCCTCCTATTCATTCGTTTCACAAAATCCGATTGACGTGCTCGACTCCGCGATCGTTTTCTCATTATCCTCGTACTTCGGCGGGTCGACGCCGGCGCTGCCAACAGAAACCAATATTCCGCTCACCCGGACGGAACAGGACAACTCGCCATCGAGAAGCGAGCGCAGGAAATGTGTCGGAAAACGGGCTTCGGTCCCCGCGCTTCACCGGTTGTTGAAGATCATTTCCGGAGGCTGGACGCCGCGATCTATGGCCTCTGCCCTATTCAAGAAACCGCGCGTGCAATCCTCGGTATTGAAGAGATCCGTGACAACTTCGAGCATCACGGCGTCGGCCGCCGGGACACCGCCAGACGACCAGGCCTTGAGCAGTGTGCGGGTCGCCGCGTAGGACTTTGTAGGCCCGATCGCCAGTTTCTGTGCCATCGCTTCGACTGTCTGGGCAAGTTCGGCCTCCGGGACCACCTGTGTCGCGATCCCAAGTTGGCCAGCCACTGGAGCGGAAATGGGTTCTCCGAGCATCGCGAAGCGCGACGCCCGTCCCCGACCGACCCGCTCAGCCAGACGCTGCAGCGCTCCTGCGGCCGGCACCATTCCCGCAGTCACCTCTACGCAGCGAAAGACGGCGTTCTCCGCCGCAACGATGAAATCGCAGGCGAGGGCAAGCTCGAAGCCGCCGCCAAACGCGACGCCCTGGACGGCCGCGATGTTCGGCACCTTCAAAGCTTCGATCGCGCGATAGGATAGATTGACTTCCGACGATAGAGGTGCGGAACCGATTCACGTCCTTATCGGTCCACTCCCGCAGGTCGGAGCCGATTTGAGAGAGTTAATTACGAAATACCATGAAAGCCATGCGTACCAGATCGCTGAGGTTTATGCTTTCCGGAACCAGTCCGACGAAGCGTTCGCGTGGCTAGACCGAGCTTATGCCCAACGTGACGGCGGTCTGATCGAAACGAAAGTGGATCCCCTGCTGAAGAACTTGGAGCGCGACCCGCGATACACTGCGTTCTTGAACAAAATCCATCTGCCGACCATTTGCCGACCATATAACACTGGTCCCGAGTGCGTTATTGACCGAATCAAAACCTCGAGCGCATGTAGTAGTGGTGAAGGTCACTAACAACAAAAGCCGAGAACCACAAAAAGAGGTGGCACTCGATCGAGTGGAAAAGGAGGACTGACGCGCTTCAGGTAGCCAACGACGATGACTGTGATATCTCCGTCGGCAAGGAGAAGTGAAAAGTTGCACATCGTCCCTCGTTGGCGATTGCCCACAAAGCCTTGTCATTTCCTTCCCCCGCTCGCAATAGGCAGTTCTATATCCTTATTCTGGTTGGAAAGAGGAATGTGGTTCACGATCAATCGAACCCCAGTCTGACCGGTCAAAAAACTCCAGATCCACTGCAAAAACACGGTGAGACGCAAACTGCTAGTTGCGAGAAACTGTAGATGAATCCCTGCCCACGCCAGCCAAGCTACTAATCCGCTCAGCCGGACTCTACCTGCTTGAAGGATTGCGAAACCCGCTCCGATAACGGCCATATTTCCTTTATCGAAATATCGGAACGGCTTGGGGGAGCGCTTACTAACCAAGCTTTGAGCGATGCGCCGACCTGCATAGCGACCTTGTTGAATCGCCACTTGAGCGACACCCGGCAGTGGTTTTCCGTCCTGCTCGAGCGAAGCAGTATCCCCTATTACATATATGTCCGGATGTCCGGGAACCGTGAGGTCGTTTTGAATGCGGACGCGGCCGGAGCGGTCCGTCTCTACGTTCAGCCATTTGCCGGCAGGCGAAGGCGCTACTCCCGCAGTCCAGATCACGACCTTGCTTGCGACACGCTCTCCGCCGACGACAATCCCATCCGCGTCAATTTGGTCAACGCTTTGCCCCAAGCGCACCTCTACGCCAAGATTTTCCAACCGGCGTTTGGCCGCCTCGGAGAGGTCCGAAGCAAAACTTCCCAAAACCCGAGGCGCCATGTCTACGAGCACGATGCGTGTCGCCGCGAGGTTGATACGACGGAACTCCGCTTTCAGCTTGGTGCGGACGAGCACTGCAAGTGATGAGGCAAGTTCTACACCGGTTGGACCGGCCCCCACCAAGATAAAGGTCAGAAAATCCTGGCGCCGGCTTGGATCGTCCTCCGCTTCTGCTTGTTCGAATGCTTTTAGAACCTTGTTGCGGATGCGGACCGCGTCAGCCAGTCCCTTCAGACCGGGCGCAAACTCTGCAAACTCATCGTGCCCAAAGTAACTATGCGCGACTCCTGTTGCGATCACCAAGATGTCGTAACCGAGCGCAGCGTCCTTGTGATCCTCATTGCTGGCGTAGACAAACTTTGCGTCTTTATTGATTCCGCTGACTTCGCCAAGGAATACGGTCGTATTTCGCTGATTCTTCAGAAGTCCCCGGATCGGAGATGCGATTTGAGCGGGCGAAAGCACCGTTGTCGCCACCTGATAGAGCAGAGGCTGAAAGAGGTTGTGATTCGCTCGATCAATCACAACGACATCGGCGTCTGCATGCTTAAGGGCCTTAGCGGCAGCGAGCCCTGCAAAACCGGCGCCGATTATCACGATTCTCTTCATTCATTGCCTCATTTGTGATTCAGTCACGGGTCGAAATGTGATCAATCACTTAGCGCGATCGTGCACGGGCATTTGCGACTTGACCATGGCTCGGATGTCTCGGTTTTCGAAAACCAAACTTTGGCGCTCCTGTGTCTGTCGAAGCACAACATCCACCATTGCCCAGCCCAGGTCGTCAGCCCGAATGACCTGGTTCGGAAACAGCAGTCGAAACATCGGATAGACCGCGCGTAACAGCCGGTAACTGAAGGTCGGTTCCTTTCGCGGCTGAACAGGGTAGATATACGCGGGCCGGAAAAGGTAAACGCGTGGGAAGCCGGACGCGAGTAATGCCTTCTCTGCCTCTCCCTTGTAGCGTGCGAAGGCAAGCCGGCTTCGTCCCGTGGGGTCGGCACCATTCCCGCTCAAGAACGCGAAAGCGGCATTCGGACTGTTGTTTCGGAGAACTCGCGCAAACTCGATCGTATAGTTGGCGGTTATGGCGCGGAGTTCCGCGTCTGATACTGAGCCGGTATATGTCCCCAGGCAATAGACCGCCGCGTCCTGACCCGAAAGTGCATCCGTGAGCGCGGAACAGTCCGCGAAGTTTTGATGCAGAACCTCTTTCAACTTAGGGTGCGAGATGCCCAGTTTCTTGCGGCCAATCGAAGTCACGCTTTTTACGGCGGAGTTATCGAGCGCATAACGAAGCGCGTAGCCGCCGACCATTCCAGACGCGCCCACAATGACGAGACGCTTTTGGTCGACAGTGGGAACGCTCATCGACGCGCTCGAAACCACCTTGTTGGTCGCTGTCATGACAGAATGCGCTCTTCGATCCAGTCCACGTACAGCAGGCGCTCCGCAAACAGCCATGCGCCGTCTTGCTTCACGAAGGTGTCGTAATAGCGGAGCGCCGCGATCATCAGCTGTCGCTTGTTACCGTCGACAGTGAGGTGATGGGGCATGCAATAGGTTTCCCCTGTGCCTCGGTCGTTGGCGAGCGTGAGGATCGTGGTCTGCCCAAGGAAGTGCATGGTCGCGGCATACTTGCTCAGATCTGCAAAGACTGGAGCCAGCGCTTCAGGGGAGTTCAGTTCCTGTGAAGGCTTCGGGTCTTTAGCGTTCATGAACACGACGAAGTGAGTGTCGGCGGTAAAGAGCGCCATTTGACCTTTCGCATCGCGACGATCAGCACAGTGTGCATAAGCTTCAACGAGCTCGCGTATAGCGAGTCGATCGGCGGCTTCGTTGGGAGACATACTGACGTGCTTGCTCATAAACTCCCTCTTATTCGTTTTGTTCGGGATCACTCAAGGATGGCTTTTGGCTCAAGAAACGCCTCAATCCCGTATTTGCCATATTCGCGGCCGACGCCGGAGTATTTAAACCCGCCCCAGGGTGCCTGCGGATCGTCCGTCATGTTATTGATCACCACCCGGCCGGCCCGCAGCTGAGAGGCAACACGACGTGCGCGCTCAAGGTCGGTTCCCATGACGGCGGAGTGAAGACCGTATTTGGAGTCATTCGCAATGCAGATCGCTTCATCTTCGGAGTCGTAGGCGATCACACTGAGCACAGGGCCAAAAATCTCTTCTTGGGCGATCGCCATGTCATTCTTCACATTGATAAACACGGTAGGCTTCACGAAGTAACCCGCTTCGAGACCTTTCGGGCGACCTTCTCCGCCGACGAGCACTTCCGCGCCCTCTTCAATGCCTTTGCGGATGTAGGACTCCACACGTTCATACTGTTTTTGCGACACCATTGGTCCGACGGCAATGCTGGGATCAGCCGGATCGCCGACGGTAAAAGCACGCATCCCATCCTGTATGGCCTGCTTCACCTCGTTGATCCGGCTTTGGGGCACGAGAAGGCGCGTTCCGGCGGCGCAAGCTTGACCGCTGTTCAAAAAAGCCAAGATAAGAGCCGATGGGATGGCCTTGTCGAGTGCGGCGTCATCCAGCACGATGGTGGGCGACTTTCCGCCCAACTCGAGCGTGACACGCTTCATGGTTGCCGCGCCATCGCGCATGATGGTTTCACCCACGGCGACCGAACCAGTGAACGAAATTTTTGCGACGTCGGGATTGCGAACCAATTCGGCGCCGACGGTAGTGCCGAGGCCTGTCACCACGTTGTAGACACCCTTTGGTAGCTCGGCCGCATTCAAACACTCGACCATCAGCCTCGTCTGCAGCGAGCTCATCTCGCTCGGCTTGATGACAACCGTACAACCGGCCGCTACGGCCGATGCCAGCTTGAGGCAAATGAACAGTGCGTTCGCGTTCCAAGCTGTAATCAGACCGGCGACGCCGACAGGTTCCAGCGTGACTGTCGTCTTGCCCCAACTTTGTTTCAGTGGCAGTTCTTGAAGTCCCTTCTCAGCCGCTGCAAAAGCGTTGGCACCTGACTCCACAATAAGCCGGGCGAAGCGGGCGACCCCGCCGTACTCCTCAACCATCACGGCCGTTAGATCGTCGATGCGTGCTGAGACAGCTTCGTGTAACCGGCGCAAGTAGCGCGAGCGCTCTTCCTTCGTTGTCCGGCTGAATCCGGCGAATGCGCGCTTGGCGGCCGCTATAGCGCGTCTCGTATCATCCTCATCGCCTAGCGTGACGCGGGCGATTACTTTCCCGTTGGTCGGTTTGATAATGTCCATGACTTCGCGGCCATGGGATTCAACGAACGCTCCATCAATGTAGTGTGTCGTTATGGTTTTAATCGTGTCTTTCTCTGTGATGGTTGCCATCGCCTCTCCTGGTACGAATATTTACGGTGTTCGTACTGCTTGGAATGCAAGCCAAATTCCGTGACAAGCTATGGCCTCACCCTCCTACATCATTGCGAGATAAGCACTTAGGCAACAGGAAATGTGTTTGGGTGCGACATGAAATTGCCAGTGTCAGTCTGTTGACAGTGCTTTTGATCGGCATTGAGTAGCGCCTGTGGGGAGAGTCTCTGGGTCTTGTCGGCGTGGCTTTTTTCGCTCAATGATTTGTCTCGAAGGCGATCCGCTCTGCGGCCTTAGGTCAATGTGTGAGGGGAATCTCTTTTCGAGTAACCGGAACGGTTGCCATATCGCTTTATCGACCGACTGAATCTCCCGAAAACGACACCTGACCGATACTGGCCAATGCCTGTATGGCGCGAGTGCAAGCTTCGCGAACTTGGGAAGCTGAGCAGCCGAGAAGAAGAGCGCACTCGCTTTCCCGGTAGCGCTCCAGAACACGCATTACGAAAACAAAGCGCTCGAAGTCTGCAAGCCTTAATACAGCGTCGGCATCGAAATGTCGGGACGGACTGCTCGACTGCTGATTGTGAGAGAAAACTGATCGCAGCGACGACGAACTGGAACTCAGTCGCGGCTGGAGTTCACGAATTGCGCTTTCCACGATAACGCGCTTCGTCCAGGCACCTGCCCATTGCCTGAACACGCGGGTCTCATTGGCACAGCGCTCAATACCGGCTACAAAACACGTTTCTCCTTTCTGGTGATCTCCCGTGAGGAGAAAGGAAAGCTGATAAAGAGGATTCAGGTCCTCGTCGAAAATCCGGAGAAACTCCTCGGCAGTCGTGTACTGATTTTCAGCGCTTTCAGATATTCGAGTGCGGGCCTGCCCAGCCATTTATCAACCTCTCGGGACTTTCTTGCTCGCGCATCGCGCAACTTGTTTCAAACCCTGGTTCACATCTTGAGAGAGCCGGGTGTTTCCGCAAATCCAGCACATGCAGGGCACTTGCCAAACCTCCCCAGCTGCAAGTGCAAGGACTGCAATGCCGGCGTTCAGAAGGCTGTGCGTCGAATCGTCGACACTGTTGAGACAATTTGACAGCGCACCACGTTCAGTGAAGGGTGATCGACTTTGAGAACTGGCACCTCGAATGTCTAATTTCCGTTCGTCGCCGCCCTTGAGACCCCGGACAGAGTCCCGGGCACTGGCGTCAGCAGTTTCTCAATCGCTCGTTCCATCGTGTGGCTCATTTCTGACACCACCGTAGGAACGTCGTGTTGGTTGACAACTCCGACTTCCGAAACAGCCTTATTCCAAATAATCGTGCCGGTCTCAAGTCTGATCATCTGGGCGGAGACTGCGACCTCGACCTTCACGCCGCCCTCATAATCAATCTCCTCAAGCTTCTCCAATCGTCCGCTGACCACGTAGTCAGCATCGGGCTGACCGTCGTAATGCTTCACGCGGGAAAAGGTCCCTGTGGCGCCAAGGCGATCGATGATCGATTCGGTGACAAACTCGCACGGGTCAATGGCCCAGCGATGGTAAGCATAGAAACCGACGAGTTCCGGAGACGTCTTGTACACAATCGCCCCACGCCGAAGGTAGGCGGGCGCGGTGAATTCCCGGATTGCCAGAGTAGTGTGCGCATTTTCCGCGGCTGGCGGATCAGGCGGCGCAGGCAGGTTGAGAGTGTAGTAGTTCGCACGTCCCACCTTGCTCGCGCAGCCGGCCAGGACGACGCTTATTGAAAGTACAACGAGAGTTAGAGCCAGATTGTTTTTCATGTTTAATCTCCGACGAGGTGGAAGGAGCAAGGGGACCCATCCTCGGTGCTACTCATTTATTTCGGCACCTTGCGGTCCTCCGCCTGTTTGATTCGAATAAGACTCCATGGACGCTGTTTCACCGAGTCCGTCAACTCATCCAAGTTTTCCGTCGCAGTACGCAAATGTTCGATCGTGTCATCAATTTTGTAGTCATTGGCCCGCACTAACACCTGCATATCCCCGAGTAATTGCTTCGCTTGGAACAACGTGCTCTGCAGATTAGCCAGGTCGTTGCGGATCGGTTCACGCAGATCGCTCACGGTGCCATTCACGTTTTGAATCGTTTCATCCGCGTGCTGGCTGAGCGCGTTCAATTCATCAGTCAGATGATCGATCTTCGGGCGGTCAATCGCTAGCATTGCGTTGACGTTATCCAGGACGGCCTGAATCTTTTGCTGGTTGGCTTTGCCGGTCACGGTATTTAGATTTGCCAGCAGCGTCCGTGCATCTCCGCTGATTCCTCCCAGTTCTCCCCGAACATCGGTGATCAAGTCATTTGCGTTGTTTGCAACAGTTGCCATTTTGTCGGTTATCTCGTCCAGGCTCGCGGCCTCTTGCGATGCGATGATCGAGCCCGGCGGAAGGCTCTTCGCATCGTTGCTGCCGGTTGTAATGGACAGTGCGGCGCCACTCATCACGCTCACTAGCCCCAACTTGGCTACAGATTTTTCGTTCAGCGGAGTGTTTTCTTTCACGTCCAGAAGAATTTCGATCTTGGTTGGATCTGAACTCCAAGGTCGAACCGCTGTTATTTTGCCCGCGTTGATTCCCCCGAAGAGGACTTGGGCGCCCGGCTCTATCCCGCCAGCGTAGCGAAGATAGGTGCGGTATGGAACGGTGTGGCCATTCAGCTGCGCGTTGACCAGGCGGACGATCGTGAACGCCAGGATCGCGGCACATCCAAGGACAAAGGCTCCGACTTTTGCTTCTGTGGTCACTGATATGCCTCCGCGGAATCCAGGTATTTTTCGAAATGCGTGGCTACTGCCGACGATCTCGCTATGTCTTCCGGAATCCGATCAAGAAATTGCCGCACACGCGGATTCCGGCTAGCTTTGATTTGGTCTTTTGTACCGACCGAGCTGAATGAACCTTGATAGAGCATGGCGATGCGATCGGCAATGCGGAACGCGCTTGGGAGTTCGTGGGTGACCACAATGACCGTCATCTGTAAGGTCCCCTTGAGCAGCAGAATCAGTTCGTCGAGTTCGGCGGCAACGATCGGATCAAGCCCGGCCGATGGCTCATCGAGCACAAGGATTTCAGGGCCGAGCGCGAGCGCGCGCGCGACCGCCGCACGCTTCTTCATACCTCCGGAAAGCTCCTGGGGAAATAACTTCCCATGGTCCGCAAGGCCAACCGCGGCCAACTTGAACCAAACAACCAGATCGATGATTGAAGGTGCAAGCCGCGTATGTTCACGCAGGGGCAACGCGACGTTATCTTCGACGTTCAAGGAGTTGAACAAAGCTGCGCTTTGGAACGCCACTCCGATTGAGCGGTGCATCTTCTTCAATTCCGACTTTGAGCAACAGGTAATATCCGTTCCGTTCACGTGAATGCTGCCCGACTTAGGGCGCTCCAGTCCGATGATCTGGCGTAACAACGTGCTCTTGCCGCAGCCACTGCCGCCCAACAAGACCATCGTTTCCCCGCGCTCGATGTCGAGATTCAATCCATTCAGCACTCTGCGAGCGTCGTACTCAACCACAAGATCGCGAACGGAAATGATTGGCATCAGTGTTTCCCCGTGAAGTAAAAGATGGCGGTGAAAATCGCATCCGCAACAATGACCAAGAACGTTGACTTCACAACAGCACTCGTAGTGGAGCGACCAACCGAGTCGGGACCGCCGTGAACACGAAAGCCTTCCAGGCATCCAACCTGAGCAATAATGGTTCCGAAGACAATGCTCTTGATGAGCCCCATAACTACGTCGCGCAAGTCAATTGCAGCGAACACATAGTGGAGGTACAACACGGGAGTCAAGCGAACGCTGAAGAACATGAACAATGCCCCAGCCAAAATGCCGCAGACATTCGCAACAATGCTGAGGCAAGGGACCGCGATCAAAGCGGCCAGATATTTCGGTGCGAGGACAAATTCTATAGGCTCGAGCGCCATGACCCGGAGGGAATCGAGTTCCTCGGTCACTTTCATAGTCCCAATCTCGGCCGCGAAAGCGGAGCCGGATCGTCCACTTACGGCAATTGCCGTCATCAGCGGGCCGAGTTCGCGCGTGAAGCCGACTGCGACCAAGTCAACCACGTAGCGTAGGGCCCCAAAGCGCCGAAGTTCTGACGCCCCTTGCATGGCGAAAATGAATCCAGTGCATATGGACATCAAAGAAACCATGGGCATTGCATCGACGCCGATTTCCAGCATCTGCCTCAGCGCAGCCTGCCAGCGATAGCGATTGCCGACAAAAGGAAGCGATTGCACCATCGCTCGCAGTGTGGCCCACCACTGAATGTTCAGACTTCCGACGTAGTCGAGATGTTCGATTGTTTTTTCGCCGACACTTTCGAGAATATCTGCCATCACGCCACCCCCTTCCCGCCGTGTATCGTCTCGAATAGCGGAAGCAGCCCCGTGACCTCGAACAGCCGTAGCACAGAACCATGCAGTCCCTGCAAATGGAGTCGAATCTGGCAATGGCGGGCGATTTTAAGAGCTTCAACCAGGGTCGCGATTCCTGATGCTTCAATATGGATGACGTCACCCAGGTCGACGGTGACTGCATGAACTAATTGTTTGCCCGATAGGATCGCCAGAAGGCAATCCCGAAGATCGGGCGACGAATCGACATCGATGCGCCCATTCAAGCGGACGATCGCCTCCATCCCACCGTGATCCACTGCAATTGCCAGGTGGCTGGTTGAAGCGCTTTCAGGACTTTTCAAACGTTGACCTCTTTCACTGTTCTGCGCGACTTGGCCGCGAGATCCTCAGTCATGTCCATGCCGTACAGCTATTCCATTGTTTCGATTTCATCCGCGAGGGGTGCTTTGGCAATGAAACGCTGCAAGCTTTACTGCAGCCAGCCTCCTCCCAGTGCTTCATACAACTGAACCAGCGCCAGCAATTCATTCTGGCGTGCCTGTACGACGGCAAGTTCCGCCGAGAAAGCGTTAGTCTCGTTCGTCAAGACTTCCAAATAGCCCGTGACGCCGCCGGTGTAACGCATGTGGGAAAGACGCGCGGCATCCTGCGCCGAAACTGGAACAAAAGTTCTTCCTGCTCCCGAAATTCGCGGGTCTTCCGGTACGCCACCAATGCGTCGGATACACTGCGAAAGGCATCTTGTGCGGGTAAGTTGATCCGTCAGCCAGAATCAGATCAAACGAAGGCCCGGCGGAAGGAATTTCCTTTTGCGTCTGGGCATTAATTCTCTCGGCGAAGTGCAGGTATTCCTGTTCGCTGATCGAGAAATACACTTTGATAGGGTCCATCTGCGAAACTGACGTCAGAACCGTCGTCGGGTTAACGAGATTTCCGATCTGCACCTGAGCGATTCCTGCGATGCCGTCTACCAGCGATTTAACGGCGGTGAAATCCAGGTTCAGCCGGGCCTCTTCCACTTGCGCTTCCGCGGCCTTGACTGCCGCCTTGGCCGCTCGGTTCGCTTGTATGTCGTTATCCGACTGGCTCTGCGCGATGGCGCGTTCTCTGGCCAGCGGAGTATCTCGGCCAACATCCATTTCGGTTTTGCCAAGTTGTGCCTGAGCCTGTGCCAACTGGGCATGTGCCTGGTCGAGCAGCGCTTGAAAAGGGCGCGGATCAATTTGAAAAATAATTTGCCCCTTGCGCACAAACGAACCTTCTTTGTAGTTTTGCGCGACGATGTATCCCATCACTTGAGCCTGAATCTGCGCGTTTACGTAGCCATCGAGCGTCGCCACCCATTCGCTGACAATAGGGACGTCCTTCTGCACAACCTTGGCGAGTTCCACCTCAGGACTCGGAACTGCGGGCGCCGCGTTCGTTCTTCCGCAACCAGCAGCTAAAGACAGAGTTGCTACCAGGAGAATCAGAACGACGCGAGACGTAGGCCTGGAACGAGTGCCGTGAATGGCCGGTGGGCAACCATGGCGTAGGATACTCACTTCAGAGAGTCGCCCGCTCTGCGACTTCATTAACTCGGCCAGGATTTTGTTCGCCACGTCAATCCTTCCCAAAGCTGCGTTGCACCCTACTTTCGCAATTCCTCTGCCATATAATTGAGGCTGTAAATCACGGTGCTTCCTGCGCAGGTGATCCACATCCCAGTGCTAGGTGTGACCAAACGTGAACAGTGGCAGGATCCTGACACTTGAGGTTCTGTGTCAGTCGAACCGCGGCTGTGTTTATGCACTGGGGTAGAAGGGGACCGAGTGTTTGTGCATCTTGGCAGTGCACTTGCTTTTTACACGTTCACCGATCAGGGCGCGGTTGATCAATCGAGGTAACCGAAACGGAGAGAGAGATGATGATGCGGAGGAAACCTGCGCAAGTGGCGGAGGGTTTCACCTTTCGTGGAGTGGCGCAACTCATCGGCCCGTGCATGGTGGCCGAAGGCCTCAGCACGTGCCTAACAGACTCGGTTGCTGGACAGTTTATTGTTGAGTGCCTGATCGACAGTACTCTCGTCGGGCGGTCGGAGGATCCCGTGCTTTTTCATGCGGGCGACTAGCGTAGTGCGCTTCAAACCCAATCTCGCGGCTGCGCCATATGGTCCTCCGACCACCCATCCCGATGTCTCTAATGCGCTCAAAATGAGGGTGCGCTCGGAGTCGCTGAGCGTTGTGCTCACAGGAAAGCCAATGATCGAGGCGGTGCGAGTTGATAGAAGATTGGGAATCACGCCGTCATTGGAAAGTATTACCGCACGTTCGATCACGTTCTGCAGTTCTCGAATGTTTCCCGGCCACGAATACGACCTGAAAGCGCTAACGAATTCGTCTGGAATGGTGTCTATGCGCCTCGCCAGTCGCCGAGAAAAGATTTCAACGTAGTGTTCCACCAGAGGACCGATGTCTTCGAGCCGCTCGCGCAGGGGCGGCACTGTAATGGGAAATACGTTCAGGCGATAGTACAGATCGCTGCGAAATTGGTCACGCTTCACCATTCGTTCAAGGTCGCGGTGGGTCGCAGCGACGAGCCGCACGTCAACACGATGCGTGCGGCCACTTCCTAAACGTTCAAATTCCTGCTCTTGGAGAACACGTAGGAGTTTCGGTTGCAATGCGAGTGGTATGTCCCCGACCTCATCAAGAAATAGTGTCCCTTTGTCAGCCAACTCGAAGCGGCCAATTTTTTGGGCGATGGCACCCGTGAAAGCCCCCCGCTCGTGTCCAAAGAGCTCACTTTCGAGCAAATCAAAAGGAATGGCGGCACAGTTGAGCTTGATCAAAGGTTGTCCGCTACGAGGACTGGCGTTGTGAATTGTGTGAGCGATGAGTTCTTTACCTGTTCCGGTTTCTCCTTGAATGAGTACTGTGGTATCCCCAGCTGCAACGCGCTCCGCTTGTTCCAAAACAACTCTCAAAGCTGGGCTATCGCCAACGATCTGCTCGAATCTGCGGGCCCGACGATCTTGATCAACCACTTTCATCAGTTCGACTCCCAAAGCCCTCGCGCTTTCGCGAGCTAATTTTCGACTGCGGCATGGACGATCTCTAGTAAAATTGCGTCATCGAAAGGTTTGGTCAAGAACTCCACTGCCCCCTCACGCATGGCAAGAATCCGCATCTCGGCGTCACCATGCGCTGTAATGAAAATGATCGGTATTCGGCATCGTTCTCCCTTGAGCTTCGCTTGCAGTTCAAGTCCGGACATGCCCGGCATGCGAATATCGGCGATCAGGCACGCAGCCTCGTGTCGGGCGGTGGACTCCAGAAACTGTTCCGCCGAACCGAAGCAGAGCGCGGACAAGCCATCTGATTCGATCAGATCTTGCAGTGCCCTCTGAAGCGACTCATCGTCGTCCACGATTGCTACGAGTCCTGATTTTTGCCGGATGCTCATTGGACGAAGAGTAGCGCCATCAGAAAGCGGGCACAATCCGGCCTTAGTCGTGTTAACTACGACTAAGGTCGTAGTCGACTATAAGTGGAGAACGTCGGAAAAGCCGACAGGCTGAAAAGCAGGCGAGGCTATTTGCGAGGGGAGAGTTTGAGCTTGTCAGCCATACGGACTAACTCTACTAACGAACCGGCCTCCATCTTCTGCATCACATGACCGCGATGGATTTTTACTGTTGCCTCGCTGGTTCCGAGTTCGTAGGCGATCTGCTTATTGAGCATTCCGGAAACCACGAGAGTCATAACCTCCCGTTCTCGTGCGGACAACTCGTGATAACGTTCCTGCAATTCGTGCATCTCGGCCTGCTGCTCTCGCGCGGCGCTGTCACGCTGGAGGGCCTGTTGAATCGCGTCCAGGAGATCCTGGTCCCTGAAAGGTTTCGTCAAGAATTCCACGGCACCCGACTTCAACGCCTTGACAGACATAGGAATGTCGCCATGCGCCGTAATGAAGATGATGGGGATTTGCACGCCGGTCTCCGCCAACTGACGCTGGAAATCGAGTCCACTCAGCTGAGGCAGTCTTACGTCGAGAACTAGACAACTGGGGTTACCGCTAAGTTGTTTTCTAAGAAAGTCCTGCCCAGTTGCAAAAGCCTCGGCGCGGAGGCCAACCGACTCTACGAGATCCAGGATCGCCTGACGCATGCCGCGGTCATCATCGATGATGAACACCGTGGGAATCCCCGCCGATTTCATGCATGTGCCTCAGCTTCTATGCGTAGAGTGAAATGGAATGTTGCACCCGCCCCCTGATTGGCTGTGGCCCAGATTCGCCCTCCGTGGGACTCCACGATCGAGCGGGTTATAGCCAAACCCATGCCGGTCCCCTGTGGTTTCGTCGTATGGAACGCTTCAAAAATCTGTTCGCTACTATCCGCCGGTAATCCTACACCCGTATCGCTGATCGAAATGACTAGCTGAGCTTCGGAATTCAGTCCCGACCTAATCCTCAGTTCACCTCCAGTGTCTTTCATAGCCTCGATCGCATTCAGCATCAGGTTCATGAACACCTGTTGAAGTTGTACCCGATTTGCCAAGATGTTTGGCATACCTGCTTCGAGGTCGGAATGGAGAGTAATAGAGTGCCGAACCGCTTCGACCCTGAGCAGAGTGCTAATCTCTCGAATAATGTCTTTGATGTCCACCATCTCGCGCTCGGAGGGAGTGTCTTTCTTGTAGAAGGATCGCAAACTGTCAATAACATCGGCTGCACGGTTTCCGTCCCGCTCAATTCGAGTTGCCGCCGCGCGGGCCCTCTCGAGGTCGGGCGGGTCATGTGCAAGCCATCGCAAACAGGCGTTTGCGCTGGTGATTGAGGCGGCGATGGGCTGCTTGATTTCGTGTGCCAGAGCCGCGGCCATTTCTCCCATTATGTTCACGCGGTTGATATGCGCAAGGTCAGCCTCTAACTCGCGCAGCCTTTCGCGCTCCTGCTCAGCCTGCTTTCGTTCGGTTATATCCATCGTGATGCCGACGTATTCACCGATTTCACCAGAGGGATTGTGATGTCCCACCGAGCGCAGGAATCTGATCGTGCCGTCTGGACGATGGATCCTATATTCGAGGTCATAGTCCACTCTCGCGTTGATCGCACCATAAAAGTTTTCCCTCAGAGTAGGCTCGTCTTCCGGGTGGGTGGCCTTATAAAAGCGTTCGAATGGGATGTCGCGTGAGCTGGGATCCAAGCCGTATATGCGAAAGGCTTCATCCGATAAGTGAAATATTCTTCCCGTGACGAAATTGCACGCAAAACTGCCGGCATGGGTCAGACTTTGCGCTTCCGCGAGGTATGCTTGCTGCTGTCGCAATTCCTGTGTCAGTAACTCCTGCTCGGTGACGTCGATTGTGGTACCGTGAAAACCTTTGAAAACTCCACCGTCGAAAACCGGAACACCCACGCAGCGAACGTATCGCACCTCGCCGTTTGGTCGAACAATCCGCTTCGTCACGTCACAGCCACAACGCCGCTCATGCATCACCCTGATGGTCTCAGCCATGGAAGCTCGGTCGTCAGGGTGGATGGCGTCCAGATACTGCTTAAGGTTCGGGGCTCCGTTCTGTGGGTCAAGACCGAAGATTTTGTATACCTCGTCAGACCAATAGATACCCAAACCCTCGGACCAACGGATACCCAAATCGTCTGACGCCCAGCTCCCGATATGAGCGAGGCGCTGCCCTTCGCTTAGGTAAAACTGGCTTCGTTGCAGAGCCTCCTCTGCTCGCTTGCGCTCAGTGATGTCCTGCGTGGTACCGAACATTTGGTAGGGTTTTCCTGACGAGTCTTTTTTTAGATCGCCCAGGCTGTGTACGATTCGCATTTCCCCGTTCGGACGAAAAAGCCGATGTTCACAGTCAGCGCGTACCCCAGAACTAACGGCTTGTTCTGCGGTTCGAAATACCATCTCTCGATCGTCAGGATGGATCATTTCGCGGACCTTGTTTAAGTCAATGGGGCCTTCCTCTGGCGTCAATCCGAAGATGCGATAGTTTTCGTCCGACCAGATGAGACTATTCGTCTGAAGGTCCCATACCCAATAACCGACATGGGTGACTTGTTGGGCTTCTTCAAGCCAGGCTTTGCTCTCCTGAAGGTCGCGCGACAGCGCCTGGTGCTCTTCCTCTGCGCGCTTGCGGTCGGTGATGTCCTGGACCGTACCAAATATTTCGTACGCTCGGCCCGATGCGTCTCTTTTCACAGTCCCGATGGCCTGTACAGTACGCACTTCGCCGGTGGGGCAGACGACACGATGTTCTACCGCGGCGTTCACCCCACTACGAACGACGTCTTCAGCTGTCCGGAAAACGAGTTCCCGATCATCAGGGTGCATCATTTCCCGAACCATCGCCATGTCCATGGACCCTTCCTGTGGAGGCAGTCCGTAGATGCGATAAAGTTCAGCAGACCAAGTCACGCGGTTCGCGACGAGATTCCATTCGTAGTGACCTACGCGGGCGACACGTTGAGCTTCTTCAAGTCTTGTTTTACTTTCTTGAAGGCTGTGAGACAGGGCCTCCAGTTCTTCCTCGGCGTATTTGCGTTCGGTGATGTCTGTCACTATGCCGGCATATTCGAGGTTGCCGGATTTATCTCTTCCGGCATGTGCAACTACATGAACATGCTTGATGACGCCGTCAGGCAAGAGAATTCGATGTTCGATATCCAAATCCATGCCATTCTGAGTGGCGGTATCCCTGAGCTGTTGCAGGCGATCCCGATCCTCAGGGTGAACTCGATCGAATACCAGGTCGAGAGTAGGATTCGTTTGTCGCGCGAAACCCAGAATTTTGTAGGTTTCATCAGACCAAACGAGTTCACCGCTGTGCACCTTCCATCCGAAAGTCCCCGAGTGACTCAGTCTCTGAGCCTCTGCAAGATACTGCCATCGTCTTTGCAAATCGGCCTGGGAAGCTTTTAGATCTTCATTGGCTTTTTCAACGGCAGTTGTTCGTTCAGCGTCCCCATCCTGCGAACCCTTACGCAACTCGAAGAGAAGTCTTCGATCTCGGCGCCAGCCACCGAACACGGCAATTAACGCGATTGAAAGCGCAAGAATGATTAGAAACTGCACCATTGGCAAAAGAAGCTCCGAATTCGATGAATCTTACCCTACCTGCTGGCGGCACGTCTCCGCCTTCGTCCTTAGACATAAAATGCCCTCAGAATTTTCCGCCAAAAGTGGCGGGAGCGACGGAACTCGAAACCGCCGCCTCCTGCATGCCAGCAATTTGAAAGCAAAGGGCGGGGTTGGCAAGACCGAGCTGCATATCTCCTGGGACCGCCGTCTGGCCGACGCGCGCAAGCCCGGCTGGCGGGCCTATCTCTTGAAGAAGGCGGAGCTGGCGGTGGACGCGGGAGTGGACGCGATCGTCTGGGACAACATGATCGGTTACAACGACGGCTTGGCCCAGTTGCTCGATGACACCCAGCGCATGGTGGAGCGGAAGGCGCAGGAGACCGGCCGACCCAAGGTCATGGTGGAAGCGAATATCCATATTCCGCCGGGCCGGTTTGCGATGAACGACATTAACGAGGCGATCTGGGAGGAGGATGGCAAGGACAC
>Ga0207684_10001065_pt1 | contig 30752 bp, 22 predicted proteins | sample KBSK5501metaG_FD_184342 | JGI IMG/M metagenome (GOLD analysis project Ga0207684, IMG submission 184342) | Corn, switchgrass and miscanthus rhizosphere microbial communities from Kellogg Biological Station, Michigan, USA - KBS K5-50-1 metaG... | ecosystem: Host-associated > Plants > Roots >...
CGACACGACGTGGAGCGGCGGAATCTCGTACCGATTGGGTCTCTGACCGGCGCGTCCGGACGCCGGGCGCCGCGCTTCACGAAGAGGCGCGGCGCCCGCGGGCCGGGCATCAGTACGTCAGGCCGAAGCCGAAGGGGAACTGCGGGCTGTATTTCGTGTCGCCGACGTTGATCGGTATCTGGGCCATCGACCGGGGCCAGGAGAAAGAGAGCTTGCCCGTCGGCTTGTAGTCGCCGAAGAGCACGTCGGCCACGCCCGCGCCTTCGGTCCCCGGCAGCCACGCCGCGACGAGCGCGTCGGCCATGTCGAGGGCGTTGCCGAGGATCAGCGGCCGGCCCGAGACCACGACGACCACCAGCGGGATCCCCGCGTTCTTGACGTTGTCGATGGCGTCCAGGTCTTCCCTGGCCAGAGCCAGGTCCTCGCGGTCCCCGAGCATCTCCGCGTACGGCGTCTCCCCGATGACGACCACGCCGACGTCGGCTCCCGCGGCGCCGCGGCCGTCCTTCGAGTAGCCGACCTCGGTGTTCTTGCCGGCCGCGCCCCGCAGGGCGGCCAGGATCGTCGTGCCCTTGGTCGGCTCGCCGCTCTTCCCCTGCCAGGTGATCGTCCAGCCCCCGCACTGGCGGCCGAGGTCGTCGGCGTTCTTGCCGGCGACCAGGATGCGCTTCGCGGCCTTCGACAGCGGGAGCGCGCGGCGCTCGTTCTTCAGCAGCACCAGCGATTCGCGCACGGCCCTTCGGGCGAGCGCGCGATGCTCGGGGGAGCCGAAGCGCTCGTGCAGCTTGCGGTCCGCGAGCGGCGAGCGGCCCTCGTCGAAGAGGCCGAGGGCGAACTTGACGCGCAGGATGCGCACGACCGCGTCGTCGATCCGCGACATCGGGACCTCGCCCTTCTCGGCCAGGTCTTTCAGGTCCGCGTAGAGCTCCTTGTACTTCTGCGGCACCATGAACATGTCCATGCCCGCATTGGCCGAGAGCTTGATCTTGTTGCGGTAATCGCCGGGCAGCGCATCGATGGCGTTGTAGTCGGAGACCAGGAAGCCCTCGAAGCCCAGCTCGCCCTTGAGGACGTCGGTGAGCAGGTACTTGTGGCCCGACAGGCGCTGGCCGTTCCAGCTGCTGTAGGACGGCATGATCGAGCCCACGCCGGCGGCGACGGTCTTCACGTAGCCCGGCAGGTGGAGGCGGCGCAGCTCGGCCTCGGTGACCCGCGTGTCGCCCTGGTCGATCGGGAAGGTGCGGCCGGGGTTGCGCCAGTCGCCGACGGTGCCGCTGCCGAAGGCCGTGCCGCCGTCGCCGACATAGTGCTTGGCGCACGCCAGCACTCGAAGCGGATCCTTGAGGTCGTCTCCCTGCAAACCGGCGAGCTCCGCCTCGCCCAGCTCCGCGACGAGCGTGGGCTCCTCGGAGAAGCTCTCGTAGGTCCGTCCCCACCTCTCGTCGCGCCCGACCGCCACGCAGGGCGCGAACGCCCACTGGATGCCGGTGGCCCTCACCTCCTCGGCGGTGACGCGCCCGATCTCCTGGACGAGCTTCGCGTCGCGCGTGGCGCCGAGGCCGATGTGGTGGGGAAAGAGGACGGCGCCAATCACGTTGTTGTGGCCGTGGACGGCGTCGACACCGTACAGGAGCGGGATCTTGAGGCGCGTCTTCAACGCCCGGGACTGGCAGCGGTCGTACATGTCGGTCCAATCCTGGAGGCTGTTGGTCTTGGGATCGGAGTCGCCGCCCGAAAGGACCGAGCCCAGGAAATAGGTCTCGATGTCCTTGTCGTCCGTGAGCTTGTCCTGCTCGGCCTGGACCATCTGGCCGATCTTCTCCTCGAGGGTCATCGTGCCGAGGAGAGCCTTGGCCTGCGCGTCGTACGAAGAAAGCTTCCGCGGCGCGGCCGCGGTCACCGAGCCGGACGGCCCGGAGGCGACGGCCAACAGCGCGGCGAGCGTCGCAGAGATGGCGGCGAAGCTGGGAAACCAGGCTCTCATCGGTCCTCCTCGAGCCCCGCTCACCTGGGCGGCTCCAGGTCCGCGGGCAGGGGCTGTGATGTGTCCACTCCGCCGCGCACCAGCGTCGGCCGGAATGGGCGCAATCGCCATGAGGTTCACTCCATCATACTTGGCACAAGGGGTAGGATTCCCTTCAACTCGGGTCGGCGCCGGCCGGTCTAAGGGTCGGACGCCAGAAGAGGGGGTCCTTGCCCAGCAGGCGGGAGTTCGTCGTCACGAGCGGCGCGGCGGCGGTGGTGGCCGCCACCGGGTGCGGGGGCGGGGGGTCGCCGACGACGCCGACGCCGTCGGGAACACCCACGCCGGGCGCCAGCCCTGCTCCCAATGAGCTGCGGGTGCCCCTGCCGGCGGTGGGAAAGACCGTGGGAGCCACCGGTCAACTGTTGACCCCTCTCCCCCTGGCCATCACCCGCCTCACCGATACCCGCGTCGCCGCGGTCTCGCGCATCTGCACGCACGAAGGCTGCACGGTGAACCTGCCGGTCGCCTCCCTGCGCACCCTCGACTGCCCTTGCCACGGCTCGCGGTTCGAGGTGACGGGCCAGGTGGTCAACGGCCCCGCCGCGCGACCTCTCGCGTCCTTCCCGACCGTGATCGACGGCAACCAGGTCGTCGTGACGCTGCCGTCGGTCTAGACGGAGTCCCTCTTCACGCTCGGCTCCTGGCTGGCCATCGCGGCGCCGACCAGGGCGTGCCCGGCGCCTCCGTGTCCGCGGGCGCCTGAAGGAGGCGGGCTTCTGGAGCCACGCCCGGCCGCGGGCGTGGCTCCGCTCTGCTACGAACAGGCTACGGGTTCACCCAGGTTCGGGTCGTGGCGGCGTTGTCGGTCAGGTTCGGGTCGGCGACCGTGCTCGAGGAAACGCTGGCCGTGGCCACCAGGAACCCCGATTGCAGGGGTACCACCGCGACGGCGGCCCTGACGCTGGCCTGTACGGCGAACGCTCCCAGCGGGCAACGCACCGTCCGGCCCGACATGGTGCAGGCGCCCCGTTCGGACGCCGCCGCGAGGAAGACCACGTTGTCCGGCAACGGAAACGCGAGCACCACGTCGTGCCCGTCGTCGTCGCCCCCGTTCGTGACGGTGGCGACGTAGAACAGCAGGCTGCCGATCCTCAGCGGATCCGGCACGTCCAGCAGCGTCACGGACATATTGGCGATGCCGACCCCGACGATCGTGCTGCTCGCGGACGAGGTGTTGTTCGACGGGCTGGGATCGGCCTCGGTGGCCGACACGCTCGCCGTGGCGGTCTTCGTCCCCGTCGTGATCGGGTAGAGGACGATCGTGACGCTCGCGGTAGCCCCGTTCGCGAGGCTGCCCAGCGCGCAGTTGAGGGTGCTCCCGTCGAAGCTGAAGGCGCAGGCCGGGGTGGGCGTCACCGAGATCGGGATGACGCCGCCCGGCAGCGCGACCGCCAGCGCCACGTTGGAAGCGGCGCCCGGCCCGTTGTTCGTCACGTCGGCGACATATCGGGTGTCCGAAGGATCGGTGGCGGTGACGTTGACCGAGAGGTCGGCCGTCTGGGCGGTGGCCGCCGCGGCCGAACCCAGAACGAGCAGGGCGATCGCCGCGGCGATCCGCCCAGACACGACTGTCCTGCCGGCAGAGTGCATACCCTTCCCTCCTTGTTTGTGTGCGTGGTACCGGATTGCCCAGGGTTGTCGTCGGCCTGCTGGGAGGGATGTCCGGCGATGGGAAGCAGGCGTGCGCATCCTAGGGCGAGGCGCGAAGGAAACTCAAGCCTTTTCTTGACGGGAGGCGCCGCGAGACATTAGCCTGCCTCCTTCCAGAAGAGGAGCCGTCGGCCATGAATGCTCGTTTCGTGCGGTTCGGCCTGGTCGTCGCGCTCGCCGCGACCACCCTCGGCGCCGCGGCCGATCCCGGCCCGGTGTCGCACGTGGACCCCACGCTGTTCCAGGACCTGCACTGGCGGCTCATCGGCCCGTTCCGCGGCGGGCGCGTCCTCGCCGTGGCCGGGGTGCCCGGCGAGCGCGAGCATTTCTTCTTCGGCGGCGTCAACGGCGGCGTCTGGGAGACGATCGACGCCGGCCGCACCTGGAAGCCGATCTTCGATGGCCAGCCGATCGGGTCCATCGGCGCCCTCGCCGTCGCGCCGTCGGACCCGAGCGTGATCTACGTCGGCAGCGGGGAAGCCGACATGCGCTCCGACATCGCCCAGGGCGACGGCGTCTACAAATCGGCCGACGGCGGGAGGACGTGGACGAAGATCGGCCTCACCGACACGCAGCAGGTCGGGCGGATCGTCGTCGACCCGCGGGACTCGAACCGGGTGCTCGTGGCCGCCCTCGGCCATCCCTACGGCCCCAACGCCGAGCGTGGCGTGTTCCGATCCACCGACGGCGGCGGGACCTGGCAGAAGATCCTGTTCAAGGACGAGAACACCGGGGCCATCGACCTCGCCTTCAGGCCCGGCGACTCCCGGGTCGTGTACGCCGCTCTGTGGCAGACGCGCCGCCCGCCGTGGAGCGTGTACCCGCCGTCGAACGGGCCCGGCAGCGGCCTCTACAAGTCCACGGACGGCGGCGACACCTGGACTTCCCTCGCCGGCCACGGCTTTCCGGCAAAGCCCGGCCGCATCGGGCTCGCGGTCGCCCCGAGCCGTCCGGACCGCGTGTACGCGATGGTCGATGCGCCCGACGGGGGGCTCTACCGCTCCGACGACGGCGGAGCAAGCTGGACCCGCACGAGCGGCGACCGGCGGATCTGGGGCCGCGGCTGGTACTTCGGCGGCATTGCCGTCGAGCCGCGCGACCCGGACGTCGTCTACGCCTGCAACACGGCGCTCTATCGCTCGCGTGACGGCGGGAGGACCTTCGTCCCGATCCAGGGAGCGCCGGGAGGGGACGACTACCACCAGCTCTGGATCGACCCCGATCATCCCGAGCGCCGGATGCTCGGCGTCGACCAGGGCGCGGTCGTCTCGCTCAACGGCGGCCAGACGTGGAGCTCCTGGCACAACCAGCCGACGGGCCAGATGTACCACGTGATCACCGACCACCGGTTTCCCTACTGGGTCTACGGCGCGCAGCAGGACTCGGGCGCGGCGGGCCTTCCCAGCCGCACCACCGTCGTCGACGGCATCACCATGATGCAGTTCCGCGAGATGACGGCCGGCTACGAGAGCGACATGATCGCCCCCGACCCGAAGGACCCGCACGTGATCTACGGGGGCCGGGTGGACCGGCTCGATCTGCGGACGCAGCAGACGCAGTCGATCGACCCGACGCTCCTCCACCGCGATGTCGACCGCGCGACCTGGACGCTGCCCCTGGCCTTCTCCCGCCGCGACCCGCGCGTCCTCTATTTCTCGCGCGAGCGCCTGTTCCGCACCGTGGACGGCGGCCAGCACTGGGCGGTGATCAGCCCCGACCTCACGCGCGACGATCCCGGGGTGCCGGCCACGCTCGATCCGGCCACCGCCGCCGACGCGCCCCGGCCGGGTCGGCGTCACGGCGTCATCTACGGGATCGCGCCGTCGCGGCGGGCCGACGGCGACCTCTGGGTCGGCACCGACGACGGCCTCGTCTGGCGCACCCGCGACGAGGGCGCGAGCTGGCAGAACGTCACGCCCGCCGGGCTGGCGCCGTGGTCGAAGGTGGGCATCATCGACCCCTCGCATTTCGACGCCGAGAGCGCCTACGCCGCCGTCGATCGCCACCGGCTCGACGACTTCACGCCCTACGTCTACCGGACGCACGACGGGGGCCGGACGTGGACGCTGGCGTCCAGCGGCATTCCCGCGGGGAGCTTCGTCAACGCCGTGCGGGAGGATGCGGTGCGGAAGGGGCTGCTGTACGCCGGCACCGAGAAGGGCGTCTACGTCTCGTTCGACGACGGGGACCACTGGCAGCCGCTGCAGCTCAACCTGCCGGTCACCTCGGTGCGCGACATCGACGTTCACGGCGACGACGTGGTGATCGCGACCCATGGCCGCGCGTTCTGGATCCTCGACGACGTGACGCCGCTGCGGCAGGCCGGCCCCGACGTCGCGTCCGCCGCCGCGTGGCTCTTCGCTCCCGCGACCGCGATCCGGCTGCGCCCGGCCGGGTTCACCGGCACCCCGCTGCCCAAGGACGAGCCCACCGCCGCCAACCCGCCCCCGGGCGCCGTCATCGACTACGTGCTCGCCAGGCCGGCGAGCGCGGCCGTCGTCCTGCGGATCCTGGACGCCCAGGGCGCGCTCGTGCGCCGCTACTCGAGCGACGAGAGGCCGCCGGCGCCCGACCTGGCGAAGATCCGCGTCGCGCCGGAATGGATGACGCCGCCCGTGGGCCTCACCACGGCGCCGGGCATGCGCCGCTTCATCTGGCCCGTGCGCTATCCGGCTCCGCCGGCGCTGGCCGAAGGCAACGTCTACGCCGACGGCGTGTGGGCGCCTCCCGGACGCTACACCGTCGAGCTGAGCGTCGACGGCCAGCGCCTCACGCAGCCGCTCACGATCGCCCCGGACCCGCGCGTTGCTCTGGCGCCGGAAGCCTACGCGCGCCAGCTCGCCCTCGCGCGCCGCGTGGAAGCGCTGCGCGAGAGCATCGCCAGCGCGCTGGCCGAGGCGGAGAAGCTGCGGGCGGGGCTCGCCGCCCGGGGCGCGTCCGAGCTCGACGCGCGCGTGCGGGCCCTCACCGGTCCCGAGTTCGGTGAGGTTCCGTCGGCGGCGCCGCCGGCCGGCCTGGCCAGCCTGCGTGCGCTCGCGAACTCCCTCGCGAGCCTCGCGACGGCCGTAGACGGCGCGGACGCGGAGCCCACTCCCGATGCGGAAGCGGCCATCCCCAGGGTCGAGGAGGCCGTTCAGGCGACGCTCGCCGCCTGGGCCGACCTCAAGTCCCGATCTTCACTCGCTCCTTAAGGCCACCAGCGGGTCTACACGCGTCGCGCGGCGGGCGGGCAGGTAGCTCGCGAGCAGCGCCACCGCGGTGAGGAGGACGGCGACTCCCGTGAGCGTCCCCGGGTCGGTGGGGCTCAGGTCGAAGAGCAAACCGGCGATCACCCGCGACAGGGCCAGAGAGGCCAGCAGGCCCACGACCACTCCCGCGACGGCCAGGAGAAGGGCCTGGCCGAGGACCATCCGCCGCAGGTGCGCCGGATGGGCGCCGAGGGTGACCCTGATCCCGATCTCGCGCGAGCGCTGCACGACGGCGTAGGACATCACGCCGAAGATGCCGAGGGCGGCGAGGAACAGCGCGGTTCCCGCGAAGGCGCCCAGGAGGACCACGTAGAAGCGCGGCTCCGAGATCGAGCGCGCTACGATGTCGTCCAGCGTGCGCAGGCGCGCGATCGGCAGCTCGGGGTCGAGGCCGTGCACGACCGTGGCTGCGGCCGGGGCGAGCGTCATCGGCCCCACCGCCGTCCGCATCAGCACGTCCATGCTCGGCACCGGCAGCTGCGCGTACGCAAGGTAGATCTCGGGCGGGTTCTCCTCCCCCAGCCCCGCCTCCTTCACGTCGCCGACGATGCCGACCACCTCGCCCCCCGCGGGGGGCTGGCCCTCGCCCCGCCGCCACCCGACCGTGATCGATTTGCCCAGCGGATCCTCGCCCGGGAAGAAGCGTCGAACGGCGGTCTGGCTCAGCACGACCACCTGCCGCGACCCCGCGCGGTCGCCGCGCTCGAAGCCGCGGCCACGGATGACGGGGATCCCCATCGCCTCGAAGTAGGCGGGGCTGGCGACGCGCAGCTCCATCGACGGCTGCTGGGCCAGGGGCAGCTTGGGGCGGCCGGCGACCTCGAACGTCAGGTTGAAGCGCGTGCCGCTCAGGGGCAGGCCCATCACCGTTCCCACCGAGCGCACGCCGGGCAGCGCGCCCAGCCTTTCGATCATCTCGTCGAAGAACGCGGTGCGGCGCGCTTCGTCCTTGTAGGCGCTCTCGGGCAGCGCGATGCGGAACGTGAGCGCCCCGGGCGCGCGGAAGCCGGGGTCGACGCGGCGGAGCTGGACGAAGCTGCGGATGAGCAGGCCCGCGCCGGCGAGCAGCATCATCGCGAGCGCGATCTGGCCGACGACGAGGCCGCCCCGCAGCCGGTGGCCGCGGCCGCTGAGCAGGCCGCGGCCGCCCTCGCGCAGCGACTGCGCCGTCGCCCGGCGCATCAGCTGCAGGGCGGGCACGGATCCGAACAGGATGCCGGTGAGGACCGACAGGCCGGCGGCGAAGGCCACCACGGCGCGGTCCATCCGGACTTCGCCCAGGCGCCGCACGCCCTCGGGCTGCAGCCCGAGCAGCGTGTCGAGGGACAGCCAGGCGAGGAAGATGCCCGCCGCGCCCCCCAGGACCGCGAGCAGCACGCTCTCGGTCAGGAGCTGCCGGAGGAGGCGCCCGCGGCCCGCGCCCAGCGCCGCCCGCACCGCCAGCTCGCCCTCCCGGGCCGCCGCGCGCGCCAGGAGCAGGTTGGCCACGTTCACGCAGGCGATGAGGAGCACGAGGCCGACCGCGCCCAGCAGGACGAGCAGCGCAGTACGCGAGCTGCCGACCGTCGCCTCGTGGAGCGAGCGGACCGTCCCCCCGACGCCCTCGTCGATATCCTTGTACTGCGCAGCCAGGCGGGCCGCGATGGTGCTCACCTCTTCGCGGGCGTGCTCGACGGTGACCCCGGGCTTGAGGCGCCCGATCACCGTCAGGTACCACGCGCCCCGGCTCTTCGTCCGGAGCTGCGCGTCGTACTCCATCGGGGTCCAGATCTCGACGCGCTCCGGATACGCGAAACCCGGGGGGGCGACACCCACCACCACGTAGCTCTCGCGGTTGAGCTGGACGTTCCGGCCGACGATGGCGGGATCCGCGCCGAACCGCGCGCGCCACAGGCGATACCCGAGGACCGCGACCTTGTCGTGGCCCGGCTCGTTCTCGCCGGGCAGGAACGTCCGGCCGAGGACGGGCGGCACGCGGAGCACGCCGAAGAAGGGCACGCTCACTTCCGCGACCTCGAGGCGGACGGGAGCCCCGCGGCCGGTCAGCGTGACGCCGCCGCCGTCGACGGCGGCGAGCGACTCGAACGATTGCGCCGCCGCCTCCATGTCGAGGAAGTTCTGCGGCGAGTAGACGGTCGGCCGGCCTTGCCAGACCTGCGACACCATGACGAGGCGATCCGGCTCGTTGAACGGGAGCGGGCTCAGCAAGACCGCGTGGACGACGCTGAAGATCGCGCTGTTGGCGCCGATGCCGAGGGCCAGGGTCGCGATCGCCACGAGGGCGAAGCCGGGTGCCTGCCGCAGCCGCCGCAGTGCATAGAGAAGGTCCTGGCGCAGGGTGTCCATGCGCCATCGCGAAGCGAAGCGCGTGCCACTGCGGTCGGGAGCGGGAGTCATTGAAACGGTGGAACTTGCCGATCAGGCCGTGTTCGGGCGGTGTCCGCTTGTGGCACTCCGTCGTGCCGCAGGCGGACAGCGAGCCCGCGCAGCTCGGTGAAGAGCGTGCCGAGGAGCGCGCCGGTGGGGTCCGCGTAGTATTCCCAGAACATCGCGCCGGCCAGGCCGTGCTCGATGATGTAACGGCTCTTCACCCGCAGCGATTCCGGGTCGTCGTAGGTGACGAAGATCTTCTTCTCGCGGCTCCAGAGATAGGGCGCCTGCGACGCGCGGTCCCAGCGGCGCTCGAAGCCGCCGCCCGCGGCCAGGGCCGAGAGGTTTGCGTAGTGGGTGTCGAGTCGCTCCGAAGGCTTCTTGCCCGGCCGGAAGAGCCCGCCGCTGGCGTCGTCGCTCTCCACCTCTCCCCACGCGCGCCCGTAGAAGGGCACGCCGAGGACGAGCTTGCCCGGCGGCACGCCCGCGGCCAGGAAGTCGCTCACCGCACGGTCGGCGGAGGACGGGTCGGGAGCCGAGGGATGCGTGTAGAGGTTGGCGTGATGGCCGGCGATGGGATCGCCCTCCGCCTCGCGGAAGTCGTAGGTCATCAGGTTCACGAAGTCGACCGAGGCCTGCACCTTCTCCATCTCGGTGTGGGCCAGGAACTGGGACGACGCCCCCGCCGCGAAGGTGAGCAGGTAGTGACGGTGCCGCGCCGCGCCCGCCCTGTCGAGCGCGGAGCGCAGCTCGGCCATGAGCGCGGTGAAGTTCTGCCTGTCCTCGGGGCGATGGGTGTTGCCGTACCCGGGCAGTCCCGGGTACTCCCAGTCCACGTCGAAGCCGTCGAGGCCATGGCGGCGGACGAAGTCCACCGCGCTCTCCACGAACCGCCGCCGGCTCTCGGGCGTGAGGGCCGCGTCGGAGAAGCCTCCCGACCACGTCCAGCCCCCGACCGACACGAGGATCTTGAGGTGCGGATGCTGCCGGCGCAGCCCGGCCAGGACGCGGAAGTTCTCGGCGTCGTGCGCGAAGCCTTCGACGACCCGGCCGTCCGCGACGTTCGCGAAGGCGTAATTGATGTGGGTCAGCTTGTCGGCGGCGATGGCCACCGGGTCGATGACCGCGTCCTGGGGGAACAGGTACGCGATGATGACCGGCCCTCCGGCGCGGAGGGAAGGCGCGGCATGGGTGCCCGCCGCCACCGCCAGCAGGTACCACGTCGCGTGGGGCAGCCACTGCTCGCCCCAGCGCCAGTCGTTGTCGGCGCCGGTGACGGTATGCGGCAGGTTGAAGTCGATGCCGCGAGGATCGGTGAAGCCGCCGGTGATGCCGTTGACGATCCCGCCCGGCGCGTTCGTGTACTCGTACGAGCCGAAGAAGAGGTACTCGGGGTTGTTGCGGCCCTGGCTGTGCAGCATGGAGGCGTCGAACGGGTTGCGGCCCAGGATCCAGTCGAGCTGGTCCTGCGCGTAGGCGCGCAGGCGCGCGGCGAAGACGGGGTCGTCGGCGAACTGCGGGATCGCGAGGCGCGCGGCGAAGGCCAGCGATCCCAGCCGCGCGTTCTCTCCCTGCCACCAGGGCGCCGTCTCCGTGTCGGGGGGGAAGAAGAAGCGGGTCTCGCGCACGCCCGACGTGGTCTGGACGAGCTGACGGGCGTAGCCGAACGGGTTGGCGACCTCGGAGGTGACCGCCATCTCCCACTCCAGCGAGGCGCGAATCGCCCGGACGACCGAGGCTCTGGCCTCCGGTCCCGCGATCTCGAGGTATGCGAGAAGGCTGGTGACCGGGAGGCCGGCGTCGGCGGCGTGGAAGAACGGCCGGTCACTGCTGTCGGCGCGCCAATACGCTTTCGGCGCGGGGGAGAGGCGCGCGATGAGGCGGCGCGCCCGCTCGTCGGCCGCGGCCTTGTACTCAGGCTGGCCCGTCGCGCCGAACAGCTCGGTGGCGGCGAGCAGCGCGCAGTAGTCGTCGAGGATGTTCTCCTGGCCGTCGTTGGTGAGCTGCGCGTTGTGCGCGGCCAGGAACGCCCACGCGTCTTCGGCCGCGCGGAGGTAGTCGGCGCTGCGCTCGCCGGGCGCGCCCATCGCGGCCGCGCGCGCGAGGGCCGCGATCGCCACGCCGCCCCCCGCGCGGAAGCTGCTCTGGTACGCCGCGTCGTCCAGGCGCCGGTCCTGGGGCCGCTTCTCGGGGCCGGGCGCCGAGACGGACCGGTAGAACGAGCCGCTCGGAACCTTCACCCGCGCCAGATAGTCGGCGCCCCAGGCACCCTCGTCCAGCAGCCGGCGCAGGTGCTGCCGTATGGCGGGCGTGCCGCGGCGCTGCAGCAGCTCGTGGGCCTTCAGCAGCCCCCACGCCGTCAGGGGCAGCTGTTGCGGGTTGAAGTACGTCGAGAAGGAGAGATGAGACAGATGCTTGCCGTAGTCTCCGGTCGCGTCGTACCAGCCGCCGTGGGCGTCGACGCGCAGGTCCGGCCGGCCTTCGAGAGACAGCGCGCGGTCCGCCTGGTCGAGCGGGCCCGACGAACGCTGGCCCTTGAAGTAGTAGATGACGTCGGAGAGGGTGTGGCGCTCCAGCACGTGGTCCTCGACGCGGAAGGGAAACGAGCGCACCGTCCCGTTCGCGGTCGCGCACGCCAGCCGGAACGTCCCTTCGCGCCGGAGGGCGGAGAAGTCGACCGTCCAGTACGCCCAGTCGCGCCAGCCCGCGACCGGCCCCACGGCACGCGGCGCACGGGTGGGGACGGGCGCGCCGCCCGCGAGCGCCTCGACGGCGCACGAGCGCACCACGTCGCCCCGGTGACCCTGCACCACCGCGTGCTTGGGCGCGTCCGGATCGTAGCCGAGATGGTTGACGAGGATGACCGGAGGAGCGGCGGCGGCGGACGCGGCCAGCAATGCGGACGCGGCGGCGAAGACCAGAGGCGTTGTGATCAGCGGTCGTCGCTCCGCGCTCGCCATGGTGCCGACGCGCACTAGGCGACCTTGCGGTCCAGGGCCGCCGAATCGGGGCCCGCCCCCGTGCGGCCCAGGAGGAGCACCGTCACCGCGAGCACCGCGTAGGCGGCGGCCCACTGATACGGAGTGCCCGAGCCGAGCAGCCCCGGCCGCCAAGGCAGGTAGATGCCGCCGGTCGGGAGCACTGAATGGATGAAGCCGAAGAACGCGAGGCCGGCCGCGATCGCCAGCACGGTGGCGGCTTGAAAGATCCGCCGGTCGATGAGGAAGGCGAGGAAGGCGCCCCACAGCATCGCGGTGAGGATGAAGCCGTGGGCGAGCAGCACGAACACCCCGAAGTTCACGGCGAAGGCGGCCGGGATGTGGGTGGCGCCGGCCACGCGCTCCGGTTCCAGCGCCGCGGCGGGGAAGAGCGGGTTGGCCTTGTCGAGAACGATGAGGAGGAGCTGGGCGACCGAGGGCAGCATCGCGAAGCAGACCGCGGGGGCATGGTTGCGCGGCGTCTCGTGGAAGGCCTGGGAGACGATGTCGAACCCGACGAAGACGAGGATGGGGGCGAGGCAGGCCAGGGGCAGCACCCGGACGAGGAGCGGGATGTACCCGAGCATCCCGCCGAGGCCGACGAAGAGCCCGCACGCCAGCGTGTACGCGGCGCGCCCTCCCATCGCCTTGTAGGCGGGATGGCCGATGTACGGTGTGGTCTGCGACACGCCGCCGCACAGCCCGGCCACCAGCGTGGCCACCGCCTCGGTGAGGAGGATCGAGCGCGTCTTGTAGTCGTCCCCGGCCAGGCGCGCGCTCTCGGTGACGTTGATGCCGCCGACCACGGTGAGGATCGCGAACGGCACGGCCATGGGCAGGTACTGGCTGAGGGCGAGCGGCATGCCTTGGAGGAAGCCGAGCGTGGGCAGCGGGAGGCCGACCGGAAACTCGATGACGGGCGGGGCCAGCGGCCGGCTGAGCAGCCCGAGCGCGCCGAGGCCATAGTACGCGGCGGCGCCCACCGCCACCGACGCGAGCACGCCCGGCACCCGGAAAGGCAGGTGCAGGCGCGCGATCAGCGCCCAGAAGATGAGGCCGAGCGACAGCATCCCCACGATCGGCTCCGCGAGGATGTCGCCGAGCTGGAGACATCCCATGAGCGCGAGCCCGACCCCCGCTATCGAGCCGAGTAGCCCCGCCTGCGGCACGACCCTCTGGATGGCGCCGCCGAGGAACGACATCGCGAGCTTGAAGAGCCCGATGAGGATCATGCAGGCCATCCCGACCTGCCACGCGACCACGGCGGCGTCCGCCACCGGCATTCGCGACTTGGCCGCCACGAAGGCCGGACCGAGGACGGTGAAGGCCATGCCGATGGTGCTGGGGGCGTCGAGGCCGAGCGGCATCGCCGTCACGTCGCTGCGGTCTTCCCGGCGTGCGAGCCGGAACGCGAGCCAGGTGTAGACGAGGTCGCCGAACAACACCCCGAGCGCGGTGCCGGGGAACATGCGGGTGTAGACGAGCGGCTCGGGGAACCCGTAGACGTAGACGAGGATCCCGGCCAGGATCACGAGGTTCATCACGTTGTCGAGCATGAGCCCGAAGAAGGCGTTGACGTCGCCCGGCGCGGCCCAGCGGTAGCGTGGCGAGCTCATGGCGGCTCCCGGTCCCGGGATGTGAGGAGACACGGGATCCTACGCGAGGGCCTCCCGGCCCTCAAGTACGCTACGGGTGGGAGGCGCTCAGCGGCGCAGGCGATAGCTGAAGGACACCCGCTCCCCGGCTTCGCCTCTCAGGCGGAAGACCACCGCGGTCGGGGTCAGCAGGGCCACGTCGCCCTGCAGCACGCGAAGGCTGCCCGGCTCGATCGACTCGCCTTGCTGCGCCTCGAAGCGCCATGTTCCGGGCTTGCCGTCGGCCCTGACGAGATGCCCGGCGACGACGACCTCGCCTTCGCGGCTCCGGGCCGGCTGCTGCGCGCGCCGGCCGCTTTCGGCGACCACGACCTGCCCGTCCACGATCGACTGGCCGACGGCGCCGGGCGCATCGAGCTCGATGCTCCAGGTCAGGCTGACAGGCGGCTCGGCGCTCAAGGCGCAGGTGCCGAACACGAATGTGGCGCTCGCGATCCTGTCGGCATTCATCGTGAGCGTGCACACGGATCCGGGCGTGGACGATGTGCTGACGCATCCAGCCCAGCAGACCGCGTCATAACAGCCCGGAAGGGGGATCGCCGTGATCGTCACTGGCGTCCCCACCGGGTACGTCTCCGAGCACGTTGTCCCCGGAGGGAACGAGGACAGGCAGTCCCTGGGCGGGGTGGGCGGCGTGATCTGAACCTTGGGGCCGGGAGTACACTCGCCAGTCTGGTCCACGGACTTGAACGTCAGCGTTGTCGTCGGCGTCGGCGTGGGAGCCGGCGTGGGCGTAGGCGTAGGCGTGGGACCGGGCTTTGGGGCGGGCGCGCTGACGGTGATGACCCGTTCGCACCGGCGGACGAGGCTGCCGCTGGTCACGATCAGGGCCACATCGAAGGTTCCCGTCGACGTGTAGGTGTGGACCGGGTGCCGGCCGACGCCCGTGCCGCCGTCGCCGAACTGCCAGTTGTAGTCGTAGCTCCCGGTACCCCCCGAAGCGAAGGCCGTGAACGTCACCGTCAGCGGCACCAGGCCCGACTTGGGCTCGGCCTGGCACGAGAGGTCCAGCGCCGGGGTCGGGGGCGGAGGGGGCGGCGGAGCGGGTGCCGGCGGGGCTGGCGCGGCAGGCCCGGGAGCCGGCCCTCCCGGCGTCGACGCCGGCGTCGTCTGATCCTTTTTGGTGGCGAAGTACACGCCCGTGGCGGCGGCAGCCGCGGTCGTCACGCCCACGGCGGCGGTCGGAAAGGCGCTGATGGAGAACCCGGCCGGCACGGCGGGGAAGACCGCGACGGGCCCGTTCGGCGAGACGGGCGCCACCGGCGCGTCCTTCTTGCACTCCCGCGCCTGCCGGACGACGAGCGGGTCGTACTCCGGCGTCCGCTGGCCCTGGCCCACGTCCTCGAGGTAGTACTCGATGTGCCTGTGGATCAGCTTCCGCGTGGGCTTCGGCAGGACGCCGGTGCGGCAGTAGGGCTCGGGCGCGTCCTTGGCGTCCAATACCATCTTCACCCAGTACCAGTCGCGGACGCCTTCCGCATGGAAGTAGGCACGGGGCTCGACAACCTGGCCGCCGAAGCAGGCCTTCAGCTTCGGGTACTTCGCGACGACGATGCAGGCCACCGCCTTGTGGTCGATTCCCGTGGGCTGGGCCTGGACGGACGCTGCCGCCGCCGCAATGGCGGCGAAAAAAAAGACCGGTGTTCGACACTGCATGAGCGCTCTCCTCCCCGCTCCGATCGGTCGATCGGTCGGGCTTGCGGGCACGGTAGACGGAATCAGCAGACAGGAGGGTTGACCGGAGGGAAGCGGCGACTAACTGCGATTGGAAGTTACGCCCCTCACGAGGGCGTGTCAACCGGCCGTCTTCAGCGCCGCGGGCGATAGCTGAAGGCGACTTCCTCGCCGCGCTGGCCCGTGAGGCGGAAGACCACGGCGGTCGGTGTCACGAGCGCGACCGCGCCCCGCAGGACGCGAAGGCTTCCCGGTTCGATGGCCTCGGCCTTCTGGGCCTCGAACCGCCACGTGCCTGCCTTGTCCCGGCTCTCCAGGAGCTGCGCCTCGACCAGGTTGTCTCCGTCGCGGGCCGTGGCCGCCGCCTGCGACGGGCCTCGCGTGACCTGGACCGCCTGTCCGTTGAACACGACCTGCCCCACGCCGTCGGGCACGTCGAGCTGCATCGCCCAGTCGAGCGAATGGCCTGCCGCCGGCGGCTCCGACTGCGAGGTCGCGAGGGGGCCGAAGTTGACGGTGACGTTCTTGTTCGCGTTCATGAGGAGGGTGCACGTAGGGGTCTTCCCGGAGCACTGACCGCCCCAGCCCTGGAACTCCGACAGGGGGTCCGGCCTTGCCGTCAGCACCACGGTCGTTCCCGACGGATAGGTGGCGGTGGCGCTGACACAGAGGGTTCCGCAGTTGAGCTGTCCCTGGTCGTCCGTCACGGTACCGCTGCCGATGGGAAGAACGCCCCTTCTCAGGTTCAGGTTGAACGAGACCCCGGGTGTCGGCGTCGGCGTAGGGGTCGGCGTCGGCGTGGGGGTCGGCGTAGGCGTGGGAGTCGGCGTGGGGGTCGGCGTGGGAGTCGGTGTCGGAATGGGGGTCGGGGTCGGATCCGTTGCCGGAGTGGATGTCGGTGCAGGCGTCGGCGCCGGCGCTGGTGCTGGTGTCGGCGTCGGCGCGGGCGTGGGGGTGACCGTCGGAACAGGGGTAGAGGCCGGGCTCGGGGTTGGCGACGAGGCGGGGGGCGACGACGCCCCTGGCGCGTTCGGCGGCGGTCCGGGCGGCGCGGTCGTGGTGGGCGTCGTCGCCCCGTTGCCGTTGCCCCCCAACAGCGCTCCCATCCCACCCGCCAGCGCGACGCCGGCTCCCACGAGGGCGGCGCTCGAGATCCCGCCGGCGACGAAGCCCGCCGGCACCGACGGGAACACCGCCGTGGGCGCGGCCGAGGCGAACGGTGCCGCCGCGGCGTCCTTCCGGCACTCGCCGGCACTCAAAACGATCATCGGGTCGAACTGCGGGGTTCGGCCCACCTCCATCATCCGGCTCGTGACCTCGACGTAGTATTCGAGCCTCTTCTTCTGCTCGGCCAGCTTCTTCGAGGGCCGCAACAGCGCCGCCGCGTAGCAGGTGGCGTCCGACTTCATCTCGACGTAGTACCAGTCGCGTACCCCTTCGGCGTGGAAGTACACGCGGGCCCGCGCTACCTGGGAGGCGGGCGTGAAGCAAGCGGTCAGCTGCGGGTACTTGCCGGCGATGACGCAGTCGACCGGCTTGTGGTCGATCTCCGGGGCCTGGGCGCGAAGGAGCCCCGGAGCGAGGCCGAGGACGGCCACGAGCGTCGACGCAGACACCCGGTTCGCCAAGTTCGTACTCCCGTGCGGGAATCGAACGCTGGAGCCGCGGGCGCGCGCCGCATTGCGAGGAGGGAGATCGCGTCCCAAGGGGCGGCCTCGCACTCTTGCCAGCAAGGCTTCGTTCGACCCTCGACCGAGCGACGGTACGCGGGCCAGCGCGGGGTGTCAATCCGTTAGACTGGTGTCATGGGTCGCGGGGTGATGACGATCACACTGACGGTCGCGGGCCTCGTTCCTCCCGCCACGAACGCCGACTACCGCGGCGAGATCGAGAAATGGAGGCAGCAGCGGGAAGCGCGCCTCAAGGCGGAGGACGGCTGGCTCGCGGTGGCCGGCCTCTTCTGGCTCGACGAAGGGGTGAACCGCTTCGGCAGCGATCCCGGCAATTCCATCGCGCTGCCGGCCGGCGCGGCGCCGCCGGTGGCCGGCGCTTTCGAATTGCGGCAGGACAAGGTCAGCGTGCGTGTCGATCCCGGGGTGACCGTGACGGTCGCGGGGAGGCCGGTTGCGGTCATGGAGCTGCGCAGCGACGATCCCGGCCCGCCCGACGTCCTGAAGGTCGGCCGGCTCTCCCTCCACGTGATCGCGCGCGGGGGGCGATACGGGATCCGGATGAAGGATCCCGAGAGCGAGACCCGCCGAAGCTTCGCGGGCCTTCGCTGGTTTCCCGTGCGCGACGACATGCGTGTCGACGCCCGGTTCGTGCCGTGGCCGTCGCCACGGACGATCCCCATCCCCAACGTCCTCGGCCAGGTCAACGATCTCCCGAGTCCCGGCTACGCGGAGTTCACCGTGGCGGGCCGGACGCTGCGGCTGGAGCCGGTGATCGAGGAGCCCGGAGCCCAGGAGCTCTTCTTCATCTTCCGCGACGTGACGGCGGGGAAGGAGACCTACCCCGCGGGACGCTTCCTGTACGCGCCGATGCCGAAGGACGGGACGGTGGTCCTCGATTTCAACAAGGCCTACAGCCCCCCCTGCGCCTTCACCGCCTACGCGACCTGCCCGCTGCCACCACCCCAGAACCGCTTGCCCGTTCGCATCGAAGCCGGCGAGAAGGACCCGCACCGGCGGCCGGACAGACCGCCGGGCGCGTGAGACGATCGAAAGAGATGATCCTGGAGCGGCGGCACCGGCCCCAGGCGCCCGGAGAGCCGCGGGAGCGCCGCCGTCCTCGATGGGGCGAATTTCGTGAGGCCTACCCCCGCATCGTCGCCGCCATGGCGGTGGGCCTGGTCGCCCTCGTCGCCATGGACGGGTTCCTCGCCTTCAAGCGCTGGCAATATGGACGGGAGACCGCTCGCCTCCGGGGACAGATGACCGAGGTCGAGCGCCGCCGCGCCGACGCCATCGTCGAGTCCAGGGAGAACCGGATGCAGCTCATGGTCGCGCTGGCCCGGCGCGACGCGGTGGGGGAGAAGGGCTTGAACCTCGCGGTCTCCGCCGACAAGGGGACCATGTACCTCCAGCGCGAGGGCGCGCAACTGCGGGAGATGCCGGTGAAGATCGGTCCCGAGGCGACGGTGGGCTCGCCCCCCGACGAGGTGCGGCTCGCGCCGCCCCTCGGCAAGCGCGTCGTCGTGAGGTTGGTGGACTCGTCGTACGCGTGGGAGGTCCCGGCCTGGGTCTGGAAGCAGAGAGGGCAGACGACTCCCGCCGACCGTCGGATCGAGGGAGCGCTGGGGCCGATCGCGATCCTGCTCGATGGGGGAGCGGTGATCTACTCGCGGCCCGACACGGGACCCCTCGCCGACACCGCCTACGTGCTCCCCGGAGCCGTCCGCGCCGAGGCCGCCGACCTGCTGGCCATCCGCGAGAACCTGGCCGCGGGCATGCCGGCGTACTTCTATTGAGGATGCGGGACCGGATCGTCAGGTTCTTTGGCCATGGCGGTGGGGTGGCGTTCTACCTCATCGGGGCGATGCTCCTCGTGACCGCGGCCAGCTCGGCGCTGTTCGCGAGCACCGCCTACCGCAAGCTCCAGCGGGACGTGGCCCGCATGGTCTACGAGGACAACATGGGCCTGCTGGAGAGCGTGCAGTGGAGCGCGCGGTCGCTCGACGAGAGCATCCACCAGGCGGAAACGGCGGCGGAGCCGCCGAAGGACCGGCCGTACCTGGTCGTCAGCATCGACGACAAGCGGCTCTGGTACAAGCAGGGCGGGGAGGTGCTCTTCACGACGCAGGTCGCGACCGGCAGCGGGAAGACGCTCGTCGGCGAGGGCAGCGAGAGCCAGTGGAAGTTCGACACCCCTCGCGGCCGGCTGGTGGTCCAGAGCAAGGAGGAGTCTCCGGACTGGGTCCCGCCCGACTGGCACTTCGTGGAGGAGGCGAACAAGCGTCACCTGGGGCTGGCGAGGGTCGCCGCCGGGGAGCCCCTCCGCACCTCCGACGGGTCGGTGATCACGGTGCGCGGGGAGGACGTGGTGAGGCGCGGCCCCGACGGCAGCGAAACCGTGCTCGCGGCCGACGAAGGCCGGGAGATCGTGGCCGACGGGAAGATCGTCGTCCCGCCCGTGGGCACGAACCAGCGGCGCTACGCGGGCGTGCTCGGCACCCACCGCCTGAACCTCGGCAACGGCTACGCCATCCACGGCACCAACCAGCCGCGGAGCATCGGCCATGCCGTCAGCCACGGCTGCGTGCGCGTGCTCAACGAGGACATCGATAAGCTCTACGGGATGGTGCCGGTGGGGACGCCCGTCTACCTCTACTGATCTCGGGTCCGCCGCTTTCCTCTTATCCTGGCGCGATGGTCCTCGCCCTCGCCCTCCTGGCCTTCGCCGCCGCCACCGCCGGCCTCGTCCTTCTCCTGGAGCCGATCCCGACCTGGTACTACCATCTCGCCTGGTGGTCGTACATCGTCGCCGCCGACGACCTCAACCGTCGCCTCTCCGGCCGCTCCTTGTTGCGCGATCGCCCTCGCCGCTTCCTGTGGCTGACGGGAGCGTCGGTCCTCTGGTGGACGCTGTTCGAAGCGATCAACCTGCGCCTCGGCAACTGGTACTACGTGATGGATCCCTCGTCGCGGGCGACGCGGTGGTCGGGCGGCGTCCTCGCCTTCGCCACCGTGCTCCCCGGCATCGTGGAGACGCTCGAGCTCGTGGAGAACCTCGGCGTGCTGCGCAGCGTCGGGGTCGCGCGCGTGCCCTGGACGCGCCTCAAGGAGAGCGCCTGCCTCGCGCTCGGAGGAGCCTCCTTCGCCCTGCCCTTGCTGTGGCCCGACGTGTTCTTTCCCCTCACATGGGGGAGCTTCGTGTTCCTGCTCGAGCCCTGGAACCGCCGCCACGCGCGGCGCAGCTTCCTGCGCGACCTGGAGGCGGGGGAGGCGGGTCCATTCTGCCGGACGCTGGCGGCCGGGCTCGTCTGCGGCGTGCTCTGGGAGACGTGGAACTTCTGGGCGCGCTCGAAGTGGATCTACACCGTGCCCGTCTTCGAGGAGATGAAGCTCTTCGAGATGCCGCTGCTCGGCTTCCTGGGGTTCCCTCCCTTCGCCGTGGAATGCGTCGTCCTCCTCCGGTTCCTGCGCGCATGGAGCGAGGCGCGCGCGTGGCCGGCGCGGCCGGTCGTTCGTCTCGCCGTGCTGGTGGCGGGATCCGCCGCCACGGTCGGTGTGTTCCGGCTCGTCGACCCGGTGACGGTGGACTCGTTCTACGTCCCGGTGGCGAAGCTGCAGGTGCTGCCGGAGCCGATGCGGAGCCGGCTGGCCGGCCTCGGCCTCGGGAGCCCCGAGAGAATCCGCCGGGCCCTCGATGACCCGGAGGCGCGGGCGCGGGTGGCGGCGGCCGTCGGCCTCGGCCCGGACGAGCTGGAGCGCGCGCGGGAAAGCGTGCGGCTCGTGCTGCACCAGGGACTGGGCGAGGACCGCGCCCTCCAGCTCGAGCGCCTCGGCATCCGGCGCGTGGACGACCTCGCGCGCTGGCGGCCGGCCGACCTCGCGGCCGCCCTGCGCGCGCAGGGCGCGCAGCCGAGGGACCGCTTCCTCGAGCGGAGGGCGGAAGTGTGGATCCGGGAGGCCCGGCGGACCCGCCCTCTCAGCGCGCGGTGAAGGGCGCGGAGAGGGCCGTCGTCCCCCACTTCAGCGCCAGCTCGCCCTTGCTCTTGTCCTTGTCCGGCGTCAGCTCGATCGTGAAGGTCTCGACGCTCGCGGGCAGGGTCTTCGAGGCGAGCGGCACCTCGATGGGATCGCCGGACTCCCTCTTGACGTCGATCTGCCACTTGTCGGGAGCGGTCTTCGTGGCGCTGAGGACGTATTCGCCGGGGGGCACCACGACGCCCGGAGCGAAGGTCAGCTCGCCCGCGGTCTTGAGCCGCGTCGGAGAGTCGGCGCCCATCCGCCACGGCGTACCGACCTCCGCGCGGCCGAGCATGTCGCGGCCCTGGAGGCTCGGGCGTCCGTAGTCAATGGACACCGCCTTGCCGGCAAAGGTGCCCTTCGCCTCGCCTCTCTCGGCGGGGAAGGCGGCGGCGGCGGCGAGCGACAGCGCGACGGTGATGGCGGCAGGACGCAGACTCATTCGTTTACCTCCAGGCGGGGCCGTCCCCCGTCGAGCCCGCGCTCGTTCGATTCTGGCACGTCCGTCCTCCGATTCACAAAGAGGAAGCCGTAGGCGAAGCCGGCGAGGCCGGCGGCGCGGTGCAGGAGCTGCATGGCCGAGGCCGCGACGGCGAATGCCGGAGAGCCGCGGCTCGCGGCGAAGGCCAGGAAGGAGCGGTCGAGAAAGGCGGCGATGGCCAGGCACGAGACCGCGGCGAGGAGCAGCCACGCCCGCCACGCCGAAGCCGCCGCGAGAAGGAGGGCGAGGCCCACCAGGCCCGACGCGGCACGGTCGCCGGTGGTGAAGTTCAGGTCGGCGGGAAGACCGCGGCCCCCGCGCACCAACCGTGCCCAGGGCACCGCCCGATCGCGGAAGTCGGAAGCGAGCCAGCCGGCGAGCGTCCACCTCTTCAGGTGCGTGACCTGGGCCTCGGGAACGAGGCGTATGCGGTGGCCGGCGGCTCGCAGGCGGTAGCCCAGCTCCACGTCCTCCACCGAGGGCCGGCCGTAGGCGGGATCGAAGCCGCCGGCGGCGAGGAAGGCATCGCGCCGGACGGCGCCGCCGCCGGCCCAGAACGTCGACGCTTCCCGGCGCGAGCGCTGGTGCACGAAGTGATGGGCGAGGTTCTTGTAGAGGCTCGGCCAGGAGCGCGCGGAGGGAGCGTCGTCGTAGGAGCCGAAGGCGGCCACGACCTCGGGGTCCTCCAGCTCGCGCCGCAGGAGCGGGATCGTGTCCGCGTGCACGCGGACGTCGGCGTCCACGAACACGAGGATCCTTCCCCGCGCCACGCGCGCGCCGCGATTGCGGGCGGCGGCGGGGCCGGTGGGAACCTCGTGGGGAAGGACGCGCGCGCCGTGCGCGGCGGCGACCCGCGCCGAGCCGTCGCGCGAGCCGTCGTCGCACACGATCACCTCGGCGTCTTCACCGGCGGAAGCGAGGAGAGGCGGAAGGCTCTCGGCGAGGAAGGCGGCCCCGTCCCGCACGGGGACGATGATCGAGCACGCGGGTTCCTTCACCTCCCGAGCCCGGAGCCGGTGACCACGAGGAGCAGGCGGGCCATGCCGCCGGCCTACTCGTTGTCGAATGGGTTCGGCGGCCGGCCGGTCGGATCGGCGGCGGCCCGCTTGCGCGCCTCCTCGAACTTCTTGTCGAGGATGTCCTTCTGGTTGCGGGTCTGCTGCACCGAACGGGCGAACTTCTCGTCGAGGATGCTCTTCTGGGAATGCACCCGGTTCACGAGATCGTCGAAGTCCTGGGCGGGCGCCTTCTTCTTGTCGAGCCAGACGACGGAGCCGGTCTCAGGGTCGACCTTCAGCAGCGATCCGCAGCACGGGCAGGTGACGTCGAGGGCCTCCGGCATGCCCTGATTGTCCGTCCAGCCCGGCGCCGCCGCAAGCGGCGTCCGCGCCTCAGGCCTGGCCGCCCCGGAGCAGCTTGTCGATCTTGGGCTTGATGAAGAGGTCGAAGGCCTTGCCGGTGAGGCCAGAGATGCCGAGCATCGTCTTGACGCGGTCCCCGATGCGGTCGCGAAACGCCTTCCGGCGGCCCTCGTCGATGTCGTCGAACGTCACGAGCGGGAAGCGGGGGCTGTGGAGCCGCGCCCGCCACAGGTCGCGGTCCGCGTTGTACTCGTCGGGCTCGCCGGGCGCCGGCTTCGATGGCTGCTGAGGCGCGGGCTCCGGCGGGTAGTCTCCGAGCAGCGCGCGCAGGGGCTGGGCGCCCCCGGTGAACGCGGCCCGCGCGTCGACCCGGCCGCGGCGATAGTCGTAGGCGCGCCACTGCTCGTTGAAGAAGCCGGCGAAGCCGCTCACCTGGGAGCCGGCCAGAGGCAGCTCGGGATCGTGGCCGATCACCTCGAGCCACAGCGGCGCCTTGCCCTGAAGGTCCGCCACGTGGTCGAGGATGAACAGGATCAGCAGGAAGATCTGCTGCCGCCGGCTGGCGGGCTGGCCGGGGGTGCCCAGTCCGTCGTAGATGCCCGCCACCCGCTTCTGGATCTGCCGGAGCGCGGCCGCCCGGTACGCGACGGCGTTGGTCTTCGCCCTCTTGCGCGTGATGGCGTCGGCCAGTCCGTCGAGGCCGTCGATCAGCGCCTGAGGGTCGGCGACGTCGGTGCCGGCGACCATCCGGCCCAGCTCCCGGACGAACTCGTCGCGCCACGTCGCCCGGTCGTTCACCTTGTTGGCGCGGACCCAGTCGCTGACGGCGTTCTCCGTCATCAGCATGCTCAGGAGGCGCTTGGCCTGCGCGGCGAGGCCGAGCTCCTCGCTCAGGTAGCCGACCTCGTCGTCCGTCTCGTCGCGATGGTCCGACAGGGTGATGTTCGGGTGGACGAGCAGGAAGAGCCGCTCGCGGTCCGGAGGTCCGGCGTCGATCTCGGCCGCGAAGTTGATGGCCATCCCCAGCGGCTCGTTGTCGAACATCCCGCCGTCGATGAACGCGAGACCGTGCGGGAAGTACGGCTTCCCCGGCGGCGGGGGCGGTTCCGTCAGGGTGGGCGGGTTCTCCGTGGCGTAGTCCGTCGCGTTGCGCATGAGCGTCTGCGGCATGAAGGCGAGCGGGAAGTTCCCGGTCGCGATGGCGGAGTCGGTCAGCAAGCGCCAGTCGACCTCGCCGAAGCCGCCCTTCTTGAAGCGGAACCGGCCCTGGTCCGAGAAACGCGTGGTCAGGAACCCGGGCGCGGGCGAGTTGAGGCTCTTCGTGAGGACGCGGTAGTCGAGGCCGTTGAGGTTGGTGAGCGTCAGGCCCACGCGCAGGTCGTCGGGCGCGAACGAGGCGGGGTCGGACGTCGCCGGCGGGGCGTCGAGAAGGTGCGCCTCGGCGATCTTCCTCACGATGGTCTTCGACAGCAGCGCATTCTGCTGCCGGGGGTCGTCCTCGAGAAGCGCGTCGATGTTGATCTGCTTGACCCAGGCGGTGTGCAGCCGATCGCGCCGCGGCGACTCGTACATCGAGACGCGGGCCAGGATCGCCGCGTTCATGCCGCCGGCCGACGCGCCGGTGATGGCGTCGATCACGAAGGGGCCTTCCCTCGGGCCCGGGGGACCGTCGAGCGGCTCCCGAGACTGGTTCAGGACGTCGAGGGCGTAGGTCAGCTCGGCCAGCACGCCCGCCTCGTAGCTGCCGAGGGAGCCGGCCCCCGCGATCACGAGCGCGATCTTCTTGGGGTCGCCGGTCTTCTTCCAGACGTCGTGGTTGATCGACGCCAACGAAGGCCTCCTAGCCGGAGTGGCCGCCTTCGTGGTCGCAGTCGGGGAAGCTGGCGAAGAACATCTGCCCGGTGGAGCCCAGCTCCTTCATCCCCGCTTCGGACGAGTAGTACGCCCCCACGATCCACTGCTTCAGGTTGTCGAAGTGATCGCGCGTCGTGGTCGTCGGGGGCGCCGGCTCCGGCTGCCTCACGATGGTGCCCGGCGTCCAGACCCAATCCTCCTGTCCCCGCTTGCCGGACGCGGCGGCGGAGAGGATCTCGTTCTGCTGCGCCTCCGACAGCGACTTGAAGGGCCGGCCGAACCGGAGGCGGGCCTCGGCCTCCATCGCCCCCAGAGCGGAGACGAAGCGCTGCCGGTGGTCCCGGGTGTCCACGGCCAGCAGCGCGTCGACGAAGCGTTCGGATCGCGCCGCGAGCGAGCCGGGCACGATGCGCTCGCAGAGCGCCTGCAGGGTCGCGAGCTGGTGCGCATCGAGGAACTCGGGCTTCCAGTCGGCGGCCTTGGCCTTCGCCGCCGCCGCCTGGACGGCGGCCGGGCTGGCCGCAGCCGGCGTCGTGGCCTGGGCGCGCGTCGCTCCCGGGATGGCGGCGCCCACGCCGGCGAGCAGGCCCTGCAGCACCTGTCGGCGGCCGAGCCCGGCCGGCTCAGCCTTCTGTCCGTTCTCTGTGGCCTCTGCGTTTCCCGGCGGCCTCTTGTCCATGGGGTTTCCTCGCGCCGTCCCTTTTAGCACGCGCCAGGGAAGGCGACAATCCCCGCGAAAGCGCAATGCCGTTGACCAGGGTCCCGGTGGCTGTTAGCCTCAGGCCCCGCGCGGGGAGGGCACACATGCAGGACGCGGCCGGCCGGACCTTCGACGTCATCGTGGTGGGCTCGGGAGCCTCCGGCGGCTGGGCGGCGAAGCGCCTCGCCGAGGCCGGCGTGAACGTGGGTCTCCTCGACGCCGGGCGGGCCCTCACCGACGCCGACTACAAGGAGCACCAGCCCGCGGCGGACCTCGCGTACCGCAACCGCGCGCCCGAGGTCATCCGCCGCACGCGCCCCGTCCAGAAGGATTGCTACGCGTGCTCGGAGTGGAACTACGACTGGTTCCGCAACGACATCGAAGAGCCCTACACGACGGCCAAGGACAAGCCGTTCTCCTGGCAGGGCCGCATGCAGGTGGTGGGAGGGCGGACGAACGTGTGGGGCCGACAGAGCTACCGCTTCTCCGATCTCGACTTCAAGCCCGCCTCCCATGACGGTTTCGGCGAGGACTGGCCCCTCGGCTACGACGACGTCGCGCCCTACTACGACCTCGTCGAGGACTACGTCGGGATCACGGGGATGGCCGAAGGCGTCTACGAGCTGCCCGACGGCCGGTTCCACCCGCCGATGGGGCTGAAGTGCGTCGAGCGTCAGTTCAAGACGCGGGTGAAGGACAAGCTGGGCTGGACCATGACCCTCGGCCGCTCCGCGAACCTGACGAAGGCCATCAACGGGCGCCAGCCCTGTCACTACTGCGGCCCGTGCGAGCGCGGCTGCGTGACCCACTCGTACTTCAACTCCGCGTTCACCACGGTGGCCGACGCGCTCAAGACGGGACGCTGCACGCTCGTGACGAACGCCATGGCCTACAAGGTGCTCATGGACCCGGTGAAGCACCGGGCGCGCGGCGTGCTCTACATCGACCGGGTGACGCGCGAGCCCAAAGAGGTGCGCGCGCGGGCGGTCGTCCTCTGCGCCCAGGCCCTCGAGTCGACGCGCATCCTCCTCAACTCCGCCGGCGAGCAGGATCCCGCGGGTCTCGGCAACAGCAGCGGCGTCCTCGGCCATTACCTGATGGACCACCTGTGGGTCGCGGGCGGAGCCAGCGGCGAGTTCCCCGATCTGGCCGCGAAGGAGAAGCCCAGCGCCGACGGGCCCAACCGGCCGGACGGCATCTACGTGATCCGGTTCCGCAACACGAAGGCGGGTCCCAAGGCCAAGGAGTTCCTGCGCGGCTACGGCTTCCAGGGCGGTGGATCCACGAGCTTCAACTGGGACGCGCCCGGCTTCGGGGGCGAGTTCAAGCGGAGCCTCCTGGACCCCGTGGTCTCGATGGGACTCGCCGGCTTCGGGGAGTGCCTGCCCTACTACGAGAACTACGTCGAGCTCGACCCCAACGTCGTCGACGCCTTCGGCATCCCCGTCCTGCACGTGAACATGGTCTTCCGCGACAACGAGAAGAAGATGATCCCCGACATGATGGAGTCGGCGGCGGAGATGATGGCCGCCGCGGGAGCGAAGAGCATCCGGCCGTGGATGGCGCTCGACCGCGTCCCCGGCTACGGGATCCACGAGATGGGCGTCGCGCGCATGGGAAAGGACCCGAAGACGTCGGTGCTGAACCAGTTCCAGCAGACGCACGACGTCCCCAACCTCTACGTGATGGACGCGGCCAGCTTCACCGCGGGCGCCTGCCAGAACCCGACCCTCACCATCATGGCACTGGCCGTGCGCTCCACGGACTACCTGCTCGGCGAGATGAAGAAGGGGAGCCTGTAGCGTCCCGGGGGCCGCGTGGCGTACTCGGCTCGCTGCTGCTGACCGCGCTCGCCTCGCTCACGCTGTCGCTGGTGCCGGCCGAGGTCCTGATTCGTCTACGCAAACAGCCCGACCTGGCCTCCCGTGTGCCAGAAGAGGACCGTTTCGTCGGACCGGAAGCGGCCGGCGCGGACGTGGGCGATGAGCCCGGCCATGGCCTTGGCGGTGTAGGTCGGATCGAGGAGGAAGAGTCCTTCGCTCCGCGCCGCCAGCGCGAGGGCTTCGCGTGACGCCGGCGTCGGGATGCCGTAGCCCTCGCCGACGAACGAGTCGTCGATCATCGCCCGCGGCGCCGAGGCCTTCAGCCGCCCGTCGGTTCCCAGGGCGGCGTCGATACCCGAGACGAGATCACCCACCACTGCTTCCAGCGCCGGTGCCGGATCGTCCGCGCTGATGCCGAGGACCCGCGTGGGCAGCTCGAGGAGCGCGCCGCCGGCGACGAGGCCGGCCTGGGTGCCGCCCGACGACGTCGCGTGGACGATCACGTCGGGCGCGGGGATCTGGGTGGCCAGCTCGGCGACCGCACGCGCGTACGCCATCGCGCCCAGCGGCGTGGAGGCGCCGAGAGGGATCTCGAACGGACGCCGGCCTTGCGCTCGGAGCCGATCGGCCGCGGCCCGCATCGCCGGTGCGCGCTCGGCCCGCGAAGACACGTACTCGAGCTCGGCTCCCAGCAGGCCGTCGAGCAGCGTGTTGCCCGTGGGCCGGTCGGGCCGCGCGCCGTTCAGGATGAGCACACATCGCAGGCCGAGCCGGACGGCGGCGGCCGCGGTGGCCCGCGCGTGGTTCGACTGAACGCCGCCCACGGTCAGCAGCGTGTCCGCGCCCTCGGCCCTCGCGCGGGCGGACACCAGGTCGAGCTTGCGGACCTTGTTGCCGCCGAAGCCGAAGGGCAGCGCGTCGTCGCGCTTGACGAGCAGACGCGGGCCGCCTCCGAGGGCGGCGCGCAGCCGGCTCATCTCTTCGACGGGCGTGGGGCCGGCGACGAGGCCCGCGCTCGGCAGGGCATTCAGCGCCGCGATGGCATTGGGGTCGCGCATGCGTTCTCCCGCGGATTGTATACTTCGCGCGGTGACGCTCCGCCCGGCCCTGATCGCCTTCTGCGCCGCCCTGGGCGCGTCCTCCGCGTGGGCGGACGAGCCCCCGCCCTCGATGCGCGGCGACGTCCTCTACCGCATGACGCTCCTGCGGGCGGCGCCCGGCCGGCTGCTCGAGCTGGTGGCGGCGGTGAAGGGCCGCGGCCTCCGGCTGCGCCATTCGCAGGGCGATCAGTGGGATCTCATGGTGCTGGCGCCGGTGGCGGGCTACGCTGAGCTTGGCCGCGCGGCGCCCCTGGCCGAGCCGGGGCTCGTCGCGTGGCAGGAGGACGAGCTCGTCCGCGGGCCCGAGCTCGGCCGTCTGGAAGGCTTCGCGGAGGCCGGGCTCTTCCACGTGGAGATGTTCGTGGCCCTCGCCGGCCGGCGCGATGACCTGCTGCGGGAGCGGGAGATGGAGAACACGTATCTGGCCGCGCTCGGCCGGCCCCGCAACGCGATCTTTGTGCGGGAGCTGGGGGCGGCCTGGGACGCCTTCACGATCGGTGCCTACCGGAGCTGGAAGCACTTCGCCGAGCGCGACGACATCTCCGCCGAGCGCTCCGCGGCGGCCGCCCGCGCCGCCGGGTTCGAGGGCGACGACCGCATCGGCCCCTACCTGCGGTCGCTCATCCAGTCCCACCACGACACGCTCGCCACGCCGGTGCGTTGACCGCGCACCCATGGTATGATTTGAACGATCGTTCAAATCGGGACGGGGGGCAGCGGTCTTGGAGAAGACGCGCATCGCACTGAAGGTGAACGGCGAGGAGCGCGAGGTCCTGGCCCCCGTCCACCACACCCTGCTCGAGGTCCTCCGCGAGGAGCTGGGCCTGCCGGGGACCAAGCACGGGTGCGAGCTGGGCGAGTGCGGCACCTGTACCGTGCTCGTGGACGGCCGGCCGATCCTCTCGTGCCTGGCCCTGCCCGTGGAGTGCGAGGGCCGCGAGATCACGACCGTCGAGGGCCTGGCGGGTACTTCCCTGCACCCGCTGCAGCAGGCGTTCGCCGAGCTGGGATCGGCGCAGTGCGGCTACTGCATCCCCGGCTTCCTCCTTTCGGCGGCGGCGCTGCTCCGCGAGCGCCCGCACCCGACGCGGCAGGAGATCGCCGAGGCCACGGCGGGCAACCTCTGCCGCTGCACGGGGTATTTGAAGATCCTCGAAGCCATCGAGCTGGCTGCCGAGCGCATGCGCCACCCGGACGTGGAAGAGATCAGTGGCTGAAGAGCGCCCGCCCGAGCTGAGCGTCATCGGCCAGCCGCTGCCGAAAGTGGACGCGGCGGCCAAGGTCACCGGGCAGACCCTCTTCGCCGACGACCTCGTGCTGCCCCGCACGGCTTACGCGCGCCTGCTGCGCTCGCCTCACCCTCATGCGCGGATCCGCAGCATCGACGTGTCGCGGGCGGCGGCACACCCGGGCGTCGTCGCGACGCTCGTCGGGAGCGAGCTGCCGATTCCCTTCGGCATCCTGCCCGTGAGCCAGGACGAGCACGCGCTGGCCCTCGACAAGGTGCGGTTCGTCGGCGATCCGGTGGCGGCGGTGGCCGCCCTCGACGAGGAGACCGCGGAGGAGGCGCTGAAGCTCATCCGGGTGGATTACGACGTGCTGCCGCCGCTCATGTCGATCGACGAGGCGCTCCGGTCCGACGCGCGCATCCACGACTACGGCCCGCGCGGCAACGTGCACAAGGAGGTGTCCTTCGACTTCGGGGACGTCGAGGCCGGCTTCGCCGAGGCCGACCACGTCCGCGAGGACACGTTCTTCTTCGAGGGCAACACGCACCTGCCCATGGAGCAGCACGCGGCGCTGGCGTCCCGGGGTCCCGACGGGAAGCTCACGCTCTGGTCGTCGACCCAGACGCCGCACTACGTGCACCGCGCCCTGGCCCAGGTGCTGGAGATGGCCGCCGCGCACATCCGCGTGATCGCGTGTCCCAACGGCGGGGGCTTCGGCGGCAAGTCGGACCCGTTCAGCCACGAGATCGTCGCGGCCAAGCTCTCGATGAAGACCGGGCGTCCGGTGAAGATCACCCTCAACCGCGAGGAGGTCTTCTACTGCCATCGCGGACGCCATCCGGTCTCGATGTGGATCAAGACGGGCTTGAAGCGCGACGGCACGATCACGGCCATGCACTTCCGCTCGGCCCTC
>Ga0207684_10001067_pt1 | contig 30741 bp, 37 predicted proteins | sample KBSK5501metaG_FD_184342 | JGI IMG/M metagenome (GOLD analysis project Ga0207684, IMG submission 184342) | Corn, switchgrass and miscanthus rhizosphere microbial communities from Kellogg Biological Station, Michigan, USA - KBS K5-50-1 metaG... | ecosystem: Host-associated > Plants > Roots >...
CAGGCGAGGAAAATCACAAGCGGGGTGATTCTACTCACCGGCAGCCAAGACGAGAAGTTGATGACAGAAGCGTTGGATCTGGGAGTGGTGGACATCATCGGCAAGCCGGTGAGCATGGAGCGGCTGACGGTGGCGATTCAGCTCGGGATGATGCTAAAAGGCCGGTGAGCCCGTCGTCAGGAGGGCAGGCGTTTTCCCAGCAAGCGAGCCAAGCGTTCCGCATCCTGTCCGGATTGGGGGAGCGTATAGCGTGTATTGAGGAGCATCACCCGTTCCAGGCATCGGACAGCGGAATCCACATTTCCGGCTTGCTCGTATAGATCGGCCAGCAGGCGCAGCGCGGCTGCTTCACCAGGCTCGTTGCCAAGCTTGATAAAGTGTTCCGAGGCGTTGTTCAGGCATTTCTCGGCCTTCCGTCTGTCGCCAGCTTGCAGATATGTTTTCCCCATCTGGCTGTAGGTGACGGCCAAGCCGTCTTCGTCTCCGACGGTCCGATGTAGGTCCAAGGCTTTTTTGAAATTGGCGATCGCGTCGTCGGTCCTGCCGGCCGCCGCATCCTGGAGTGCGAGGTTCGAATAGAGGATGCCGAGCGCGCGCCGATCCTTGAGCGGCTCCAGGATGTCCAGTGCCTCCAGGTAGTATGGGCGGGCCTTCTGAGGATGGCCGGCCTCGGCGTGGATGTTGCCGAGATTGACCAGCGTCTGGCCGATGGCGTTCCAGTCCTGTTGGCCCCGCTGAATCTCGAGCACTTCCCGGTAGCAGCGCGCTGCTTCTGCATAATCGCCCATCATCGCGCAGACATTGCCGAGATTTCCAAGCGAATCCGAGAGTGCTTGCGTAGCCCCGCTCTCCCGGTCATCCTTCACCGCCCGCTCATACAAGACACGCGCGTGCGGCATGTTGCCGCGATGCAGAAGGATGCGCGCTTTATGCTTGTCCTCGTCGGACATCGCGCTAGCTCAGTCCTACAATCTGACCGGTTTCCGGATCCACATCTACGTGCTCACCAGCGGGGCGGCTGGGCAAACCAGGCATCAGCTGCATACCTCCGCACACCGCGGTCAGAAACTCCGCGCCCGCGAGGATCCGCAGTTCGCGGACAGGAAGGGTGAAGCCGGTCGGGCGACCGAGCAGCAGGGGATCATGGGAGAGCGAATACTGTGTCTTGGCCATACAGATCGGGAATCGGCCGTATCCCAGCCGCGTGGCGGTCTCAATTTGCGTTTTGGCGTCGGGCTCGAACTTCACGCCCTCCGCCCCGTAGATCCGGCGGGCGATGGTGTCAATTTTCTGCTCGATCGAGGCCGAGTTCTCATACAAGGGCCGGTAGGTTGACGGCTGTTCGCAGGCCCGTACGACCGCGTTGGCCAGCGCTTCGGCGCCGGCGCTTCCATCCGCCCACGGCGTGGAGATTGCAGAACTCACGGCCCCGCTCTCCAGAACCTTGGTCTTGACATACTCCAGCTCGTCCTTCGGGTCGTCCTTGAAGGCATTGACGGCGACGACGACCGGAACGTCGAAGGCACGGACATTCGCGATGTGTTTCTCCAGGTTTGCGAAGCCGCGGATCAGGGCTTCCCGGTTGGGTCCCATTAAAGTGGCGGGAAGCGGCTGACCCGGTTTGACCGTGCCACCTCCGCCATGCAGCTTCAGCGCCCGCAGGGAAACTACGATGACTGCGGCTGCCGGCTTCAGGCCCGAGACGCGGCATTTGATGTTGAAGAACTTCTCCGCGCCCAGGTCGCTGCCGAAGCCCGCTTCGGTGACCACATAGTCGGCCAGGCGAAGCGCGAGGGCGTCGGCGACGATCGAGCAGTTGCCGTGCGCGATGTTGCCGAAGGGGCCCGTATGCAGAATGGCCGGCGTGCCCTCCATAGTCTGCAGCAGGTTGGGATTCATGGCGTCCCTGAGCAAGGCCGCCATGGCCCCGGCGCACCGGAGTTCTTCGGCCAGCACCGGTCGGCCGTCCTCCGTCATGCCCACCAAAATCCGGTCGAGGCGGCGTCGCAGATCTCTGAGATCAGCGGCCAGCGCGAGGATCGCCATCACCTCGGAAGCTTCTGTGATCACGAACTGCGTGCGGCGGCCGCTCTGTAAGGTCACGTCGCGGAGGCCCCGGTCGCTCAGCCCCATGACCCGTGGCCAGGTCACGCGATTGGGGTCAATCCCCAGCGCGTTACCGTGGGAGAGATGGTTATCGACGAACGCCGCCAGCAGATTATGCGCTGCGGCCACGGCGTGCGCGTCGCCGGTCAGATGTAAATTGATCTCTTCCTGCGGCACTACTTGTGCGCGTCCTCCACCGGAGGCGCCTCCCTTGATGCCGAACACGGGGCCGAGGCTGGGTTGCCTGAGCGTGACTATCGCGCGGCGTCCGATCCGGCAGAGGCCCATGGCCAATCCGATCGAGGTGACCGTCTTGCCTTCACCGAGCGGCGTGGGATTGATGGCGGTGACCAGGACATACCGACCAAGGGGTCGGTGCTGCAGGCGGCTGAGCGCCGCCAGGGCGATCTTGCCCTTATAGCGGCCGTAGGGAATCAACTCTTCGTCGAGGAGGCCCATTTGGGCGGCGAGGTCTCCGACCCGTTTGAGTGCCGTCATTTAGGTGGTCTGATAGGAAACCGACGTGACCGTCTCATTGACGATACGGAAGGCGTTGGCCACCGGTTTCGATTCTTCTTGAAGTGAGATTATGATGTGGAAAATATCGGGGTAGAAGGCGAGTGCTTTGATGTCGGTAGGAGATGGTCGAGCAGGGGAAACGGGGTGTGAATGATAACTTGCGAGCAGCTCAATGTTCTGCTTGCGCATGTCTTTCTGGGCGGCGAACATATCTTTGTCATCCATCCAAAATGCAATATCTGCCCTCTCCTCAGGTGAGAGTTGCTCCAAGTGGGCGATTTTAGCGTTGTCGAACATCTGTTTAACCGCTTCCGACTTCGCGGCCACAATGTTCTTGATCTTGTAATGATGGGTCACCTGTGTGCCACGACCGGCAAGCATGCCGCAACATTCATGAGGGGCGGCGGCTCTGGCCTCGGCGATTATCTCGTCGAGGATCTGTTGAGGAATGGTCAGATCGAACACGAGACCGTGTAGTCGCCGGAGAGGTCCTTGATACGAGGGCGAGGGCCGCACAGCGGGCATGTGGGATCCTTCGGAATACGGGTCTTGTGGAAGCTCATCTCGAGGGCGTCATAGATCAGCATCGAACCGGCAAGGGATGTCCCGATCCCCACGATCTCTTTGATGGCCTCGGCGGCTTGGAGCACGCCGATCGTTCCGGCTAGGACTCCCAACACTCCGGCCTCCTGGCAATTCGGCACGAGGCCGGTCGGCGGCGGCTCTGCATAGAGGCATCGGTAGCAGGGAAACCCGTCATGGGGCTTGAGGGTGGTGAGCTGTCCTTCGAACCGGAAGATGCTCCCGGAGACCACGGTCTTGCGGGCCAAAAAGCAGGCGTCATTCACCAGGTACCGGGTTGTGAAGTTGTCCGACCCGTCCAGGACGAGATCATACTCCGCCAGAATGCTCATAATGTTGTCGGCGTCGATATTCATCTGATAGGTCTTGACTGTGACGTCGGGATTGATTGCAGTGAGCATCTCGCGGCCGGACTCGACCTTCGGCTTGCCGATGTTGGCCGTCGTATGAAGGATCTGGCGCTGGAGGTTCGACAGATCCACCACGTCGCCGTCCACGAGTCCAATCGTCCCTATCCCAGCCGCAGCCAGGTAGAGGGCAGCGGGAGAGCCGAGGCCGCCGGCGCCGATCACGAGCGTCTTGGATACGGCCAGTTTCTTCTGTCCCTTGCCGCCGAAGTCCGGCAGGATGATGTGCCGGCTGTAGCGCTCGATCTGGGTCTCTGTGAAGTCCATCCCCCTTATTCCACCACATTCAGCTCAATGGGGTCCACGATGACGCCCTTTTTCCGGATGCCGTCAATCGCCCGCTCGATCTCGGCGGGTTCTCCGGCGAATTCGACATCCATCCACCCGGTTTTCTCGCGGACATCCGCGCGGCGGATGTTCGTGTCGACCTTGGGGAACTCCCGGTTGATCTGGCACAAGACCGGTTCCTTGATCTTGTCTTCGGGAAACCGCAGATGGAAGCGGAGATGCGCCATCACGCGTTTCCTTTATCAGGATGAGCTCCCCCCGCAATGGCGGGGACGATGGAGACCTCGTCGCCGTCCTTCAGCGGCGTGGCCTTGCCTTTCAGGAAGCGAATGTCTTCTTCGTTGAGATAGATATTGACGAAGCGCCTGATTTCGCCCTTGTCGTCGCATACCCGCTCCTTGAGGCCGGGGAACTGTTTGTTGAGCGACTCAATCATGGACTGGACGTCCGAGGCCGGAGCCTCCACCTCGCTTTTTCCCCCGGTCAACGGCCGCAGGGGAGTGGGAATGCGCACCTTCACCATGTCACGATTTACCTCTCGTGCTTGCCCAGGTGAAACGTTTTCTGGAAGTCGACCAAGCTCGCGGAGATTCGCGTGGGCCGGCCGACGGCGTTCATCACGGCTTCTTGTGTTTTCAGGCCATTGCCCGTGATCAGGGCGACGGTGGTGTCAGTGCGCTTGAGGACTCCTTGTTTCACCAGCTTCTTGAGGACCCCGATCGTCACGCCGCCCGCCGTCTCGGCGAAGATGCCTTCGGTCTGCGCGAGGAGCGTCATGCCTTCGACGATCTCGTCATCGGTGACGGTGTCCATGGCGCCGCCGCTCTCGGCCGTGGCCTTCAGCGCGTAGTAGCCATCGGCGGGATTGCCGATCGCCAGCGATTTGGCAATGGTGTTGGGCTTCACGGGCTTGAAGAAATCATGGCCCTGTTTGTACGCCGCGGCGATCGGGGAACAGCCCTCGGCCTGCGCGCCGTGCACCTTGGTGGACAGACGGTCAATCAGGCCCAGCTGGTGGAATTCATTCAGCCCTTTCCAGACCTTCGTGAGCAGCGAGCCGGATGCCATGGGCACGATAATGTGGTCGGGGGCGAGCCACCCGAGCTGCTCGACAATCTCGTAGGCCAGCGTTTTGGAGCCCTCGGCATAGTATGGGCGAATGTTGACGTTGACAAAGGCCCATTTATGCTCGCCGGCGATCTCGCTGCACAGGCGATTCACATCGTCGTAATTGCCCTCGACCTCCACGACGTTGGGTCGGTACACGAGATTGCCGAGCACCTTGGAGGCTTCCAGATCGTGCGGGATGAAGACATAGCACTGCATCTTGGCCGCTGCGGCATGAGCCGCGACTGAATTCGCCAGGTTCCCCGTGGACGCGCAGGCGACCGTGTCGTAGCCCAATTCACGGGCACGGGTCAGGGCCACCGAGACCACGCGGTCTTTGAACGACAGGGTCGGGTGATTGACGGTGTCGTTCTTGAGATAGAGCTTGTCCAGGCCGAGCTCCGCGCCGAGATTGTGGGCCCGCACGAGCGGCGTGAGGCCGGCGTGGAGTCCCGCCGTGGGCTCGCCTTGGATGGGGAGAAGGTCTACGTAGCGCCAGAGGCTCTTCGGCCCCGCCTCAATCGTCTTGCGGGAGAGGGCTGCTTTGATCGCTTTGTAGTTGTACTGGACTTCCAAGGGACCGAAGCACATATCGCAGACATGGAGGGAGACAGCGGGGTATTCCTTTCCGCACTCCCGGCAGACCAGCCCTTTGATCTTATCTAGGGTCTTTGTGGATGGCATCGTCGCGCTCACGCGGTCTTCACCGCGCAGACCTCCGGCTCGTGTTCGAAGAGCTTGGTGATTTCGGGCTGGTTCCCGCACAACGGACACTGCGGGTTCTTGGCGATCTTGATTTCCCGGAAGCGCGTCAGACGCGCGTCGTAATCCAGAAGCCGATTGGTGAGGAGGCGGCCCTTCCCCAGGATCAGCTTGAGCACTTCAGTCGCCTGAATGGTTCCGATGACGCCCGCCAGCGCCCCGATCACGCCGGCTTCCTGACAGCTGGCCACGGTCCCCGGCGGCGGTGGTTGCTTGAAGACACAGCGGTAGCACGCGCTCTTGCCAGGCAGGATGGTGAAGACCCGTCCGTCGAACCGGAGGATGCCGCCGTGCACCAACGGCTTGCGCGCGAAGAAGCACGCATCGTTGATGAGGAACTTGGCCGGAAAGTTGTCCACGCCGTCCACGACGATATCGTACCGGCCGATGATATCCAGCGCATTCTCGGCCGTCAGGCGTGTGGGGTAGGTCTCGACTGCGACACTCGGGTTGAGATCAAGGATTTTGGCCTTGGCGGAGTCCACCTTCGGCTTCCCGATGTCTGGGGTCTGGTGGATCACCTGACGCTGAAGGTTGGAGAGGTCCACTGCGTCGCCGTCGATCAGGCCGATCGTCCCGATTCCTGCCGCGGCCAAATAAAACGCCGCGGGAGAGCCCAACCCGCCGGCGCCTACGATGAGGACCCTGGCCTGCCCGATTTTCTGCTGGCCTTTCCCGCCCACTTCAGGCAGAAGGATGTGCCGGCTGTAGCGGGTGACCTGCTCTTCGGAATCCGGTATGAATGGCATAGGCGGTGTCGAAGTCTGGGCGCTTCTTCTAGATGTTGAAGTACTTTTCGATGCTGATATAGCGCTCGCCGGTATCGCAGAGGATCGTGACCACGTTCTTGCCGGGACCGAGTTCCGCCGCGACTTTTTGGGCGGCGGCGACGTTGGCGCCAGAAGAAATGCCGACCAAGAGGCCCTCCTTTTTGGCCAGGAGCTTCGCGGTTTGATAGGCTTCGTCGTCCGTCACCGTGAGAACGCCGTCCAGGATCGAGCGGTTCAGGACTGCGGGAATGAATCCCGCGCCGATGCCCTGGATCCGATGCGGGCCCGGGTCGCCGCCCGAGAGGACGGGCGAGCCGGCCGGTTCCACGGCGATGACCTTAATCTTCGGGTTGCGTTCCTTGAAGACTTCGCCGCATCCCGTGATCGTGCCCCCGGTGCCGACCGCTGTGACGAAGGCGTCGAACCGGCCGTCCATGGCTTCCCAGATCTCCGGGGCCGTCGTCTTACGATGCATGGCCGGATTCGCCGGGTTCGAAAACTGATCCGGCATGTAGTAGTCCGGGTTCGCGGCGACGAGGCTCTCGGCCTCCTTGATGGACCCTTTCATGCCTTCCCACGCCGCCGTCAGCACAAGTTGTGCGCCGTAGGAGGACAGCAGGCTGGCCCGCTCCATGCTCATGCTCTCCGGCATCACGAGAATCAACTTATACCCGCGCACGGCACTGATCAGGGCCAAGCCGATGCCTGTGTTTCCGCTCGTGGGTTCGATAATGGTGGCTCCGGGTTTGAGCTTGCCCTGTCGTTCCGCTTCGTCGATCATGTTGAGGCAAATCCGGTCTTTCACCGAGCCGCCTGGGTTGAAGTACTCCACCTTGGCGTAGATGGTGGCGGCGCCTTCTTTGGACAGGCGGTTCAGACGAACAAGGGGAGTGCGCCCGATGAGTTCGGTGATATTCTGGCTGGGTCCGAACACTTACTAGCCTCCCCCCATGTAAAAGAGCAGTTCGATGGCGTCGCCCTCTTTGACTACTGTGCTGCCGAGCTGATCCCGTTCCAGAATCGTCGAGTTGAGTTCCACGGCCACCATTTGCGGGCTGACGTCCTTGGCCTTGAGAATCTCCAGGACGGTTCCCCCGGGGATGTCCTCCGACTTTCCGTTGATTGTGACCTGCATAGCGTCTCGGACCTTAAGAGAACGGAAAATCCTCTAGAAACACACACTCTATCGAAGCCTTGCGGGGGTTGTCAAGAAAACGGGAGAGATGTCCTCATGGTTGACATGCCCTCGGTGTTTCCCTAGAATCCGACGCTTCTGGCATGCACGCCTCGTTTCCCAGGAGCTCATGAATCTCCCCAACTCCCTCACGGTGCTCCGCATTCTCCTGATCCCTTTCTTTATCGGGTTCCTTACCTATGGACGGTACAATTGGGCGCTGTGGACGCTGCTGATCGCCGGGGCCACGGACATTCTGGACGGTGTGATCGCCCGCCTGGCGAACCAGCGGACGAAGCTCGGCGCCTACCTGGATCCTCTTGCCGACAAGCTCCTTCTGACCTCGGCCTTTGTGACGCTGTCGATTCTTCATCTCGTGCCGGGGTGGGTCGCGATTGTGATCGTCAGTCGGGATCTCATCATCGTGGCCGGCACGCTGTTGTTGCATGTGACCCAGACCCCGATCGAGGTGGTCCCGACGGCGCTCGGCAAGAGCACTACGCTGGTGCAGCTGTCGTATCTCGTGGTGGCGCTGATCCTGATCTATCGCCACGAGGACGTCGGCCAGTTGAGGCTGCTCTTGGTCCTGATGTTGACGCTGACCATTGTCTCAGGGCTGCAATACGTGTACCGCGGCATCCGCGCCTACCATCCGGATTTGGTCTAAGAACGTCGGATTTGGTTGGAATGGCGACAACGTGGTCTCTGCGATGCGGCTACGTTCGTTTTCCTGCCTGAAAAACGAGGCGGCCGTTTGACAAGAGCGGCATGACGCAGTACACTGATTCCCTATGTTTATCAGGGCTTTCTTGTCGGTCTAACCTTTGCGGATGTCGGAGTAAGGTCATGGCTGTTATCGCTGATAGATTAGGCAGGCTGCTCGTTGAAGCGAAGCTCATTACTGAGCAGCAACTCAATGAGGCGCTGGTCACCGTGAAGCAGGCCAAGGGTGCCGGCAGGCTGGGCAGCACGTTGATCAAAATGGGCTACGTGCCCGAGGAGAAACTCCTCCAATTCCTGGCCCAGCAGTACCGGGTGTCCGCCGTTGATCTGAAGATGCACCAGCACATCGATCCCGCCATCATCAAGCTCGTCCCTCTGGAACTAGTCAAGAAGCACATGGTCCTGCCGTTGAAGCGGGTCGGAGCCACGTTGACCGTGGCCATGCTAGACCCCACTAATATTTTCGCCCTCGACGACCTTAAGTTTCGCACCAACTATACCATCGAGCCGGTGATCGCCGCGGAGTCATCCCTCATCGAGGCCATCAAGAAGTATTACGGCGGAGCCGCCGCCGCCGGCGGCGGGGAGACCAAGCGCGCATCGGCGGCCATCTTGCAAGCCAAGGATTACACACTCTCTGATACGGATTCTGATGACCTGGCCGGTCTGGGAAAAATGGACGAAGGGCCCGTGGTCGATGTCGAAGACTTCGATAAGACTGTGGGCGATGCGCTTGACTCGGTGGAAGTGGCGGAAACCGACCAGCAAGAAGGCCTCATCCAGGAGGTTGAAGCCCCCATCATCAAGCTGGTCAACGGCATCCTGGTCAACGCCATGAAAGTAGGAGCCAGCGACATTCACGTCGAGCCGTACGAGGCCGTCTTCCGGATCCGGTACCGGGTCGACGGCGACCTGCAGACGGTCATGAACCTGCCCTTGAAAGTGAAGAACGCGATTATTTCCCGTATCAAGATCATGGCCAGGCTGGACATCGCCGAGCGGCGGCTTCCCCAGGATGGGCGTATAAAGCTGAAACTAGGGGCGAAGCGCGACATCGATTTTCGCGTCTCCACTCTCCCCACCCTGTTCGGCGAGAAGGCCTGTCTCCGGCTCCTGGATAAGGCCAGCATCGAGGTGGATAAGGACAAGCTCGGTTTCGATAACAAACAGGCGGCCGATATCAATGCCGCCTTGGCCTGTCCGTATGGGATGATTCTCGTCACCGGGCCGACCGGAAGCGGCAAGACCGTGACCCTCTATTCGTGCCTGCAGGCCCTCAATAAACCCGACGTGAACATCTCCACGGCCGAGGACCCGGTCGAATTCAACTTCATGGGGATCAACCAGGTCCTGGTCCAGCCAGACATCGGGTTGACCTTTTCGGCGGCCTTGAAGTCTTTTCTTCGCCAGGACCCCGACATCATCCTGATCGGCGAGATCCGTGACTTCGAGACGGGTGAGATCGCGGTTAAGGCCGCGATGACCGGCCACTTGGTCCTGGCCTCGCTGCATACCAACGACGCGCCGGCCACGATCAACCGGCTTCTCAACATGGGCATCGAGCCGTTTCTGGTCGCCTCCTCTGTCATCCTGGTCATCGCCCAGCGCCTCTGCCGGCGTATCTGCAAGGACTGTAAGGAACCGGACCCGAGCGTGACGCCGGAGGTGCTGCGTAAGTGGGGCATGAAAGATGAAAAAGAAATCGCGAGCGCCACGCCGATGAAGGGAAAGGGATGCACGACCTGCAATAACAAGGGATATAAGGGACGCGTGGCCCTCTACCAGATCATGTCCGTCTCGGAACAAATCCGAACGGGGATTCTCCGCGGCGCGTCAACCGACGAGATCAGGAAGATGTCGATTGAAGAAGGCGTCAAGACGATCCGTATGAGCGGTCACACGAAGGTCTCTCAGGGCATCACGACCATCGATGAGATCGAGGGCGTTTCGGTCGAAGAGTAATTTTCCTAGGCCGCAACCGGCCATATGAGGTGACTGCATGCCAGTCTATGCATACGCGGGGAAGGCTAAAGGGGGGAAGCCCCTCACAGCGGAGATCAATGCCGCGGATCGTACTGCGGCGATCGACCAGTTACGCTCTCAAGGCGTTACCGTTACCTCTATTGAGGAGAAGAAGAAGAAATCCGGGCTTTTCGGAGAGCAGAAGAAGAAGATCACCGACAAGGACATCGTCATCTTCACCCGCCAGTTCGCGACCATGATCAATGCGGGGCTTCCCCTGGTGCAATGCCTCGAGATTCTCGCCAACCAGTGCGATAACAAGACCTTCGGAAAGCTGATCGGCGAGGTCAAGATGGATGTGGAATCGGGGGCGACGTTTGCCGACGCCCTGAAGAAGCAGCCCAAGACTTTCTCCAGCCTCTACTGCAACATGGTGCAGGCCGGCGAAGTGGGGGGCGCGCTTGACACCACCTTGCAGCGCCTGGCGAACCAGTTGGAAAAGGCCGCCAAGTTGAAGGCCCAGATCAAATCGGCCATGGTCTATCCCGCCGCTATCGTGGGCGTGGCCATCATCGTGGTGTCGGTCCTCATGGTCTTCGTGATTCCGATTTTTGCGAAGATGTTCACCGAATTCGGCGGAACCCTCCCGGGGCCCACCCTCCTGGTAATCGGCATCAGCGATTTCATGCAAAAGTACATCATCTTGATGATCGTAGCGGCCGGAGTGGGCGTCTGGGGACTCAAGAAGTACTATGCGACCCCCCCCGGCCGCCTCCAGATCGATACGCTCGCGCTGAAGTTGCCGGTGGCCGGCGACCTCATCCGGAAGATCGCGGTCGCGCAGTTTACCCGTACCTTCGGGACCCTGTTGCAGAGCGGCGTCCCGATCATGGAGGGACTGGAGATCGTGGCGCGCATCGCCGGGAACAAGGTCGTGGAGAACGCGATTCTCTCGGCGCGGACCAGCGTGGGTGAGGGGAAAAGTCTCTCGGAGCCGTTAGGCACGACCGGCGTCTTTCCTCCGATGGTGGTTCAAATGATCAACGTAGGAGAAGCGACCGGAGCGCTGGATGCGATGTTGAGCAAGATCGCCGACTTCTATGATGACGAGGTCGATACGGCGGTGGCGGCGCTGACCTCCCTCTTGGAACCCATGTTGATGGTGTTCCTGGGGACAGTGATCGGGTTTATCGTGATCGCAATGTACCTTCCCATCTTCAAGATGGCCTCGGTCATTGGCTAAAGCACAGGGACGGTTCGGCGAAAGCTGAGGAATGGCAGAGCCCGGCATGGGTGATCGAATGTCGGGTCGAGCACGTTATGTATGGAGGCCCTCCGGGATAAGCTGAAGTGGCTCATGGGCATCAGGGTCGCCGTAGTGACCCTGACGCTGAGCATGTCCATCTATTTTCAGATCGGCAAGACGACCCAGTCCATTCCCGCCTATTACAGTCTGATCGTTGCGACGTATCTTCTCACTATCCTGTACAGCCTACTGATCAATCGGATCAAATGGCTCGTTCCCTTTGCCTATTTCCAGATCGGGGTGGATGTCCTCTTCGAAAGCGCCCTCGTGACCATCACGGGAGGCGTGGAGAGCCCCTTTTCGCTCCTCTATATCATTTCGATCACAGCCGCGAGCGCGATGCTTTCGCGCACGGGAGGACTCGCAGCTGCTTCAATGGCCGGCATCTGCTATGGCGCGATCGTGGATGTCCAGTATTATCGCTCCACCTATGAGGTACTGCCGGCGCTCTCTGTCCTGCGGAAGACCGATCTACCGGTCCCCGAGGTCTTCTATAACCTGGCCATTAACATCCTCGGTTTTATCATGGTCGGCTACCTGAGCGGCACGCTTGCGGAAAAACTGAAGAGCACGGGCGAGCGGCTCGCAGAGAAAGCACGCGATCTCACCCAGTTGCGGGAGTTTCACCGCTGTATTCTGGAGAGCGTCGACAGCGGGGTGTTTACCACCGATTTGGAAGGCCGCATCCTGTCCTTTAATCGCAAGGCGGAGCAGCTTCTGGGGTACGCGGAAGCAGAGGTCCGGGGTCGGTCATGGGCGGAGGTGTTTGCCTGGCCGGACTACGCGCGAGACCAGCTGCTGGTCGCCAAGCTGCCCCGTCGCATGGAGGAGACCGGTCGCCGCAAAAACGGGACTCAACTGATTGTGGGGATGAGTCTCGCCCCTTTACATGTGCACGGCGCTCAAACGGGGACGGTGGGGGTGTTTCAGGACATTACGCCTTTGCGGAAGATGGAAGAAATGGACAGGCGGAAGCAATGGCTGGCCAGGATCGGAGAAATGTCGGCGGGCCTGGCGCATGAAATACGCAATCCCCTCGCGGCCCTCTCCGGTTCGATGCAAGTGTTGCGAAAGGACTTACAGCCGTCCAACGCCAATCGGTTGCTGCTGGATCTGGCCTTGCGTGAAACCGAACGGTTGAACGGGATCGTCTCAGATTTCCTGCAGTATGCCCGCCCCCGTCCGCTCAACCTGAAACAGTGCGATGTCAACGAACTGGTGGACAACACGCTCCACATGCTGGAACAGACGCCTGAATACGGCAAGACGATCCGATTTGTTCGGCGCCTGGCGCCTGAGAATGTCACGACCATGTTGGATCCCGATCAGATTCGACAGGTATGCTGGAACCTGGGGCTGAATGCCTGCCAGGCGATGCCTGCAGGAGGCACGTTGATGGTTTCAACGCAGCGGGTCCATGGCCTGGTTGGTGGCGAGGAAGGCGAGGTGGTCGAGATCGTATTTGAGGACACGGGCGAGGGTATTCTTGGAGAGCATCTCGACAAGGTGTTCTATCCGTTCTTCACTACGAAAGAGGGAGGGAGTGGGCTCGGGCTCTCGATGGTCCACCGCATCATGGACGAGCATCGGGGGAGTGTGCATGTGGACAGCGTGCCTGCCGAGGGGACCTGCGTGCGGCTGATGCTCCCGGTCGTCGGGGAGATGGCTCAGGAGGCGAGGTCATCGTGACGGCACAAGCCAAAGTGCTCATCGTGGAAGATGAGCGGCTCATCCGTGAGGTTTTGAGCACCGAACTCAGAAAAGCCGGGCACCACGTGGTGACCGCTACTGATGGTCAGGAGGCGCTCCAGATCATTGGAACAGACATTTTCGATCTCGTCATTACCGATCTGAAAATGCCCGGGCGGCTTGGCGGGATGGAAATTCTCAAGGCCGTCAAGGAAATCTCGCCCGATACGGTCGTCATGGTCATCACCGCGTTCGCCACGTTTGCCGTCGGGGTCGAGGCGATGAAGCTGGGGGCGTACGATGTTTTTCCGAAGCCATTCGACAATGAGCACGTGGTCTTGAAAGTTCGTACGGCGCTGGAAGCCAAACGCCTCACGGCCGAAAACCTCTTATTGAAACGTGAATTAAAGGGACAAGCTTCGTTTGAGAATTTCGTTGGGACCAGCGAGGCCATGCAGAAAGTTTTTGCCCTCATCCGACGGGTTGCGGACGCCCCGACCACGGTGCTGGTCTGCGGGGAGAGCGGGACGGGCAAAGAATTGGTCGCGCGCGCCATTCACTACAACAGCCCCCGCCGGGATCGCGCCTTCGTGACGGTCAATTGCGGGGCTCTGCCCGAAGCCTTGCTGGAAAGCGAGCTCTTCGGTCATATGCGAGGGTCCTTCACAGGGGCCGTATCCAACAAGGAAGGGCTGTTTGAAGTCGCCGACGGCGGCACGCTCTTTCTCGATGAGATTGCGGAGGCCCCGCCGGGAATTCAGGTCAAACTGTTGCGTGTGCTCCAGAAGCCGGAGTTTCGGCGGGTTGGGGGAACGCGGGATATCAAAGTGGATGTCCGGATCATCGCGGCGACGAACAAGGATCTGACCAAAGCGGTGACGCAAGGACTGTTCCGCGAGGATCTGTATTACCGTTTGAACGTGATTCCCATCACACTGCCTCCCCTGCGGTCTCATCCAGAGGATATTCCCCCGCTGGTGCAGCATTTCCTGACGGTCTTCGGTCAAAAGGTGAACAAGCCCGCGCTGGCGGTGGCGCCGGCCGCGATGCGGGCGCTGCAGCAGTACGGATGGAAAGGAAATGTTCGGGAACTGCAGAACGTGTTGGAACGAGTGGTCGCCATGGTGTCGGGCGCTGACATTACATTAGACGATGTGATCCAATGGATGCAGGAACCGTCGACAAATGGTGAGCCCAAGGTGGCATCGGAGATTCCGTCTGAGGGACTGGATCTGGAGTCTCTGATCAATGGCATAGAGCGAGAGCTGCTCGTGAAAGCCTTGGCACGCAGCGGGGGTGTCAAAAAAGAGGCCGCCCGTCTGCTCAAGCTCAATGCACGCTCCCTCCGCTACCGTCTGGATAAATACGAGATCACGCTGGGGAACGGCGCGACCGCCGGCCCTGATGAAGGCGAAGGTGAGGAGGGTGGCTAGCAGCGGCGTCGAAGTGTCGGCGCACGGGAAAGTCAACCTCATCCTCCGCGTGCTGGATCGCAGGCCGGACGGCTATCACAATCTCTGGTCAGTGATGCAGGCCTTCGATCTAGCGGACACGGTTGTTGCGGAGGCCGATGGCGTCTCGGGCATCCACTTGACCTGCGAAGGCGCCGACCTGCCGGCCGATTCCACGAACCTGGCCTATCGGGCGGCAGAACGTGTCCTGGCTCGGTTGAAACGGCGGCAGGGGATCCGTCTCCTCGTGCGCAAGCGATTACCGGTTGCGGCCGGTGTCGGCGGCGGAAGCAGTGATGCAGCCGCTGCCATCCAAGCGCTCGCGACCCTTTTCAATACCGGCTGGTCCCGGGCCTTGATGGCCGAGGTCGGGCAGGAGGTCGGCAGCGATGTGCCGTTCTTTTTCTACGGACCCACGGCGCTGGTCGAAGGGAGGGGCGAACGTGTCTCGCCGCTGCGATTGGAGGAAGAGCGCTGGCTCTTGCTGGTGAATCCCGGCATCGCGATTCCGACCGCCTGGGCCTATGAAAAACTCGCGGCGGTTCGTGCCACCGGGAGAGGCCGCGTCTCGGCGCGGCCGAATTTACTACGCCTTGTGGCCAGTTCTGCGGTCGGGGAGCCGCCGATGGTAAAATGGCATGACCTGCTCCCGGCGATCGAGAACGATTTTGCTCCCGTGGTGGAACAGGAATATCCGGTCTTACGGGACATTCGGTTGCTGCTTCTCGAACGCGGCGCGCAGGCGGCCCTGCTATCCGGGAGCGGCTCGACGGTCTTTGGGGTCTTTTCGTCTGAGCGGTCTGTCCGGACTGCCGCCGAAGGTCTGGATCAGCGGCCGGGCTGGAGGGCGTGGGTGACCCGGACATGTCGGGGCCCATCTCCGCTCGGTTGACAACCTGAAGAATGATGGATTAAAGTGACGTGTTTTCCTCCGTGACGAAACGCCAGCGTCCATCCCCTGAAGGAGAAAGCTAGTGCATGAGCTGAAGGTGTTCGCCGGGAACTCGAATCCGGCGCTCGTCAAAGAGGTTTGTGGCTATCTGGGGACCGAACAAGGGAACGCGCTCGTCTCGACGTTCAGCGACAGCGAAATCCGGGTGCAAATCAACGAGAATGTGCGCGGCAAGGATGTGTTTCTCTTTCAGTCGTGCTGCGATCCCGTCAACAAGCATGTCATGGAATTGCTCCTCATGCTCGATGCCCTCAAACGGTCCTCGGCGTACCGGATCACGGCCGTGATTCCCTATTATGGGTACGGCCGCCAGGATCGGAAAGACCAGCCGCGCGTGCCGATCTCCGCCAAGTTGGTCGCGGATCTAATCGCTACGGCCGGCGCCAACCGGGTCCTCACAATGGACCTGCATGCGGGCCAGATTCAGGGGTTTTTCAACATCCCGGTGGATCACCTCTATGCTGCGCCGGTCTTATTGGAGTACGTCGAGAAGCGGGGTAGCCAAGACCTCGTCGTCGTCTCGCCGGATGCGGGGGGCGTCGAGCGAGCCCGCGCCTTCGCCAAGCGATTGCAGGTCAACCTGGCGATCATCGACAAGCGGCGGGAAGGGCCCAATGAGTCCCAGGTCATGCATATCATCGGGGAGGTATCTGGCCGGGATGCCCTGTTGCTGGACGATATGATCGATACGGCGGGGACGATTACGCAGGGCGCTGCGGCTTGCATGACATATGGCGCGCGCCGTGTTTGGACGGCCTGCACGCATGCAGTCCTCTCGGGCCCGGCCTTGGAAAAGCTCAAGTCCTCGAAACTGGAAGAGGTGGTGGTGACCAACACCATTCCGCTCAATGGAAAGGACCGCACCTGTCCGAAGCTGAGTGTCCTGTCGGTAGCCCCGCTGCTTGGCGAGGCGATTAAACGCATTCATGAGGAAGAGTCCGTCAGTTCTCTGTTTGTGTAACGCATCCTATGTCTATAGGAGAGGTGGACCATGCAGTTTGATATGAAAGTGGAGACCCGTGAGACAGTCGGGAAGGGATTCGCCCGCACCTTACGGCGGCAAGGAAAAATTCCGGGGATCCTGTATGGCCAGGGAGAGTGCATTGCGCTGACGGTGGACCCCTCTGAAATTCGCAAAGTGCTCCGGTCGGACTCCGGTTCCAATTCCCTTCTCAATCTGAGTATCGCCAAGGAGGGGAAAGAAGTGAAACGGACCGCTATGCTGAGGGACTACCAGCTTGATCCCATCACGGGGACGATCCTGCACGCCGACCTCTTCGAGGTGGCCCTGGACAAGCCGATTCGTGTCCGCGTGCCGGTGGCCGTCACTGAAGGGACGCCGGCGGGCGTGGCCGAAGGCGGCATTCTGCAGCACAACATGCGCGAACTGCACATCGAATGCCTGCCGCGTCAGATTCCGGCGCACGTCATGGTGGATCCGACGGCGCTCAAGATCAATGAGGGGATCCACGTCAGGGAAGTTCCTCTCCCCGCCGGGGTCCGCGTTCTGGACGATCCCGACATGATGGTGGTCAGTATCGCGGCCCCGATCTCCGAAGAGAAACTGGAGGCGCTGTTGGCTACGACGCCGGCCGGTGAGGGAGCGGCTGAACCTGAGGTGATTGGCAAGGGCAAGGAAGAGGAAGGGGCTGAAGAAGAGGCTGCGGCCGGTGAAGCGAAGCCGGGCGCCAAGGCCGCACCTGGCGCTGCCCCCGCCGCCGCGCCTGCTGCTGAGGCCAAGGACGAAAAGAAGGAAGGCAAGGAAGGGAAGGAAGCTAAGGCGGAGAAGAAGAAGTAACGTTGAGGCCGGGAAGGGGCGTGTCTTGGCACGCCTGGGGTGGGCGGGTGCGATTGGTCGTCGGTCTCGGCAACCCTGGTCCGGCCTATGCCGAGACCCGGCACAATGTGGGGTTCTGGGTCGTCGAGGCGTTGGCGGCCGAAGCCGGGTTGAAGTTCAGACGGCACGGTGAGGTTTCCAGCGGAACTGGGCGTCTATCCGGCCAGACGGTCACGCTGGCCAAACCACAGACCTATATGAACCGAAGCGGGCCGGTCGTGGCTGCGTTGATCGGTGATCTCGAGTTGGGCCTCAGCGATGTGATCGTGGTCCACGACGATCTCGATCTTGCCGTGGGCCGTCTGCGCATCAAATCCCGAGGGGGACCGGGCGGCCACAACGGGATACTCTCCATGATCGATGCCCTGGGCTCAGACCGATTCGCCCGGGTTAAAATCGGAGTAGGGCGCCCCCCGGCAGGCGAAGACGCTGCGGATTACGTGCTGTGCTCTGTGCCGCCTGGCGAGCGGTCGATTCTTGATGAAACGGTCCAGCGGGCTGCGCAGGCCGTGGAGTGTTGGATCGCTGACGGGGTCATGACCGCAATGAACCGATTCAACCAGTCACCGCTCACGTAATCTTGCCACGCGTTCCGCATTTATCTTTATAGGGATACACGATGGCTTTGAATTGCGGGATTATCGGTCTGCCCAACGTCGGCAAGTCGACGATTTTCAACGCCTTGGTTGGGGGCAAGGCGTTGGTCGCCAATTTTCCGTTTTCGACTGTCGAAGCCAATGTCGGCGTGGCGGTGGTGCCGGATGAACGCCTGACCCGACTGACACAGATCTTCAAATCGAAAAAAACCACGCCGACGGCCATCGAGTTCCGAGACATCGCGGGGTTGGTGCAGGGATCGAGCGTGGGGGAGGGCTTGGGGAACCAGTTTCTGAGCCAAGTCCGTGAAGCCGACGCCCTGGTGCACGTGGTGCGCTGCTTTGAGAATCCCGACGTGATGCATGTGGTGGGCGCGGTGGACTCCGAACGCGATATCGGCCTGATTGAGACCGAGCTAATGCTCGCCGATCTGCAGACGCTGGAGCGGCGGAGGGAAAAACTTGAAAAAAAGGTGCGGGCTGGCGAGGCTGGGGCCGCCCAGGAGGCGGCGTTCGTCGGCTCGCTCATCGAGCGTCTAGGGAAAGGAGAATGGCTTGGAGGCCGGTTGTTCTCCGCCGCGGAGCAGGCCTGGTTGCGCGAGTACCAACTCTTGACGGCCAAGCCCGTCGTGTTCGCAGGCAACGTCGGGGAAGATCAAGAGGGCAGTCCAGCCGTGCGCCGCGTTACGGAACTGGCCACGGCCCGCGGGGCCCGTGCCGTGGCGATCGCCGGGCGCATTGAAGCGGAAGTGGCCGCGTTGGCTCCGGACGACCGAGCCGACTATTTCCGTGAGCTCGGCATGGGGGAAGGGGGTCTCGTCCGACTGGTTCGCACGGCGTATGATCTGTTGGGTTTGATCACCTTCTTTACCGCGGGGGAGACCGAGTCCAGGGCATGGACGATCCGTCAAGGCACTAAAGCCGCCCAGGCCGCTGGGAAGATTCATTCCGACATGGAACGGGGCTTTATCCGGGCGGAAGTGTACCATTATGACGATCTGATCGCCCATGGCAACGAGGCTGGCGTCAAGGAGAAGGGCCTGTTCCGCTTGGAAGGGCGTGACTACGTCATCAAAGATGGCGATGTGATGTTCTTCCGGTTCAACGTGTAGCGCCTGCGGCTTCCGTAGCCGCGAGGTCTCGGCCGAGCGGCGTTCCAAATTGTTGTATAGCCTTGCTCTAGATGGTAAGGCTGTGCTAGGGTGAGCCGCTTAGTTTGATAACCCCCTTGCTCCGGACCCGGATCCGGGGCTTTACACCCAGGAGGAGGATCTCGCAGCATGCCGCAGCTTTACGAGTCTATCTTCATCCTTCGCTCATCCCTGGCCGACGACGACATCCCCCCGATGCTGGAGAAGGTTAAAGCCGCGGTCGAGAAAGCCGGCGGAGTCGTCGTGCAGCTGTCCAGTTGGGGCAAGAAGAAGTTGGCGTATGAAATCAAGCAGGAAAAAAAGGGTGTCTATGTCCAACTCAACTATCGTGGCAACGGGACCGTGGTCGTCGAAGTGGAACGGTTGTTCCGTCTGGACGATGCCGTGCTGAAATTTCTGACGGTGAAGATCGAGGAACACATGTTGCATGCCGAACCTGCCAAGGAACTGGAGCATGGCGGGGTTCAATAAGGTCATCCTCATGGGAAACCTGACCCGGGATCCCGAAATCCGGTATGCCCCCAGCGGCACGCCTGTGGCCAATTTCGGATTGGCGGTCAATCGCAAGTATCGGCAGGGCGAGGAGATGAAGGAAGAGGTCTGTTTCGTGGACATCGTCGTGTTCGGCAAACAGGCCGAAACCTGCGGCCAGTACCTGAGCAAGGGAAACGGGGCCTTGATCGAAGGCCGTCTGCAGATGCGCAAGTTCGAGACGAAGGACGGGCAGAAGGTCACGAAGCATGAGGTGGTCGCGGAAACCGTCCGATTTCTTCCGAAGCGGTCGGAGCAGGGCGGCGAGAGCCCCGCGCGAGAGCCCGTCGATGACGGACCTCATTACGGCGCGGACGAACCGATTTGAGGAGAGAATAACGTGGAACGGGGACGATACTTTCAACGCCGGCGGGTCTGCCGGTTTTGTCACGACAAAGTTGTCATTGATTACAAGGACGTCGGCTTGATTCGGAATTTTCTGACCGAACGGGGCCGGATCATTCCCCGCCGGATGTCGGGCAATTGCCTGGGGCACCAGCGGGAGCTGACAATCGCCATCAAGCGGGCGCGGACGATCGCGCTCGTGGCTTTCTCGGAAGAGCGGTAGGCCCGACGCAACACGGAGCACGCGGCCGGGAGCGGGCCGCGGTGGAGCGATGAGGGGGCCATGACCCAGGTGCAGGTTTCGGAGATCCCGGCGGAAGGCGTGCACCTTTCGTACAGTGAGGATCCTGCCGAGCTCGATCTCTCGGTGCCGGGCGCCAGTTTTTCGCAGCCGCTCGCGGTGGAAATCTTTTTGGTCAAGGCTGCGGACGCGATCAGCGCCACCGGCCGGATCACGGTTCAGGGGACATTTGAGTGCGGACGGTGTCTGCGTCAGTTTGCCGCCCCGCTGGACGTCCCCGTCGCGACCCAGTTTCTGCAGGCGCCGCCGCCCTTGTTGCCCGGCGAGCATCGGATGCCGACCGAGGAGGCGGAGAACTATTATTACCGGGATGAGGTGCTCATCCTCGACGATCTGGTCCGGCAGGAGGTGATTCTGGCGGTGCCGTTCAGCCCGCAGTGCAGAGCGGAGTGTCGGGGGTTGTGTCCCCAGTGCGGGCAGGATCTGAATGCTGAAACGTGCAGTTGCGCGCCGCCGCCCGATCCGCGGTGGGCGGTGCTGCGAGAGTACTTGAAGAAAAAATGACCCCGTTGGACGGGGCGAGCGAGGAAGGATCCTATGCCGAATCCCAAACATAAACATTCGAAGGCTCGACGTGACAAGCGACGGACGGCCAAGGTCAGGATCCGCGCCAAGAGTCTGTCCATCTGTCCCCAGTGCCACCAACCGAAACGGCCGCACTACACCTGCTTGACGTGCGGGACATACAAGGGCCAGGAAGTCATCGCGGTCGAAGAAGCCTGACGAGGTCTGTGCCCGGTATGAAGATCGCATTGGATGCTATGGGAGGCGATCACGCCCCGGCCTCCGAGGTCGAGGGAGCGGCGCTCGCGGTCCGCGAGTATGGCGTGGAGGTCATTCTCGTGGGCGATGAGGGACTCCTCAAGGAGGAGGTGCGTCGCCAAGGTCTGCAGAATCTGCCGGGGCTGACGCTGCATCATGCTTCCCAACGGGTCGAGATGCACGAGCAGCCCTCACAAGTGGTTCGTCGCAAACGGGATTCCTCCATCTGGATCGCTACAGAACTGGTCAAGAAGGGCGAAGCGATCGGCGTCGTCAGTGCCGGCAACACCGGGGCGACGGTCGTCACGGCCTTCTTCATCCTTGGAGTTCTGAAAGGGGTGGAGCGGCCGGCGATTGCGACGCTTCTGCCCACGCTGACCGGCCATACGATCCTCTTGGACGTGGGGGCCACGGTGGATTGCACGCCGCTTCACCTGACCCAGTTCGCCGTGATGGGGCACGAATACGCGCAGCGCGTGCTGAACAAAGCCCATCCGACGATCGGCTTGCTGAGCATCGGAGAGGAAGACACCAAAGGCAACGAGGTCACCAAGGAGACGTTTAAGCGTCTCAAGGAAAGCCCGCTCAATTTCGTGGGCAACGTGGAGGGTCGGGAGATCTTCACCGGTGCTGCCGATGTGGTGGTCTGCGACGGCTTTATCGGCAACGTGGCCCTCAAAATCACCGAGGGGGTGGCCGAGGCCTTGAAGAAGATGCTCATCAAGGAGATCGCTGCGGGATCTTTTCTCAGCCGGCTCGGGTATGCCGTGCTCCGTCCGGCGTTTGGACGGTACAAGCGGCGCATGGACTACGCCGAGTTCGGCGGCGCCTGTCTGCTGGGCGTCAACGGCATTTGCATCATCGGCCATGGCCGCTCCTCCGGCCGGGCCGTCAAAAACGCGATCCGCGTGGCGAAGGAAATCTTCGACGGGCGGGTCAACGAACACATCCAGCTCGATATCGAGGAAAGCGTGGCCCTCTTCGGCGAGAAGGCCAAGGACGCCGACCGATGAGGGCCCGGATTGTGGCGACCGGCTCCGCCGTGCCCAGGCGCGTGCTCCGGAACGCCGACCTCGAACGTATGGTCGCGACGTCGGATGAATGGATCATCGCGCGCACCGGCATTCGTGAGCGCCGGATTGTGGACGACGGCGTGGCCAGCTCTGATCTGGGCACCGATGCGGCGCGTGCCGCGCTGGCTGCTGGTGGGTGGGAGCCCGCCGAGCTCGATCTGATCCTGGTCGCGACCTGCACGCCCGACATGCCGCTTCCGTCCACGGCGTGCCTGATCCAGCGGAATCTCAAGGCGTCCCGGGCGATCGCATTTGATCTGGCCGCGGCCTGTTCCGGGTTTCTGTACGGGCTCTCGGTGGCCGACCTCTATGTTCGGTCCGGCGCATGCCGCCGAGTGCTGGTGGTGGGAACGGAAGTCATGTCCTCGGTCGTGGACTGGACCGACCGGGGCACCTGCATTCTGTTCGGAGATGGGGCCGGCGCGGTCTTGATCGAACCGTCGGATGACGATCGGGGGATTCTGTCCACCCATCTGCACTCTGATGGCGAGCTCTGGGATCTGGTCTGCGTGCCCGGCGGAGGCTCGCGGGTGCCCGCCTCGGCGCCCATGCTGGCGGAGCGCCAACAGTACGTGAAAATGAAAGGCAATGAGACCTTCAAGGTGGCCGTCAAAACCTTGGAGGCGACGGCTCGCGAGGCGCTTGAGGCCAACAAGTTGGAGGTCGGGGATGTGGATTTATTTATCCCACATCAGGCGAATGTGCGGATCATCAATGCGGTGATTGAGCGCTTGGGCCTGAAGAAGGAGCGGGTGCTTCTGAACATCGATCGTTATGGCAATACATCGGCCGCGTCGATCCCGCTGGCCTTGGACGAAGCGGTCCGGACAGGCAGGGTCACGCCGGGGAGCCGTATTCTCATGGTGGCGTTTGGGTCGGGCCTGACCTGGGCGTCGGCCGTGGTGAAGTGGTGACCGAAAGGCGGAACGGGGAATGATGAAGGAGGAACGATCGTTAGAGGGGACGTGGGCGCTTGTTCTGGGGGCCTCCAGCGGATTTGGCGAGGCCGTGTCGTTGGAACTGGCCGGCCTGGGGATGCATATCCTGGGTGTGCACCTGGACCGGAAATCCACGCTGGCCAATGTCGATCGGATTGTCGGAGCGATCAAGGACAAGGGCCGGGAGGCCCTGTTCTTCAACGGGAATGCCGCGGATCCCGACAAGCGTCGGGAGATCCTGGACGCCTTTCAAGCGCGGGCCGAAGGCCGCGGCGCCGGGGCTCCCATAAGGGTCCTACTGCACTCCCTGGCCTTCGGCACCTTGAAACCCTTCATCACGGAGAGCGAACCGGAGTCCTTGACGAAGGCCCAGATGGACATGACGTTGGATGTGATGGCGAATAGTCTCGTGTACTGGACGCAGGACCTGGTGAGGCGCAAATTGATGGGCCAGGGAGGGCGGATCTTCGCCATGACCAGCGCCGGCGGTGCCCGCGTCTGGAAGACTTACGGTGCCGTGTCCGCCGCCAAATCCGCCTTGGAGTCGCATGTCCGCCAATTGACGCTCGAGCTGGGCCCTCACGGGATCACGGTCAATGCCATCATGGCGGGCGTGACCGATACCCCGGCGTTGCGCAAAATCCCGGGGTCCGATCGGATGATCGAAATGGCCAAAGCCAAGAACCCTTCCGGGAGACTGACGACGCCCCAGGATGTCGCCGAAGCGATCGGTTTATTGGCCCATCCGAAGGCCCACTGGGTGACCGGCAATGTGATCTGCGTTGATGGCGGCGAATTTGTTGTAGATTAACCACTTAGCCCGTGTTCGCCATCCCTGGAAAGGGGTAATTTTCAGTTGACAACTCAGGCCAAATTCCCTCATATGGTAGCGCCATGACGCCGGGGGTGGCGTTCGTCTTTCCCGGCCAAGGGTCGCAGGCTGTTGGAATGGGTCAGGATTTTTATGACCACGACCCGGAGGCACGGTCGTTGTTCGAGCAGGCAGGACACGTGCTCGGATATGACGTGGCTGCGCTGTGTTCGAAGGGACCGGCCGAGCAGCTCAATCTGACGGAGTATACCCAACCGGCGCTGCTGACGGTCAGTGCGGTCGCGCTCCGGTTGATGGATCGAGCGGGAATACGGCCGAGCGCCGTGGCGGGGCACAGCTTGGGAGAGTACACGGCCGTCGTGGCCGCCGGCGGGCTGGCGTTTGAGGATGCGGTGGCCTTGGTCCGCAAGCGGGGGCGCTACATGCAGGAAGCGGTCGAAGCAGGCAGAGGGCTGGTGTGCGCTGTGCTGGGCATGGAGCGGTCGGTCGTGGCGGAGATCTGCCAGGCGGCTTCCTCGTTGGGAGTGGTCGCGCCGGCAAACTTCAATGCCCCGGGCCAGATCGTGATTGCTGGAGAGAAAGCCGCCGTCGAGGAGGCCGTGCGCCTTGCCAAGGCGAAAGGGTGCCGCAAGGTCATTCCCCTGCCGGTCAGCGTGCCGGTCCATACGTCGCTGATGCAGTCCGCGGCGGATCGTCTGGCAGTTGATGTGGCTCGTGTCCCCATGAAGGACCTGTCGGTTCCCCTCATCAATAATGTCGAGGCCAAGTCCATCCGCAGCGCGGCGGAGGTTCGGACATCTCTGGTGCGGCAACTGGCCTCCTCCGTCCTCTGGGAGGAGTCGGTGCAGGTGTTGCGAGGGTTGGGGATCCACACGCTGGTGGAAGTCGGGCCCGGGAAGGTTCTGTCGGGATTGGCCAAACGGATCGCGCCCGAACTCCGGCTGCTGAATGTGCAGGACCGGCCGAGTCTGACCGCGGCCGTTGAAGCGCTCGCCGCGTAAGATGAGTCTTGCAGGAAAAGTCGCGGTTGTGACGGGTGCCGCCCAGGGGATCGGGCGCGCCATCGCCGACCGGCTGGCCCGCGCAGGTGCGGATGTGGCGGTGGTGGACCTGGACGTGGCCCGCGCGCAGGAGACGGCTGCGGCCGTGACGGCACACGGTCGTCGCGCGGTGGTCATCAAGGCGAATGTGGCCGAGTGGACCGACGTCAAGGCGATGGCGGACCAGGCCTTGGAAGCGCTGGGGCGAATCGATATCCTGGTCAACAATGCCGGCATCACGCGCGACGGGCTGTTGCTCCGCATGAAGGAAGAGGACTGGAACGCGGTGCTGGACGTCAATCTGAAGGGCACGTTCCATTGCACCAAGGCCGTGCTCCCGGCCATGACCAAACAGCGGGGGGGCGTCATGGTGAACATCGCCTCGATCGTGGGCGTGATGGGGAACGCCGGGCAGGCGAACTATGCGGCTTCGAAAGCGGCCGTGATCGGCTTTACGAAAACGGTGGCTCGCGAGTACGCGAGTCGGGGCATTACCGTGAACGCCGTGGCTCCTGGATTCATCGAAACGGCGATGACGCAGGGGCTGAGCGGGGAGGTGCGTGAAGGCCTTCTCAAGCAGATCCCGTTGGGACGATTGGGCAGCCCGGGAGACGTCGCCGAGGCCGTTCGGTTTCTGGTCTCGCCCGAGGCGGCGTATATCACGGGGCACGTGCTTCACGTAAATGGTGGAATGATCATGATATGACGCGCTGAACGACTCAGCGTGGTCAGCGATAGGGAGGTGGGAGGTGGCGAAATCGATGGCAGCTATTGAAGAGCGGGTAAAGAAGATCATTGCCGAGCAGTTGGGGGTTGAAGAGGACGACGTGGTCCCCGACGCCAAGTTCGTGGAGGATCTCGGAGCCGACTCGTTGGATACCGTCGAGCTGGTGATGGCGTTCGAGGAGGCGTTTGAGATCGAAATCCCGGATGAGAAGGCGGAGAAGATCCTGACCGTCCAGGATGCGATAGACTATATTAAAGAAAATATTTAACCGCGCGAGATCATCTGCACGTGTGATGGGACGCGAAATCCTTAAAAGACGGGTTGTCGTGACGGGCCTCGGCCTGATCACCCCGCTGGGCACCGGCGTGGACAAGACCTGGAGTGCGCTGTGCGCCGGCAAGTCTGGAATCCAACGGATCACCAAATTCGATCCCTCGAGCCATGCCTGCCAGATCGCGGGCGAGGTCACGGATTTCAATCCCGCCGACTACATCGAGAAGAAAGACATCAAAAAGATGGACACGTTCATTCATTATGCCGTCGGCGCCAGCCAGATGGCGGTGGATGATGCGGGACTCAAGGTCACCGAGGAGAATGCGGATCGGGTCGGCGTCTACATCGGCTCCGGCATCGGCGGACTGCCGGCCATCGAGGCCTGCCACAAGGTCCTGCTGGACAAAGGGCCTGACCGGGTCTCCCCGTTCTTTATTCCGATGGTGATCATCAACCTGGCCTCGGGGCAGGTGTCTATGCGGATCGGCGCGCGCGGACCGAATTCCTGCGCGGTGACGGCCTGTGCGACCGGCAATCACTGCATCGGCGACGCGTTCCGGATCATTCAGCACGGCGAGGCGGATGCGATGGTGGCTGGCGGGGCGGAAGCCGCCATCACTCCTCTGTGCGTCGCGGGGTTCGCGTCGGCCCGGGCACTCTCCACGCGCAACGATGACCCGGAACGGGCCAGTCGTCCCTTCGACAAGGAACGCGACGGTTTTGTGCTCGGGGAAGGCGCCGGCGTGCTGGTCTTGGAAGAGCTGGAATCGGCCCGCCGCCGCGGCGCGCGGATATATGCCGAGATTCTGGGCTACGGCATGACCGCCGACGCCTATCATATTACCGCGCCGCCCGAGGACGGCGGCGGGGCCGTCCGGTGCATGCGGCTGGCCCTGCAGGACGCCGGTCTGTCGCCGGATGCGATCGACTACGTCAACGCGCATGCCACCTCGACGATGGCCGACCGCATCGAGACCAGCGCGCTCAAGCAGGCCTTCGGAGACCATGCCCGCCGCGTGGCGGTCAGCTCCACGAAATCCATGACCGGACACCTCCTGGGCGCCGCCGGCGGGATCGAAGCGGTCTTCAGCATCCTGGCCATCCACCGGGGGGTGTTGCCGCCGACCATCAATCAAGCGGTGCCCGATCCCGACTGCGATCTGGACTACGTTCCCAACGTCGCCCGTCGGGCTGACGTCCGCGCCGTGCTCTCCAATTCCTTCGGTTTCGGCGGGGTCAACGCCTGCTTGATCTTTGCCCGTTGCGCAGCCTAGCCTCGCGTATGCCGACAGACGGGCTGGATGAATTCCAACACCGGCTCGAGTATCGGTTTCGGCAGCGCCGCTTGCTGGTCGCGGCGCTGACTCACAAATCGTACCTCAATGAAGCGCGGGGATCCGAGGAGACCGATAACGAGCGGCTCGAATTCCTGGGCGATGCGGTCTTGGACCTCGTCGTGAGCGAGTATCTTGTGCACGCCTTCCCTGATGCGGCGGAGGGAGAGCTGTCCAAGCTGCGGTCGCGGCTGGTGAGCGGAAAAACCCTCTCCCGCGTGGCCAAACGGATCGGGCTCGGCGACCTCCTCCGCCTGGGCCGGGGCGAAACGAAGACGCAAGGACACAGCAAGCCGTCCATTCTGGCGGACGCACTGGAGGCGGTCTTTGCCGCGGTCTATCTGGACGGCGGCCACGAGGCGGCGGCCCGATGCGTCAAGGCTACGTTCAGCGAGGAACTGGCTTCCTGTGACCGGACGCTCGCCAAGGGAGACTATAAGACCGATCTGCAGGAACTCTGTCAGCGGGAGTTCGAGATGCTGCCGCATTACCGGACGATCCGGGAAACGGGGCCGGACCATGAAAAGATGTTTGAGGTGGAAATCCTGATCCGCGGCGACCATTATGGGGTCGGTGTCGGAAAAAGCAAGAAAGAGGCGGAGCAGCTGGCCGCCAAGCAGGCCTTGGAGAAAGTGCGGAAATAGTTTTTACTGGAGGTATAAAGGGGGAAAATATGCGGTACCAATTCGGCATTGTAACGTTGACGCTGCTGTTCATGGGCATGACGGGGACAGTCTTCGGGGCTGAAGACAAGAAGCCGACAGAAGGAGGGAAGATGCAATCCTACGCGATCATCAAGACCAAATTCGGCGAGATGGAGATCAAGTTTTTCCCAGATCTGGCGCCGAAGCACGTGGAAAACTTCATCACGCTGGCCAAGTCCGGGTTCTACGATAAGACCATTTTTCACCGCGTCATTCCTGGATTTATGATCCAAGGGGGAGATCCCAACACGAAGGACCCCAATAAGAAGAGCGAGTATGGGATGGGCGGACCTCCGACAAAACTCAAAGCGGAGTTCAACGCCAAGTCGCACACGCGCGGGATCGTCTCGATGGCCCGATCCAATAGTCCCGATAGTGCGGGCTCGCAGTTCTTCATCGTGGTCAAGGACTCGACGTTCCTCGACCGTCAATACACCGCCTTCGGTGAGGTCACCAAGGGGATGGATGTGGCGGACAAGATCGTGAATTCGCCGCGAGGCCAGAATGACCTGCCGAACGAGCGGATTGAGATGACCGTCACGATCGTCGAGAAATAGGGGCGGAGGGAAGCGATCCATGGCTGGCTGGCGGAACGCGGGGCTCGCTTCCCTCCTGTGCCTGGCCGTCTTCATCCCTCCCGTCTTCGCACAGGCTCCCCCAACGGAAAAGCCTGTCGTTCCGCCCGCGCCGCCGGTGCGGGGGCCGGGACCGTACGTTCTGATCGAGATGGACCGCGGGAAGCTCACCCTTGAGCTCTTTCCCGATGCGGCTCCCAAGACCGTCGCCCGGTTTGTGGAGCTGGTCAAGAAGGGGTTTTACAACAGCCTGACGTTCTATCGCATCATGCCCAAGTTTCTCATCCAGGGTGGCGATCCAGCCGGTGATGGCACGGGCGGATCGGGGCAGACGATTCCGGCTGAGTTCAACGAGAAGAAGCATCAGCTGGGCACCGTAGGCATGGCTCACCGCACGCGCGACCCGGACAGCGCGGACAGCCAGTTCTACATTTGCCTCGAGCCGCAGCCGTTCCTGGACGGCAAATACACGGTCTTCGGCCAGGTCGTGGAAGGACTGGACATCCTGCCTAAGATCCAGGCGGGCGACGTGATGCGGAAAGTCACGCTGAAGTAGCTAATCTGCTGTTGAACGCCTCGCCGAAAAAGACCAATCCATATGTACGATGGAGAACATTAGATAAATAGTTGTTGCGCTCCAGCCGGCACACTCCTAGCATCCACTCATGGGCAATCATGAGAAGGCCGTGAGTCCCAAGATTGTTCTTGGATGGATCGTGCAAGACACAGTACTGCTTGTCGTCGGCACAGTGCTGTCCTTCCTCTTTCTGATCGAGGGCTTCGCGAGGCTGATCTGGTTCGCCATCAGTTGGATACGAGAAAAGCTTGCCGAGAAGCCTTCTTCCGAGCATCCCGTACTGACAACGAAATCTTGAGACTGCAATCCTAGCTAGTGCTTGCAGCCAGGGCCGTGTTGGTGTTCCGGCTCCGGGGATTGGCGGGGCGCAGAGCCGCCGGGGATCACGAGGCGGCTCTTCTCGCGCTGGGCCTGCTCCTTGGCCGCCACGGCGATGTCCTTCTCCTCCGCCAGCACGATACGCGGCTGGTCCGTGTCCTGCTTCTTGATGTGTTGCGCCACTTCCGGATGATCCATCGTGAGGCAGCCGATGACGCCGGTGATGAACCGGTTGGAGCGCAATCCCGTCCCCGAAAACTCATTGACGAGCGTGAGCGCTAGGTCCACGATCTGCTGGGCCTGCGTCTGATCGATCTTTTCCTTCTCCAGGAACGCCTTGAACTCCTTGTGCAGGTATTGCGAGAACGCCGGCACGGTGGGCGCCGGGAAATGCAGAGGGCTGAGAAGCCGCCGGATAAACTCCAACGCCGCGACCACTTCGCCGTCCAGTCCAGACGGCTTGTTGTGAAAGTAACTGAAGCAGACGATCTCGATGAGATTGAGGAGCCCCGCGGCCTTCTCGCCGCCGATCTCGAAAGCCTCCCGGTAGGCCCGCCGCCGGTCCTGGCGGAAGAGCTCTCCGACGCGCTGCCGCTGATAGTCCGTGCCGGCTTCGAGGTAGGGACAGTCCGCCGGGCAACTGATTTTCGTGAGACGGTTCTCGCCGCAGCAGGCCGAGCAGATCAGCCCGCCGAGCGCCGGGCACTGACGTTTGCCCTTTCTGGCGTGGCAATAGACGCACGTGGCTTGTCCCATCGTCGTCTCGCTACCGCTTGCGTTCGCGCCCCAGGCCGTTCAGCTCCGCCGCGTTGCCGGAGAGGTAGGAGATCATGATGAGGTGGTTCTTGCGATCGATCGCGACACTGGCGGGCGTGGTCAAAAACTCGGCGATGGTCTGGATGCGAAAGTCCGAGTCGATCCGCACCACCTTGCCCTGGGAGAAGTCCGAGACGTACATGTTGCCGAAGGCGTCGAAGTCCACGCCCGCCAGGTTGCCGAAGCGGGCATTGAAGAAGGAATTGGCGAAGA
>Ga0207684_10001069_pt1 | contig 30737 bp, 32 predicted proteins | sample KBSK5501metaG_FD_184342 | JGI IMG/M metagenome (GOLD analysis project Ga0207684, IMG submission 184342) | Corn, switchgrass and miscanthus rhizosphere microbial communities from Kellogg Biological Station, Michigan, USA - KBS K5-50-1 metaG... | ecosystem: Host-associated > Plants > Roots >...
TCATGGACATAGAGTGTTGCCACAGGTGGCAGATTCGGTTCATAGACATAATAGGTACGCTGGCAACCAAACGCCTGGGAGAACATGCGGTGATCGTAGACATGCCCTCGAAATGTTTGGGGGCGTGGCGGCTCTTTGAAATCATTAGAAGGGAGCGTCACTACGCGATCAAAATCATGCCAGGGGTGCTTTGGTCTCACAGGATTGGTTGGATCGGCGATTGGCTGTTTGTCGGCATCGAAATAGGCATACTCTATATATGCGCCTCGGGGAAATTCAAGTGTTACAGCACCTGTCAGGGGAATCAGTTTGTCATCCCAGTCTGTAAAGTCACCAACGAGATAGGTTGCCCCTTCAGGGGGATGAAAGGTTACCCATCGATCCTGAACCTCTATCATTTCGATGCCCTCCGCAGTCATCTTTTTCCGCTGTCTCCTAACTTTCTTTTTTAGATTATAGCAGTGCCTCACTGCTCTGCCTGATTCAACAAGCGCCTTGCTTCGTCCTGGGCTACCCTATAGCAGTAGGCATGGCCATCACACGTGGCATCCAGGAGAGCTGCCTCTGCATGGCGTATTGCTCCTCTCCTGTTTCCATCCCCAAGCTCAAGCAAGGCGAGTGCGTTGTGAACATCAGCTCGCAGTACGCGAAAATCTGAGCGGTTCGCTATAGCTAACGCCTCCATCGCACATGCTCGCGCCCGTCGTTTCTCGCCTCTCGCATGATGCAAATGCGCCCATGAAAGGAGAAGATCGGCCTCGTAATCAACCATATCGATTTGACGACAACGCTTGAGCGCTTCCCTCAGATGCCATTCTGCCTGCTGGAGTTGGTCAGCGGCTCGTTCGTCTTTACTCAAAGCCAGAAGGGTACATGTACGCCCAAGCAGCCATTCGGCGCGGATAATATCTCTTTCGTAATGCCGCACCTCCGCAAGTTCTCTCGCGAGTTTCGCTGCTGCGAGCGCATCAGGAATTTTTCCAGCAAGCAGGCAACACAGCGACTGATACGCCCATACCGCACCTTCTTGAGCCACCGCGTCAATTCCTTTGAACAGGGATAGGGCCTTTTGCAGGCGCTGTGAGGCCTCTTCAAAAAATCCCTGATACGACCGCAGCAGAGCGAAATACTGATGTGCCTTCGCTTCGTCGAACGCGTCAGCGATCTTCTTGCATGTTGCAATGCACTCCTGCAAACTCTGCTCAGATGCTGAGAGCTTTCCCAGTACTAGCTGTTGCACCGCCAGATTCCACAGAGCCGTTGCCAGGCGCTCGTTCTCACCTAGCACCCGATCAATCTGAATTGAGTCGTTCAAGAGCTGTACGGCATGCTCCGGATAGCCAGAGGCGCTGTAGGCATGTGCGAGCGCATCCAGGATCCACGATTGCTTCCGACTTTCCAGCTCTGCAAGAGCTGTTTCGTTGTCGAGGAACGCTTGCAGCAACTCGATGATCATCGGATACGCACCCAGGTAATGGTGTAATTGAATGGCGAGCTGCTGATAGTAGATATTAAACGCCTGGTCGAACTGCTCCGCCCGGATACAATGATAGTAGCATTCGATGATCGGGGTGAGGGATTCAACGCTGTTGAGAGAAGCAATGCTACTGGCAGCCGAGATAGCCCGAAGTACTCCGATTTTCTTGAGCTCTTCGGTGCGTTTCTCCGGAAGATCGATTGCGCTTGCCGACTGAAAGTAGTGAGCCAAAGTGGCGTGGATCTCCTGTTCATGCTGGAGCCTGGCATACGCGTACTGGCGAACGACGGGATGGAGATCAAAGGATGGCTGCTCTCGATCAAAGAAGAGCAGCCCGCGCTCAATCAGTTCCCGTAGTGCTCTCTTCAATTCACCTCCGCTTTCCAACGGGCTGATCACCCTGACCATCTTGAAATCGGCCTTCGAGCGAAACGCCGCTATTCGGCTCAAAAGCTGCTGCAATTGCGGATGTAATGCATCAAAAGCCAGTGCCAGAATATGATGTTCCCGTTGTACCAACTCGGGAAGTGGGCTATATTCAGCGGCTACGGAGATGTCACCGGGTTGGTCTGGATCATACACAATCAAGCCAGTTAAGAGTCGTAAAGCGAGTGGATGATTCCCATAGGCCTTACAGACCTTTTGGATTTCGGTTCGTGTCCCTTGTACGCCTTGAGCACGGAAGAAGCTCAGGGCGTCTTCAGCGTCTAAGGCGCTTAATTCCACCCGTTGGCATCCTATCACATGATCGAGTTCACGAGGGAAAAGACGAGTTGTGAGCAGCACTTTGCTCCGAGATGGTCCTGCGGCTAACCAACGGAGGAAACTGCCGGCATAAGGATCTGTACATACACGATGGCTGTGGTGTGTGTCAACCTGGAAAGCGTCCTCCTGGAAAGGAGGCGTGTGGCTTGTATATCCTCTCAACTCCCGCTCAAAGCCATCTAATACTACTAAGAAGTGTTGCTGCTGGATGAGGTCGACCAGGGACTGGGTTTTCTCGTAAAGAGAGGAAATAGTCCTGGCGTTCAGACTTCCGCGACTCACATACGTTAAAGCATAATTGAGGAATGTGGCAAAAGAAGCCTCATGCTCATAAAATGACCACCAGAGCACGCCAACGGGATGAGTGCTTTCCGCTAAACACATTACATCCTGTTGCAACCAGGTCCAGGCAAGCGCGGATTTCCCCAGGCCTCCAAAAGCAACAAGTGCCAAAAGAGGCTGCGTGCCTTTCGTGAGCCACTCGGTGAGCATTGTCCGTTCTTGGGCACGCCCGATAAAATTTTGCTGTAATGCATAGGGATGCGCAAAATACGGGTGTGGAGGAAAAGGTATGATCGGGCCATGATCAGCTATGGGGCTATATTGTGCGTTTGTTCGATTTTGTGTAAGAGATAATGGGTGTATAATGCGGTCATTTTCAAGAGAAGTCTCGGGAGTATCTGGTTGTACGACGAATCCAAGTTCGGCAGCGTTCTTGCCGAGGAGTTCAATCAGTTTCTTGCGAAAATAGGGGCTTGGGTGACTTATTCCACGTTCCCATCTGCTTACCACTTTCTGATCGGTCCCTACCTCTTCAGCTAGTTCAGCCTGCGACCAGCCACGCAACTCGCGTTCACTGCGCAGCACCTCGTTCCAATTTCTGACAGTATTCATTGTTCGGATATCCTCCCTGGAGGAGAGAAGACACAACTACAAGAACGCCTTACCGCAATGGAGTGTATACAAGAAACGTGGAATTTTCAACTTCTATGAGTCTGAACATGTAGGAAGGTCAGTGACGACTCCCCATACCTACACAGCGGGGGCGCGCGTCGAATGAGGCTGGTGTGTCGTCCCACACCAACCGTTCGGTTCATACGACATCCGCGAGGCCTGGCGGCATCCGCAACTGCTGGCTCACATGGCACGACTTTGGAACAGACCGTGTTTTTTCCCACGGCCCTGCGCCGTGGAATCCATCGAAACGCAATTTGGTTGAAAATGTGCACAAGAACTACGCAAGTATTCCTGTGCACGGGTGGAAAAGCGGAAATGAGCAGTCCCACTGTGGGCGGCGCACCTGTCATCCACTCGGCTCGAAGCCGGGGGCCTTCAGGCCCGGATATGGCAAAGGGGCATTAATTTTCTTGCTCTTTTTTACCTTGTTGTTTGTTTCTTTTGATAAATCCCTCCACGTCTTTCCGCTCAAACCTCCATAGATCCCCTACGCGAAAGTAGGGCAGTTCACCCCTCTCAGCCAAGCGCAATACTGTGCGGTAGCTCACTTTCAACATGCGGGCGACGTCGTTCGCATCTAAGGCTTCGTTAGGACCTGATACCTCTTCTTCAGCCAAGGACTACACCTCAATCTTTCCTAGCCTCAACGACTGCTCGAGAGCTTTTTGATGTCATATGAACGGCTTTAATGTACCATGCTTGATTTCTATTGTCAATAATGCCCCTATTGACAATTGCAGGGTCATAGTGTAATGTGTCAGTACAGTACAATAAAGTTTATCACGATACAATATAGTCATCAATGGCAAGTAGTAGTAAGGAAGTAGTAAAAGAGGAACAAGAAGGAGTAGTCAGGTTGTAGTAAGGTTGGTGTGTACTCGTTCCACCAACCCAAGTAATATGATCATCAAAGAAAAGCACCTGCGGCGGGAACCGCAAGTGCTCTGAAAGTGACTCAGTAGTTGCATGGGTACTGGTGTAGTTTCTCAGGCCGCGCCAGCACACATGCCCGTTAAGTCCTGAGTCTGTTCAAATTATATCATGAACAGGCTCGGACGTTGCACAAGTGTGTGCAAGGAGAGCTTGCAATGCTACAACAGCACATGTTCTTTCAACGGTTTGGTAATCATGGCATGTGCGTCCTACCGGATGATGTACTTTCGGATGATTCTCTGATCGATCCTGAAACGGGCGAAGATGTACCGAGCTTGCGCGAGCAGGTCAGCCTGGTCAACGGCATCTACCACCGTATGTTCTGCTATGCGCGAGTGTTGCGGACCTGTGGCGATGGCCTCTACTGGGCTGATGTCGCTGCAACTCCCGACTTTGTAAACACTTTCCGAGTCATCCTCACAGAAGAAGACCTGTACTTTGCACTTCCCTACGATGTGCGCGTGCAGGGGAAGAGCCCCGCCCATATCCTCAAGATGATGGCTGCTCATGCGCGTGAAGTGCGGCCAGCACAGCGAGTTACGCCAGAGCTAACCCCTGAACTTGCCCCTGCGCCAGTTCTCCCACTTGAACCGCTTGTGGTGGTGGAAGTGAGCAATGACGAACTGCAAGAGGCTATCGGGCCGGTGAGAATGGATATCCTCAAGGATACGAACCAGAGCAGGGTATCCAGGTCTATCGGTTCGTTCCGCATGCAGCAGGCATTCTTACGGATCATCATCGACGCGCTCATGAAGCGGCTCTATTGGTCACCACAGGCTCAAGAGTCAGCACAGAGCTCCAGGATCAAGACGCAATGTGCTGCGGTCGCTTCCCTCCAGCGCTGGCAGAGACACAGCAGGCAATGGTGCGTGAACGCTGTTCCCGTCTGGAGTAACGAGCAGTACGCTGTGGTGTGGCAACTTACCGTGGGCGATCCTCTCGCTTTAATGGCGGCTGCATAAGTGGAGGTGCTGAGATGAGGCAATCGGTCCAATCGAAACGAGTGCGGGGCTACCGCATCCACATGTACCGGGGAGAACTCTACCAGCCGCCATCGATCACCACCCCTCTTCTGTGGCGAGAGCAGCCCCCCTCGAGGATTGACAACGAACGATCAACGATCCAGCAGGCCTGGATCATGCAATCTGGCCGCACAATGAAGCGGTATCAGTTTCGCCGGAAAGCGTATCCAACCTGAAGGGAAATGGATGGTGGCCGGAAGAGCCTGTGCAGAACTGGAGAAGAGAGCGCCATGAGAGCAGTACACGTTCCAAGCTCGTCAGGCAGCACAACCTATAACGTCTACGTGCACCATAGCAAGGTCGCTATCGTGCTCATGCCGCTCTCGCACGTATCACCCGCGCCGGGCCTGTAAGCACATGCATGCTCAACAAGCCGAACTTGACCAACCCTCCTGCCTGTACTGCGGGCGCAGGACCGGCGGTGCTCTCATGTGTGCAAGGTGCGCCTGGTAATTGCTCTGTGTGCGAGGGAGCTAGACAACTGGCTTCCTCGTCTGGTTGAAAGTAGACAGAAGCAGAGTGCGGGTTCGATGCCTGCACTCTGCTGTGTTTCTGGGAAAGAAAGGCAACACACCATGAACGATGAGGATGGAGAGACAGGAGACGCCACCGGTCAGTACCTGACTGATATCGGTAATCGACCGCTGCTCTCCGCCGAAGAGGAACAACGTATGGCGATGCAGATCAAGGCTGGCAACGAGCACGTCAGACAACAGTTCGTTGAGGCCAACTTAAAACTGGTCGTAAGCGTGGCCAAACGCTATCAGGGTCGCGGCCTGGCATTGGAAGACCTCATTCAAGAGGGCAATCTCGGGCTGCTGCGTGCCGTCGAGAAATTCGACGAGAGCCGCGGGTACAAGTTCAGTACCTATGCCTTCTGGTGGATTCGTCAAGCCATCACCCGTGCCATCGCCGACCAGGGACGGACCATTCGTCTGCCAGTGTACCTGGGGGACAAGCTCAACCGGCTGAAAGGGATCAGCATCCACTTGCAGCAAGAGCTCAATCGTCAGCCGACTACAGAGGAGCTTGCCGAGCACATGGGGATGAGCGCAGAGAAGGTGCAGGAACTCCTCAAGGCGAGTCTGGAGCCGGTGAGCCTGGACCTGCCGCTCTGCGAGGGCCAGGACCTCGACCTGGGTGACGTGCTCGAAGATCGTGCCGCGCCAGCTCCTCCCGATGCCACCAGCCAGCTCGCACTCACCGAGCTGGTTGAAGACTTGCTTGAGCGCCTGACTGAACGAGAACGCGCGGTGTTGTCCCTGCGCTACGGCCTCGTCGATGGCCGCAGCCGAACGCTTGCAGAGGTCGGCAAGTCCTTCCAGGTGACGCGGGAACGCATTCGCCAAATTGAGGCCAGGGCGCTGAGCAAACTACGTGCCCAGAGCCTCGGCGATGAGCTGCAGGATTACCTGGACTAACTTGTCAACGTGAGATTCTCCCGACATGATCCCCACTTGACACCCTCTGGTATACAGGAGTGAGCCTTTCGTTCCATGAACTTGTTTCTACCTCACAGGGCAATCGTGCCAGGTGTTCAACAAGCGGGAACGGCTCCCCAAGAGGTGTTATGATCAAAGAGACGAACTTCGCGTTCAAACTGGGCTGTTTGTGCGTCGTCTTGGTAGCCACCGCTATTCTGGCGGCTGGCATAGTGCCCATCATCGGGAACGCCACCGCCTATCTCGGAGCGCACTACGGCACCCCGCTGCTGGTGCTGTTCTTCTTGACGCTCGGCATCATGCCGCTCGGGGCGCTGCTCTTTAGCGTCGCCCGCTGGGGCATTCCCATCGGGCAGGGCATCGTTGATATGCTCATCCGCATGGATCAGCAGCGCCTGGCCCACCGGCGCTTGCGCTACGATCCCATCGGCAACCCCGAGATCCCCATTGACGAGAGCGGGCGACCGGTGGCGCTGCTTCCGCCAGGCAATAGTCCGGTGGTATCCGTCCCCCACACCTATGCGCCGCACCTGGTCTACCGGGACAGCCGCACCCGCGTCCAGGAGGAGACACAACAACTTCCCTCGCCAGCGCCTGCCTCCCTGCATATCCCAAGCTTTGCCGAGTCCCTCCAGGCGGGGCTGATCGGTCCTGCTCAGCGCAAAGTCCTGCTCTGCTATGAGCTGTTTCGCAGCGACGAAGGCAGCCTTACCGGTGAGCTGACCCCCTACCGGGACACACTGGAAAATAACTGCACGATGTTCCTGGGCGGAGCGTCCAAATCAGGTAAGTCCACCCTCATGACCCACCTGGCGGCGCAAGAGGCCATGATGGATGCCCTGTTCTACCTCATCGACCCGCACCTCGCCCACCCCGACAAATCCATCGCCAGGCGACTGGAACCGATCGCGCAAGCATTCATCCTGCCGCCGGCAACGACAGACGCCGACATCTACGCCGTGCTCTCTCACGCCAAAGCAGAGGCGGAGGCCCGCTTACAAGGGAGAGAGACCGCGCTTACCGGTCGGCCGCTCGTCTTCGTCGTAGATGAGGTGCTCAACCTCTTCGGCCGTGCGCAGCGACAGCCTCAAAACAAGGCCATCCAACAGCTCTATCGCCACCTCGCCCTCTTCATGCGCGACCTGGGCACACAGTATAACAAGTTCGAGGTGAACGGCATCTTTGCAAGCCAGTACGTGACCAAAGATGCGTTCCGGCTCCCTGGCGGCGGTAACGTCGATTTCCGCGACGGGTGTCAGAGCCAGGGCCTGCTGCGGCTCCCACCCAACCAGGCGCAGGCCATGCGTTTGCTACCAGTCGGCGAGTTGCGCGGGATGCGCGCCCTTCCCACCGGCCATGGCTACCTGGGGTTCTCCAGCGGCGACGTGATCCGCATGGCCTTTGGGAACGTGACGACGAAGGACATCGAGCAGATCGGGCGCATGATGACGTCTCCCTCCGCACTGAACAGGAAGCAATTCGCTTTCCCAACGCACGCGGGGCAACATACGATCAATGTACCCCATCTTAGCCACGCTGCAATGTTTCCGCTCAGCGAAGGACAAGCTGCAAAAGTTCCCACTCACGGAAACACCGGAAACGACTTGGAAACACCTGTGGAAACAGCACCGGAAGTCGGTTCAGCCAGGATTATCGACGATGTGTTTCCCGCTTTCGTGGGCGTCGGTCCTCCGAGCACGCAGGTAGCGGTGCCACAGGTGGAAACGGGTATTCGAGAAACGATTCGGCGCATGAAAAAGGCCGGTGAACCCGACCGCAAGATCGCGCGATTCGTTGGGCTGTCAGGCAGGAAATACGCCATCTACCAGCGTGTCTGTCGAGAATTGGGGTTTGTCGCGGAACAGCAGACAGAGAGCGAGGCATAAGCATGGTTAACGGCGACCAGACTATCATCGACAAAAGAGCTCATGGAGCCACGAGAGGAGGAATGGAGCGATGACCAAAGAAGCCGTCTTTCGTGGGGGCATTCGATTCGTCTTTCTCTTTGCCTATGGGGCATTTCTGTGGGCCTCGATCCATCACGTCGCCACCTTCTTCCATAACTTCGAGCCGGGTGGAAACGACTGGACCGGCTCCTACACCCTGGCGATCAGCATCGACGCAACAGCTCTCGTCCTCACGATCGGGGTGATGTTCTTTCGGAAAAGCATGCCGGGACTCGCCCTTGGCGTCGTCTGGTTTTTTATCGTCGCGCTGACCGCCTTTAGCTGGCTGGTGAACTGGGAGTATGCAATGCGCTACCAGAGCACTGACCTAACGAACGATCCCCTATTGAAGCTGCTCAACCCAATTCTCGCCTCCTCCTTTGCCTTCCTCAACCTGGCGTACAGTGTGGTCGCAGAGTTCTTTAACACGAGGAAGCAGACGGCAGAGGATCTGGCACACGAGGCCGATCGGCTGGAGACGTTGGTGATTGAGCAGAATCGGCTGGAGGCAGCAAAAGACCGCGTGAAAAAGCCGAACCTGATCCAGCGGGCCAAGGAGCTTGCGCTGGAGGCAAAAACGGCGGCCCAAGAGGTCATTGGAGTACAAGACGAGATGGAGCTCTGGCCAGCGCATAGTGCCAGCAAAAGCAACCAGAACGCTACCCCCGGAGTATCGGGAAAAGATGGTACAAATGACGGGGATCCTGCGGAAACGAGCGTGGATGAAATGCTGGAGCATACCACGCCCTTTCGCAGCCAGCAAATACTAGCAATAACTCGAGAGTGTGCAACCTCTGACGACGGAAATGACCAGTGCGCACAGGTGAGGAAAACATCCGCACGAGTACCCACACGAGACGGCTCTACGACACCGCTCAGCGTTACAGTAAAAGAGGCTGCAACAATGCTCGGTCTGAGCGAGACCTACGTGCGTGAATTGCGCAATAATAAGAAACTGCGCTGCACCGGACGCAACAAAAAATTGATCCTGCTAAGCAGTATCAAAGCTTACCAGGAGAGCCGTCAAAAAACGGGACAAAATGGGTTTGATGGGAGCCAGGAAAAAACCCTTTAGCAAGGGAAAAGAAACGAGTATGCCGAGGTGGCGATTCACCTGGATGCATACGCGCAAGTGACAGCAGAGGAGTAATACCTGGCACCGCAAACCCATGGCGCAAACGGAATGAACACGTCGAGATGGCTCATGAATTGCATGTGCGGGGCCAGCCACTTCCGAAGGGGAGGGCATACGATGCCGACAGCATATCTCATGCTGAAGGCACCGAACTTTGAACCCCAAGGTGAAGACACGCTCAACGTACGCTTATCCTGGTACTCGCGAGGCCATGCCTTTGAAGAATTGCGATCGACGATCGATGCTGAGAAAGCCATCTTCCATCGCATCATCAGCGGTGTACGCAAGGCTGTCCTTGGACCTGGAGAATTGAGCATGGGATGACCGAACAGAACTACCTGGCTGAATGCTGCCAGCCTGATGGGATCATCCCACTCAAGAAGGAGAGGGAGCGTCTGCCCCGCCCGATATGAGACCGGGTTGACGAAAGCAGGTCCAAAGAGATGAGCAAGCAAATGCGTATTCATACGGGCGTGAGTAGGCCCTCTCGCATTAGGAAGGAAATAAATATGAGTCCACCCCAACCACACGAGCAAGAGGCCCAGGTGACCCTTGCGCTCCACGAACTGTTAGCCGGCAGACCTGCGCCTGCGGAGTCTCCCAGAGCGCTCACCGGCGACGTGAAAGCCTGCCTGGATGCCCTGGGAGAGGCCCTGCAATCCGGTGGCCTCCAGGCCGTACGCAAAGCGTTTACCGCGCTCGCCACAGATCGACCCTGGCTCATGCAGCTCGCCTCCAGGCAGCCACCAGACCAGGCAGAGCCCGCACTCCCCACACCCACTCGTCGCATCCGCTTTGTGGACGACGATGCCTTTGAAAGCCGCCCGCAACGGCACTGGCTCATCCCCTATCTCGTTCCCAAGTCCGGCTTGGTCCTGCTCTATGGCCCTCCTGGCTGTGGCAAGTCCTTTTTGACCATGGCCTGGTCGCTCTGTATCGCATCCGGTACTCAGTGGTTAGGCCATCCCGTCACTAAGGGACCGGTTGCCTACATTGCTGCGGAGGGCTCGTTCGGCATCGGGCCGCGCATTAAAGCCTGGAAAGCCCATCACGGCTATGTGGGCAACAGCGGTGTGCGCTGGTTCGACGAGTCTCTGACGCTCACCGACAGCAGCACCTTCGACGAATTGTTGATGGCCCTCAAGGAAGACTTTCCCCAGCCACCTCTGCTGGTGGTGATCGATACGCTGAGCCGCTGTAGCGCCGGCATCGACGAGAATAACGCCTCTGAAATCGCGCGCTTTCTGGCCTTTGCCGACGTCATCCAGCAAACCTTCCACTGCACGATCCTGATCGTGCATCACGAGGGCAAAGACACCCAGCGGGGACCACGCGGCAGCTCTGCTTTGAAGGGCAACACGGAAACCGTGATCGGCCTGGAGCCAACTGAGGAGGGCTGTAAGCTCTACTGCGTCAAGCAAAAAGACATCCGCGAGTTTGAGGACCTCTACCTCAAGAAACTGGTCGTCCGCTTCGGGACGCTGGAGGAAGATACCTCGGTAGTGCTGCTTCCCGACAGCGAGCCGGAACGAGCCAAACCGCTGCAACCGGAGTCTCAGACTACCATCCTGGCCTGTCTGGCGGGCAAGCAACTCACCTATGACGGGCTCAAACAGGCATGCCTGGATGCCGGACAAAAGGAAGGCACCTTCAGGTTTGCCTTCCGCGATCTTAACAGGTCAGGTCAGATCATCAAGCTTGGCAAATGCTGGCAACTCGCCACTCACCAGGACGAGGCTCCTGATCAACATCCACCAGATGACGACCATTCCTGATCTGTTGCGCAGAGAACGAAACAGTGAGGTTCACAGGGCTTTCCCCCTTGAATCTCCTCTCGCTCGTGCCGAGGGTGGCGAGCGATATCTTGACTTCCCTCTAGAGAGATCAGTACCACCACTCTGATGGTAGTCCCAGTCACATCTCCTCCATCCAACTTGGTTCAGCCTCTCTGACCTGGGGCAAGCTCCATCACCACACATCTCTCAGGATGGTTTTGTTGCTGTGACCAACTTTGTCATGACCCAGGGAGCGCCGTACCAGAAGCGCCAGTCAAGCAGGTGATGGGTCACATTGGTCATCCCCAACTCGCGCAGGTGTTGGGCGTAGCGGCGCGTCTGGCCAATATCGGCGATGAGCAATCTGCCATCCGGTTTGAGCACGCGTACGGCTTCGTCCAAGGCTTTACATCGACCTTCGCGCGCCGGGATATTATGGATGGCAAGACTGGAGAGCACCAGATCAAAAGCGTTGTCGGCGAAGGGAAGCTGTCGCATGTCGGCGGTATACAACTCGATCCGCTCGGCAACGCCTTCCCGTTCCGCGTTCTTCTGGGTGGCCGGAAGGGCATTCCCTGATTGATCACTGGATTTCCAGATATCGACGCCAGTGGCCTTGCCCCGGGGGAGGAAGGCGGCAGCCATCAAGAGCACGGCACCACGGCCAGTACCGAGGTCGAGGATCTGCTCATCCCCACGGAGATTCAGGCGGGAGAGCAACTCAGCCCAGACCTGGAATTTGCCACGGCGTGTGGTGTAGATCTGAGACCTCCCCTAGATTAATCCAAGGGGTTCTGGATTTGCTGTCACTCTCCCTCCCCTGCGAGAGGGCCTCGTGGCAGATCTACCAGACTTTTAAGCCGACGGACTCTGGCGTGGAGGATATCCGCGCTTCGGAATGAGATCTGTTCCTCTTTCGTCCGTTGATACTCTTGCTTGCGACTTGCGCCCGGCTCCGGACGCTGCTCGTCATCCGAGCCAAGCAAGAGAAGAGAGGAGTATGCATTTGGTTCAACACGGTCGTGTTTTTACCCACAGCTCTTCGCTGTGGAACCCATACACGATTCAGTTTTCAATGTACTGCCTATCTCTTCTGATTGGAGCATAGAAAACCGGAAACCCTTGTACATTTTCATTCATCCCCGCCTTAAAAGACGGGGCTTTCTGAAAAGGATTCTGTAACTGGCACCTGAGAGCAGCAGGTACAGGCCAAAGAGCAGGTCAATGATCCCAAAAATGAGGAACTGCCAGAGCAAGAGCGAGAGGAGGCCGAGAACGAGCGCGACAAGTCCGATGAGCAGAAAAAGGACGGGGACAGAGGGTGCGTCGAAACCGTAATCTCCCCGGCGCTGTGCCAGCCGCTGTGAGGACAGAGGAGAAGACTGTTCCATACGCTGTGCTAGCCGCCTTTCGTTCATCGACTGTTCTTGGTGCTCCCATGCCTCATAGCTTATCACATGTTTACTGCTCTCTACCGAGTTCTGTAGTCGCTAGAGCTTCCGGAAGGTGAGCGTGCCATCCATGATCTGGGTACGGCGCTCTTGTGCTTCTTTGCTTTCCCATGCAATGGTAGAGGTTAATTTAGGATGGATAGGTTGATCCCTATATAGGGATCAACCTATCCATCCTAAATTAACCTCTACCATTGGTGCTCTTGCAGGAAACGCTGCAAGGATACTGAAAGGAGATAGGCCAATGCGTTACGACCTACTTGCTGAGATAGAGCAAGACACCCGGCTGAAACGCACCTCGAGCAGCCGGGGAGGGCAATACAACGGGCCATGTCCCTGGTGCGGCGGACTGGACCGCTTCCGGGTGCAGCCGCACTACGGCGCGTATGGATTTTTCGCCTGCAACCAATGCAGGCGTTCGGGCACTGCTATCGACTACCTGATGCTCAGGCGCGGCTTTTCCAAACAGCACGCTCTTGCAACGGTCGGATGGAAACCGAAGGATGGCAGGATCCTCTCGGAAACTATTCCACACTACGCCCAGCAGAGCCGTCCAGGATGGGAGGAACCACCGGAGCAGTGGCAACGCGCTGCAACGGCCTTTTACCAGGCATGCCAGCGCGCATTGTGGTCAGAACGTGGGAAACCTGCCTTGGACTACCTGCGGTGGCGCGGACTCTCCGATGAGACGATCTGCAAGGCGGCTCTGGGCTATCATCCCGGGCAATGGCGTGCCCCTGCCAGCCAGTGGGGTAGGACGACCTGGTTAGCGCAGGGGATCGTCATCCCCTGGCTCATTGAGGGTGGCATCTGGCGATTGACCATCCGGGACACACGAGTGACGGAGGGTAACAAACGCTATCTCCAGGTCTCCGGAGGATCGAATGGGTTGTACCTGGCACAGAGTTTGCTACTCAACCGCCCGGCGGTGGTACTGACAGAGGGCGAGTTTGACGCGCTCTCCATTGTGCAGGAATGTGGCGATCTCGTTGCGGTGGTGGCGACCGGCACCACCAAAGGCAGCCATACTCCGCGCTGGATCTCGCTGCTGGCACAGCAGAAAAGCGTGCTCGTCGCCTTTGATGCGGAACGAGACAAAGGGGATGCAGACGCCCAGTGGTGGACCCGGCGCCTGGGCAATGCCCTGCGGCTGCGGCCCCTGTGGAACGATGCCAATCAGATGCTGCAGGATGGTGTCAACCTGCGTGAGTGGATCGGTGCTGCCCTAGAAAAGACGGCGGCAACGATGGTGACACACACCGACGAATCACATCAGGGGCAGCCCGAGGCACAGCCGATCCGCCTCACGCAACACGTGTTTCCTTCCACCTTCTTGTCGTGTGCCAGGCCGCAGACAAGCTGTCCCTTTGTGTATGTGGTAGTTGACCGCGAGGGACATATCAAAGGAGTTCCTTGCCGGGGAAAACCCCTGGCTTGTAGTGGCTGGTGTGTAGAGCACCAGCAAGCGCAGGCCTTGCTTGATCTGGGTGCACAGTTCGGCTATCCCCGCACCCAACTCACCAGGCATCGGGTGATTGGAGCCGGTCGCGGAAGTTGGGTAGCCTACGCTTGCCGCGCCCCGGCCAACTGGTTGCGTCATGATCTCCCGTTCATTCGATCTCAATGCCCACATGGTGCGTGCGGGGCGCATATCGACTCAGAGGCTGTACAAGCCAATACGCACGAGTTGATGGAGGAGGTATCAGCGAGAGAGAAGCGTGATGGATGGAGACAAAAGCGCCATCCCCCTTGATCACTATCATGGCCCATCTATTCGGTCCAGGTGACCAATCGTCTGACAGATCGGCCAGATCGGTTCCTTCACGTGCTCGTACCTCAAGCAAGCATTTCGCACTACCTCAAGATCCATGCTTTTGCTTTGCCAGAACCGCAACCGCTGAACTTAGCGGTGATCTGTAATGAGACTGAGGTTTCCTATGGATTGACAACCCCCTCTCATCCCTGGTACCTTTTGGATAGAAAAAAATTGTAATCCTCGCATTGAAAGGCAGATTCCCATGAGCCAGCCTCTTAGTGGTATACGTGTACTCGACCTCTCCCGCCTGCTGCCAGGCGCCTATGCTTCACAGATATTAGCCGATTATGGCGCTGACGTCATCAAAGTCGAAGAGCCAGGGAGTGGCGACTATGCGCGTTTCATGCCTCCACGCCTGGCTGGAGGTATGAGCCTGTACTTCGTGGCGATCAATCGCAATAAGCGCAGTATGACGCTGAACCTGAAAGCGCCCGAGGGGAGAGAGATCTTCCTGCGCATGGTACGCCAGGCCGACGTGTTGCTTGAAAGCTTCCGTCCAGGAGTGATGGATCGTCTTGGCTTGGGATATGAGCAGCTCAAAGAGGTACACCCGGGGCTGGTCTACTGCGCTATCAGTGGGTATGGTCAAGATGGACCATATCGTCTGCGTGCTGGGCATGACCTCAACTATGCGGGCTACGCGGGGCTGCTCGACTACAATCGTGGGCCGCGTGGCGAACCTGCGATGCCACCAACCCAGCTGGGCGACCTGGCAGGAGGCAGCTTTATGGCCGTGATCGGCATCGTGACAGCGCTGTTTGGACGCACACAAAGCGGCGAGGGCCGCATGATAGACGTCTCAATGACCGAAGGCGTCCTGTCACTCCTGCCTCTGGCTGCAACGGCTTATTTGGATACAGGCGAAGCGCCGCAACCTGGAAAATCTGCGCTCGATGGGGGACTTCCTTGCTACAATATCTACGAAACGCAGGACGGTAAGCACATCACGCTCGCCACGCTTGAATACAAATTCTGGCATACCTTCTGCACACGCATCGGTCATCTTGAATTGTTGCCGTTCCATACACCTGTTGGCCCAGGCGAGCGCGAAGAGGCCATAGATTTGCTGCGCGCAATTTTCAAAACCAGGGCACGTGATGAATGGCTCGCTGAACTGGCCGAAATCGATGCCTGCGTCGGGCCAGTCTATAGTATAGGCGAGGCACTGAACGATCCACACATGCAAGCGCGTGGTGTGAGCGTCACTTCAGATCCGCTCAGCGAATCGGGTGCATCATTCCACACGCTGCCAACGTTCCCCCGCATCTCAGGTATCGAAAACGAACAACGCTACCCACCCCCCGCTCTTGGCGAACACACCAGCGAACTACTCCACCAACTCGGCTACAGCGACACGGAAATCGAGCAATTCAAATCAGGAGGTGTGATATGATGCACAAACATCGCGATATCGAACGGGCAGAAAAGTTTATGAACGGGTACCTCGAAGACCTCAAAACCATCGTCAACATCGACTCCGGCACCTTCACCAAAGCAGGCATCGACCGTGTCGGCGCATACCTGCAAGAACGATTTCAAGCGCTCGGTTTCTCCACCAGCTTCGACAAGCAAGAACAGTACGGCGATCACCTTATCGCCACACATACAGGTAAGTCACAGAACGGCCCTCGCGTAGTGCTGATCGGGCATATAGACACCGTGCTGCCCGATGGCGAGGCAGAGCGACGCCCATTTACCATCGGCCAGCACAATGGGATGCGTATCGCCACAGGCCCTGGGGTCCTCGATATGAAATCAGGCGTACTGATCGGGATCTATGCGCTGCGCCTGTTGATCGAGAGCCAGGAAGCGCATTACTCGAACGTGACCTTCATCTGCAATAGCGACGAAGAGATAGGCTCACCCAGCAGCAGGCCACTCATTCAGGAACTGGCGCAGCAAGCCGATACCGTATTAGTCCTGGAGCCTGGCCGCGCTGCGGAAACCATCGTCTCTTCGCGCAAAGGCTGCGGCCAATATCGCGTGGAGGTACACGGTGTAGCGGCCCACGCCGGTGTTGAGCCTGATCGGGGCCGCAACGCCATTCTTGAGCTTTCTTACCAGGTGCAGAAGATGCAGGCGCTCAACGGCACCATCTCAGGTGCGACACTGAGCGTCGGCATCATCCGTGGTGGTGATCGCACCAACGTCGTGCCCGATTACGCCTACTTTGACATGGACGTGCGCACAGCCGACGAAGCCAGCCACAAAGCGCTTGAAGCCGCCATGCGCCAGGTCACCTCTCAAAACAAGCTGCGCGGAACACGCATCACACTCAGCGGCGGCATGCTCTGCCAGCCCTTCGAGCGCAACACACGCAACGCTCACCTCGTCGAACTCGCAAAAGAAGCCGGCCACGACCTCGGCTTGCAGGTCCAGGATACCGGCAGTGGCGGAGCATCCGACGCCAACACCACTTCTGCGATGGGCATTCCCACGCTCGATGGCCTTGGCGCAGGTGGCGGCCTGGCCCACAATCCAGGAGAATTTGTTGAGTTGGATTATTTGCCAACGAGGGTTGCTCTGGTCGCTGGGTTGGTGAGAAGGATTGGGGGGTAAAGCAACCGGAAATCTACTCAAAGGGCTCAATTTTAAAGGCGATATATTTTTTCATCAACACAGCCTTGAGTTATGTTACGAGTATCTACAATGCAACGCGCTTCGCTTACAATCCAGGGAATATCATAATAACTGTGGTCAGCGACGATGACCACGCAGTCTGCGGCTTGTAGCAAGCCGCTACTAAGTGGCTGTGAGTACATAACTTGATCTTCAAGTTTCAAAGAAGGCACGTAATCGTCGTTGTACATTACTACTGACTTATACTGTATCAATGCCGAAATGATATCCAAGGCAGGAGACTCACGTACATCGCTTACATTGCGTTTATAGGCAACGCCCAGTAAAAGCACAGTTGCTCCATTGAAGCTCCGCTGCTGTTCATTCAAAGCCTCATTAATCTTATCCACCACATAGTGAGGCATACTGCTGTTGATCTCAGCAGCCAATGCAATAAAACGCGCAGTATAATCTAGTGTCTTAAGTTTCCAGGAAAGGTAATGCGGATCAACAGGGATACAGTGTCCACCTAGACCTGGACCAGGCAAGAAACGCATGAAACCGAAGGGCTTCGTAGCTGCTGCATCAATGACTTCCCATACATTGATACGAAGTTTTTCGCACATGATGGCAATTTCATTTACCAGGCCAATGTTCACAGCTCTGAACGTATTCTCTAGCAGCTTCACCATTTCTGCCGTACTGGCCGAGGAAACAGGCACGACTTTTTCTATCGCGGCTCCATAGTATTCCTGTGCAAGTTCAGTGCAGGCATGTGTAATGCCACCCACAACTTTCGGCGTGGTACGCAAATCAAATCCGGGATTGCCTGGATCGATACGCTCTGGTGAAAAGGCGAGAAAAAAATCTATTCCCACTTTCAATCCAGTAGATTCCAATTCAGGCAGCACAACTTCTTCAGTTGTGCCGGGGTATGTTGTACTTTCCAGTATAATCAGTTGGCCCGGATGGAGATGATCTCGCACCTGTTGAGTTGCAGAGATGATAGAGGAGATATCAGGATCCCGCGTCTTACTCAAGGGAGTCGGCACGCAGATATTGATTGCATCGATATCATCCAATACCGCATAATCGCTGGTAAAATGTAGTTTTTTTGTTTCGAGTAGTGCCTGTAATGTGCTACTCGAAATATCCGCGAGATAGCTTTCGCCCCGATTGGCAGCATCGACTTTTTGCTGGTCTACATCAATACCAGTGATGTGAAAACCCGCTGCTGCGAACGTAGTCGCAAGCGGTAATCCAACATAGCCAAGTCCAATTAAGGCTATATGTAAGGTCCGTTCAATAATTTTCTCATGCAACAGTTGATCCATATGTTTTATCCCGTTCCGATAACCTATTTCAAGTCTTATAAAATTGTCTCAATTTCACACGAAGGTTTCCGCGGGTAATCTTACTTTCGTACCGTATTTTATGGATTGAGGAACAGTTAAGAAATGGTTAAGAATTATTTAGCAGAGTTATGAATCAGAATCGCAATAAGGGCACACCTCGTCAAACTGGCAAAAGAATTCGATAGCGAACGCGGCTTACAGATCCAGCATGCCAGCAGCGGCGGCGCATCCGATGCCGATACGACGTCTGCGATGGGCATCCCCACGCTGGATGGCCTGGGCGCAGGTGGAGGTTGGCACACAATCCGGGGAGTTTATCGGGCTGGATTATTTGCCAACGAGGATTGCGCTGGTGGCGGCATTGGTAAGGAGGATTGGAGAATAGGGAAGGCTGTCCGCTTGAATATACCTTAACTTTGCCACAAGATTAGGTCTCATCATCATAAGGACATATCTCCTATCGCCTACCAGGGGAAGACATTTTACTGTATACTAATGATGCATGAAACTCAACAGTGATCTAAAGAAAATCCTCACCGAACGAAAGGGCGTTAACTCTATGTTGTTACGTGACCTGCCCAGCATTAGGAGACAAAAGTTATGCTAGAAACATTGTATACAAGTGGTGACTACCTCAAGAAAAATCCAACATGGCATATCGGAGAATCCCCTTGGAAAGCAAGGGAGATTATGCGAATGATGGTGCGAAATAACCTTGCTCCTAAAACAATTTGCGAAGTAGGTTGTGGAGCTGGAGAGATACTCAAGCGATTGCAGATGAATATGGATGATAGCTGCACCTTCTGGGGATACGAGATCTCTCCGCAGGCCTTTGAACTGTGCAAAGATCGTTCGAATGAAAAGCTTCACTTTAATCTGTTGAACATTACTCAGGAGAAAGACGCATTCTTTGATCTCATATTAGTAATGGATGTGCTTGAACATATGGAAGATTATTTCAGTTTCTTAAGAGAAATAAGACATAAAAGTCTATATAAAATAGTTCAGCTTCCTATGGACATCTCTGTGAGATCAATTTTGCGCGGAGAGCTAACCAAATATCGCAACTCTTATGGGCATATCCACTATTTTACCAAAGAGCTCGCACTTCAGACGTTTAAAGATCTCGGTTACGAATTGCTTGATTACTTCTATACTTATGAGTCCGTCGAATATCTGCCGGAATCTTCAGATAAGCTCGAAAACAATGTTTTAAAGCGATTGAGAAAGCGTTTAGGCAAAATTAAACGAGGTCTTCTAAAAGGACGCGACAAGCTAAGTTTTACAATTCATGAAGATTTAGCTGTTCGAATTTTGGGAAGATGGAGGCTCTTGATATTAGTAAAATAAAACAAAGATTTCTATATTTTCTTGTACGGTACACCCCCACTAACTGGTGAACGTGCTCAAAGCGGCTTTACGAGGACGCCCTCGCGCTCGTTTGGGTACAGCAGGATCAGGCAGCGGGTGTTTGCGAGGGCGTCCTCGCCGCCTGGGTTCAACCCAAGGAGCAGGAGCCACCTTCTAGCTAAGGACTTCCCAAACGCTCCAAACATGATCGGTTCATCCCGATGCCATCGCAGGCGTACAAGGAGAGCCGACATGCTTGGATTGACTCACTTCGTGATGCGGAAAGCAAAAGTTGTACGTGCAGCCGATCAGATACATGCCGGTTTCCAGTGCCTCCAGGCGGTGAGCCGCATGACGACATTTGCGCGTGAAAGCCGCCAGCCGCTCACGCATCGTCCCATTGAACCGCGGAATTATGGCTGTATTGAGCACGGTGCCACCCAATGAGACTTGCAACAAGGCATTCGCTTGTTGCAGCGTTCCCAGCGTCATTTTCCGTAGCACTTCGACGATCCGTTTCTTCTCCGTGCGCTTGATGACGGTAGCGCTACACAGCTGGGGCCACACCTGCAAACACGCTCGTCCACGTCCTGCTGTCCGTTTGACTTTTTCACGAAACGCCCGCCTGATGCTCCCTGGGTACGCTGCCCACCCATCGGTACACACAAAAATGGCTTGCAACGGGCGGCAGCAAGCGCGCACCTGGGACAACAACCGATCTGCCAACCGCCGATCCCGATGCACACTCACCACTCCTCCCAACCACAGGAGGGTCGAAACCATCAGGGCCAGCCCCATCCAGGCGATCATCCGACGTCCTTTCACTCGAATGCGCATCCACTTGTACGTGGTGGGCATCCAACTGTCCTTGTGGGACGAGGGCTTGATGCACCTGTTGGCAGTGCCTTCCTGCTCGATCTCGCCAACTGGCCACCGTGCGTTCATCTAACCCGAAAGCATGGACAATGGCCTGAATTGGACACCCATAGGCGACTAAAGTCACCACGACCACAATGATTTCCGTTGGCTTGCGTAGCCCTTCGAGCATGGTTCCTCGTTGGGCACTAAACGCATGTTTACACGTTGTACAGCGATAGCGTTGCCGTTTGCGATCATGAATACGAATAGTGCCCCCTCCGGTTTGGCTTCTTGCCGAACACGCCAAATTCGGGCAAAATTGCTTCGACGCGTCCATTGGCTCTGCTGTGTTCTTTTGCATAGACACACCATGCCAAGACCGTCTCACTTTTCAAGGGCTTCCCCCTTTTTCACCAGTTAATGTGGCTGTACCAATCTTACCATCGTACAGTATTTTATGGATTTATGAATTATTAAACAGAGTTATAAATCAGAATCACAATAAGCGCCAACCTCGTCGAACTGGCAAAAGAATTCGATAGCGAACTCTGTTTAAATATCCAAGATGTCGGCTGTGGCAGCGCATCCGATGCCAATACCATTTCCGCGATGAGCATTCCCACGCTCGATGGCCCGGTCGCAGGCGGTGGCCTTGCCCACAATCCCGGAGAGTATATCGAGCTGGATTATGTGCCAGCCAGGATTGCCCTGGTCGCGGGCATGGTCAGGAGGATTGCCAACCCATAAGAGCCGATGTATCGTGCACACCACCGATTCATCGGCTCCCGTGCAGATTAGCCACAATCGGAGGAATGGTGGTCGACCTTTACAATCACAATAAAAATATATCATTAATCTATTCCCCTATATTCTCCATTATCGAAAATGTCGCGCACTTGTCGCGCATTTTGCGTAGTATCTGTAAGCACAACAATTGCTAATTTGAGATGAATACCAGATGTAAAAAAGCTCATTAACATGATGCTGGCTTATGAATCGATGATGGGCGCGATAATGTGGCTCTAAGAGGCATCGGGTGAAGCGGGCACAACCTCAGTCCGTGCCGCTTGCAAACGCCGCTTTTTCAGGCACTGTAAGCCTTTGTCCGTCTGCATCTTCTTATGTAATCGCGTGAAGAAGATAAAGCTTAAGAACGCTGCTTCGACAGTTCCGACTACGGATGCAGCCAGGGGGATTGCCAAAATAGCGTATCGGCCAGTTAGCAGCTTAAAGAGGAGTAAGAGCAAAGCGATTCGCGCTGCTACAGTGAACTATGTTCGTAGAAAGTGGCGTTCGCGCATCTTTCATGGCGTAGAAGCATGACACGAGCAGCACATCTGCAGTCAGTCCTGGTAAACCAATAGCGTAACCGCGCAGCGCCATTGAGCTGAGAGCAGATGAATGCGCAGTGACGCTCCCATCCACTCCGAGGGGATGGGCTTCCAGGTGAGACCGCTCGCGCCGGTGACCATTCCCAAGGAGGACCAGCACGGTTGGTGGCCTGGGATGCTGGAGATGCTACGCACACCTGGACAACTGCGGTGCGACCGGGGTACCCCTCCCGCAGGCCTGCGACCGGGCGGACTACGACGTTCCACTAGGCGACAGGTCTTTATCCTGCCACCTGTCCCGCACGGAGCCGGGCCAGGGGTACTTGAGCGAAGTCGGATAGCTAATCCGCGCACATCAGGCCAGGAGATGCGTGTTCATCCTACCCACGATGTCACGCTGGCCAACGAAGCCACAGCGAAGACCTGGTCCAATTACGTCCTTTCGGCTTCTGCTTCCAGTCACATCGAGGACAGTGGCTGCTGGTTCCCCGCTCACTGCCGGCTCTCGCACGCGATGTCGACCTGTTGACACTTCTCGTGCAGATACTGTTTATCCTGTCCATACTCCCGACTTTCTCATGCGCTGGTTGTGATGGCGCCCCATGTTCTCGTTGCGCACCCCTGTGGATCGACCACGTAGATCATCTGCACCCTTTCGGCTTTGCAGAAGTCCACCAGCCTTTCTCATGCCCTTGTGCCGCAGATCGGGCACTCATCGGTTGCTCTTGCCGCGTTTCCGTTCTTTCGTGTACTGTAAGCGGCGCCAGCGCTTGGAGCCTTGCTGGCAGCGGGCCTGCAAGCGCGAGAGCCGCCCGAGCGTCATGGTGTGGTGCCGCTTGAGGCTGCGCATGCCACGCCCGGTGACGGCCCGTGTTGGTCGTCACCGCCACCTGGTGGAGTCCCCGAGATCGACGGCAGCATGCACCATAGGGGACGCAGGAGTTGGGACCTCGGCCTCTGGGGCGACGGTGACGATCAGGTGCAGTTATAGCCCCCTCGCCAGACAAATGAGACCGCCCCGATCCGCTTAGGCAGGTCGGGCAGATGGAACGAGAAGGACTTGCGCCCCCGGCCCATCGGCAGGATTAGCCACTTGCCCTCGCGCGAGACAGCCTAGGCAGGCCACTGCACCATGCGGTACTTCTTGGGATGGTATGGGTAACGATGACGCGGGTTGCCTGGGCGCTTCTGTTTGTTGGTCTCGACGTTGGCGAGAAACTGCTGGCAGACTAGCTGGATCGATTGGCTGTGCAGCGCACACTGTACGCCCTTGGTTTCCCGCTGTAAGTCATCGCGGTCCGGCCAGCCGCTTCGCTCTGCTCGCGCGACCCGGTGACGCTCCATACAGTACATCCAGACATGCGCAGCTTTCAGCTGCGCCGCTTTGAGGCGAGTTCGCATCCGCCTATTCAGATCCTTGAGTCGATAGATGCGCACCGTCTGCATGGCTGCTCCTGGCTCTCCTGGCTGCTCTCGTTCTGCATGGCAGTAGAGCACGAACACCCGTTCCAGTCAAGTGGAGAACGACCTTCAGCGCATGGTGTGTCGGCTCTTTCTTCCCCTCACCACCTCCAGCAAAGGAACCGTACTTTCATCCCCATCCCATGAATGGGAGAGGACTTCCCGCGCCGGTTTGTTAAATGTTCACTACATTGAGGGAGGCAAATGTTAATAGCAAGGTCTCCGATGCATATTTGTTTTGAAGGAGGTGTCACGGACCTTAAGGTCTACTTTGCCAAATATGGCGGCTTTGTCAACAGCACCGCCATCAATAAATACAGCCTGTAGAAAAAATCTATTACAGAACTTTACAAAGAAGAAAAACATCGGAGAGTGAAGATAAGTACTTGCGCCCGTAAGCACCCACTTAACATGAAAGGCGATAACGCAGAGAATATTTCGCTGAAGCTCGATGCCTCACAATTCTCCGCCTCCCAAAAGGATATTGGCACATCCTTGGGAGGGCTCTTAGTTAAGAAGTGTCCTCTCCATTGTTTAAATATTTGTTACGTTTTCGCACGAATCTTTGCCATCCTACCCCTATAAGAACTAGTAAGATACCCAGACCTCCTATTAGAAAGAGGAATGGAGCATTCATTCCTTTTTTATTGCCGTTGTTTTCCTGAATGATAGCAGACGTAGGAGTAGGCTGAGGAGCCAGGGTTAGCGAAATAGGGGTAGAAGTAGGCGTGCTAGTTGTTTTCTTTATTGGTTTAGCCGTAGATGTTGGCTGAACAGACTGAGAAAAATCTTTTGCCTGACCAGAATCGATGCTAACTTGCAAAGATGATTCATCGACAGCCTCAAAGTCTAGCCCCTGTATCCTACTCAACTGCAGTAAATCATGATAATTCCAACCATTGTCTGGAGCACCGGAGATGGTCCAACTTTTGTAATTGCCACCATTATCAGCTACGAACATGCCATATTTTTTCAGAGCGGTAAGGATAATGCGGCTTTGCAGCGAGAAGGAAGAGATATCGATGCTGGCCTTAAGACGTAACCGAAGACCCATCGGTGGTAGATCTGGATTAGTGTTCGTCGAAGCATAGTGCCGTGCAGGCCAAAGATAAGCTTGTTGTGTATTGTTCACAATAAGGCGCAAAGCATGGTTGATAGCTCCCCCAGCTACTTCATCATAGCGTGCCAATCCTGGAAATATAGATAAGCCTGCTGCATCAGCAGAGGTATAGCCAATAGGGCGAAGCGCATCGGAGTTCAAATTCCACGCTGCTCCACTTGCTGCCTTCCAACTCCCATCAGGCTGAGGATAGCTGGCAAACATCTCGTATACCTTGCAAGTACTACTATCGATCACGATCACATGTCGATCCCCGCTGCTATCCGGTCCATTCTCAATAGGCGCATTTGGTGGGATGGGATATGGTCCGGGATCGCTTTCGTGTGTATAGTAAAATCGCACTGGAACTTCTGGCTGGCTACCAGGGACAACAATATATGGCATACCAATCGGTGCACCATTATTACCCAGCCCTGACCGAAAGGCAGCCACTAAGCTACCTGTTGCCCCAATGCTCGCTATGAAGTTTGCAGAATTGGGATGAGCTGGTAGATTTGAGATATCGCGATTCCAAATGTTATCAGTAGGGAAAACCGAACAACCAGCAATAGAAGGAGTATTATTCAATTGAGCTCTACTTACGTGGGCCACAAATATCCCTATAATGATCCCACCAATTGCATTAGTTAGAAGACATACAATAGTTACTGCTCTATAGACAAGTAAAAGCTGGACAGAGCGTAATTTCATAAAATGTACCTTTTCTATGAACATCTTTTTTCATAACATAAGTCACAGCAGCGAGAATGAGCAATCTAATTGACGAAGGTAATTCAGTAATCTTTATAAGGGTTAGTTCCAAGCTTGACAAATCGTACTTAATCAGACCACCTAGAAGTACTACTTAAGGCTTTAGGATATTGTCGCCTTCCAATTATCTCCTATAGTTAGTAATTTTTGCGCTCGATAGGGCTGAACACCCTTTTAAGAGAGATAAGCACTCACTGTTTAGAAACGAACAAAGCGTTGCCCCCCCGGCTTTTGCACATCTTCAGACCATAAGCACATCATTGGGCTCCCTAGTGGGCAACGCCATTTAAATACCTAAATTTCGCCCAAATTAGCGACACGATACTCACAGCGTAGTCCAGATCAGCCTTTAGGGTCTTGGCAGATTTAGCTCTCTAAGAACTTGCGCAATATTGGCTCAACAATTGCTCCTTGCTCTCAGGCCATTCGATCATGTCGTCACTAATTTGGGCGAAATTTAGGTAAATAAGAAGAATGTCCCGGAAGCTCTGCTTTTTGAGAGTAAAATCCTCCTGCCCCGGTCGCTAGCGATGGAAAGAGGAATAGGCGCGCTTGACGACACGCGGGTAAAAGCGCAGACGGCGTGGAGGCAGCAGGGTCGACGGTTCGCGCAGATCGGCCAGGAGTCGCTCCTGTAGTCGAGGGATCTCTTCTCGCGGGACCAGGGCAAACGCAAAGCAGGCGGTGTCTAAGACCTCGACGGCATGAGTGAAGCTAAGACGATCGGGATCCAGGTTGGCCTCGCGTGCCGATTGATGCATCCACCAGCGCACAATATAATGCGCCAGAAGCAGGCCGTAGAGTTCCTGGCGCACCAGGTCCGGCTCACGACTCGCGCAGCGGCTGGCCGCTCAGTCGCAGATGGTTTTTGTGCTCATCGATGCAGGCTTCGAACTCCCAGCGCTCATGAGAACTGCCGATGAGCTCAAGGGCCGGGGCGAGCTGCGGATCGAGCAAGGTGGCCACCAACCGATGCAGTTGGTGCGGATTGGCGTGGTTGCTCGTCTGAGAAGCAGGGAACTCAGCCAGGCGCGCGGCGGTGTGCGGCTCGATGCGATACTCGATCACACGCACCTGCACAGACGACAGTCCCGCCGGATGCAAGGTGAGGAGATAGCTTCCATCAGAGAGCACCTGCTCGGTATAGGTATATTGGTTGGCCTTCAGGCGCACCAGGACCTGGCCTGCCGCTGATGGACCAGCGCACTCAGCTCTGGGGCTGAGACAAGGCCGCGATCCATCATCACGAGCATGCCCGGCTACACCGCACGCTTGAGCAGCAGGGGAGCGAGCCGTTGCTCTGCCACCCGACACGGAGCGAACACGGCATCGACGATAGCATGGGTGCCCACCTCTGCCAGGTACATGCAGCACACCTGCGGAAAGGGACTCTGGTGTTTGCCGCTACTCATGCGCCCAAAATAGAGGGCATTGGCGAAGGTATCGGCCACCTCATCGAGCGCGCCATCGATGGCCGTCTGCCGCAGGCCGGGTCGTATGGCCCCCTTGGTCTGCTCAGTCGCCATCGGGTGGCAAACGCGCTGGAACGGCTGGCGCATGACGGGCGTTCCCAATTGACGGCGGCGATAGACCAACGCTGCCGCCGGCGGCAGGTGCAGAGACGGATTCGTCCAGAGCCAGTGCACCCCTCGCATCAGGTGACCCAGGACCGCTGCCAGATTGAGCCGACGAAACAGGCTCAGCGCAATGACGTAATAGACGACCAGGAGCTGGTTGAGACTGCGCTCGCGTTTTCCCCAGGCATGACCCCTCGTCAGCAGTTCGCTCACCAACTCAGGCGGACACAGCTGCTCAAGCACCTCAAAGCGCAGGGCTTGGCTAAATTTGCTGTCATCTGACAGCTGCTGTATGCTAAAGGTCATCAGAGGTTCCTTTCTTCTTTTGACACAACGATACGACTCGTCATAGTCTATCAGAAGATGAACCTCTCTTCTTATTTAAATGGCATTGCTCCCTAGTGGGTCAACTCGCAAGGGTATAGCCGTAAGGGAGCTGAGGTGGTATCCTGTGGAGGTGAGGGAAGGAGAACGAGCATGGCACAGCCCCAGAAAGAGCCCTGACGGGCGTTGAGCGAGCAGGAAGAACGAGAACTGAAGTAACTGGTGAACGCGACGAGCGGCTCGACGTGGTACACAGGGTCAGAGCCTTGGTCGCGGTGGCGAGCGGGAAGCCCTTTACTGAGGCTGCCCATGAGGCGGGGTTGAAGAGCGGAGACGGGGTAGGCAAGCTGGTGAAGCGCTTCAATGCACGCGGTCTCGCAGCCCTGTCGATTGCCGCCGGGGTAGGACGCAAGCCGACCTACGCGAGCGAGCATCATGCGCGCATCCTGGCTGAAATGCAGCGGGAACCTGCTCGCAGGGCCGATCAGACCGCGACGTGGGAGCTTCTGACCTTGCGTGTGGCCTTACACCAGACGGACTTGCTCGACATCGCGGCGGAGACGATTCGCGGCTGTGCTGCACGAGGCGGGCTACAGTTACCAGCGCACGCGCACGTGGGTGCGCACGGGCTAGTCGCTGCGCGTGCGCACAAGCGGATAGGTGACGACCTATGACCCCGAGACGCGCGGCGCAAAAAGGAGTGAGCGAGCTGGCAAACGGGCAGGCGTAAGCCGCGGGGATGGTGCAGCTCTGTGAGGATGAGGCTGGGCCGTATCAGGCCATCCCGCAGCCTGGGGCCTCGTGGAAGCCCGAATACCACCCGGCTTTGCAGCCGCACGAGTACGAGCGGGGAGGGACCGCCAAACTGCTTACGCTCTTTCGCCCGGCCACCGGCAGGATCCGCGCCAGAGGGGTGGTCGCGGTGACCATTGCCGTCTTGCATCCCTGGCTCAAAGAGCAACTCGCGGACGTCTTGGCCGAGATCGAACAAGCCCAGCCACGAGAAACGCTTCCTCCTGAAGCAGTGCGTCCTGCCTACGCGCGTTGGGAGACGTGGCTAGGTTATCGGCCGCGCAGTTGCGAACACCCCTTGCGCATCGTGCTGGTATTGGATCATCTCACGGGGCAGCTGTCGTATGACCTGGTGCGCTGGTTCTCTTGACTCATGGGGTGATGCCGCTCTACACGCCGATCGGCGGCTTGTGGCTCAATATGGCCGAATCGGTGCAGCGTATCATCGTGCGACGAGCCCTGGCTGGGTAACATCCCTAGAGCGCACAAGAGGTGATCGACTGGCTGGAGCAGACGATGGAAGGATGGAACAACCACCCCCTTTGTGTGGAATGGCAAGCGCCGACGACGCCACGAACGAGCACGCGTACGCCGCCTGGCTGGCTCAGGCGCTGCGCTCGTCAAGGGTTACGCCATTGCCAGTTGACCCACGAGGCGGCTAGGAACCTCCTGCTGAATAGTTAGTTGAGGCCTGGTCATAAATAAGGAGTCCAGCTGGGGCTTGCCCCAGCTGGGCGTTGCTCCTATGATTGTGGGAGTCAAAAGTGATTGTGGGAGTCAAAAGCGACAAGAAGAGGAGGCACTCTTCTGGTAACCCAAGACTCACTGCTTGTCACGTTCGTCAAACTGCTAGCTTGTCTGCCTCTGCCCGCGCTTTCCAGAAAACGGGCCGAGGGCATCCCAAGATGTACACGGATCAACTGTTCTTCAAGGCGTTAGTGCTTATCCTCGTCCGTCATCTCCACAAGGTGCACGAATTGCTCAGTGTGCTCGCGCACCCGACCGCGGCACTGTGCATGCTGCGGCAGTTAGTGACTGAGCAGGAGTGCTTCCCATCTCGCCGTACGGGGGAACGGCGTTTGAAAGCCGATCCAGCCACGTTGCCTGCGCAGAGTGGCTGTGTAGGCCGTCAGCTGATCGACCTGATCCAGCCCTGGGCCACCAGCGGGCGCGCCGTCGCCATCACTAGCACCGTGCTACGAGCCAGAGGCGGTGTCTGGCATCACAACCATCGCGAGCTAGGCGAGGTTCCATATCCCTCGCTCGATCCCCAAGCCCAGTGGACCACAGCAGGCTGGCACGGCTGGGTGGATGGCTGGAAACTGCACGTGGGTTCCGTCATCGCGGCCGTGTGGTTTCCCATCGCCGCCGTCCTCACCCCAGCCACTGTCGCCTACAGTGACCCGGCACCAGACCTGCTTGGCGAAGTCCCCGCCGAGGTTCGCTTTCTGTTAGGTGACCTCCATTACATGTCGCTGACCTTCGTCGCTGCGGTGTACAGCAGGATCGTTTGCTGGTCACCACCCTCTCTGGACGCTCTCCCCTACCGATATAGGGTGGAAGTCCGACGCATCTTCCACCAGTTGCGCTCGGTCGCCAGGGAACAGTTGCATAAGCACTTCAAAGGCATCTTCGATGGGCATGGACAGGTTCCCACCACAGGTTTGCTCGCCACCCAACGCTTTGCCTGAGGTGCAGGCTTTGTCACTCAACTCGCGTGAGTGTCTCGCTTTGAGCACGACTTGGACGTATGCATCGGGCTCAAAGCTTTTCTCAAGTCGGCCTGAGCATTTACGACCAGGCCTCAGTGAGTTAGGCAAGGTTCAATTCACTTTCATTGATCACCTGCTTGACATACCTCTTTTCAGAAGTTTTGTCTTCAGTAGTTTTGTCGCAAAATGGGCAAAACCTATTGTTGCTTTCCATGCAGGAACAGGGTCTTTCCAGTCAAAATAATCATAACCAGCTGGAACAAAGAAAGAGGCAAAGAACTCCAGGAGAGCCCTAGTTGGTGAAACAACTCCTGGCCTATCTAAATGAATGAGTGATTCCATCGTCGAAGTAATATCGCCTCCCATGTGACGCATCCAGCTACCTACACGATACCCTTCTACTTTGTTTATCCGGTCTCCATTGGCCCATTGAAATAGAAGATAAGGAAAATCAACGCCAGCGCGCACAGCGACCTCAATTGATGCAGAAAGACGTGGATTGATTTCCATTAAATAGGGCTTTCCAGCGTTATCTCTCCTGAACTCTATCTCTGAATAACCTTCCAAATCTATCACACGTACTAAGCGCTCTGATTGTTCACCAATATCTTGTGGAATAGCTATACTTTGACGATAGACTGAAGTTCCTCCTAACTGTGGTTGGGTGCGCCTGGCCCACTGAGCGAAACGGGCATAGATCACTCCATTAGCATACATGAGGTTCACAGACTCGCGCCTGCCTGTGAGAAACTGCTGGCAAAGTGTCGTTCCTCCAAATTGTGTCAATTCCTTCACAGCACGGTGAGCTTCTTCATGCGTCTTTACGACT
>Ga0207684_10001071_pt1 | contig 30734 bp, 28 predicted proteins | sample KBSK5501metaG_FD_184342 | JGI IMG/M metagenome (GOLD analysis project Ga0207684, IMG submission 184342) | Corn, switchgrass and miscanthus rhizosphere microbial communities from Kellogg Biological Station, Michigan, USA - KBS K5-50-1 metaG... | ecosystem: Host-associated > Plants > Roots >...
ATCTGTACTTCTATCCGGACCAGTACTCGAACGAGGCGAACTGGCGTTCGCACTTCGAGACGACCGGCCCGGAGATCTGGGAGCAGACCGGCGGCCGCCTGACCCACTTCGTCGCCGGCCTCGGAACTTCCGGAACGTTCGTCGGCGTGACACGCTCCCTGCGGGAGAGAGACCCGTCGGTCCGCTGCGTTTCGGTCGAGCCCGACGGCCCGCTCCACGGCCTCGAAGGGATGAAGCACATGGCCTCGGCGATGGTTCCGGCGATCTACGACCCGACGCTCGCGGACTCGAAGCTCTCGGTCGCGACGGACGACGCCTACGAAATGTGCCGCCGGCTCGCCAGGGAGGAAGGCGTCTTCGTCGGACCATCCGCGGGCGCGAACGTCTTCGCCGCCCTCCAGGTCGCGCGCGAGGCTTCGGAACCGGCGACGATCGTCACGGTTCTCCCGGACGGCGGAAGCAAATACCTCTCCGGAGAGCTCTGGAGGCAGACGTGATCGCGCTGGCGAAAGATCTCCTCGAAGAGATCCGCGCGCACGGCCGCGACACGTATCCCGATGAGTGCGTCGGGGCGCTGCTCGGCCGGAAAGGAGACCCGGCGCGGGTCGTGGCCCTCGAGAGGATGGAAAACATCCGGACTGAGCGCGCGCGGCGCTACGAGATCTCGCCGCAGGACTACCTTCGCGTGGAGCGGCTGGCGTCCGAAAAAAGCCTTGCGCTGCTCGGCTTCTATCACTCCCATCCCGACCATCCCGCGGCGCCTTCCGCGTACGATCGGGAGCACGCCTTCCCGTTTTTCCATTATCTTGTCTGTGCCGTCGCCGCCGGCCGGCCGGGCGACGTGACGGCCTGGACGCTCTCGGAGGACACCGGCGAGTTCGAGAGAGAACCGATTCTCGAAGAGGAGGCGTAGGTAATACGAGATGGCCCGCATTCTTCTACCCACGCCTCTGCGCCCGTTCGCTGGCGGGTCCGCCTCGGTCGAGGTCGCGGCCGTGACGGTCGCCGCCGCGCTCGACGAGCTCGTCGCCCGGCATCCGCAGCTCCATAAGCACCTCTACGACGACGCGGGGAAAGTCCGCTCGTTCGTGAACCTCTACAAGAACGACGAGGACGTCCGCTACCTCGAGAAGGAGGGGACGCGGCTCGCGGAAGGGGACTCGCTCTCGATCGTGCCGTCGATCGCGGGAGGGGCGCAGGAGCTCTCGAACGAGGAGATCCGGCGGTACTCGCGGCACCTGATCATGCCGGAGGTGGGGATCGAGGGGCAGAGGAAGTTGAAAGCTGCGCGCGTGCTCGCGATCGGTGCGGGCGGGCTCGGCTCGCCGCTGGCGGTCTACCTCGCGGCCGCCGGCATCGGGACGATCGGGATCGTGGACAACGACGTCGTCGACGACTCCAACCTCCAGCGCCAGATCCTGTACGGCTCCTCCGACGTCGGCCGGCCCAAGCTCCAGGCCGCGGCGGAGCGCATCCGGGACATGAACCCGAACGTCGAAGTCGTCCCGTACGAGACGCGGCTCGACAGCTCGAATGCCCTCGAGATCTTCCGCGACTACGACATCATCGCGGACGGGACGGACAACTTTCCGACGCGCTATCTCGTCAACGACGCCTGCGTCCTCACCGGGAAGCCGAACGTCTACGCGTCGATCTTCCGATTCGAGGGGCAGGCATCGGTCTTCTGGGCCGAGAAAGGTCCGTGCTACCGGTGTCTCTACACGGAGCCGCCGCCGCCCGGCCTCGTCCCGTCGTGCGCGGAAGGGGGTGTCCTGGGGATCCTGCCAGGCCTTCTCGGCGTCATCCAGGCCACCGAAACCATCAAGCTCGTGCTCGGGAGCGGCGACTCGCTCGTCGGGCGGCTCCTCCTCGTCGACGCGCTTTCGATGCAGTTCCGCGAGCTGAAGCTCCGGAAGAATCCGGACTGCGTCGTCTGCGGGCCGAATCCCACGGTCACCCGTCTCATCGACTACGAGGCGTTCTGCGGCATCCCGCAGGAGGCCGCGATTGCCGCGGCGAGCGCGACCGGGATCCCCGAGATCTCCGTGCAGGACTTGAAAGGAATGCGCGACCGGCGCGAGGACTTCGTCCTCGTGGACGTCCGCGAGCCGCACGAGTTCGCGATCTGCGCTTTTCCGGAGTCCGTGAAGATCCCGCTCGGGACCCTGCCGCAGAACCTGAACCGGCTCTCGACCGCGGACGAGATCGTCGTGCATTGCAAGATGGGCGGCCGCAGCGCAAAGGCGGTGCAGTTCCTGCGCGACGCCGGCTTCCGCAAGGTGCGCAACCTGGCGGGCGGGATCGACCGCTGGGCGCAGCAGATCGACCCGAAGATGCCGAGGTACTGATGAACCGGCGCCTGGGAATCGTCGTTCTCGTCGTCGGCCTCGCGGGATTCGTGCTCGGCACCGTGCAGCGCGGCGCCTATGACACGGTCGAGGGCAAGATCAAGGCGGCCGTCTCGACGGAGGAGAGAAAAAAAAGGGACACCTGGGACACGGTTCGCTGGCTCTCGCTCGGCGCCGCGGTCGTCGGCGTCATCCTCGTGGTGCTGCCGGGGAAGAGGGAATAGCCCGCCGGACCGTCCGTCGATCCTCTATCCCGCCGTCACGCCGCTTCCCGACGGCTCCTCGAGAAGGCGGTCGATCTTGGCCGCGAGGATGAAGTCGTTCTCGTGGAGCCCGCCGATCTTGTGCGTCCAGAGAGTCAGCTCGACCTTGTTCCAGTGGATCGCGATGTTGGGGTGATGGCCCTCTTCCTCCGCGAGGTCCGCGACGCGATTGACGAACTCCATCGCGGCCCGGAAGTCGCGAAACTCGAAGCCGCGGACGAGCCGGGTGCCTTTCTCGAGAAGCGCCCACGCGGGCGTTCCGGCTGCGTAGTCGTGCGCTTTCTCTTCCGTCAGCGGAGGAACCCCGCCGCGGCAGGGGATGCAGGTCTTCGCGGTCAGCTCGTGAGCGTCCATCGATACTCCTCGTTCAGCGGTCGACGAGTGACATCAGCCGCTCGTTATAGCGGGGGCCGGCGACCCTTTCCGGCGCGAGCGCGGAATCGAGCTCGGAAACCTCGGCCGGGGAAAGCGTGAGAGTGGCCGCGCCGATGTTCTCCTCGAGGTAGCGCCGCCGTTTCGAGCCGGGGATCGGCACGATGTCCTCGCCCCTGTGCAGCAGCCACGCGAGCGCAATCTGCGCGGGCGTGGCGCTCTTTCGTTTCGCCAGCTCGCGCACCGTCGCGGCGGCGCGCATGTTCGCGTCGAAGTTCTCGCCGGCGAAACGGGGGTCGCCCCGCCGGAAATCGCCTTCCCCATACTCCTCGCCGCGCTTCGCGGTCCCGGTCAGGAAACCGCGGCCGAGCGGGCTGAACGGAACGAGCCCGATCCCGAGCTCGCGCAGGAGCGGGATGATCCGCGGCTCGAGGTTTCGCTCCCACAGCGAGTACTCGCTCTGGAGAGCGGAGATCGGATGCACCGCGTGCGCGCGGCGGATGGTCTCCTCGCCCGCCTCGGACAGGCCGAGAAAACGAACCTTCCCTTCCTGCACGAGGTCCGCCATCGCGCCGACCACGTCCTCGATCGGAACCGCGGGATCCACCCGGTGCTGGTAATAGAGATCGATGGAATCGGTCCTGAGCCTGCGGAGCGACGCCTCCGCGACTTCCCGGACGTGCCCCGGCCGGCTGTCGACACCCGCGGACTTCCCTTCGACGATGCGGAATCCGAATTTCGTGGCGATCACGACCTCGTGCCGCCGTCGGAGGAGCGCGCGCCCCACCAGGTCCTCGTTGGTGAAGGGGCCGTAGACCTCGGCGGTGTCGAAGAACGTGACCCCGAGATCGAGCGCGCGGTGGATCGTGGCGATCGACTCCGTTTCGTCGGCGGCGCCGTACGACTGGCTCATCCCCATGCAGCCGAGGCCGAGCGCCGAGACTTCGAGGCCCTGCCGTCCGAGCTTCCGATTCGGGAGCGGGATCACCGTGGAATCCTACGTCACGGTCTCCCGCCGGCCGGCCCGGCGTCCCCCTGTGGCGCAGACCTTTCTTTCGGGTTTCTTTCGGGTTTCTTTCGGGTTTCTTTCGGGAGCCTCCGCTATAAAGCTCGGCGCATGGGATTCCTGTCTTCGCCCCTTTTCGGACGGATATATCTCTGAAAAGAGAAGAAAAGGACGTCGTCGGAGGAGACCAAGAGACCCCGCCGCCGTCCAGCCCTCGGGAAGAGCCCACTCTCCTCCGACGCGTACGAAACGCTGTAATTGGAAAGCCGCGTGACCCAACCGATCCCCAGGTTTTTCATCACCTCTCCCTCGTCGCCTTCCTAGCCTGGGTCGGACTCGGCGCCGACGGCCTGTCGTCCTCTTCCTACGGCCCGGAAGCGGCGTTTAAGGCCCTCGGGCAGCACATACCGCTCGCGGTGTTCCTCTGTCTGATGACCGCAGCGACGGTATTCATCATCTCTTTCGCCTACAGCCTTCTCATCGAACACTTCCCAGGCGGCGGTGGCGGATATCTGGTCGCCACGAAGTTGCTCGGCCCGCGCCTCGGCGTTGTGTCCGGGTGCGCGCTCATCGTGGACTACGTGCTGACGATCACGGTCTCAGTCGCCACGGGCTGCGACGCCATCTTCAGCTTTCTTCCCGCGGACTGGGCGCACGCAAAACTGGAAGCCGAAGTCGTGGTCCTGATCCTGCTGGTAGTGCTCAACCTGAGGGGAGTCAAAGAGTCGGTCACTTTTCTGCTCCCAATCTTCCTGGTCTTTGTGGTCACGCACTTCGTCCTGATCTCGTACGGGCTCGTCGCGCACTTCTCGGGTCTGTCGGGCGTTCTCCACGGCGCGGTCGCCGAGGCGCGGCACACGACATCTGTTCTTGGATTCTTCCCGACGCTGTTCATATTGCTCCGCGCGTACTCGCTCGGAGGAGGGACCTACACAGGCATCGAAGCAGTCTCGAACGGTGTCCAGATTCTGCGTGAGCCGAGGGTTAAGAACGCAAAGAAGACAATGCTCTATATGGCGCTGTCCCTGGCGTTCACCGCGGGAGGGATACTGTTCTGTTATCTGTTGATCCGGGCCCAGGCCTTCCCGGGAAAGACCCTGAACGCAGTGCTGGCTGAGCGGTTGTTCGGGCCCTGGCGGCTGGGCGGCGTGCCAGTGGGGCAATACCTCGTTGTCATAACGCTTGTAGCGGAGGGCGCGCTTCTCTTCGTGGCAGCGCAGACGGGTTTTATCGACGGGCCTCGCATTCTCTCGAACATGGCGGTGGACTCGTGGGTTCCGCGCCGGTTTGCGCAGCTCTCCGATCGGTTGGTCACGAAGAACGGCATCTTTCTTATGGGGATGGGCGGAATTGCCGTGCTCCTTTATTCGAAGGGAGCGAGCGATCTGCTCGTCCTGATGTACTCGATCAACGTGTTCCTAACGTTCACCTTGACCGAGCTGGGCATGTCGCGCTATTGGATCACGACGCGACGCGATCCGGCTCACGAGCACTGGCTCCGAAACCTTGCGATTCACGGCACGGGTCTGACCATGTGCCTATCCATACTCGTCGTCAGCATCGTGGAAAAGTTTACAGAGGGAGGGTGGCTTACCGTTGTCGTGACTTCCGCGTTCATTCTGCTTGCGTTCGTGATCAAGAGTCACTACCAGAAGGTTCGCCACCAGCTACTTCGACTCGACGAGACTCTCCTCCACATTCCGCTGAAACCGCGCGAGATATCAACGGCCGGCGCCGATCCGAGCGCTTCCGTTGCCGTGCTCCTGGTGAATGGATTCAGCGGGCTCGGCGTCCATACGCTGCTGTCGATCCAGAAGCTTTTTCCAGGGCAATTCAAGAACTACGTTTTTGCTTCGGTTGGAGTCATCGACTCCGCTTCTTTTAAGGGAGCCGCGGAAGTCGAATCCCTCCAACACCACACAAAGGAGGACCTTGAGAAATATGCCGCATTTGCGCGGGGACTAGGGTTCCGGGCGGAGTTCAGGGCCGCAATCGGTACCGAGGCAGTGGAGAAGGTGCTGGAGCTTTCCCAACAATTGCGGCGGGAGTTCCCGAGATCAGTGTTCTTCCTCGGAGTGCTGGTATTCGAACGCGACACGCTCTTCCATCGAATCCTTCACAACGAGACAGCCCTCGCGATCCAACGGCGGCTCCAGTTCGCTGGCCTGGAGGCGGTCGTCTTGCCGATTCGCGTCCGAACGCTCTCCAGGATCGACGCAGCCTGAGGAAACGAAACATCGGGGGGAGTCCCAATTGGGCCGAATCCGAGCCACCTTGGATCCCTCCGCAACTTCAGGTTCTCCCGCCGCCCGACCGGCTGCGCTCGCCGGACCGGGCCGTCTCGATCTCGTAGACGTCGATGCCGGTGCCCGGTCGGGCGAAGGCGCCGATCGGGCTGCGCCTCTTCGACCGATTCCACCAGGGCCTGCGGGTCTTGCCGAAGATGGCCATGGTGATCCCCTGCTCGCGCGCGAAGCGGAGAAGCTCGCGGGAAACGTCATCGGCAGATCTCCAGACGACCTTCGCGCCGAGCTCCATGGCGAGCGTGACGTTCTCCGAGAGAAGGCGGTGTTCGCGAGCCGACATCCTTTCCGGAGTCTCCCGAGGCGTGCGCACGTACACGGCGAACCAGTTGGTGTTCATTCGGCCGGCGAGGGCGGAGGCGCGACGCAGAAGGAGCCGGGTCGTCTCGGGATTGGAGGACATCGCGACCATCACTTTGGCGCCGACGGTTTCCACCTCGCCGGTCCGATCGCGTCCCCGCTCGGCTTCGAGCCGGTCGGCGATCTGGCGCATCGCGAGCTCGCGCAGAGAGGCGAGCTTCTCTTCTGTGAAGAAGTTTGCGAGGGCCGTCGGGATTCGATCGGGTGGATAGATCTTGCCCTCCTCGAGCCGCTGGCGAAGCTCCTGGGAAGGCAGATCGACGTTGACCAGGGCATCCGCCTGTCGCAGCAGCCGATCCGGTACCCGCTCCCGGACGTCCACGCCGGTCACGCGCGACACGATGTCCTGCAGCGACTCGAAGTGCTGAATGTTGACGGTCGCCATCACGGAGATGCCCGCGTCCAGGATCTCGTCGACGTCCTGGAAGCGCTTCTCGTTCTCGACGCCGGACACGTTCGTGTGCGCCAGCTCGTCCACGAGCACGACGTCGGGGTTTCGCTGCAGGACTGCGGGCAGATCCATCTCCTCGAGGACCCTGCCCTTGTACTCGAGTTTCCGGCGGGGGATGACTTCTAGATCCCCGACCTTGGCGGCCGTCTCCTCCCGTCCGTGGGTCTCGATGAAGCCGGCGACCACGTCGATGCCCTGTTTCTTCAGGAGGTGCGCGTCCTCCAGCATCTGGTACGTCTTGCCGACGCCGGCGGCGTGTCCGATGTAGATCTTCAGCCTGCCGCGCCGCGACTTCTCGATGAGCTTCAAAAAGACGTCGGGAGAGCTGCGCTGGAGAGTCTCGGCGGGCATGGAAAATCCTAGCAGGCGCCTCTTCGGCCGGCTTCGCGGTGCCAGGTCATCAGAACCTCCAGATCGCGTCGACCGCGGCGGTCACCTGGGATTTGTCAGTCTGGTCGTTGAAAGGCCGGGCGTCCGGAGTCCAGTCCCAACTGGTTTCCGCCAGACCGCGGTGAGTATCTCTGGTTTCTTTCGGGATGCGCCGAACCTTTCGAGAATCTTTCGAACTTTCTCCGGACTTCTTTCCGGGGATCGCCTGAAGCTTCCGGCATGCGTAAGCGGGTTCGCCGCAGTTCCGCCCTTCGTTCGAGTCGGCTCAGGCTCGCGGAGCGAACCCCCTCCCGTCGGACCGAATAAGCACAAGGAGGATCTTTGCTGATGAAGACGAACCGGTCCCGGTATGCTCTCGCCATCCTCGGCGCGACAATTCTGTTTGCTGCCAGCGGCCGGGCGCAGCAGGATAACGGGATCCGATCCGGGCCGGACCCCGCCTCGGCGTCCGCACCCGCGGTGGCGGCGCCCGCCGGCGCCTCCGGAGAAGCGAGCGAGCGTGAGCGGCTCCTTCTCGAACGGATCGACAACCTGGAACGGCGACTGGCCCTGATCGAATCGGGCGCCGCGCCCCAAGCACCCGCCGTCCCCGCGCCAGAGCAGAACCAACCGGCGTCCGCTCCCGCGCAGGTGGAGAAATCCGCGAAACCGGAGCCCTTTGCGTTTGCCGACTTCACCTGGTTGACCGGCAACAGCCGTCAGAAGGAATTTCCTCTGGCGGGGAAGGTCTTCTCGGGTGAATTTCGAGTCGACACGGCCTATCACTACTCCTTCAACCATCCGAAGGACAACACGATCAGCGGCTCAACCGAGGTCTTTCGTCATAACGAGCTCCAACTCACGGACCTCGCTTTCGGCGGCGACTTCAATTGGAACAACGTGCGCGGAAGACTGCTAACGCAGTTCGGCATGTACTCTCAAACGCAACCCCGCAACGACGCCAGCCCCGGCCGTGGCCAGTACAACCTCCACAATGCCTACCGCTACCTCGGGGAAGCGTATGGCGGCTATCACATCGACAAGTGGAACGGCGTCAACATCGACGGCGGGATCTTTCTCTCATACATCGGTCTCTTCAGCTTCTACCAATTCGACAATTGGGCGTACCAGCCGTCGTATGTGTCCTCCAACACGCCCTGGTACTTCACGGGCCTGCGGATTCAGGTCTTCCCCAGTGACAAACTCAAGATCGAGCCCTGGATCATCAACGGATGGCAGTCGTACGGCAAATTCAACAGGGCGCCTGGTATCGGAGGGCAGATCCTGTGGCGTCCGACCGGATCTCTCTCGATCGTGTCCAACAACTACTGGGGGAAGGACACGCTGGGCAATCCGGACCGGAAACGCATCCACACCGACGACAGCATCCAGTTGAAGTACCTCGACAGACCGGGAAGCTTCGTCGACAAGGCCGCGGCCACACTCACGGTGGATGTGGGATGCGAGTACGGGGGCGGGGTTCGTTGCACCGGCGGCTCCGCCGGTGACCCGCCCCAGTATTTCGTTGGATTCATGGTCTACAACCGCTTCTGGTTCCGCGACGACAGGTTCGCAGTGACGCTCGGCGGCGGCGAGATCGACAACCCGGGGCGCTATCTCGTGCTGCTGCCGCCGATCAACGGCGCGACGGCGTTTTCGGGAACGCCCTATTTCACACAGAGCCCGGGCGATCAATTCCGAGCCTGGGATTACTCCGTCACACTCGATTACATGCCCAAGGACTTTGTGACGTTCCGGCTGGAGTTCAACCGGCGAGTGGCGAACGTCCCCTACTTCTCCGGGCCCGCAGGCGTCACGCCGCCCGGCGGCAATACAGGACTTCCCGGGTCGTTCGTGCCGGGATTCGCGCCGGATCTCACGAAGACCGAGAGCCGGATCACCAGCGCCCTGCTCGTGAAGTATTGACCTCGAGTTTCGGCGCGGGGGTGACCTGCGATCAGGGCCGCGCGAATTCCCGATCGAGATCCAGATTGGTGAGCAGCACGTTGACTCGCGGCTCACCGAAGAGTCCGAGCGTGCGGGGTTCGATGTGGCGGCGGATCACGGCCGCCACCTTCTCCTCGGAGACGCCACGCGACTTCGCAATCCGCGCGGCCTGCCAGAGGGCGGCATCGGGAGACAGGTGTGGGTCGAGGCCCGACGCGGAAGAGGTGACGAGGTCCGCCGGAACCGGCCGGCCGTCGCCGGGACGGTCGGCGCGGGCGACCGCGACTGCCGCGGTGATCGCCTTCGCGAGGTCCGCGTCCGTCGGGCCCTTGTTCGTTCCGCCCGAGGCGGTCGCGTCGTAACCGTCCTTGCCGGCGGCGGAAGGGCGGGGATGAAGATACTCGGGCTTCGTGAACTTCTGACCGATCAGGGACGAGCCGATCACCCGGCCGCCCGAAGAGACGAAGGAGCCGGACGCCTTCGCGGGCCAGAGCGGCCGCGCCGCGACGGTCACGGCGGCCGGATAGAGCCCGCCAAACAGGATCGTCGTCGCGAGCACGTACACGGTCGAACGGATGATCGTCCTCACGTCCTCCTCACGCCAGGTGGAGCGCCGCCACGATCAGGTCGATCAGCTTGATCCCGATGAACGGGATGACGATGCCCCCGACTCCGTAGAGCCAGAGGTTGCGGGCGAGGATGCGCGCCGCTCCGAGCGGCCGGTACTTGACGCCGCGTAATGCGAGCGGGATCAGGGCGACGATGATCAGCGCGTTGAAGATCACGGCCGAGAGAATCGCCGACTGCGGGCTCGCCAGGTGCATGACGTTCAGCGCGTTCAGCGCGGGATAAGTCGCCGCGAACATCGCCGGGAGAATCGCGAAGTACTTGGCGACGTCGTTGGCGATGGAAAAGGTGGTGAGCGCTCCCCGAGTCATCAGGAGCTGCTTCCCAATCTCCACGACCTCGATGAGCTTCGTCGGATTGGAGTCGAGGTCCACCATGTTGCCGGCTTCCCGGGCGGCCTGCGTCCCGGTGTTCATCGCCACGCCGACGTCGGCCTGCGCGAGAGCGGGCGCGTCGTTCGTGCCGTCTCCCGTCATGGCGACGAGGTTTCCGCCCTCCTGCTCCTTTCGGATCAGGGCGAGCTTCTGCTCCGGCGTCGCCTGGGCGAGGAAATCGTCGACGCCGGCTTCCCGCGCGATCGCGGCAGCCGTCAGCGGGTTGTCGCCGGTGATCATGATCGTGCGGATTCCCATCGCGCGAAGCCGGTCGAAGCGATCCCGCATCCCGGCTTTGACGATGTCACGCAGCGAGATCACGCCCAGGATCTTCGGGTTTTCGGCCACGAGAAGCGGGGTCGCTCCTTCGGCCGCCACCCGGTTGACCATGTCGGAAATCACGGGATGGACGGCCCCTCCCTGGCCCCGAACCCACTCCGCGACGGAATCTCCCGCACCCTTGCGGATCATCCGGCCATTCCAGTCGACGCCCGACATCCGCGTCGAGGCCGAGAACGCGACGAAGCGCATGCCCTCGACGTGACGCCCGCGCAGGTCGAACTTGTCCTTGGCGAGCACGACGATCGAGCGCCCTTCGGGCGTCTCGTCCGCGAGCGAAGAGAGCTGGGCCGCTTCGGCCAGCGCGAGAGGCAGCACCCCGGGCGCCGGGAAGAACTCGGTCGCCTGGCGGTTGCCGAGGGTGATCGTCCCGGTCTTGTCGAGGAGAAGCACGTTGACGTCTCCCGAGGCTTCGACGGCCTTGCCGGACATGGCAAGGACGTTGTGCTGGAGGACCCGATCCATCCCCGCGATCCCGATTGCGGAAAGTAACCCGCCGATGGTCGTCGGGATCAGACAGACGAGAAGGGCCACCAATGCGGCGGTCGAGACGGAACCGCCGGCGTAGACGCCGAAGGGTCGAAGCGTGACGGTCGCGATCAGAAAGACGATCGTCAGGCCGGCCAGCAGGATCGAGAGGGCGATCTCGTTGGGCGTCTTCTGGCGCGACGCGCCCTCCACGAGAGCGATCATCCGGTCGAGAAACGTCTCGCCCGGATTCGACGTGATCTCGACGACGATCCGGTCGGAGAGCACTCGGGTTCCCCCCGTGACGGCGGAGCGATCCCCTCCGGACTCGCGGATGACGGGCGCAGATTCCCCGGTGATCGCCGATTCGTCCACGGAAGCGATCCCCTCAACGACCGTGCCGTCGCCGGGGATCGGCTGGTTGGCTTCGACCACGACGCGGTCGCCCCGCCGCAAGCTCGTCGCTGGGACGAGCTCTTCGCCCTTGCGCGTCAATCGGCGGGCCTGCGTCTCCTTGCGCCCGCGCCTCAGAGCCGCGGCCTGGGCCTTGCCGCGGCCTTCCGCCATGGCCTCCGCGAAGTTCGCGAAGAAGAGGGTGAACCAGAGCCAGAGCGCGATCTGCAGGTTGACGAAGAAGAGCTTCATGCTCACGCCGATGTCGCGGACGAGCAGTGCGCTGACGAGAACGGCCCCGACGAGAACGACGAACATCACGGGATTCTTCGCCTGGACCCGCGGGTCGAGCTTCCGGAAGGAGTCGAGAACGGCCGCCCGGACGATCGGCGGATCGAAGAGCTTCGAACCTTTGAGCTTCGCCATCTTCTCCTCAGAAGAGCCGGCCGGCGTTCATCAGCAGGTGCTCGACGATCGCACCGAGAGAGAAGGCCGGAAAGAAAGTGAGAGCGCCGACGATCACGATCACCGAGACGAGGAGGAACGAAAAGAGCGGCCCGGTGACCGGAAACGTCCCGACGGACGGCGGGATCTTCCTTTTGGCGGCGAGCGAACCCGCGATTCCGAGGAGCGGGATCAGCATGAAGAACCGGCCGAAGAACATCCCGAAGCCGAGCGTGGTGTTGTACCAGGGGGTGTTCGCGTTCAGGCCCGCTAAGGCCGAGCCGTTGTTTCCCGCCGCCGAGGTGTATGCGTAGAGGATCTCCGAGAAGCCGTGGGGTCCCTTGTTGTTCAGAGAAGATACGCCTGCGGGAAGAACGGACGAGGCGGCCGCGAACCCCAGGATCGCGAGCGTCAGCACGAGCACGGACAGCATCGCGAGCTTGACGTCGTGCGACTCGATCTTCTTCCCGAGGTACTCGGGCGTGCGCCCGACCATGAGTCCCGCGATGAACACCGTGAGAACGATGAAGAGAAACATTCCATAGAGCCCGGCGCCGACGCCGCCGAAAATGACCTCGCCAGTCGCGATGTTCGCGAGAGGCACGAGGCCGCCAATCGGCGTGAACGAGTCGTGCATCGAGTTGACCGCGCCGCACGAGGCGTCGGTCGTGATCGTCGCGAAGAGCGCCGACTCGCCGATTCCGAAGCGGACCTCCTTTCCTTCCATGTTCCCGGCCGTGCCGCCCTCCGTCGCGACCGAGGCGACCCCCGCCTTCTGGTGGATCGGGTTCCCGCGCTGCTCCGCGGCGGTGGCAATCAGCGCGCCCGCCAGAAAGAGGATCGCCATTGCGCCGAAGACTGCCCAGCCGTGCTTGACCGAGCCGGTCATCCGCCCCAGGGTGTTGGTGAGCCCCGCACCGATCGCGAAAATGAAAATGATCTCGAGGAGGTTCGTGCCGGGCGTCGGGTTCTCGTAGGGATGCGCCGAGTTCGCGTTGAAGAAGCCGCCGCCGTTGGTCCCGAGCTCCTTGATCGCCTCCTGGGAGGCGACCGGCCCCTGCGGAATCCTCTGGGTCGCTCCCTCGAGGGTCTGGACCGTGACGTCGGGCCGGAAGTTCTGCACGACTCCGCGCGAAACGAGGAAGAGAGCGCCGAGGAAGGAAAACGGAAGGAGCACCCAGAGCAGAGTCCGCGTGCAGTCGAACCAAAAGTTCCCGATCCCCTTCGCCTTCTCCCGCGCGATGCCGCGGATGACGGCAATCGAGATCGCGATCCCGGTCGCCGCCGACAGGAAATTCTGGACGGCGAGCGCGGCCATCTGAGTGAGGTGCGACATCGTCGTCTCGCCCGAGTAGCCTTGCCAGTTCGTGTTGGTCGTGAAGGACACCGCCGTGTTCCACGCCGAATCGACGCGTACTGCGGGAAGGCCGTTCGGATTGAACGGGAGAACGTGCTGCAGGCGCTGCATCGCGTAGACGATCAGGAGCCCGACGCCGTTTACACTAAGCATCGCGAACGTCCACTGGAGCCACGTCTGGTCTTTTTCGGCGTCGACGCCGCTCAACCGGTACAGAAGACGTTCGAGCGGCCGGAGGACCGGATCGAGCCACGTCTTCTCGCCGGAGAAGACCCGCTTCATATAGCCGCCGAGAATCGGAGTGATCGCGACGAGCGCGCCGAAGTAGAGGAAAACGCGGACGGTAAAGAGACCCATCATCTCTTCAGTCCTTCTCCGCCCGGATCATCGCGCGAAAGAGGTAGTAGAGAAGGCCGACAGAGATCACGAGTCCCAGGACGTCTTCCCAGGGCATGAGACCTGCTGTCAGAGACGGTCGCAGCGGCGGGTGTACAGGACCGACGCTCCGAACAAGAGCGCCGTTAGAAGAAGGAAGACGAGATCCGCCACGTCAGAGAACCCCCGTTCCGGTCCGTCGCACGTAGACGTCTACGACCTCTCCCTGTCCCGGTGCACGGTGTTCCGCGAACACCTCCTGACACCAGCACGCCGGCCCGTGGAGGCACGTGCAGTCGCCGTTGCGCCAGAGGCGCAAGCCCTTCACGGCGAAATAAACGTATCCGGCGAGGCCGGCCAGGGCGAAAAGGCCGTAACCGCGCCCGTGAAGTGCGATGAGCTCGATCAATACTCCCGCGACGACACTGCCGGCTCCCAGCGCGGCAAATCGAAGCGCCCGGAACTCGAATCTGTTCACGCGTCGAGTCTCGGTCGGCGAGCCGAAAGAAGTCCGGAAGGAAGCCGAAAAGATTTCGAAAGAAGCGGCTATTGCTCCGGCGTGAAACGGTACCCAACCCACGGCTCGGTCCGGATCCACCGGGGGCGGTTGGGGTCGTCTTCGAGCTTGCGGCGCAGGCTTCCCACGTGCACCCGCAGCGTGTCGTTCGTGACGCCGGCCGTGGTCCCCCAGACCGCCGCCAGGAGCTGAGAATGGGTCCAGACGGCACCGGGCTTCCCGAGGAACGTCTTCAAGAGCGCGAACTCGATCGGTGTCAGGTGGACTTCTCGATCCGCCTTGAGCACCCGGCGTGACTCCAGGTCCACCGAGACGTCTCCCCAACGCGAAAACGGAGGAACACCGCGTCCGGCATCCGTTCGCCGCAAGAGCGCCCTGGCCCGGGCCAGCAACTCGTCGACGCCGAAGGGCTTGGTCACGTAGTCGTCCGCGCCCGCGTCGAGAAGCGCGACCTTCTCCCGTTCATCGTGTCGAACTGTCAGTACGAGGATTGGGACGCGCGAGCTCTTTCGAACTTCCTGCACGAGCTCGCGCCCGCCGAGCTCCGGCATGTTCAAGTCGGTCACGACGAGGTCGAACGATTGCTCACCGAGCCGTTCGAGCGCGTCCCGCCCGTCCACCGCAGTGTCCACCCGGTGGCCGGCGCGTTCGAGGGCGTCGCGAACGACCTTGCGCATGCCGGGCTCGTCCTCGACGAGCAGGATGCGGCTCATGGGCTCTTCGGAAGGACGATTTCGAAAACCGCGCCCCCCTGCTCCGACGTTCCGATTCGAAGCTCGCCTCCGTTCATTTCGACGAGGCTGCGGGAAATCGACAGCCCGAGCCCGGTGCCGGGAATGGCGGCGGTCGAAGGAAGCCGCACGAACCGCTCGAAGACGCGCTCGCGGTCGGACGCGGGAATGCCATCTCCCTGGTCGAAGACGCGAATGAAAGCCTTGTCATCGTCTTTCGAGACCGAGACGCGGACCTCGGAACCGTCCGGGGAGTAACGGGCGGCGTTTTCCAGGCCGTGGCCGAGTGCTTCCGTCAATTGAGACGGATCCACTTCGACGGCGATCTCCTCGGACGGGACGTCGACGAAGAGAGCGTGTTTCGAGAGCGCGTCTCCGAAGCGGGCGAGGGCGGCCTCGACGATCTGCCCGCAGCCGACCCGCTCCCGTCGCGGCCGGGTGACTCCGGAGTCGAGACGCACGACCTCCATGAGATCCGAGACGTGACGCGAGAGGCTCTCGAGCTCTGTCCGCGCGAGCCGGGACTCGTCCGAGGCGCCGATGCGGGTTTGCAGGTTCTCGACCGCGGCGCGGGCCGTCGCCACCGGCGTCGTCAGATCGTGGGCGAGGGCGGCGAGAAGGGTCGACTTCATCTGCTCGCTCGTCTTGGTTTTTTCGGCTTCGCGCGCGATCTGCAGGAATCGCTCCCTCTCGAGCGCGAGACCGAGCAGCACCGCGCATCCCTCTGCCATCCGCTCGGTCGACTGGAGGCCTCGCGCGACGAGTACGCCCGCCCGCGTGACTCCGATCGGGATCGGGAGGTAAATGTCGGTCCCGCCGAGCTCGGAGGGGTATGCCGCCGAGTTGCCCTGCCGATACGCGAGGTCGACCAGATTCCTCTGCACGACGACGCCCGGCGTCGCGGCCAATTCGGACAGGTCTCCCGGCCCCTGGGCAAGCCAGATCGAGACCTGCTCCGACTGAAGCGCCCGCCGCAGCCGGTCTGCCGCCAGGCCGAGAAGCGATTCACGGCTCGTGTCCGCGAGGAATCCCTGGGATAGATCGGTCAACGCGGCGAGGTCCCGCCTCTCCGCCTCGACCTGGCGGAGGCGGACGCGGGCAGTCGCGGAGAGCCGGCCGATCAAGAGCCCGCAGACAAGGAAGACGAAGAAGGTGACGACGTTGCGGGGGTCCTCGATGACGAAGGTGTAGAAAGGAGGGAGGAAGAAGTAGTTGAACCCGAGCCCCGCGACGATCGCGGCGAGGACCCCCGGGCCGCTCTCCCAGGCCCAGGCGCAGAAGAAGACGGCGAGGATCAGGAACAGAGCCGCCGAGGAGTCGGTGAGGCCGGGAACGAGCTTGAGAAGACCGATCGTCGCGAAGACCAGGAGGAGGGCTGCGGGATAGCCGATCCAGCGCGCCGTCAGCAGGCGCTTCACGACTGTCCGCTGCGACGGAAGAGGGTCACGCGTCTATTCTGCGTCGTGTCGGATGATCGCGGATGAGTACGCGCCCCCCGCAGAGGTCGGTGCTGCATTATCTGTTTGAACTCGGAGTTTCCCTCAAGTTCGTCAACGGCCTCCTCGAGGTGATCGGCGGTCTCTTCCTGTTGTGGAGTACTCCCCGGTCCCTGAGCAAGCTTGCCGCGGCGCTCCTGACGAACGAGATGCTCCAGGACCCCAAAGATCTCGTCGCCAACACACTCCTCCATGCCGTGCAGGACCTCTCCGGGAACGCGCGAGTTTTTGCCAGCGTCTACCTCCTCCTCCACGGGATCGTCAAAGTGGGTCTCGTGGTTGCCTTGTGGAGGAAGAAGCTCTGGGCATACCCGCTCGCAGGGGTCGTGCTGGTGCTCTTTACCATCTACCAGGTGTACCTCTACTCCCACTCACGATCGCCGTTCCAACTATTCCTGACGGCGGTCGACGTCATCATTCTCTTGCTGCTCTGGTCGGAATACCGGCGAGTGGCTCCGCGTGCGACCCCCGGCTGAGACCTTTCGGGCTCGCCGACGCCGCGACCCGCTCACGAGTGGTCGCAAACGTCACCGAGTTTCCGGCGGAACTCGCAATCTGGCTGGGAGGCAGGGACTCGAACCCCGATTCACTGGTCCAGAGCCAGTTGTCCTACCATTGAACGACCTCCCAGTCGTTCGAAAGATCGCGAAGTATAACGGGTGTCGCCCCGCAGAGTGACGCCCTTTGAGGACGGGTCGCGGGACGCGGGAAAAACACGTTACGGCGTACACTCGGACTCGGCCATGATCCCGGAAGTCTTCGAGTGCCCCCGCTGCGAGAGGCAGTTCGTCATCGACGGCATCCCCGACGACGGCAGCGAGGAGGTCCACTGCCCGCAGTGCAGCCGGTTCCTCGGTGTGCGCGACATCGCCTTCGTCCTGCGCACGGAGTTGGACGAACTGATCGAGCGGCTGTCGTTCGAGAAAGATCGGCTCGAAAAGGACGAAGCCGTGTACAGCCTCACGGACTGTGACGCGGAGATGAAGTACTACGGGCGGGAAGTGCCGCGGGTCATCGGCGTGTTACGGTCGGCCTTGAAAGAACTCCGACACCTTCGCGAGGACTACCGGGTCAAGAGCTAGGTCGCGAAGGCCTCGTCCAGCGTGAGCGGGAGCCCGGGTAGAACCTTCGAGACGATCGCCGCGTTGCCGGAGAGCTTCGCGGTCACTTCATAGCGGCGGTCCGGACCGAGATTCAGGACCTCGACCGATCTTTTCTCCGGGTCGACGTACCAGACTTCCGCGACGCCCGTCTCCTCGTAGACGCGGTGTTTCGTCTCGCGGTCGTATTCCTTGTTGGTCGGAGAGAGAATTTCGATTACGAGGTCCGGCGCGCCTGCAACGTTCGCATCCGTGATGATCGAGAGCCTCTCCTTCCGAATGAAGAGCAGATCCGGCTCGAGAGCGGTCCACTTGCTGAACATCACGTCGTACGGTGCGAAGAACACGCGGCCGAGGCTGCGTTCTCGGACGAACTGTCCGAGCGCGAGGTGGAGATTGCTCGCGGCCGTCTGATGCTTCGTGTTCGGTGACGGCGTCATGAAGACTTCACCCTCGATGAGCTCGAAGCGCTTGCTGCCGTCGCGCGGCAGAGTCTGGAACTCGTCGTAGGTGAGCTTGGAGACGACGGACGTCATCGGAACGGACCTCACGGGCAGTCTCGCACTTCGAGCTCCTGCTGTCTACTTGTCGCGGCGGATCCTCTCGACGAACTTCCTCAGACGCCGTAGAGCCGTCTCTTTCCCGAGCAGCGCGACGACGTCGAAGAGCGGCGCGCCGACGGTGACTCCCGTCAGCGCGAGCCGCGTCGGATGAATCAGCCGGGAGGCGGAAATCTTCATCTTGGCGGCGAGCTCGCGCAGCGCGGCATCCAGCTCCGGGGCTGTCCAGGAAGCGACGCCGTCGAACTTCGCGATCAACCGCTCGAGCTCCGCCGCGGTCTCGGTCTCTGGCCGGACGTTCTTCTTCATGCCCTCGGGCTCGTACTCCTCCGGGTCCTGCGCGTACATCGAAAGAGCTCGGCCCATTTCGATCGCGGTCCGCGCGCGGGTGCGGTGGAGCTCGATCGCGGCGAGCGCCGCGTCCTTCTCCGGTACCCCGGCCGGGGCGTGCGGCCTCGCCCGCTCGAGCAGTTCCTCCGCCGGCATGCGGGCCATGTACTGCGCGTTCATCCAGAGGAGCTTCTCCGGGTCGAAGACGGACGGCGACGCGCCGATCCTTTCCAGTGAGAACTCGCGCTCCATCTCCTGGCGCGACAGGATCTCGCGGTCCTCTCCGGGAGACCAGCCGAGCAGTGCGAGAAAGTTGACGAGCGCCTCGGGAAAGATCCCCTGGTCGCGCCACTCCTCGACCGCGGCGGCGCCGTAGCGCTTCGAGAGTTTTTTTCGGTCAGTCCCGAGAATCATTCCGAGGTGCGCGAACGCCGGCACGCGGGCGCCCAAGGCGCGGAAGAGCGCCACGTGCTTCGGCGTGTTCGCGAGGTGATCGTCCCCGCGCAGGACGTGCGTGATCCGCATGTCCGCGTCGTCGACGCAGACGCAGAAGTGGTAGAGCGGGTGCCCGTCGGATCGCACCAGGACGAAGTCGTCGAGGGCGTCGGCCGGGAACTCAACGCGGCCCCGGACGAGGTCGTCCACGACGATCGTCTCCGCCGGCATCCGCAGCCGGACGACGAACTTCTCGCCCGCCCGCGCGCGCCGATCGCTTTCGTCGGGAGGGATTTCCCCGCCCGCCCCCGAGTATCGATACGAGCGTCCCTGCGCCTCCGCCCTCTTGCGCTCGGCGTCGAGCTCCTCGGGGGTCTCGAACGCTCGGTAGGCCTTCCCCTCAGAAATGAGCCGGTCCGCGGCCGCGCGGTAGAGGTCGTAGCGCTGCGACTGATAGTGCGGGCCCTCGTCGTGTTCGAGGCCGAGCCAGTCGAGCGCCGAAAGAATCTGGTCGGAGAGCTCGTGTTTCGAGCGCTCGACGTCGGTGTCCTCGATGCGCAGGATGTAGGTGCCCTTCTCCCGACGGGCGAAGAGCAGGTTGTAGAGCGCGGTTCGCGCGCCGCCGACGTGCAGGAAGCCGGTCGGAGAGGGCGCGAACCGGACGCGCGGACCGGTCGAATTCCGCAAGGCTTCGACATGCTAGCTTACGGCGCCTCCCGACCGCGATGGAAGAAATCGAAAAGACCGAGCCGGCATCGATGCGCCTGCGCGCCGATGCGGTGCTGCTCCTGGTCACGGTCGTTTGGGGCTCGTCGTTCATCGTCGTCAAGAACGTCGTGCAGGACTCGCCGCCACTGGCGTTCCTGTTCTTCCGCTTCCTTCTCGCGGCGGCGGTCTCCGCGCTGCTGCTCTTCGGCCGGCGCCGCACGCCTGGCCTCTTCCGCGACGGGGCCGTGATCGGCGGCCTTCTCGCGGGCGGCATGACCCTTCAGGTGCTCGGCCAGGTCGAGACGACGGCCTCGAAGGCCGCGTTTCTGACGGGGCTTTCGGTCGTCATGACGCCCTTCGCCGCGTTCGCGAGGACGCGCTGCCTCCCCTCTCTCGAGAACGGAGTCGGGATCGTTCTCGCGGGGCTCGGCTTCTTCCTGCTGACTTTTCCGGCGCGGGGAGGCGCGATCAACCGCGGCGACCTGGCGATCTTCGGCTGCGCGATCCTCTTCGCGTTCTACATCGTCGAGATGTCGGTCCGCACGCGCGCGCACGACCCCTTCTGGCTGACCGTGGTCCAGCTCTCCATGGTGGCCGCGACGGCGGCGGTCCTGGCCGCGGCCGCGCGGGTCGCGGGGGCGCCGGTCGAGCTGCGCGCGGTCGTGTGGCACGGAGGCTTTCTGCGAGCGGTGCTCTACCTGGGGACGATCGGCACGGTCGGGACGTTTCTCTCGCAGACGTGGGCGCAGCGGCACATGTCCGCCACCCACGCGGCGATCATCTTCGCGCTGGAGCCGGTCTGGGCGGCGCTTTTGGCGGCGTGGCTGCTGAAGGAGCGGCTCGGATCGCGCGGGGCGTGGGGTGGCGCGCTCGTGCTGGCGGGGATCGTCGTGTCAGAGTTGCGGCTGCGCGGGGGTTCGGTGGGAAGCCGGGGTAACTGACGGTTCTCGTGTGGCAAATGGAGACCTGACCCTCAATGTGGCAAGTGGAGACCTGACCCTCAATGTGGCAAGTGGAGACCTGACCCCTTTAATCGAGCGGGAACGTCAGGGTATACGCGTAGCGCCCGCGGCCGACCTCCATCCACACCGTGGTCCGGTTGTGGTCGCGCTGAAGGACCCGGTTGACGTCGTCGACGCTCTGGACCCGGGTTCCGTTCACGGCGAGCAGCGAATCTCCGGACTCGATTCCGGCGCGGGCCGCGGCGCCGTCGCGGTCGATGACGGTGATGCGGAGCCCGCCGCGGGCGGGGGAGACGCTCATGCCGATTGCATCCTTCAAGATCTCGACGCCGAGGTTCGGCGGCGGCGCGGCGCCCTGGACGGTGACGGTGCGTTCTCCGGCCGAGTTGCGGAGCACGAGCCGCATCGGACGGCCCGGGCCGCGTCCCGCGAGAGCGGTCTCGAAAGCGTCCTCGGACTCGATCGGCGATCCGTCGAGCGAAACGATCAGGTCGCCCGGTCGAAGCCCCGCCCGCGCGGCGGGGGAGCCGGGAAAGACGCTCCGCACGCGATAGCCGCGGGGTCGCTCGAGAGCTCCCCGCTCGCCGGAGGTGATCGTGCGTCCGCGGACGCCGATCCAGACCGCGCGGACCTCGCCGAAGCGCAACAGGTCGTCGACGATTCGCTTCGCGCGGTCCACGGGGGTCGCGAAACCGATGCCCTGCGCGCCGCCGATGATCGCGGTCGCGATTCCCACCATCTCCCCCTGGATGTTGACGACCGGACCGCCGGAGTTCCCCGGGTTGATCGGCGCATCGATCTGGATGAAGTCCGTGTAGAGCCGCTGATTCTGGTCGCCGCGGACGCTCCTTCCGAGCGCCGACACGACGCCGGCGGTGACCGTGTTCGAGAGCCCGAACGGGTTGCCGATGGCGACGATCGTTTCCCCGATGAGCAGGTCCGACGAAGTTCCGAGCCGAATCGTCGGAAGCGAGCCGCGCGGATTCCGCACGCGCAGGACCGCGAGGTCGTTGTCCGCGTCCGAGCCGATCACCTCGCACTCGAGCTCCTGACCGCTCTTCGTCGTCGCGAGGATGCGCGACGCGCCGGAGATCACGTGATCGTTCGTCAGGATCACGCCCTTGGGATCGATGATCACGCCCGAGCCCAGAGATTGCGCGCGGTCGTTCCGCGCGCGAGGATTGTTTCCGAAGAAGAACTCGTCGAAGAGCGACGCCTGCCGCCGGACGATCTGCTCGGCCGCGATGTTCACGACCGCGGGAGAGACTTTCTCCACGACCTCGACGATCTCACTGCGCCGCGAAGGCAGGGGCGCCGCCGACGCCGTCCAGCCGAACGCGACTGCGAGAGCCAGAGCGACGGAGGCTCGCTTCACGTCTGCAAAAACGGGAAGGCGTTGCGCGACATTCCGCCGCATGAAAAAAGCCCCGCTCTCGCGGGGCTTCGAAGAACAACGGAAAGGAAGAATTACCTGGCCTGGACTTCGACGGGCTTCTGCTTCTTCGACTCCGTCTGGCCGCTGATGACCTTGATCTGGCGCGGCCGCGCCTCCTCGCGCTTGGGCAGATCGATCTCGAGAAGCCCGTTTTTGAAGGACGCGTGGATGTTCTCGCGGTCGACGTTGTTCGGCAGGGTAAAGGAACGAACGAAGGTACCGTACGACCGCTCGAGGCGGTGGAAATTACGGCCCTCCTTCTCGTCCTCGAACTTCCGCTCACCGCGGATCGTCAGAACGCCGCCCTCCATCTGGACTTCGACCTGGTCCTCGGTGAAGCCCGGCAGCTCTGCCGTCAACGTGATGCGGTCCTTGTCCTCCGAGATGTCGACCGGAGGTATCCAGGTGCCCAGATTCAGTTCTTCATCCCGTTCCCGGCCCGCCACGGTCCCGAGCGCCCGATTGAAGCGGTCGGCGAACGAGCTCAAATCACGATAAGGATCCCAACGAATGACGTTCATGCTCACCTCCAAACTTTCGTCCTGGACAGTACAGAAGTGAGCGGTCGTTTGTCAAATAGATGAGCTTCATGCCTTGAGTCTCTGTGGCTCATGTTCTGTCTCGATCTCGAGACTTTCCCCGTGGGCAGAGACGGTGAGCTCCGCAGTATCGCCCGCAAGTAGCTCATTTTTCAGGATCTTGGAGGCGAGCGCATCCGCGACCTGCTTCTGGATCAACCGCTTCAAAGGCCGGGCGCCATAGGCCGGATCGTAACCCCGGCCGGCCAGCAGGCGCTTCGCCTTTTCGGTCCAGGTCAGGCGGATTCCGCGGTCCGCCACGGAGCGGGCGAGCGCCTGCAGCTGGATCTCAACGATCTTTTCGATCTCCTCGCGCGAGAGCCGGTGGAACACGATGACGTCGTCGATCCGGTTGAAGAACTCGGGCCGGAAGTGGCGGCGCAGCGTTTCCTCGATCTTCGCCTTGACCTCTTCCTCTTTCATGTCCTGCGCCTCGGCGATCCATTCGGAGCCGAGGTTCGAGGTCATGATGATGACCGTGTTCTTGAAGGAGACGACCCTCCCTTTGCCGTCGGTCAGACGGCCGTCGTCCAAGACCTGGAGGAGGACGTTGAAGACGTCGGGGTGCGCCTTCTCGATCTCGTCGAAGAGCACGACCGCGTAAGGGCGGCGCCGGATCGCTTCCGTCAGCCGTCCGCCCTCCTCGTAGCCGACGTATCCGGGCGGCGCGCCGATCATCCGCGCAACCGAGTGCTTCTCCATGTACTCCGACATGTCCAGCCGGACCATCGCGTGCTCGTCGTCGAAAAGGAATTCCGCGAGCGCCCGCGCGAGCTCGGTCTTGCCGACGCCCGTCGGCCCCACGAAGAGGAACGACCCGATCGGTCGCCGCGGATCTCCCAGCCCGGCGCGTGACCGGCGCACCGCGTCGGAGACGGCGCGAACGGCTTCGTCCTGCCCGATGACCCTCTGCGAGAGGCGCTCTTCCATGTGGAGCAGCTTCTGCGTTTCTCCCTCGAGCATCCGCGACACCGGGACCCCGGTCCAGCGCGACACGACCTCCGCGATGTCTTCCTCCGTGACCTCCTCGCGGAGCATCGGGCGGCCCTTCTGAAGCTCGGCGAGCCGGGCGTTCTCCGCCGCGAGCTCGCGTTCGAGCTCGGGCAGCCGTCCGTAGCGGAGCTCCGCCGCCTTCTGGAGGTTCCCCTCGCGCTCCGCTTCGGTCGCGTCCTGCTTGACCTTCTCGATCGCCTCCTTGGTCTGCCGGATCTTCTGGATCATCTCCTTCTCGGCCGTCCACTGGGCGCGCAGGCTGCTCGCCTTTTCCCGCTGCTCGGCGAGCTCGCGCTCGATCTCCTCCAGCCGTTTCTTCGACTCTTTCGTTTTCTCCTTCTCGAGAGCGCGCTTCTCGATCTCGAGCGACACGATTTTTCGCTCGACCTCGTCGATCTCGGTGGGGACCGAGTCGATCTCGGTGCGCAGCTTGGCGGCGGCCTCGTCGATCAAGTCGATCGCCTTGTCCGGGAGAAAACGGTCGGTGATGTACCGGTGGGAAAGCTTCGCCGCCGCCACGAGCGCGCCGTCCGTGATGCGGACGCCATGGTGCACTTCGTAGCGCTCCTGGAGCCCGCGGAGGATCGCGATCGTGTCCTCGACCGACGGCTCGTCGACGTAAACCGGCTGGAATCGGCGCTCGAGCGCCGCGTCTTTCTCGATGTACTTCTGGTATTCGGCGAGCGTCGTCGCGCCGATCGCGCGCAGCTCTCCGCGCGCCAGCGCCGGCTTCAGCATGTTGGAGGCGTCCATCGCGCCTTCGGCGGCGCCCGCGCCGACGAGAGTGTGCAGCTCGTCGATGAACAGGATGACGGTGCCCTGAGCCTCCTCGATCTCCTTCAGGACCGCCTTCAGCCGATCCTCGAACTCGCCGCGGTATTTCGCGCCGGCGATCATCGAGCCCAGGTCCAGCGCCACGACCCGCTTGTTCTTGAGGCCCTCGGGAACGTCGCCCATGTGGATGCGGCGCGCGAGGCCTTCGACGATGGCGGTCTTTCCGACGCCGGGCTCGCCGATCAAGACCGGGTTGTTCTTCGTGCGGCGCGACAGGACCTGGATGACGCGGCGGATCTCTTCGTCACGCCCGATGACCGGATCGATCTTGCCGCGGCGCGCGAGGTCCGCCAGGTCGCGCGTGTACTTCTTCAGCGCCTGGTACTTGTCCTCCGGGTTGGGATCCGTGATCCGCGTCGAGCCGCGCACCTCCTTGAGCGCTTTCAGGAGCGCGTCCTTCGACGCGCCGTTCGCAGTAAGACGCTTTCCGGTCGCGCCGGCGGACTTGTCCGCGAGCGCGAGAAGGAAGTGCTCCGTGGAGACGTATTCGTCGCCGAATTCTTTGGAAACCTCGAAGGCCCGATCGAAGACCCGGTTGAGGTCGGGCGAGACGATGGCGTCAGCGGAAGCGCCGGTCACTTTCGGCCGCTTGTCCAGATCGGCCTCGACCTCGCGCGCGAGGGCCACCGGATCGATCCCGAGTTTTTGAAGGATCGGGACGACGACCCCCTCGTCCTGACGCAGCAGCGCGAGCAGAAGGTGGTCGGACGAAAGCTCGGCGTTGCCGCGGGCACGCGCGTCACTCTGCGCCTCCTGGACCGCTTCCTGGGCCTTGATCGTGAGCTGGTCGAATCTCATGGCTGTTTCACTCCCGTTGTTTCACGGGTGAGAGGGTCCGTGAGCCCGGCTTCGCGAAAGCCCTTCTTGCGAAGAAGGCACGAGTCGCAGGAACGGCAGGGGCCGCCATCGGGTCTCGGGTCGTAGCAGGACGACGTGAGCGCAAAGTTCAATCCGAGCTCCTCCGCGAGGGACACGATGTCACCTTTCGTCATCGAGAGCAGGGGCGCGTGGATCCGGAAGGCGAGAGACCCCTCGACGCCTGCCTTCGTGCCGAGGTTCGCGGTTCTCTCGAACGACTCCAGAAACTCGGGCCGGCAGTCGGGGTATCCCGAGTAGTCGAGAGAGTTGGCTCCGATATAGAGGTCCCCGGCGCCGATGGCCTCGCCCCAGGCGACGGCGTGAGACAGGAAGAGCGTGTTCCGCGCGGGCACGTAGGTCGGGGGGATCGCTTCGCGCCCGAGCGCGTGACGCGGCACTTCCCGGGACGGGTCCGTCAGCGCGGAGCTATCCGGCGCGGGGAGATCGAGCTTCACGATCCGATGAGCCGCGGCGCCGTAACGGTCCGCGAGCGCCCGGGCCCGGTCGAGCTCGAGCCGGTGGCGCTGACCGTAGTCGAACGACAGCGCGAAGACTTCCTGCGCTTCTTTCTTTGCGATCAGCAGGCACGTCGCGGAGTCGAGTCCTCCGGAGAGAAGAACGATCGCGCGATTCATCTCCCCGGGACGTCCCCCCAGAGCAGCTTGTGGAGCTGGAGACCGAGGCGGATCGGGCGTCCGGAATCGCGGATCCAACTGCCCAGGTCCGCGGCGGAAAGCTTCTCCCACACCGGCGAGAACGTGACGACGTGCTTTTGGTCGAGATCCCGCGCGGCGACGAAGTCGAGCGCCCAGTCGAAGTCGTGGCGGTCCGCGAGGACGAACTTGATCTCGTCCCGGGATCCCAGGCTCTCGAGGTTCTCCGGCAGGTTCGCGTCCGCCATTCCGCTCCCCGGCGCCTTGACGTCCACGATCTTGACGACTCGCGGATCCACGCGGCCGAGGGCAACGTGTCCGCCCGTTTCGAGCAGAACCGTCTTGCCGTGCTCGAGGAGCGTTTCCATGAGCGGATAAACGCCCTCCTGCTCGAGCGGCTCGCCGCCGGTCACCTCGACGAGCTCGGTCCCGAGAGCGAGAACTTTCGCTGCGGCGTCGGCGACCGCCATCTTCTCGCCGCCCGAGAATGCATACGCTGTGTCGCACCAGACGCACCGCAGCGAGCATCCCGTCAGCCGGATGAACGCGCACGGGAACCCGGCGCGGGTCGATTCCCCCTGGATGGACCGGAAGATCTCGGTGACTCGGAGGGTCGGTGGGGTCAATCGTGTATTCCTGTATTTCGTAGTCGCAGATTGGATGCGATTTGCTCGACGTCCACCCGAATGGATTCGTCTCTGTTGATCAGATCCTCGAGCCGTCGCACGCCGCGGTTGAAAGTCGACTCCTCACGCCCGAAGCACTTCGCCATCCTCGCGATCGAGAACCCCGCGTCCCGCCGACCTAGATACGCTGCCGTGAGCCTGGCGCGCGATTCCTTCATGGACTTGCCAGGCTGTTTCAGATGTTCCAACGATAGACCCGCAGCGCGCGCAACCGACTCGGCAAGACTCTCGGGCGTCCAGGCGCTCGGCAATCTGCGCGCCTCTCCGACCGCAACCAAGGCGCGCTCCGCGAACTGCCGATCTCCTTTGACCGCAGATCCATAGGTCGCTACGTCCTCATACGTCTGCTCGTCCCGAGTGGCCATCAGCCGCCGATAGACTGACACAGCCTCTTCCCGCTTCAGCGCCAGCTTCCCAAGCGCGACATCCACATCGAGCCACGGCAGCCTCTTGCCCTCTCGATAGCACCGGTCGCTCGACCACCGATATGCCTCGGGCCGATCAACCAGACGGGCCCGGACCGGATTGAGATGGATATATCGCAGCAGCGCAAAGAGGTAACGCTCATCCTGAACGAGGAAGGCCTTGTACCTGCCCTGGAAGAGGTGGCCCACCCGTTTGTGGCGGAAGTTGAACCTTTGCACATAGAAGGATTGCAGCGCCAGCATGCTGCGCGACAGCGCGACCGGACCCCGCTCCAGCGCCAGGTGGACGTGGTTGTTCATGAGGCAGTAGCCCAGCACCCGGAACTGAAACCTTGACCGGCACTGAGCGAGCCGCTCGAGGTAGACCTCGCGATCCAGGTCATCGCGGAAGATCGCCTTGCGCTCATTGCCACGGGCAATCACGTGGTAGACCGCGCCCCTAAGCTCGACCCGAAGCGGCCTGGCCAGAAACACCTCCAGGCAGGGCAAATCCGCCTATCTGGAGTTGTCGCGACGAAACGTCAAAGGAACGGAATACAGGAATACACGATTGACCCCGGACCCGCCGGTCTACGACAACGCGGTCGCGAGCTGCGGCTCCGCTTCGCTGCCCCGCGACAGGAGCGAGATGCCCGCGGTGTATGCGAAGCCGTTGAAAAAGACGAGGAGGAACGGAACGCCGACCCAGTACCGCTCGGCGACGGCGAAGACGAGGCACACGACGAAATACGAGGCGAGAATGATCTCGCCGACCAGAGAGAAGTTTCCGGTCGCCCGGTACTTCTTGTTCTTCCAGTCCCCGGCTTCCCCCTCGATCCGGTACTTCGGCGTCCGGGTGAACTCCGTGGAGCTGCCGGCCAGAGCTTCGAGGACGGCCCGCATGTTGCTCAACGAAAGCCCGATCCCGATCGACATGAGAAACGGCATGTACTTCAACGTCGGCTTCCAGCTCCGCCCGATCTCTCTCTGCGAGGAAACGTAGAAACCGATGAACGAAAAGCTCGCGCCGAAAAAGAGCGGGAAATCGAAGACGGCGAGCTTCTGCCAGCCGATCTGCTCGCGGATGATGATCGCCGGAAAGATCAGGAGGGCGAGCAGCACGACCAGGAGGTGCGAGAAATTGTTCGTGAGGTGAAAGAACGCCTCCACTTTGACCTTCAACGGATAGTCACTCCGGAAGATTGTCGGCAGGAGCTTCCGGCCGGTCTGAATGGACCCCTTCGTCCAGCGGTGCTGCTGGCTCTTGAAACCGTTCATGTCCACCGGGAGCTCGGCGGGGACGGCGAGGTCTTTCAGATAGACGAAGCGCCAGCCGGCCAGCTGGGCGCGATAGGAGGCGTCGAGGTCCTCGGTCAGCGTGTCGCTGTTCCAACCCCCCGCGTCCTCGAGGCAACGCCGGCGCCAGATCCCAGCGGTTCCGTTGAAGTTGAAGAAACGGCCGGAGCGGTTGCGGGCGGTGTGCTCGATGACGAAGTGACCGTCCAGAAAGATCGACTGGATGCGGGTCAGCAGCGAGAAGTCGCGGTTCAGGTGTTCCCACCGCGCCTGCACCATCCCGACCGTCGGATCCGTGAAATGGGGGAGACACGCGCGCAACATCCCGGGTTGCGGAACGAAGTCGGCGTCCAGGATGAGAAGGAACTCGCCGCGCGCGGTCTCGAGGCCTGCCTGGAGCGCGCCCGCCTTGTAACCTCCCCGGTGGTCGCGCGGGAGATAGCGGACGTCATAGCCGCGCGCGCGATACCGGTCGGCGACCGCTCGCGCGACGTCGCGTGTCTCGTCGGTCGAGTCGTCGAGGATCTGAACTTCGAGCAACTCCTTGGGATAGTCGAGAGCGACGACCGCGTCGACGAGCCGTTCGACGACGTAGACTTCGTTATAGAGGGGAAGCTGGACCGTGACGACGGGAAGCCGCTCCAGGCTTCCGGCGGGCCGGGGATCGTTCCCGCGGTGCCGGTAGTAGAGGCGCACCAGAAAAGCTCGGTGCGCGCCGTACACCGCCAGAAGCGAGAGGACGACGTAGTAGGCGATCAGGGTCGTGATCTGGGCGGTGCCGTCCATCCTCGTCCCGGCAAAGGAGTCGTGGCGCGGCCGGGGCTCCTCTTCGCCGCCGGGGAAGCCATCTTTCTCGCGATGGCATTCCTTCCCGACGCTCGGCGCAGCCTCGCCGCCTACCTCCTCCTTTTTCTGGCCGGAGCCCTCCTCTCGCTGCTTGCGGCGCGGAGTCTATCCGCTTCACGACCCCGCGTTCTCGTTCTCTGCGCATCCGCCTTTCGTCTAACTCTCCTCTTCCGTCCGCCCGACCTTTCCGAGGACGTCTTCCGTTACGTCTGGGACGCGAGGGTGGCGGCGGCGGGCCACTCCCCGTACGCGGTGGCGCCGGACGATCCCGAGGTGGCCCGACTTTTTCCCGACCTTCGCGCGCATCTCTCCCACCGCGAATTTCGAACGGTGTATCCGCCGGTCGCCCAGGCCGCGTTCCGCGCCGCGGCGTGGGCGCCGGGATCGGGCGTGCTCGCGATGAAGACGATCTTCGCGGCCGCAGACGTGGCCGTGGTGGCGCTCCTACTCGCGAGCGCAGGAGCGTCCGCCGGCTTCGCGGCGGCGCTCTACGCTTTCCACCCGCTCGCGGTCACGGAGAGCGCGGGACAGGGGCACCTCGATTCGCTCGGTGTCGCGCTGCTGCTCGCGGCCGTCGTCGCGCTACGCCGCCGGCGCCCTTTCGCCGCGGGTCTCGCGTTTGCCGCCTCGGTGCTCACGAAGTACGTGCCGCTCGCAGCAACGCTGCCTCTGGCGAAACGCGGCGGATTCCGCTTTGGCGCAACGGCTCTCGCCTTCGGCGCGGCGCTCTGGGGTCTCGCGGCGAGAGGCGGCGCTCCTCCGACCGGAGCGCTTCCGGTCTATGCGGCGCGGTGGGAGTTCAACTCGCTTCTCTATCCGGCCGTCGCGGGCGTGGTCGATTCGATCGAGCTCCCGGCGAAGGCCAAGGCTGCCTACATGCGCTGGAAGGACGTGCGACCGCAGCGTCCGTGGATGCAGCGCGTCTTTCCGTACTTCTACACGGCATTCTTCGCGCGGGTCCTGATCGCGCTCGCTCTCGCCGCGGCGCTCGTCGTGATCGCGGCCCGGACCCGGGAGACGGAGGCCGCGCTCTTTGCGTCGCTCGGGGCGTTTCTCATCGCGTCGCCGACGCTCCACCCGTGGTACTTGCTCTGGATCCTGCCTTTCGCGGCGAAAAGGAGGGAGCCGGCGTTTCTCTATCTGTCGTTCGCCGTACCCCTCTCCTACGCGCTCTTGTATCCGCTGGGCGGGTGGACGCCGGGGGCGGTCCGGATCGCGGAGTACGTCCCGTTCGCGATCCTGCTCGGGGCCACGCTCTGGCGAAGCCACGCCCCTCGCCCCGGTCCTCTCCCCGCGGGGAAGAGGGGGTAATGCATGGCTGAATCCCGCTTCCGATATCGCGCGGTCCTCGCCTACGTCGGGACGGGCTTCCGGGGGTGGCAGATCCAACACAACGCGGCGCGCACCGTGCAGTCGGTCGTCGAAGAAGCGCTCGCCGTCTTCGCCGGAGAGCCGGTGCGTCCGCTCGCCGCCGGCCGGACGGACGCCGGCGTCCACGCCGACGGCCAGGTCGTCC
>Ga0207684_10001072_pt1 | contig 30675 bp, 25 predicted proteins | sample KBSK5501metaG_FD_184342 | JGI IMG/M metagenome (GOLD analysis project Ga0207684, IMG submission 184342) | Corn, switchgrass and miscanthus rhizosphere microbial communities from Kellogg Biological Station, Michigan, USA - KBS K5-50-1 metaG... | ecosystem: Host-associated > Plants > Roots >...
TACGAAAGTAGGGCTTAGTGATCCGGTGGTTCTGCATGGAAGGGCCATCGCTCAACGGATAAAAGGTACGCCGGGGATAACAGGCTGATCTTGCCCAAGAGTTCACATCGACGGCAAGGTTTGGCACCTCGATGTCGGCTCATCGCATCCTGGGGCTGAAGCAGGTCCCAAGGGTCCGGCTGTTCGCCGGTTAAAGCGGTACGTGAGCTGGGTTTAGAACGTCGTGAGACAGTTCGGTCCCTATCTCGTGTGGGCGCAGGAAATTTGTGAGGATCCGTCCTTAGTACGAGAGGACCGGGACGGGCGAACCTCTTGTGCACCGGTTGTCGCGCCAGCGGCACGGCCGGGTAGCGATGTTCGAAAGGATAACCGCTGAAAGCATATAAGCGGGAAGCCTTCCTCGAGATGAGATTTCCCGGGAGCAATCCCCTGAAGGCCCGTGGGAGACGACCACGTTGATAGGCGGGGTGTGGAAGCGCTGCAAGGCGTGAAGCTGACCCGTACTAATCGGCCGTGAGGCTTGACCATAAAATATTCAAAGCGCGAATCGAAAAAAACGACTCTCTGTGTCAGGGGGACCTTGCGGTCCCCCCGAACCCCCCAGGTGGCTGGCAGGGGGACCTTGCGGTCCCCCCGAACCCCCCAGGTGGCTGGCAGGGGGACCTTGCGGTCCCCCCGAACCCCCCAGGTGGCAGGGGGACCTTGCGGTCCCCCCGAACCCCCCAGGTGGCAGGGGGACCTTGCGGTCCCCCCGAACCCCCCAGGTGGGGTGCTCTTTTGTAAACAAAGTTTTCCCGGTGACCTTAGCGAGGGGGCCACACCCGTTCCCATTCCGAACACGGCAGTTAAGCCCTTCAGCCCCGATGGTACTTCGCGGGTAACCGCGTGGGAGAGTAGGACGTCGCCGGGGAATTCAGTTGATTGACCCCCGAGAGATCGGGGGTCTTTTTTTTGCGTCGACGCGGCTGCATTTTCGGGACGACGTCGTCATCGGCCCTTCCAGAATTTGTGATCCGGCCGAGGTTTGCTTATCATCTTTGCTTTGAATAACTTGGATCGCCCTTCGGGCTCCGAGGTCCGCCGGAATTGATTTCGGGCGGCGGGAACGGCGGGCGCCACGTCCTGAAACTGCGGCCGGATTCCCGGGCCGCCGTCGTCGTCGGGCTCGCGTTCTCCTTCGTCGCCTCAGTTTATCTCGTCCGGGCGCTTCGTCCGGCTCTGCTGACCGATCCGGACCCGCGGTGGGCCGTGCCCCGACTCGTTCTCTGGCTCTTTCTCCTTTCGTCCACGGCAGCCGCAGGCGGCGCGGCCGCCGGTCTGTTTCGACTCTGGAGTCACACGCCGGGCGCCGCGCGGCGGCTCCTGCCGTTTCCGGCGAGCCCCCGAGCCACGGCGCTCATCGCTTTCGGTGCCTTGACGATCGGCATTCTTCTCCGCATTGCGTTCATCGGCCGCCTGTCGATTCCCTTCACGGACGACGAAGTCACGCTCATCACCCCCGCGCTCGCTCTGACCGGCACGCTGCGCGATTTTGCGAACTCCATCCTTGGCGTTCCGTACGGAGCGCCCAATCCTCACGCAATGATGGGCGTCCTCTATCTCTATCTCCTGCGAGGGGCGCTCGCGATCTTCGGTCCGACGGTCGTCGGGCTCCGATCCCTGTCTGCGTTGGGAGGAGTCCTGTCGCTCTTTACGGCGGCAGCTCTCGGACGAGCGCTCCTTCCCCGCGGCGGCGCCGCGCTGACCTGCCTGGTCCTCGCGGGGCTGCGGTGGCATCTGATCCTCTCCTTGCGGGGATGGCACACGATTCTGTTGACCGTGCTCGGGGATGTTGCGGCGCTCCTGGTCCTTCACGCCCGGCGGAGCGGCCGGCTGCCCGCGGCATTTGCGGGCGGTCTCGTGGCGGGGCTGGGAACGCACTTTTACTTTTCGGGTTGGATCATCGCCGCGGCACTCGGGCTCTTTCTCGTCTGGCCCACGGAGACTTCCTCGAAGCTGGTCTCCCACTTGCGAGGCGTGGTGGCATTTGGTTTTGGAGCTCTCATTACAGTCAGTCCCCTCTTTCTGCTTCGCGAGGGGCGCAAGCAGCCTCTCTTCGACCGCGTTTCCTTTCAGAACGTGATGGTCGAGATGCGACACGCGAGATCTCCGATGCCTCTCTTTTCTGCCGCCGCAAAGGCGCTGCCCTCTCCGTGGTTCGTTTCCGATCCGGAGGCGATCGGCGATCTGCCCGGGCGCTCACGTCTGGGCTGGATCATCGGGATCCCGTTTGCTCTCGCGCTCGGCCGCTCGCTCCTCTTCCCGCGGCAGGATCTGTCGGCGCTTCTCCTGTCACATGGCCTGGCAGCCCTCGCGGCCGCGATCGCGAGCGGGGAGGGAAGGAACCCGGCGGGTCACCGCTTCGGTTATCTGACGACGCTGACCGCCGTGGCGGCGGCGGCGGGCGTCCTGCAGATTCTGACTGCCGTTCCGGCTCGAAGACGGCGAGTCTGTGCCATCGTTCTCGTCGGGCTCCTGTCGATCAGCGGCGCTCTGGCGGCGCGCGATGCCCTCGTCGTCTGGCCTTCCCACCCGGCGACTTTCGTCGGCTGCGGCGGCCAGGACTGGCTGAACGGTCTTTCGGCCGCTCGGTGGGAGAGATACGGTCGTGTAGACCTGCCGGAAGAGCTCCTCCGCGTCCGGCTCGCGGTGGATCCCGTCCGGCGCTACCGATTGGATCCGTTCGGTTCACTGCCGCGGAGTCCGGAGCCGGAAAGAGAGCCGGCAGGGACCGAAAGACTCTTCCGAATCGCCCCGCCCGGAACGGTTCCCGGTCGGAACGAGCGGGTCGTCGAGCGGGTGCGGGACGGATGGGGACGCGAATGGGGCATCGTCCTCGGACAACGGTCTTCCGCCCGTTTACGAAGGCCCTGAGTCGAGTAACCAAGAGTGCACACGCGGCGACCCGCCGTATAACCTCTGCCCGTGCGCAAGCCGAGCTTGTTCGCGCTCGCCGTCGCCGCTCTCTTTCTCGCCTACGCGCTCGTTCTCTTCCATCACACGTCCTTCGCGGCGGGCGGCTCGGACAGCTCCGGCTACCTGAACGCGGCGCGACTGCTCGCGACGGGACGCACTCACGAATCGATTCGCGGCCTGGCGCGCCTCGGTCTCTCACCGGACTTCGCTCCCGTGTTCACGCCGCTCGGATACACGGCCTCCCGACGGCCGGACGCGATGGCGCCGAGCTATCCGCCGGGTCTCCCCGCGCACATGGCGCTCGCCGCTTTCCTCGCGGGCTGGAGCCGGGGACCCTTCCTGGTCAGCCCGATCGCTGCGCTCGCCTGCCTCGCGCTCGTGTACGCCCTGGGTCGCGAGCTCCGGCTGTCCCCGGCGCTGTCGCTGGCCGGCTGCGCCCTTCTCGCCTTCGCGCCCCCTTTCGTCTTCCAGGCGCCCCAGCCCATGAGCGACGTGCCCGCGACTGCATGGGCGCTGGCGGCGGTCCTGGCTGCCTACCGAGCGCGCGCCGGGAGCGGTCTCTGGGCGGTCGCCGCCGGCGCCGCGTTCGGCATCGGGGTGCTCGTTCGCCCGACGAACGCGCTCGTTCTCCTCCCGCTTCTCGTCGCGCTCCCTCCCCGCGCCAGGAGCTGGCTCTCCTTCGCCGCTGGCGGAATTCCGTTCGGGGTCTTTCACTTCCTGTTCGGCGCGTCGGCATTCGGGAGTCCCTGGACGACCGGATACCAATCGCTTCTGTCGGAAGGCATGGCGCTCGCGAACTTTCCCGCCCGCGCGCGCCATTACGGGTACTGGACGGCGCGCCTCCTCTCCCCGTGGATCCCGCTCGGCTGGCTGGCGGTCGCCGCCGACCGCCGCGCGCCGCAGCGCGACCGCGCGGTTCTTCTGACCTGGTTCGCCGCGTTCTTCCTCTTCTACTCGTTCTACGCGCCTTACGAGGCATGGTGGTACACGCGGTTCCTGCTCCCGGCTTTCCCGGCGCTCATCCTGGGGGCCCTCGTGGCGGCGCGCGACTTCGTGGTGCCCCCGGTCCCGCGGGCGAACCGCTGGCGGATCGCGCTCGCCGGCGTCCTCGTGATCGCCGCACTCGCCTTTGAGCTCCAGTTCGTCGCGAAGGAGCGGGTCCACGAGTTCTACGAGGGGGAGCGCATCTATCCGCAGGCCTGCGCGCTCGCACAGAAGCGCGTGCCGGGCAACGGGATCGTGGTCTCGATGCAGATGAGCGGCGCGCTGCATTACTACACGGATGCGACCTACGCGATGTGGAACTGGCTCCTGCCCGAACGCTTCGGTGAGCTCCGGGTCTCGACGGAGAGCCGCGGATTTCGCTGGTACGCGCTTCTCGCGCCGTACGAGACGGAGTACGTCCGCAGGAATCTGCCCGGGCAGTGGCGGGAGATCGACCGGGTCGGCGACGTCGTCCTGTGGGAGCTCCCGCCTTCCTGACCCGGTCGGCCGGACTCCTAATTCCGACGCGCTCCGACGAAGATCCGGAAATCGGGCTCGAGCTTCCCGGCGTCGGTCAGACGCTCTTCCGCCGCACAGAATCGCGTGGGAGCGGCCACGCGGCCGCAGATATCACAGGTGGCCGGACCTCGACGACGGCGCGCCACGCCGGCGAGCCGCTCCGATGACGAGAACCGCGGCCAGGGTTCCGAGCGACACGAGCGCTCCCGCCTTCGCCCCGGGGGGAGCGTAGGTGAGCCGGACGCGGTGGTCGCCTCCCGGCAGCGCGATCGCGAGGAACGGCCCGTTCGCGCGGGACGTCGACAATCGCGATCCCGCTTCGTCGCGAGCCGTCCAGCCGCCGTCCTGGACCAGGCTCGCGACCACGGCCGCACCGACGGGCGGCGCCTCCGCCCGGAAAGAGGCCGAATTCGTCTCCTCCCGGTAGTCGGACACGCGGACGGACCCGTCGGAGCCCCTGCCCGGTGGAGCGAAGACCCTGGGCAGAACCTGTCCGTTCTCGAAGACCGTCCCGTCCTCCCCCGAGTAGACGAGGCGCCACCTCGGCCCGGGGGTCTCCCGGTGCGGAGCCGCGACCAGGTACTTCACATTCAGAAAGTCGAGCAGCGGGCAGTTCACGTCGCGGACGTGCTTGAAATAGGCGGACGGGTCATAGCCGCACGCCGCGTCGAGCAGCTCGACGTACTCCCTTCTTTCGACCGGGTCGTGGACCCTCACGTCCTCCAGCCCGGCGAAGACGTGGAAGCCCGGATAGAAGACCGGACCTTCTCCGAGTATCCGAAACGGGCGCGGCTCCCGTCGGAGAAACTCGATCAAGGGAGTGGGCGGATAGAACTGCGCCGGCGATCCGAATCGGTACAGGCGGCTTCCCTGCTTGAAGAGCTCCGCCGCTGCGACGAGCGCGACCAGCAGGGGGAGGGCGGCAGGAGCGAGGTGCACCCTCTCTCGCCAGAAGAAAATCGCGCCGACCGTCGCGAGCGCCAGGAGAGAGGCAGCCGCCAGCGCCAGCGCACGCCATTCGGCCGCGAGCGAGCCGGCGGCGGCGTGAAGTGGAGTCAGCCTCCAGAAGACGGCGGCGGCGAGCGCCAGGACCACTCCGGAGGACAGAACGAGGGCGAGCCCGCCCGCTCGACCGGTTTCGATGTCCTTCTCGAGCCGGCCGATCTCGAACGCGGCGAGCGCGCTTCCCGCGAAGGCGACCCACGTGAAGAAGCGCAGTGGCAGCATCAGCTGGACGACCGGGATCACGAAGAAGAGCTCGAAGACCGGCCAGAGGAGGATCGCCGTCGCGAAGCCCGCGAGGAGTGGCGCGAGGAGAGCGAGCTCCGCCCACGGCCGCCGGGAGCCGCGCCGGAACAGAAGCAGGGCGCACGCCCAGCCGGCGACCCCGAAGTGGCCGAGCGCCATCTCGGGGAACGATCCGGCGGAGATCGGCAGCATCGGCGAAGTCATTGCGTCGCCGAGCGAGCGCGGCAAGATCGCCGTGAAGAAGCCGTATCGCCAGCCGGGCGCGTGCGGGGTGAGCCGGGCGGAGAGACGCTTCGAGAAGTCGAGCGCCGTGACGGCGCGATTGGAATCCCGGATGGCGAGGACGTGGGGTGCGAGAAAGAACGCGGTCGAACCGACGGCTACGAGCGCGGCGACCGCGGCGGCGCCGAAGATCTTGCGGGGCTCTCCCAGGTCCCGCGCGAGCGCGCGAACGCCGAGCCAGATCGACGCGAACAGACCCTCGAGCACGACGCTTTCGGGATGGCCCGCCAGAATCTGAAGAATCAAGATTACGGTGAGCGCCGCCGCCGCCCGTCTCCGGCTCGACGCCTCCCGCATCCGCTCGATCGCGAAGAGCGCCCAGGGCCAGAGGGCGATGACCGAAGTGTGCGGAAAAAGGAGCCAGGGAACCATCGTGAACGAGAAGGCAAAGAGGACCGCGCCGAAGAGAGCCGCCCCCCGCGACAGCCGGAGCTCGGAGAGCCAGAGCCACATCCCGGCGAGCGCGGCGAACAACTTCACGGCCGCCGCCACGTTGAAGGCATTCGCGAGCGGAAGCGCCATCCCGAGGAACGTCAGCGGTGAGAAGGCCGCGGACTGCCCGTTCGCGGCCAGTGGAGAACCGCACGCGTTCCACCGGTTGCGCCACGGCAGTGAGCCTTCCTTCCACGCGAGCCGGACCGCTTTGGCCCAGGGCGCCATCTGGGTGGCGACGTCGTTCAGGTTCGGGTTCGCCGGAGGGTCGTGGGGCAGCGAGTTCCACGGCGGCAGGCTCATCGCGTGGTCCACGGGGAAGATCGTTTTGCCGCCGACAAAAGCCGGAAGAAGAAACAGGATCGGCAGAAGGAGAAACGCGAGGAAGATCCGCATTGGCAGGGGACGGCGGAGCCACGATGCCGCTCTGCCGAGTGCGAACGCCGTCGTCGCGTAGAGAAAGAGCGACAGCAGGGCGGGCATTACCACGATCTTACGGTCGGGCTGGTTTAGGCTCGCCTCCGTGCGCGACGTCCCCTTCACGCGGTCGCTGCCCGGCCGGATGTGGCGCCGGCGCGACGCGATGCGGGCCGACTGGGACCGCCGTGCGAAAGAGAACGCGCCTTTCTACGTCTGCACCACCGCGGCGGAATCCGCGGCAGCGTTCGCCGCCTCGGGCCTCCGCGACCTGGAGGAGCAGGTTCTCGACGGTCTCGAGGTCCTCTCCGAGTGGAGCGTTCTCGAGATCGGCTGCGGGATGGGCCGGCTCGTCAAACCGCTCGCCAGCCGCGTCGCGAGGGTCGTCGGAGTCGACCTCTCCGACGAGATGCTTCGCCGCGCGCGGGACTACTGCGGAGAACTGGGGAACGTCCTGCTCCGCTCGACCGACGGCCGGCTCGACTTCCTTTCCGACGGCGAGTTCGATTTCGTCTTCTCACACATCGTCTTCCAGCACCTCCCTCGCAAGGCCTACGCGGAACGCTATTTCCGCGAAGCCTTCCGGGTGCTCGCGCCGGGCGGCGCGTTTCGCGTCCAGGTCGACGGCCGATCGCGCCAGGTCTTTCGCCGGTGGATCGCCGACTCCTGGTCGGGAGTGGTGTTCTCCGCGAGGGAGCTCGCGCGCCGCCTCGAGCGGTGCGGTTTCCGCGTGACGGAGATCCGAGGGGCCGGCACCCAATACCTGCGCGCGACGGCCGTGAAACCCGGCTAATGGGCCTCGAGCGCCTGCCGGTACTCTTCGCGGAGCTCCCGCGACATCTCCCGCCGTTGCCCGCGGCCGCTCGCCTGCGCGATCAGGACGTGGGGTAGCTCGGGCGTGTCGCCGGACTTCTCGTGCCGTTCGAGCCCCGCGAGAAGGGCGACGTCGCTCTCTCCGTAGCGGTGCATCGTGATCCGGCCGAACCCCGCCGCCCGCAGCGCCGCCTCGAGCGCCTGCCGGTTGTAGAGAAAACGGTGCCCCCAGCCGTGGAACGCGCGGTTCATTCGGAAGCAGTCGGAGATGGCCTCGTCCTCCGTCGCCCAGCGGCCGTGGCGGTAGTGCGACGCAAGGACCCAGTCGAGGTTGGGCGTCGAGACCCGGAGGATCCCGTCGGGCGCGAGCGCGCGGCGGCACTCCACGAGGCAGGCGAGACCCTCCTCGAGCTCGAGGTGCTCCAGGAAGTGTTCGCCATAGATTGCTGCGACGTTCTCGAAGGGCAGGCCGCGCCGCACGTCCAGGACCCGATCGACCCCCGGGAGCTGTTGCGCGTCGATGTTCAACCATCCGGGAATCGGCGACTGGCCGCAACCGAGGTGCAGGCGAAGCGGCACGGCGCTCCTTTCGGTCGCGCGCTCTCGTCCAAAAAGAGGCATGCGTGCGCGGGTCTTACCATAAGCTTCCGGGATCGGCTAGGATCGGCGCCGAAATCAACGGAGGCACACATGCGCAGGGTCGCCGGCACTTTCTTCCTTTTCCTTCTCGCGTTCTCCCCGGTCTTTGCTCAGACCACCGGTTCGATCGTCGGCGTGGTCACCGACGATTCGGGCGCGCCGCTTCCCGGCGTGACCGTCGAAGCGCGCGGACCGACATTGCAGGGGACGAAGACCACCGTGACGGCAAACGACGGGTCCTACCGGCTCCCGCTCCTGCCGCCCGGGCCTTACACCGTCTCGGCGTCGCTGCCGCAGTTCGGGCACGCCGAGCAGACCGTTCAGGCACTCCTCGGCCGCAACGTCACCGCCGACTTTCGCCTGCGCGCGACGGCTCACGAAGAGGTCGTGGTCTCGGGCGAGGCGCTCGTGCTCGATCCGCGCTCTCCGACGCTCGGGGCCAGCATCAGCCAGCGCGCGATCCAGAACCTACCGACCGGCCGCGACTACACGTCGGTCGTCCAGATCACGCCCGGCGTCTCGACCGACGCGAGCAACAACAACGCCGATCAGACGACGATCACGGTCTACGGTTCCTCGGGAGCCGAGAACGCCTATCTGATCGACGGCGCCAACACGACGAGCATCGAATACGGCCTCGAAGGCAAGCAGCTGAACTTCGAGTTCATCCAGGAGATCGACGTCAAGACCGGCGGTTACGAGGCCGAGTACGGGCGCTCGACCGGCGGGATCATCAACGTCATCACCCGCTCGGGGGGGAACGAGTTCCACGGCGATGCCTTCGGCTACTACGACAACGACTCTCTCCAGGCGTCGACGAAGCACGTCGGCGAGACGCTCCAGGGCGCCAGCGTCGGGTTCACGCGCGACGACTGGGGAGCAGACCTGGGCGGCTACATCCTGAAGGATCATCTCTGGTTCTTCGGCGCCTACGACCGGGTCACCCGGAAGACCACGAACAAATTGACGGCCGGCCCCTTCGAAGGGCAGACGGTCGAGTCGAAGAGCGTCCGCAACCTCGGCTCGGGCAAGCTGACGTGGGGCTTCGCGAACGGCCACACTCTCATCGGTTCGTTCATCCAGGACCCGCGCACCGACAGCGGGGCGATCAACGACGCGAACCACACCTTGAACGGGGAGCGGGCGACGTTCCTCGGCCGACAGGACTTCGGGGGGCGCGATTACTCCCTCCGGTGGGACGGCCTGTTCGGGGGGTCTCTGGCGATGTCCGCGCAGGGCGCGCGGCACGAGGAGCGCAACTCGATCGGGCCGGCGAGCGCCCAGGGGGATACGGTCGAGTTCATCGACAAGCGCGCTGAGGACTTCCAGACCGGCGGATTCGGTCTGATCCAGAAGAAGAATTTCAAGCGGGACGACTTTGCCCTTTCAGCGACCGGTTTCCTCCGGAACCACGAGATCAAGGGAGGGATCGAGTACGAGAAAGATTCGGCGGAGGTCGTCAAGCGCATGTCGGGCGGCCAGCAGGTCACGATCTTCGACAACCCGGAGAACCCGGCGCGGCCGATCTACCAGCACTTCTACTGGACGATCCCGAACGCGACGACGATGCCGTTCAACGCGCCCCTGTCGCAGCTGAACGCGAGCCCCGAGCACAAGATCTGGACGGCCTATCTCCAGGATCGCTGGAGCATTTTCTCGAACCTGACGGTGAGCGCCGGGGTCCGGTGGGACCGCCAGGAGATCATCGATGCCGCCGGCGCCACGCAGATCAAACTGGATAAGGATTTCGCGCCGCGACTGGGCATCGTCTGGAATCCCGGGCGCGACCCGAAGACGAAGGTCTTCGGATCTTACGGCCTCTATTACGAGGAAATCCCGATGGACCTCGTGATCCGCTCGTTCTCCTTCGAGCGGCAGCCGAAGGTGAACAACTTCGATCCGACGGGGATCGTGCCGGATCCCCAGGCCGATACGATCCTGGGTTCGCCCAGCGGAATCTTCGGGGGCTTCACGGAGCCCTCCGATCCCCACCTCAAGAATCAGTACGTTCGGGAGTTCATCGTGGGCGGCGAGCGGGAGGTGATTCCGGACGTCGCCGTAGGGGCGAAGTACATCTATCGCGACTACGGCCGGGTCATCGAAGACTTCCTCTGCATGACCGACGGGACCTACTGCATCGGGAACCCCGGCGAGGGGATCATGAAGCGGATCTTCACTCTCGACTATGCGACGACGTTCCCCGCGCCCGAGCCGAAGCGGATCTTCCGCGGCGTGCAGCTCGACGTCACGAAGCGCTTCTCGAACAACTGGCAGATGGTGGCGTCCTACCTCTGGTCGAAGCTCGAAGGGAACTACGACGGCGAGGTCGCTCCGTTCACCAACGTCGGGCCGGACCCGAACATCTCGGCCGCCTACGACTACTACGACTTCTTCACGAATGGTCAGAACCGGAACGTGATCACGAACACCGGGCCGCTCTCGAACGACCGGCGCCACCAGTTCAAGGTAGCGGGCGTGTACGTCACGCCCTTTCAGCTCACCGTCGGGCTGCTGGCCTACTACCGGACCGGAACTCCGGTGACGCGCTACGGATTCTCCGACGTGTACGCACGCTACGAGTTCTTCCTGACGAGACGGGGTGCGGAAGGACGGAGTCCCGACAACTACGAGGCGGATCTCCACCTGGGGTACCCGATCCGGCTCGGACCGGTGACCGTGAACCTTCTCGCCGACGTCTTCAACCTCATCAACGCCCAGCGTCCGATCCTGCTCGACCAGAGGTACAACTTCGCGGAGTTCGCCGACGCAAACTATGTCTGCGGGTCGAAACTTTCGAGCGTCGACGAGCCAAAATGCAACCTGCGATACAAGCAGGCGTTTCTCCGGCAGGCGCCGCGCTCGCTGCGGCTCGGAGCGAGGATTTCGTTCTAGAGGTTGCAACCGGCGGAATGCCGACAAGTGTCGTGTTCTGTCATCGAACACGTCGAGAACCTGTCAGTCTCATCGCGAAAACGTCGTTCTGAAGACGTGTCGAACCAGACGCAAACCTCACGGGTGACGCGTTTTCACCTCGTAAACCCTTCGCGCCCGGCGGCACGGAGCCGCCGGGCACGTCCGTTGCGACTCGGAACGAGTTCATGAGACACGCCAGGAGCTCTCCAGCTCGCTCCTCCGAACGCGGCTCCCTGCCGCCAGGGGCCTTCGGTCGACTCTCTTCGCGGTTAGACCTTCCTTTGCCCGAACTTCGCCAGCTTCTGTTCCTTCCGGTCGCGGACGCTGCCTTCGAGGCATATTGCCTCGAGGGGAGACATGCCGCGTTTTTGAAGAACGGATCGACCGCGAAATCCTCCAAGTACCCCGACGAGGTCTGAGGATCAGGGTCCGCCGGCTTCCCGCCTCGCTCTTCCTTCCTTCTTCCTGAAGATTCGGCCTGGCGGGGACCGGGCCGAATCCTGGTGCCTCTCGTTACACTTTTCGACGTCCCAGCTCCACTGTTCGTCAGTCCAGCCGGACCCTCTTGCCCAGCTGAACCGAAGTTGCGCGAATTCCCTGTTTTCACGCGCTGACTCCGACCCCAGGCGCAAACCGAAAGGCGTCACATTGTGTCGGCCGGGCATGACCAGATTCAGCTGTCGTTAGCGAAACGTGTCGCTGTCGAGCGCGCGCCGATTCCCAGCAAAGGCGCGGCAACAAGGGACTTAGAGCTCTCCACGGGCCGGATCCGCCACAGACGCCTCTCGGGGCACATCGGTTGCTTTCTGAATGACGAAACCAATGAGACAAGACGACGACACAGGCGGTACCTCGGGGACAGCCTTCCCTGTTGTCACCCCCCGTCGTGTCCTCAATTAACCGCGCTTCGAAGGAAGCACAGGAGAAGTCGATGAAGAAGGTCCTTTTCGGAATCGTGACCCTGGGTCTCGCTTTCCTGGCCGTTCCGGCCTTCGGGGCCACGACTGCAAACGTCGGTATTTCGGCGACGGTCGTCGCCAGCTGCAGCATCACGGCGCTCCCGGTTGCCTTCGGAAACTACGACGCGCTCTCCGTCACACCGAACGACGCGATGGGATCGGTCGACGTGACCTGCTCCGTCGGGTCCCTTCCGAAGATCTGGTTGGGCCCCGGCCTGAACGAGTTAGGCGGCCCGAGCGCGGCCGCGCCGGTTCGACGCATGATCAACGGCACGACCAACTTTTTGAGCTACCAGCTCTACCAGGAAGCGCTTCACACGAACATCTGGGGCGGCACCAACGGCTCTTCGCCCGCGGCCATTCCGGCTGTCGGCATCACCGGGGTGGTCTCGACGATCTACGGCAGGGTGCCGATCAACCAGACGTCCCCGACCGGCGCCTACGCTGACACGGTAGTCGCAACGGTCAACTTCTAAGACGACTAAGACGACGGGTTGGCTCTCGAGGCAGAGCAGGAGGGAGTGACTTTGAAGCGGTCTTTCAGGGTCTCCCTTCTCCTCCCCTCCCTTTTCGCCGGGCTCGCGATGTCGCGACCCGGCGTCTCTCTTGCGAGCTCTTTCAAGATCACGCCCGTCTCTGTCCTGCTCTCCCGACGCGTTCCGACGGCTCTCCTGGCGTTGAAGAACGAGAGCGACCGCACGCTTCGATTCCAGGCGGAGGTCTTTTCCTGGGATCAAGACCCGCAAGGGCGAATGCAGCTGACACCGACGCGGGACATCGTCTTCTTCCCGACCGTCCTGTCCGTGCAACCGGGCGAGGAGCGAAAAGTCCGGATCGGGACGGCGTCGGCGTTCGGTTCGCTCGAAAAGTCGTACCGCATCTTCTTCGAGGAGCTTCCCGAGCTCGAGAAGGCCGCGAGCTCGAAAGGTTCGGAGCTTCAGATCCGGACACGCATGGGGATCCCGATCTTTCTCCAGCCGAAAGAGTCCGAGAAGGGCAGCCGGGTCGACGCAATGACCGCCCATGCCGGCATCCTCCGTTTTTCCGTGCACAACACAGGCAACGTCCACGTGACCCTCCGGGGAATCCGGGTGAAAGGCCTCGGCCCCACGGGCGATGAGCGCTTCGAACGCGAATCGGACGGCTGGTACGTTCTGGCCGGCGGGTCCAGGGACTACGAGATCGAAATTCCGGAGCGACAGTGCGGCGGGATCGCGCGATACGCCATCGAAGCGCAGGTCGACGAAAACACCGTTCGCGAGAACCTGGAGTCCTCCGCGGCCTCCTGTCGGTGACGAACGGCGAGGAGCACGATTGATTTCACCTCGCAAGTCGTTCGGCTGACTCGCCCTGGTGGGCGCTCTGACGGTCAGAGCCTTCCCCTGCCGGGCGGAGGCACCGGGCGAACAGCGAGCGGTTCTCGCCCTTCGGGTGAACGAGCAGCCGAAGGGAGAGGTCATCGCCTTGCTGCGCGGCCTCGACGTGTTGGTGGGCGTCGCCGAGCTCGAGGCGGCTGGAGTGCTCGGATTCGTCGGCGATCGGGAAACGATCGGCGGTCAGCCTCAGGTCTCGCTCCTTTCGCTCTCACCCGAGATCCGCTTCGCGATCGACGAGAAAGAGCTCGACCTGCGCCTGACTGTCTCTCCGAGACGCCTGCGCGCGACGTCCGTTGACCTCCATACGGGAGCGCCGAAAGGCATGGTGCTCTCCCGGGACTCCAGCGCTTTCCTCAACTACTCCGTGAGTACGTCGGACTTCCGGGGAATCTCCGGCTTCGGCGAAGCGGGATGGAACGTCCGCGGGAACCTCCTGTACAGCAGTGCTTCCCACAACGTCGACGGCGCTTTCGTTCGCGGGCTTTCGAGCTTCACGATGGACGAGCCCGGCCGGATGCGGCGCTGGACCCTGGGGGACCGGTTTGCCGAGACGGGATCGCTCGGAGGCGGCGCGTTCCTGGGCGGAGTCGGCGTCACCCGCAACTTCGACCTCGACCCGTACTTCGTGCGGTTTCCTCAGTACGGTCTCTCGGGGGCGGTGTCCACTCCCTCTACGGTGGACGTCTACGTCAACGGGACGTTCGTGCGGCGCGATCAGCTACCGCCCGGACAATTCGACCTCCGGAACGTGCCCGTGTCCGCCGGGAGCGGCTCGACGCGACTCGTCCTCCGGGACGCATTCGGAAACGAGAGGGAGATCGCTTCTCCCTACTACTTCTCGACGGGCGTTCTTTCGAAAGGCCTGTCGGACTACAGCTACAACGTCGGTTTCGTGCGGGAGAATCTCGCCACGCGGAGCGCGGACTACAACGGCCTCGCTTTTCTCGGCCGGCACCGGGTGGGGGTCACGAATGGGCTGACTCTCGGGGCCCGTCTCGAGGCGACCCGCGATCTCGTGAGCGGCGGACCGACCCTGACCGCGCGGCTGCCGTTCGGCGAGATCGAGCTGGCTGCCGCGGCGAGCCGCGACAAGGGCGTGACCGGCGGCGCGGGGTCTCTCGGCTTCACGTACATCGGCCGGCCGGTCAGTTTCGGGGCGGCCGTCCGAGCTTTGACCAATCACTACGCGCACGCGAGCCTCTCCGCGGCACAGGACCGGACGGTCGCGGAGTGGCAGGGATTCCTCGGGACCCAGCTCGGCCGGCGCGTCGGCCTGAGCGCCCAGTACCGATCTTCGAACATGAGAGACGGCGGGCGGCGGGCGGAAGCGTCTCTTTCCGTCAGCGCGCAACTCACGAACCGCTCGCACGCCTTCGTCTCGGCGGGCCGATCGCAGGCGGGGCAAGGATGGGCCACGGCGTTTTCCGCCGGTTTCTCGTACTCCTTCGGTCCGTATGCGATGGCCGATCTGAGTTACCAGCGAACCGACGACGGAAGCTCTGCCGTCGCGGAACTACAGCGACCCCTGTCGCGCGGCACCGGACTCGGATACCTGGTTCAGGTCCGGGACGGCCAGGACGGTCAGTCGGGACTCGCGCGGCTCCAGTACCAGGGCGCGTTCGGCCGCTACGAGGTCTCCTACGATCGCGCGGGCGGGCAGAACCAGACGTCGTTCAACGCGAGCGGCGGGCTCGTGGCGATCGGAGGATCGCTCTACGCCACCCGGGCCGTTCAACAGAGCTTTGCCCTGATCCGCGTGCCGGGTCTCGGCGGTATCCGTGGGTTCGCGAGCAACCAGGAAGTGGGTCGAACCAGCGAATCGGGAGACCTCCTCGTCCCCGACCTCCTTGCTTACTATGGAAACCGGTTGAGCATCGAAGACCAGGACGTCCCGCTCGACTATTCGATCGACGCGACCGAGAAGGTCGTCGCTCCGCGCGAGCGCGGCGGGGCGATCGTCTCGTTCCCGGTGCGGAAGATCCAGAGCGTGACGGGAATCCTGATGGTCCGGGAAGGAAGAGTCGCCGTCGTTCCCGCGTCGGGGGAGCTCACGGTGCAGGTCGGAGAGAGGGAAAGCGCCTCCCCGATCGGCAACGGCGGCGAGTTCTACCTCGAGAACGTGCCGGCCGGACGCCACCCGGCGAGAGTCGAATACCGTGGAGGGCTCTGCCGCTTCGTCCTGGTGGTTCCCCCGTCGGCGGAAAGTTTTTTGAACGTAGGCGCGGTCGTCTGCGAGGTCCAATGACGCGCGAAACGGGTTCTCGCGGGCGCCTGTGGCGCGCCTTGCGCGCCGCTTTCGCCGCCGCCGTGTTCTTCCTGGTGGCGGTTTCCGCCCGTGCCCTCCTCGGGAGCTGCTCGTTCAGCGTCGTCACCGGGGTGTCCTTCGGAAACTATGACCCTCTGAATGCGACGCCGCTGGATCAGACCGGGACGATTGTGTTCGCGTGCACGGGCCTCGTCCCTCTTCAGACCGTGACCGTCGATCTCTCCACCGGCAGCTCCGGCAGCTACGCTGTTCGAACGATGGGGCACGGGGCCGGGACGCTCAACTACAACCTCTATTTCGACCCAACGCGGCTCTCGATCTGGGGGAACGGGACGCCCGGCACGGTTCACTTCGGACCCGTCCTGCTCGTGAACGGAGTGAACCAGACGCTCACGATCTACGGCAGGATTCCCGCTCAACAGACGAGCCCCGTCGGCGCTTACACGGATACCGTCGTCGCCACGATCAATTTCTAGCCGAAATCGGGCCTGCCCGGCTGTCAGCCAGAGAGCGCGGCCACGAAGAACTCCTCCAATGCCTGGGACACCGCTTTTGGACGCTCCATCGGCGCCAGGTGTCCGGCGCCCGCGATCGTCACGAGCCTGGCTCCCGGGATCGCCGCGGCCATCGCCTCCGAATCCACCGGCGGAGTGAGCACGTCGCGCTCTCCCACCAGGACGATCGTCGGGATGGAGATCTCGCGGAGAAAGTCGCTCGAGTCCGGCCGGTCGCGCATCGCAGCCAGGTCGGCCTCGACCGTTTCGGGTTTCTGCCGCGAAATGATCCGCTGGACTCGTTCGAGCAGGTCCCGCCTCGCGAGGGACTCGGGGGAGAGCAGCTTGCCCGGCATCGATTCGAGAATGGGAGCAAGGCCGCTCGATCGCACCGCGGCGATCGCCTCGTCGCGTTTTCTGCGTCCGCCTTCGTCGTCCGCTGTCGCGCGAGTGTCCACGAGCGCCAGCGCGCGGATCTTCTCCGGCCGGCGCTTCAGGAACGCCAGGCAGATGTAACCTCCGAAGGAGAATCCCGCGAGGCCGACCGGACCCTCGAGCTGATCGACGATCGCCTCCACGAAATCCGCGTAGCCTTCGATCGAACCGGGCGCCGGCGCTTCGGTGTTGCCGCGGCCGGGCAGGTCGGGTTTCAGGACCCGGAATCGGGTCGAGAGCGCCCGGGCCACGCCGGACCACATCGCTCCGTCCAGGGGGTAGCCGTGCACGAGGACGATCGGGTTCCCGCTCCCGATCTCCCGAACGTCGGCCGGACGTCCGGCCCACTCCATCCGCATGTTGTCTCCGTCGATCTTAACCGGATCGAAGGGCGGCGGCCGCGATCTTGCGCGTCAACGACGGGATGGCCGCCCGGTCGAGCTCGGCCGGCAGAAACCAGCGAGCGTCCCGGCGCCGGCCCCCGTTTCGCGCAATCGAGTCCGCGAGGAACACGGCGACCTCGATCCGCCGGTTCACGACGGTGTGTCGCGCTTTGCCGATCGGCGGGGAAGGAAGGAGCACGAGCTCGAGCCGGCGGAGGCGGCGCGCGAGCGCCCGCCGGGCTTTATCCGGGGAGTCCGCCTCGGCGCAGGGGAACTCCCAGAGACCTTCGAGCCAGGTCGAGCGGCGGCGAACGAGGAGGAGGCGGCCGTCCTTCTCCGCGACCGCAGCAGCGAGCGAAACGCGGACCGGAGAAGGCCTCGGCCGCCGGCCCGGGAACCGCTCGGGGTTGCCCTGACGCCGGGCTTCGCAGTTGCCCGCGAGCGGACATTTCGGGCACGACGGCCGCCGCGGGGTGCAGATCAGCTGACCCAGGTCCATGAGCGCGGCGGTGACATCTCCGGGGCGCCGGACGGGGAGAAGCTGTCGTGACCGCGAGGTCACCGCCTCGCGAAGCGACCGCGACCCCGCGCGGCCCGGCAGAGCGAACAGCCGCGAGAGAACCCGTTCGACGTTGGCCTCGACCGCGGGCACCCGTGCCCGGAAAGCGAGCGACGCCACGGCTGCCGCCATGTAGTCGCCGAAACCCGGCAGCCGCCGGAGGAGGCGCGATTCGCGCGGGATCACGCCTCCGTGATCGTCGACGATTTCGATCGCCGCGCGGCGCAGGTTCCGGGCGCGCGCGTAGTAACCGAGACCGGACCAGGCGGCGAGCACTGCGTCCTCGCTCGCGGCCGCCAGCGTGGAAACGTCGGGAAAGCGCTCGAGAAACGGGAGGAAGCGCGGCCGCACGGCGGCGAAGGTCGTCTGCTGGAGCATGACCTCCGAGACCCAGATCCGGTACGGGTCGGCGGTCCCGCGCCAGGGGAGCTCGCGCTTCTCGCGGCGGAACCAGGCGAGAAGAGGGCGCGAGAGCGCTCCCGCTACGTCGCGATCAGCGTTTCCCGCGGGGCGATCCAGCCCGACTCGTGCATCAGCGCGGCGATGAACTTCTGTTCCTGCGGGGTCGGGAGGGTCTCGGAGAGGTGCTTCTCGTAGCCGGCGGGCGTCAGCAGCTCGCCCGAGACCGAGTAGGTCTTTCCCGCGAACTCTCCAATCCCCCGGTGGTATTTCATGTCGGGCGCGACGATCTTCGGCGAGTCGTCCGGCAACTGCTTGTTGATCTGATCGATCAGCCTGTCGACTTCCTGCTTGTACATCTCGCGGGAAAGCTCGTTCAAGTGCTCGCGGTCGGGATCTCCCGCGTGTCGATGCTCGTCGTACCGGCCCTTCAGGCCCCACACGTAAAACCATTCGGCGGAAGAGGAGTTGTCCTTGCCGAAGAGATCGTACGCGGTCGAAAGCCACTTGTTGATGTATTTCTGGAGAAGCGGAGCCGGCACCCTTCCGGCCTTCGCGATGCGCTGCAGGCCCATGTGCCCGGTGCCGAGGTGAAAGCCCTCTTCCTTCAGCATCGGTCCCATCGAGCTCGCGAGCGGCGCAAAACCCGACGTCGAGAGCATGTTCAACTGGAACTTCCCGTCGCGGTCCACGAACTCGGTGTAAGTGAAGAAGTCCACCCAGTTCGACACGTCGACGTTGAACGAGCCGAGAAGCCGGTTGTTGTCGAACGAGCGGCGCTCGAGGAGCTTGCGCGCCTCGATCTTGCCGGTCTCTCCGAAGTGGGTGACGAGCAGGTGGCACATCTGCCAGCCGTGCCGCATTTCCTCGACCATGATCCGGCACACGCTGTCGGTGTCGTAGTCGGAGGGCGACGTCTCGAGCAAATGACGCTGCTGCTCGACCGAGGCGAACTCCGTGTCGCCCTGGTAGACGATCAGGTTCAGGAGCGAGTCGCGGATCGGCTGGTGGGGGATCTGCGTGACCCTCTGCCACTTCTTGCTTCCCTTGAAGTCACCGAACTCGATCTCGTCGGTCTTGAGATCCCCGTACTTCGCCTCGAACTGGTAGTCCGAGTACTTCGGAAGGTGCAGGCCGATGTCCTTCTGCCACTCCCGGAAAGCGTCGATCCAATCGTCGAACGTCGCGATCTTCCTCACGAAACCTCCAGACTCTTTATGATAGCGGTTTATGCCGGCCGTGCCGCTCGACGTCGACTGGGAAGGACTCGTCGTCGCTTTCGAAAGTCGGTCGCGGCAGATCACCCACTTCTTCGACCGCCAATCGGGCGAGGTCATCCAGGTCCTCGAGCGGGACGCCGAAAAACACTCCGCGATGAGTGCGGACCCTCGCTACGCGGCCGTTCCCAGGGACGGCGGCGAGCGCTCGCGGGGCGACCTCGAGCAGTTCGCGGCGCTCTGCGAGGACCCGTCGTCGCGGCGCGACCTCGAGGCGGCGCTCTCCTCCGCGGACTTCGCGGCCGCGTATCGAGCGGCGCTCCTGCATCACCCGAAGGAGGAGGCCCGGTTCTTCCAGTTCAAAGAGCGCCGCGCGCGCGAGCGGGGAGAGGAATGGCTCTCGAAGATGGGGATCCCGTTCGAAAGCGGGGCGCCCCGGCGGGATCGTCGCTAAGAAGACGGAGCGGGCGCGGGCATCTCGAGCCGACCGAATCGCGCAGCGGCGTGGAAGTCGGCGGGATCGGTCAACGGCGGAGACCACGCGGAAAACTCGTCACGCTCTCCTCGGTCGATCCGATAGAAGTTCGCCCGCCACGAAGCCGGCAGACCCCGTGGCGCGAGCGGCGCCAGCGGAATCGCGAGCATCGCCGACCACCGCCCCGGCCGCACCCGACTCTTCGCGGAGAGCCCGCGGAGGTTCCACGAGGCGTCCACGCGCATCGTCGCGCGGGCGAGGTTCGGCGACTCCACCCGCGCGTCGAACACGGTACCGAGCGGGTTGACTTCGAACTCGAAGTAGACGGCCGGCGGATTGAACGGAGAGAGAAAGACCTCGTAGACGTCTTCGGTCCAGAGCGGCCCGTCGCGCCGCGTCAGCGTGGCGACCGTTCCTTCGTCGCGCCCGTCGAAGCGGACGACGAGGGACCCCTCGCGCAGGCCGACGCGAACCGTCGTTCGAAGCTTCGGAGTTGCGCCGGTCCGGGCGTCGACGAGCGCGACCGCGGTCAGCGAGACGAGCCGGTCCGTCCTCTCGAGACGGGGCACCGGGAGCTCCGGAACTTCGGCAGTATCCGTACGGCGGAGGCTACTTCAGCTTCCACTGCCGGACGAGGTTGAAGCCGAGAAAAACGCGATTGGGAACGCCAGCTCCACCGGGGTCGGACCCCGTGTACTGGTCCACGTTGGTCGCGCGCAGGTTACCAACGGTGAAAGCGAAGCGGTGGCGGAGCACGGTTTTCTCGATCGAAGCGATCCATCCGATATTGGTGCGGCGTCCCGGTACTGCCGCCGGCACTCCGCCGGGACCAGATGGCCTCGCGGGAATCTCGGTGAAATCCCGATTTCTCGGATAGAGCTCGCCGTGAAAGCTGACCGTCCGGGTAATCGCGATGGAGAGCGCGACCGGCACGTTGAAAACATTTCGGAAGAGTGCCGTGTTGGAAACGTAAGTCGGATTCGCGGTCAGCCGGATCCGTGGACCGATCGCGAGCGCTGCGATTCCCTGGGCGAAGAACCCCTGGCGGTTTTCCACGTTCTCCTTGGTAACTGCATCGCCGCCCATCCGCAGGGCCAATGCGAAGGGACGGTTCGGCGCCATCGGCAGGAACCGGTACTTGAACGCGAGCTCGAAGTCCGCTTCGATCGACGAGCGGTCGAGCGAGACTTCCAGGTTGTTGAGCGGGGAGTACGAGACGCCGAAGTCGTCGTCGGCTCCCGAATCGAGCGAGAAGAGGTTGCGCGCGTTGCTGTCGCCGAGCGCCTGCTTGAAGCGGTGCGTGAAGAGGACGCCGAGCGTGCCCGCGGCCGGGACTTCCGTCGACGGAAGATTGATGATGCGGGATCCCTCCGGCGGACGCGTGGGCTCCGGCGGCGGCGCCTCCGGCGCCTGCCCAAAAACGCATGCGGTCGCCAGGATGCCGGCCAGCACCAACGCGTTCGTCTCTGCTCTTCGGTGCCTGGTCAATCGCGTGGCGCTCCGCGGACGACCCATTGCGTGACGAGCTGCCGCTGCGCGTCCGTGATCGATCCGGTCTGTGGCATGTGGTCTCCGATGATGTCCGTGAACGGAGTGATCTTGCGCACGAGGTACGAGTTTGCGGGATCGCCCGGCGCGATGCGGAAGAGATTCGGGTTCTGGTTCGACCGGACCATGACGATGTTGTCGTAGGCCGAGCCCTCCTCGAGCACCAGCCCTTCCTGAGCGGCGCTCGTGGGGCCTATGTGGCATCCGGAAAGCGCGCACTTCGGAGCGAACACCTCCGCCTGGACCCTGGTGAACGTCGCGTCGGCGGGCGGCTCCGTCGTCGGCTCGGTCGGCAGCCTTTTCTCGTCGCCGCAGCCGGTGACGACCAGACATCCTATGACGAGAGCGGTCGTAAGAAAGAGGCCCTTCACGCCGCGGCGCAGTATAGCCACGCGTCTTTCCGCTTCCATCTATTTACAAAATATTGAGCTAAGGGCATCCGATCGTCATTTGCAGCTGCGAACAAGTGAGGGATCCCTCGCTTCGCTCGGGATGACCGGAGTTCGTCCGGTCAGATCCGCACGAGGCCGGCGCCCCAGTGAAGTCCCGCTCCGAGAGCCGTAAAACAGACGAGCGACCCGGGCCGGACCCGCCCCTCCTGCTTCGCCTCGTGGAAGACCAATGGAAGCGTCGCAGCGGTCGTGTTGCCGTACTTCTGGATGTTGTTGAAGACTTTTTCGTCGGCGAGGCCGAGATGTTTCTGCACGGCTTCGTTGATCCGCAGGTTCGCCTGGTGCATGAGCAGCAGGTCGAGGTCTGCGACCTGAAGGCCGTATTTCGCGAGGACCTCGCGCACGATCTCCGGCATCGCCGTTGTCGCGAGTCGGAAGACCTGGCGGCCCTCGACGACCGGGACCATGCCGTTGTTCGCGAACATCTCGGGCGTGAAGTAGGGAAAGCTCCGCGATCCGCCTCCCGGCACGTAGAGCTTGTCCCAGTGGCCTCCATCGGTCCGCATCTCGAAGCCCAGGAATCCCCGGCCGTCTCCGGTCTCGTTCGCTTCCAGCACGAATGCGCCTGCGCCGTCTCCGAAGATCACGGCGCGGTCACGCTGCGCCGTTCCCCAGGCGTACGCCTCCGGCGAGACCGGACCTTCCGAGTCGCCGAACATCACCGCCCACTCCGCGTCGGTCCACGGATAGAGCGAGGCGTGGCATTCCGCGCCGACTAAGAGCACGCGGCGGTACGACCCCGAGCGGACGAACGCGTCCGCGACCTGCAGCCCCGAGAGGAAGCCGGCGCACTGCATGCGGATGTCGAGCGCGTGTGTCGTCTCGAGCTTGAGCTTCCGCGCGAGGAGGCCGCCGTTGCCCGGAAAGTAATGGTCGGGCGTCATCGTGGCGAAGACGATGAGATCCAGATCGCGGGCCTCTATGCCCGCATCGTCCAGGGCCCGCTTCGCCGCCTCGAAACCGAGATCCGACGAGGACGTTCCCTTCCGCGCGTAGCGCCGCTCCGCGATGCCGGTCCGCTGGCGGATCCACTCGTCGGTCGTGTCCATGAGACGGGAGATCCGCTCGTTTGTGACGACGCTGTCGGGAACGAACATTCCCGAGCCGCGGATTACCGTCGTGCGACTCACTGGATTCAGCGGAAGGGAATGATCTCCACGTCGCCCGTCGGCCCGTCCACCTCGGCGGCCCAGGCGTAGAGCCGCATCCCGTCGGAAGCTTCGACGACGAGACGTCCGTTTCTCTCCTCTTCTGCGCCGAGCGCCGCCATTACGGAGTTCACCCGGAGTGCCTGGTGATCTCCGATCGAAATCTTCCGGCGGCCGATCTCGCCGTTGTTGCCGTTGTAGCCGATGATCGTTACGATCCCCGCGGCGCCCCGGTTGAAGAGGAGAAGGTTGGTGCGGCGGGTCGGGGTCTGCGGCGCGCCGATGACGAACGCGGAGCCGCCCGGCCGCACGATTTCGTCCGGGTCGATCGCAAGCGCGAGCGTTGCGTAGTCCCCTTCCTCCTTAACGGCGGCGATCCGGAGTGAAAAGGCGACGGGCACGTCGGAAAGGACGAGGAGCGTTCCCTGACCGAGGTCCACGCCGAAGAGCGTGTGGAGAACGTCGGCCACGACCTGGCTTGTGCCGGGGGCGAGTGTGAGGGCCGCCGTCGCCGGCGCGGCCAGCGACCCGAGCCTGTAGTACGCAATCGTCACGTCGGCGCTCTGCCCGCGGTCGGGGTTCGAGAGGTACAGGTCGGAGACGAATCTCGTATCGAAGACGCCGACGGCGGTCCCCGCGTTGGGGAACACCGCTTCGCCCGTCGCCTTCGCCGGCAGCGAAATCGCGGTGTCTCCGGTTCCCCCGGCGATGATCCGCACGTACGGGAAGAGCGTTCCGGAAGTGACCTCGACCCGAATAACGTCGCCGGGCTCCGCCGGGACGCCGAAGCCGGAGGAGGCGGGCTGGAACTCCTGCCCGATGTTGGAGGCGGTGACCGAGAGGGGAAGCGTCGCCCGAACGGTCCCGTCCGGCGCGACCAGCGTGAGCACCGCCTCGGCTCCCGAAGGCGTGTAGAAGCCGAATAGGGACGTGTCCGAGTCGCGAGTGCCGGTGAAAAGGGTCGCTCTCGAGCCGCTTCCCAGTCCTCGCGCGGCGGAGAGCGCGGGCACGGCGTAGCCGAAAGATCCGCCGTCCGCTCGAGCTTTCGCGGCGCGCACGCGGGCCACGAGCTGGTCGGCGGGACCGGAGGTGACGAGGATCCGGACCGTGCCGTCGAGCGGGACCGTGGCCGAGCCGAGATCGCCGAAAGCGTCGGAGACGAGGGACGTCTGTCCCGGACCCACGTTGAACGTCGCGCGGGCGGCGAAAGCGCCGGGAGAGAAGAGAAAGAGAGCCTGTCCGGAGATCGGGGTGTCGCTCGGGTTGTACAGCATGATGTCGACCCGGCCCTCCGACTCGACCGGGCCGGCGAGCTGCGTCGCCACGGGGACGATCAGGTCGGACGCGCCGCCGATGGTCTGGAGGTCGAGCTTCGCGAGCTTGCCGCTCGAGCCGACCCAGACCTCCCCGCCCACCACCTCGATCCCGTAGGCATTGGTCCAGGGGATCTCGGTCCGCAGGACCCCGATTCCGAGGGTGACCTTCAGATCCGGCCCGGCGATCGCTTCCGGGCTCGACGCGAAGGTGGTCGGCGTGATCGTGCGGTCGTGCACGACCGCGTGTCGCGCGTTGACGACCGTGCGGACGACGAGAGTCTCCGGTTGGATCGTGCTCGTCCCGAAGCCGGCGAGAAGGGGATCGAGGACCGCGATCTGACCCTTCGAGCCCGTCGCCTCCGCCACGTACACTCGGCCGCCGAAGAGGTCGAAATGGATCGGGCGGAGGACACCGCCGAAGATCGCGAGCTCGCCGGTCGCCGGATCGAAGCGATCCATGCGGGCGCCGGTGAGCTCCGAAATCCAGAGGCGCCCCTTCCCGTCGAATTTGATCTGCGAGGGATTCAAGAGCGCGGTGGTCGGACTGATAAGCGTCCAGGAGGTTTCCTGCGAAGCGCCCGGCTCGTAGCGCACGATCCGGTTGTTTCCGAAGTCGGTCATCCAAACCGCGCCGTCCGGTCCGAAGACGATGTCGGAGTACGCGATCGTCTGTGTCCCCGTGCCGTCGGAGTTGCCGGACCGATGGTCTACGACCTCGAGCGTGTCGAGATCGACCGACTGAAGCCCGTGGGTCCGGTCGGTCTGCGGGAGCCAGACCTTTCCGTCCGGCGCCCGGTAGAACCCGGCGGGGCGCGAGCCCGGGATCTCCCACTCGCGCTCCTGGCCGGTCGCAGTGTCGAGCCTCCCGAAGATGGAGTGGCCCGCGTCGACCCCGCTCTCGCCGTTGCCGATGAACCAGACGACGTCGCCGTCCACCTCGAAATCGACGGGATTGGCGCCGAGATGGGTGTCGTCGCGGATCTGCCACTGGGTCATCTGGCCGCCGCGGAGGACCGCGATCCGGTCGAGCGCGGGCAGGAGGAACCAGACCGACCCGTCCGGACGGACGTCGATCCGCACCCCGCTGACGATTCCGGATTTCTCGGTTGCGAACGAGCTTCCGGCCGCGACCGTCGTCGGGGTGTCGGTCTGCGCGGAGAGCGCTCGCGCGAGCAGCAGGGGAAGGACGACGAGACCCGGAAATCGGAGGGTTTTGGGCATCGGCCGATCATAACCCGCTCGCGTTGCGGAACTATTTCCCTGCAAAGGCTTGCGGCGATTCGCCGCAAAGGCATCGACGCCCGCTCCGGCCGGAGTTTCCCGATGGCTTACGGCGTTATCTTTGTTCTCCATGGCTTCCCGATCTCCCGTCCGATCTCCCGTCGCCGAGGTCCTCGCCCGGCGGACCGTCGCCGCCGCCGAAGAGCTCGTCGAACGGCTGCCCGACGGGCGCCTCAAGTGCTACTCGTGCGGTCACCGCTGCCCGATACCGGAGGGTCGCGAAGGCGTCTGCCGCGTCCGGTATAACGAGGGAGGGGTCCTGAAGGTGCCGTGGGGCTACGTCGGCGCGATCCAGTGCGATCCCGTCGAGAAGAAGCCCTTCTTTCATGCCCTTCCTGGCTCCGACGCGCTGTCGTTCGGGATGCTCGGCTGCGATCTGCACTGCGCGTACTGCCAGAACTGGTTCACGTCGCAGTCCGTGCGCGATCCCGAAGCGGTCGCGGCGCCGCGTGACGTGTCGGCGGCGGAACTCGCTCAGCTTGCGATCGAGTGCGGCGCGCCGACCGTCGTTTCGACCTACAACGAGCCGCTCATCACTTCGGAGTGGGCGGTCGGCGTCTTCCAGGAGGCGAAGCGGCGCAACCTCTACACGGGATACGTTTCCAACGGGAACGGCACGCCGCAGGTCCTCGACTACATCCGGCCGTGGATCGACTTCTACAAGGTCGACCTGAAGTCGATGGACGACAAGCATTACCGGCAGCTCGGCGGCGTGCTGCAAAACGTCCTCGACACGATCGCCGGGATCCACCAGCGCGGGATCTGGCTCGAAGTGCTGACGCTCGTCATCCCCGGGTTCAACGACTCGGAAGACGAGCTGCGACGCGCAGCCGCGTTCGTCGCCTCGATCTCCCGGGAGATTCCCTGGCACGTCACCGCTTTCCATCCCGACTACAAGATGACGGACCGCGGCTCGACTCCCGCCGAGACCCTCGTTCGCGCCGCGGAGATCGGGACCGAGGAAGGCCTCCGCTACGTCTACGCCGGAAACCTGCCCGGCCGGGTGGGAAAGTGGGAGCACACCCGCTGTCCCGAGTGCGGCGAGACCGTCATCGAGCGGTTCGGCTTCCGGGTTCGCCGGAACCGGCTCGTCGGCGGCGCCTGTCCGAAGTGTCAGTCTCCCATCCCCGGCCGCTGGGACCCGCGCGTCGAGGGCACGACGAAGACGAACGGGATTCCGCTGCCCGTATTCTGACTGCCTCGCCGTAAACCCGCCTCCTTCCGCCTCGTCTATCCTTCAGTCGGTCGCCCCGGAAGGAGGGCAGCATGAGCGTGAACTGGACCCGTGACTCTGCCGCGCACCTCCTCCGGCGGGCCGGCTTCGGCGGGACGCCTTCGGAGATCGACGACCTTTTCGCCCGAGGCCTGGAAGGCGCGGTCTCGCGGCTCGTCGATTACGACGCGATCGACGTGACCGCGTACGAGACGAGCCTGGCCGCGAAGAATTACGACCTGACGAACGTCCGCGGTCTCCAGCAGTGGTTCCTCGACCGGATGGCGTTTTCTCCCCGTCCGCTCCAGGAGAAGATGACCTACTTCTGGAACCTCCATTGGACCTCCGGCATCTCGAAGGTCCGCGGCACAACGCTCATCCTGAACCAGAACAAGACCGAGCGGCAGTACGCCGTCGGGAAGTTCGACGACCTCGTAGTGAAAATCTCGCAGGACCCGGCAGAGCTCGTCTGGCTCGACAACTACCTGAACCGCGCCGGGCGGCCCAACGAGAACTACGCCCGCGAGCTGATGGAGCTGTACACGCTCGGGATCGGCCACTACACGGAGACCGACGTCCGGGAGGTCGCCCGGGCGCTGACCGGCTGGACGATCCAGAACTACCAGCAGGCGGACAACTACAACGGCGCCACGTTCCTGGACAACCCCGCCATCCACGACGCCGGTTCGAAGACGATTCTCGGGCAGACCGGCGCCTGGGATGGTCTCGACGCGATCCGCATCATCCTCAACCACTCCGACTCGCAGGGCTCGGTCTCCGGCCGCTTCCTCTCGGCGAAGCTCTGGTCCTTTTTCGCTTACCGGTATCCGCAGCCGTACATCGTCGAAGCGCTGCGCGACGTTTACGTCGCCAGCAATCACTCCGTTCGCGAGGTCGTGAGGGCGATCTTCCTGCAACCCGAGTTCTACGAGGCGCACACCGTGAAGACGTGGGTGCGGAGTCCGGTCGAGTACGCCGTCGCTTCGACCCGTATGGTAGAGGCGACGACCGATTTCGCGACCGCCTCGAACTCTCTCGCCGGGATGGGTCAAGTGCTGTTCAATCCGCAAGACGCGAAGGGCTGGGACTGGGGCACCTCCTGGATGAACACCGGAACACTATTCGCTCGCTCGACGATGGCCAACACGATGTGCACGAACCGGGGATCGAATGGAACGCGATTCGATCCGAACCGGCTCCTCGCCGGACGCGACGCGTCGACAGCGGAGAAGGTCGTGGACATCCTGGCCGACCGGCTGAACGTCAACGACGTCTCCTCGAAGATCCGCGCTTCGTGGATCGATTACGTCAACGCGAACGACGACGGCTCGCGCGGAACCTGGACGAACACGGCGACGAACGTGGACAAGAAGGTGCGGGGCGTCGTTCACCTGATGCTGACGAGCCCGGCGTTCCATCTCGCCTGATCGGAGATCCGACATGGTCATCTCGAGACGCGATTTTCTGCTTCGGACCTCCGGGTTCGTGACGGTGTCGGCCATGGTGCCGCGCTGGGCCGCCAAGGGAGCGGGTCTCTTCGAGGAGTCTGTGGAAGCCGCCTTCGCGAACCGGACGCTCGTGGTTCTCGAGCTCGCCGGCGGGAACGACGACCTGAACACGGTCGTGCCGTATACCGACAACCTCTACACCCAGATGCGTTCGCGAATCGGAGTTGCTCCGGGCTCGGTCCTCCCGCTCGACAGCCGGCTGGGGCTGAACCCGGTGATGACGGGATTGAAGACGCTCTGGGACCAGAACCAGGTCGCTCTGCTCGAGAACGTCGGCTACCCGAACTCGAGCCTCTCCCATTTCGCCTCGCGCGACATCTGGCACACCGCCGATCCGCTCCTCGCCCAGAGGAACGGCTGGCTCGGCCGCTGGGCGGACCGCTACATCGCCGGAAACGGAAACCCGCTCTCCTGCACGGCGATCTCGCAGTCGCTCCCGAGGACCCTGCTTTCCGACAACGTCGGCGTGCCTTCCTTCGTCAACCTCGCGAGCTACCAGTACTCGACCGACGGGTCCTATCCGGGCGACCGGAGCAACCAGATCCGCACGTTCCTCACGCAGAACGGCGGCGAGTACGAGATCATGAACACGCCCGACACGCTTTCTCAGGTTGGGGAGGACGCGATCCACTCGTCCGACATGCTGCAGACGGTGGGCGCCGGGTACGTGGCGGGAGGCAGCTATCCGGCGGGGACGCTCGGAGCCGGACTGCTCCTGATCGCCCAGATCATCAACGCGAACCTCGGCGCGCGCATCCTGTACATCACCTTCGGAGGTTTCGACAACCACGCGACCGAGAACAGGGATCACGATCCGCTCCTGACGGCCGTCTCCAGCGGGATCAAGGCGTTCTTCGACGATCTCGATGCGCACGGCAAGGCCCACGACGTCCTGCTCATGACCTGGTCGGAGTTCGGGCGGCGAGTCCAGGACAACGGCTCGAACGGAACGGACCACGGAACGGCCGCCGCGCACTTCGTCGTCGGAAATGCCGTGCGGCCCGGAATGTACGGCGGTCCTCCGAACCTCTCGAGTCTCGACTCGAACGGCAACCGGACGATCGAGAACGATTTCCGCGCCTACTACGGGACGATCCTGCAGGACTGGCTCGGCGCGGACTCCGCCGCCATCCTGGGGCCAGGGTATCCGAATCTTGGTTTCCTGAACCACGGATACGCGTAGCTCTTACTGCTAACCTTCCCGGGTGATTCCCGGCTGCGCCACGCTCGAAGGGACGAAGCGCTTCGCGGCGCGATCGGCCGCCGCGCCGGGACACTTCCGTGAGGCCGCCGGCCTCGTCCTTTCCTCGATCGGTCTCGGGACCTACCTCGGTCCGGAGGACGACGCGACCGACCGGGGATACGAAGAATGCATCGGGCTCGCGCTCGCGTCGGGCGTCAACGTGTTCGATTCCGCGATCAACTACCGGGGGCAGAAAAGTGAGCGCGCCGTCGGGCGGGCGCTCGCGGCGGCGTTCACGAGCGGCGCGGCGCGGCGCGACGAGGTCTTCGTCGCGACGAAGGGCGGCTACCTTCCCCACGACTCCGACGACCCGCGGGAGCCGCGCCGCTACATCCTCGAGACGTTCGTCACGCCCGGGATCGCCCCCCGGGCGCAGATCGTCTCCGGCGGCCACTGCATGGCGCCGGCATACCTGGAGGACCAGATCGAGCGCAGTCGCGCAAACCTCGGCCTGGAGACGATCGACCTCTACTACCTCCACAACATCGAGTCCCAGCGGGCGTCGGTCGGTGCGAAGACGTTCCGCGAGAGGCTCGCGAAGGCCGTCGAGACTCTCGAAGGAGCCGCGGCGTCCGGGCGGATCGGCCGGTGGGGGCTCGCGACGTGGGATGGATTGCGCGTGCCTCCCGAGCATCCGGAACATCTCTCGCTCTCCGACGCGCGCCTCGTCGCGGAAGAGGTCGCGGGCCGCGGCAATCACTTCGCCGCGGTCCAGCTGCCGGTCAATCTCGCGATGGCCCAGGGGCTCGCCTACCGGTCCCAGGAGCATTCCCGGGAGCGGTTGCCGGCGCTCGTCGCGGCGGGAAAGGCGGGCCTCGCCGTATTCGGATCCTCGTCGCTCCTGCAGGGGCGTTTGACCGCGGACCTGCCCGAAGAGATCGGCCCGGTTCTGTCGGGGGCGACCACGGACGCGCAGCGGGCGCTTCAGTTTTCGCGTTCGGCGCCCGGAATGACGACAGCCCTCGTCGGCGTTTCCACCCCTGAGCACGCCCGGGAGAACTTCGCGCTGGCGCGCGTCGCTCCCGCGGACCGCGCCCGGGTCCTCGCACTGTTCGAGTGAGGACGGGGCGGTCGATTCGAGGGTTTTCCCGGGCTTGAAGAGTCGGGTTCGCTTTTTGCTGCGTATGGCCTGCGTTTTGGGCTAGAATCAGGTTCTTCCGCCCGGACGCTGAGTCAGCGCGGCGGCACCCAGGAGTTCATG
>Ga0207684_10001074_pt1 | contig 30608 bp, 24 predicted proteins | sample KBSK5501metaG_FD_184342 | JGI IMG/M metagenome (GOLD analysis project Ga0207684, IMG submission 184342) | Corn, switchgrass and miscanthus rhizosphere microbial communities from Kellogg Biological Station, Michigan, USA - KBS K5-50-1 metaG... | ecosystem: Host-associated > Plants > Roots >...
TCGCCTGTCGTTTCGTGGTGGAGGTCGTCTTCGCCAGGTGCTCCGCGATTGCTGACTTCGACATCGCCTTCGTGGTTTTTTCGGCCATATGCACTATCCCTTCTTCATTGCGGAATCGCCCTTACGGGCATATCAAATTTGGCGGCTATTCTAGTCCGCTCGGTGGAACGTCAAGCACAAAAAAACGGACCGGCGGCGAATTCCTGTTCGCCCGCACCATGAACAGAAATCGTCGCCTGCATGGATTAAAATCGTTCGGCCAGACCCGGACCCCCTCCCGCCCGCGAGCGAAACCGTCTTCGCCGGAGAAGGGCGAGGCCGTTTCTTTCCGGACGTGCGCTCGCGCGTTTTTCACGCTTCTTCTCATCGTGTCGGCCGCCTGCCGTCTCGATTCCGAGCGGCGGGTGGCGGAGCGCATCCTCGATCGGTACCGGCGCTCGACCGCGTCCAAACCGCTTCCGCGCTCCCACGTCATCCGAATGAAGCTCCGCTCCGCCGAAGAGAGCGCACGGGCAACGGGCATCGCGGAGATTGCCTGGGAGCCGAACCGATATCGGGAACGGATCTCCTCGGCCGGTTTTACCACCGAACGGGGAATCCAGGGAGGCAAGGCATATTTGATCGACGAGGACGGATACACGCGGGTGGTCTCGGAGCCGGTGCTCCGGGAGCTCCTGACCCGCTCGTACTTCTGGAGACGCGGCTGGCTGTTCCAGGATCGCGAGCGCGCCCGCCTGTCGGTCGGACCGGCCGACGCCACCTCGGTGTCGGTCCGGTTGGCGCCGCTCGGCGGAAATCCGCTCCTCCTCTCCTTTTCGCGCCGGGATGGGAGCCTCGTCGCGGTCCGCTCACCGCGCTTCGATCTGGATTTCAAGAGCATCCGGTCCTTCCGGGAGGCGGGGGGGGTGCGGCCCCCGGTGTCCGGGGAGATCGTCTGGAGCGGGCTGCCCACGGAGCAGATTTCCGACGCCGAGGTGGGAGGCGGGTGCGGGCGGTTCCCCGCCCTCGCCCCGGCGCAGGTTCCGTTCGAGCGGACCGCGGAAGGCGGCATCGCGTTTCCGGCGCGGATCGACGGCGTCCTTCTCCGTCTCGCGCTCGACGCGGTCGCCGACGGTCCTCTCGCGGTGTCCCCGGAAGCGGCCGGCAAGCTCGGGCTCTCCTTCGCGCGCGACGTCTACGGCCGATCGATTGGCACCGGCGCGAAGCTCGAGATCGGCTCGTTCTCGTGCGCCGGGATTCACGTCGAAGCGCTTCCGACCGCCCCCGGGGAGGTCGACGGGGTCGTCGGGGGAACCCTCTTCCGCGAGGCCGTCGTCGAGCTCGATCCGGACGCGCACCGTCTGACTCTCTTCGATCCGGCGCGCTGGGTCATGCCCGAGGGATTCACGCGCATCCTCGTCGACGACGACGGAGACCGGCCGGTCACGACGATGCACCGGCGAAGCGACCGGGTGAGACTCGCCGTCGGCACGGCGGCGCGGTCGTCGGACCTCCTCCTCGCGCCGGACGCCGCCTCGCGGTTGGACGTTCCCTCGACGGGCGTCGCCCACGGCCTGCGGTGGGGAACGCTGGAGCTCCCGGACGTCTCGGTCAAACCCGAGACCACGAGCGAGTCCGCGTGGGGCGAGGACGGGCGCATCGGGTTCGCGCTCCTCCTTCGCTTCCACAGCCACCTCGACATGCCCCACCGGTGGATCTACGTGCGGCCGGTCGGGAAGTAGCCGGCCGACGGGCACGGCTTTCGCACTCCCGGATCCGACGGGAGGAGAACGGAATGCTGAAGCTTGCCCTGCTTTTTCTCGTGATCGGGCTCGTCGCGGCGCTGTTCGGGTTCACGTCGATCGCGGGGGTTTCGTTCGCGATCGCAAAGTTTTTCGCGTTCCTGTTCCTGGTGCTGTTTCTGATCTTTCTGATCCTCGGCCTGACCGCGGCCCGCAAGATCGTCACCTAGCGCCAGCTCGTCGGACGACGGCCGTCTCTCCCGACGATAAACTCGCGGCAACGGCGAGGTTCCCCTCGCCGAACCGTAAGGGGGAACCGTGGCCAAGACTCTCTGCAAAATCCTCGGTGTCGTCCTGCTGATCGTCGGCCTGGTGGGGTTCGCCATGCCCACTCTTCTGGGAATGCACCTGACGCCGATCCACAACATCGTCCACCTGGTGACGGCTGCGATCGCGCTCTACCTCGGTTTCGCGGGCTCGCCCGAGGGAGCGCGGACCTTCGGCATGGTCTTCGGAGCGATCTACCTGCTTCTGGGGATCCTGGGCTTCGCCGCGCCGAACGTCGTGGCAATGATCATCGGCCACCCCGGCCCGGTGACCGCCGGCGACCTCACGCCCGACAATGCGGTGCACCTGCTCCTCGGAATCCTGTTCCTGGCGGTCGGCCTGATGCGTCCGGCCGTCGTCGCGCCTGCTCGCTAGCGGAAAAAAGCTAACAGCCGACGGCGATCGTCGCGTCGCAGCCCGCGCAGAGGATCTCGGGGTTCAACGCGAGCAGGGCGCGGTCGAGGCAGAGGACGGCATCGCATACCGGGCATTCCACCTCGACGGTTTCGCCCGGGACGCCGCCTGTCTTGTCGGGAGAGCCCCGGCGGGCCATGCCGCCGCGGGCCGCGGGATCGAAGGGGACCACGTTGTCTTCGTTCACCGTCGTTCCTCCTGTCCGAAGCGCGGCGCGCGCGCCGCAACGCCGGACGGATCGAGAGGCTCGGCCAACGAGAGGGTTGCAGAGGGTTTCTTGGGTTTCTGGATTGCGAGGAGAGCGACACCCAGGAGCAGGAACACCCCGCCGGTCGACAGCAGGCTCGCGACCGCGGCCCGGAAAGCTCGAGGCGCCTCGCGCGGATCCCGTCCGCCGGCGCCGGCCAGGGTCCCTCCGAGGAAAAGACAGAGAACGGAGAGCAGGAGGACCTGCCGGGCGCGGTTGTGCGTCGACCGCGACGGCTGGGACCAGACGAGTCTCACCGCGGGACCCGGAAAAGATGGCGCCCGGAAAGAAGAGGCCGCGCGGGTGCGCTCGAAGCGAGGTCGAAAGCCATTCGCCCTCCGCTGCGTCCGGGAGCGACCCGACGCTCCCGACCGAGAGCATTCTAGAGGAGCGGCGATGGACGCGCAATCGCTTTCAGGCAAGTTGCGGGGACAGGGCCTGCGGCCTGCACCCGCGTCCTTATAGCCCGCGGCTAGATCCCTCCGCGCATTCCGACGAAGAAATCGTCGGTGCCGTAGCGGCCGAGCGCGACCGCGACCGTTCCGTCGCAGCGGGCCGTGACCTCGCCGTCGCCGTCGAAGATCTCCGCCGCCGCGAACGTCAGGTTCGTTCCGGACCGCAAGAGCCACGCCTCGACGGATACGCGGTCCCCGCGCGTCGGCCTGAAGAACATCATCGCGAGGGACACCGTCGCCGAGCGGGTATCGGGTCGCGTCAACCAGCCGACCGTTCCGATTGCGAGATCGAAGAGCCCCGCGAGCACGGCCCCGTTCACGGCGTCGGTCCCCATTCCGCCGCGGTGATAGGGCTCGACCGGGTCGAGCACCGCTCGAACCCGGTCCACCCGCTGGAATTCCAGCCGCGCTCCCAGCCGCTGCATCGGCGGCGACGCGTTCCAGGCGAGGGCGAGCTTGTGGAGCGAGTCGAGCGTGCCGTATGCCTCCGAGAACGGGCGGCTCTCCGCGTCGGTCGGCCGGGATTCGCTCACTCCTGGAAGAGGATCCGAGGTTTTCATGCGGCGAAGGCTAGCAAAGAAGGCATCTCGTTAGGATGGAGCCGTGCGAATCGTCGGAACCGTTCTCCTCGGGCTCCTCGGCCTCGTTCCGCGCGCGTCCGGCTCCTCATCCGACCTCGAGCGGCGCGTCCGCGAAGAGGTCTCGCGCTTTCACGGCACGATGGGAGTCGTCGCGCGAAACCTCGACTCCGGTGAACGGATCGCCGTCAACGGAGACGTGCGGTTCCCGACGGCGAGCCTGATCAAGGTTGCGGTGATGGTCGAAGTCTTTCATTGCATCGCCGACGGCAGCCTCCGGCGCGAGCAGACCGTGACGCTCTCGGAGGCCGACCGCGCGGGCGACGAAACGGTGCCGCTGAACATCCTTCACGCCGGGACGGTGCTGACGGTCTCGGATCTTCTTCGCCTGATGATCGCGTGGAGCGACAACACCGCGACGAACCTCCTCGTTCGCCTCGCCGGCACGGAGCGGATCGACCGCCGCATGGAATCCTACGGTCTTCCGAACACGAAGATCTTCCGTCCGACGTTCCGCGACGGAAAGGCCGACGTCTTCCCCGAGCTCGAGCACGAGTTCGGCCTCGGAATGACCACGCCGGCCGAGGCGGCGCGCCTCTTCGAGCTCATCGCCGAGGGGAAGGTCGTCGGCCGCGCCGCTTCCGACGAGATGCTCGCCATCCTCGCCCTGCAGCAGGACCGCGCGATGATCCCTCGGCGGCTTCCGTTCGAGCGGGACCGGCTCTTCGTCGCGAACAAGACCGGCTGGGACGAGGAGAAGCTGGCGGACCCGCAGGGGTTCCGCGGCGACGTCCGGGCGGACGCCGCTTACGTGAAGGGCCCGCGCGGACGCTACGTCCTCGCGATTCTCACGCGGCGCGTCAAAGACAAGAGCCCCGGGGTCGACAGCGAGGCCCTCGTCACGGGAGCGAGGATCTCGCGGATGGTCTATGACAGCTTCGCCGCTCCGGCCGCTTCACCGAAACGGTGAACGGGCGGTCGCTCGATCACTCCAGGCCTTCCATCACCCAGACGTCGCCGCCCTGCGGCCGGAAGCGGTCGAAGAGCAGGGAGCGGCCGTCGGGCGACCAGACCGGGTAGTCGATGCGGACGTCGGGATCGTCGAACTCGAAGACGGGCTCCGGCGATCCTCCCGCGAGCGGCGACACCCAGAGCGTCTTGTGCCCGACGACGTCCAGGATCTTCGAGAAGTCGGGCGAGAAGGACATGTGCGCGCCGCCGGCGATCTCGGGAAGCGGCTGCGGCTCGCCGCCGGCGAGAGGAACCTCGAGCGTCCGGGCAGCGCCGCCGAAGGACGGACAGCGGTAGACGATCTTCTCGCCGCCGGTGGTCCAGCGAAGGAAGTGCCCCATGACGCCGGTGTGCGTCAGTTGACGAGGTCTTCCCCCATCGGCGTTCATCGCCCAGACCTCCAGCCGTCCTCCCTGGTCCGAGACATAGGCGATCGAACGGCCGTCGGGAGAAAAGAACGGGTTGATGTCGATCGATCGATTGCGCGTCAACTGCGTCAGCCGGCCGCTTTCGAGGTCCACCGTCCAGACGTTCAGATGCCCGGACCGCGACGAGAAGAACGCGAGCCGGCGTCCGTCGGGAGACCAGGTCGGCTGGAAGTCCCCGCCGGCGCCGCGGGTCAGCTGGCGGGAGGAGCCGTCGTCGAGCGAGAAGAGCCAGACGTTCATGTCGCCCGACCGGTCCGAGTTGAACGCGATCCGCCGCGCATCCGGCGACCAGGAGCCGCGGCTGTCCTCCCGGGTCGTCGCGACGACCTCCTCGGCGGAACCGGTCGGATGCCCCGTTTCGGGCGAGAGCGGCAGCTTCCACAGGTCCGCGTTCTGCTTCAGCGTCGCGAAAGCGAGCTTGCGTCCGTCGCGGGTGAGCGACGCCTGGACGTCCTGCCCCGCGCCGGTCGTGAGCTGCCGGGGCGGACCCAAGGCGATGCCTTGTGCCGAGACGGGAATCCTCCAGAGGTTGATTCCACCGCCGCGGTAGGACGAGAAGTAGATGAACCGTCCGAGTGGAGACCACACCGGATCGAGGCTCGGGTAAGCCTCGTCGACGACCCAGGCGGTCGCCTTCGACGCGACGTCGAGGACGCGAACGCCGAACCTCGTCCCCTCGACGTTCTGGAACACGATTTTTTTCGAGTCGGGCGACCAGCGCGGGCGCAGGTGCGCGACCGCCTCGGAGACGTCCGTCGACACCTGCTCGGGATTCCGCCCGCGCGAGTCCACCGTCCAGATGCGCCGCGGTCCCGCCCACGACGCGTCGACCGCGATCCGCGATCCGTCCGGCGAGGGCGACGGATGAAACGCGTTCTCGACGAGGAGCGTCTCTCTGCGGGAGGTCACTTCGATCGCCCACACGTCGCCGGCGTCGTACTGACCGAAGACGACCCGCGGCTCGAGCCGTGTGTCCGGCTCGCGGGACCGGACGAAAAGCAGGGATCCGCCGTCGGCCGACCAGCCCGGCTGGATGTCGTCGAAAGGACCCTGGGTGACCTGGCTCTCCTCGCCCGAATCGATCTTCTTCACGAAAACCTTGCGGACCCGCCCGACCTCTCGCGCGAACGCGATCCGCCCTCCGTCGGGCGAGAAGGCGGGAAACGCTTCGATCTCCTTCGCGAAGGTGAGCTGAAGGAGGCGCGGCGGCGCCGCGGGCGCGGGAGTCGCCGGCGCGGTCCGGGAACCGAACGCGGACTTGAGCGATCGCAATAGCGAGGCGCCGACACCTGCACGGGCCGACGCGCCCGGGGAGCTCCGTCTCCCCGCGTTCGCGGTCTTGCCGTCGCGGCGTTCAGCGATCGCCTCCTCCAGCGTCCAGCGCGCTTCGCCGATCTCGGAAAGGCGCCGGTTCGGCTCCTTCTCGAAACACCGGACGAGGAGCCGCCGCACCATCGGCGGCGTGTCACGCGGCAGCGCGTTCCAATCCGGCTCACCGCGAAGAATCGCGGCCACCTTGTCGCTGACCGTGTCGCCACCGAAGGTCTCACTGCCGGTCAGCATTTCGAAGAGGACGCAGCCGAAGGACCAGACGTCGGTCGAGCGGTCGAGGGTCAGTCCGCGCGCCTGTTCGGGGCTCATGTATGCCGGCGTGCCAAAAACCGTTCCGGCAAGAGTCGCGCCCGGGCCGACCGTCGGGGAGACGGTGTCGGTCGCCGACGCCGGCTCGAGGTTCTTCGCGAGCCCGAAGTCGAGGACCTTGACGCGGCCTTGAGGCGTCACCTTGACATTCGCCGGTTTCAGATCCCGGTGGACGATCCCTCTTGCGTGCGCGGCTTCGAGCGCCTCGGCGATCTGGCGTCCGATCTCGAGCGCTTCGGTGACCGGCAATGGCCCTGCCGCGAGCCGCTCCGCCAGCGTCTCGCCTTCGACGAGCTCCAGAACCAGGAAGCGACCGCCGGCGGACTCCTCGAGGCCGTAGATCGCGGCGATGCCCGGATGGTTCAGAGCTGCGAGCAGCTCCGCTTCGCGCTGGAAGCGCGCGAGATGCTCCGCGTCGCGCGAGAGCTCGTCGGAAAGGAGCTTGACCGCGACCTCTCGCTTCAGGCGCGAGTCGCGAGCCCGGTAGACCTCCCCCATCCCGCCGGCGCCAAGAGGAGCGAGGATGTCGTAGGGCCCGAGCCTTGCACCAGACGAGAGGCTCATTTCGGAGGTTCGTGCGAGGAGCCTAGGAAAGATCCCGCAACCGCCGGTCGATGTCGATGACCCTTCCGGGCCGGGCCCGCACGACGACCGTATACGGAGCGTAGCCCGGGAGCCGGAAAGTCACGCGGTGACGTCCGGGCGTCACGTGCAGCAACCGAGGAATCCCGTCGAAGTCGTCCGCCGTGCCGACGTACCGCCCGTCGACGTAAACCCGCGCTTCGTCCGGCTCGACGTCGGTTTTGATCATCGCACTGCGGCGAACGACGTAGTGGCGGTAATACCCGTGATGAACGTAACGGCGATGATGGCGCGCCTCCGCCGGAGTCGCGATGGCGAGAAGACAGATCGCCGCCGCCATTGAAAGAGTCCCGATCGAGATCCGGAACTTCATTTTCGTGCCTCCGCCGCTCCAGAGGTGCAATCACGGTGCCGCATTGGCCACCGTCACCTCCTGTGCCGCAGCCGATTCTCTCTGTCCTTCTCGCGGCGGTTTATGGATTTCGCGCTTGTCGCGGCGCGTCGGCGAAGGTTACCTGTTGCCGGTGCGAACGGGAGACCTCGCCCATGCCTCCCACACCGAGCGGCGCCACGATCTCGTAGGGCCCGAGGCGGGAGCCGGCCTGCAGCGTCACGCCGCGAAATCTCGGAGCTGAAGAATCCGCAACCCCGGCACCCGGGGCAGGTCGCGATCATTCGTCAGCAGAACCGAACACCCGCCCGACAGCGCCGCCGAAATCTGAATTGCATCGGGTGTTCGAAGGCCTGGATGGAGGGCTCGCAGCTGCGCCGCCGCTCGCAGCTGCGTTCGATCGATATCGACCAGACGCAGGCCACGGCTGCGCGTGAGCACTTGCTCATACCGTTCGGCCAGGGGAATGTTTCCTGCTCTGTAGGGGACCAAGAGAACTTCCAGCAGCGTCAGGCTCGAGGCGTTCGCCGGCAGACGTTCTTTGTCGATGGCTGCGAAGACCCGATCGAGCAGTGGCAAATAGCGCGGATGCTCCTCGACAAAGTAGACAAAGACGACAGTATCGAGCGCCAGTGGGCCATCGCCGATCGCGGGGATCAGCTCCACGACTTGCGTTCGACCTCGACGTGAGCCGCCGGCTCGATTCCGGTCCACTGCTCCTTGCCAAGGCCTCGTAGCGTCAGGATCGACACCAGATCGGGCAACTCGAGCGCGTCATCGAGAATCTTCGTCACTTCCTGGGCCACGGAGCGGTGCTGTCGCTTCGCTCGCTTCTGAAGTTTGCGGTAGAGCGAATCGGGCAGGTTCTTCACGTTCAGGGTGGCCATATATCCTCCAAAACTCCTCCATTATGGAGGACTCGCCTGGATCCGTCAAATCGCCTCCTTCCAGTTCGACGACTTGGAGCTACATCCAGGACGTTTTCGCGCCGACGAAGTTAGAAGCCGATCCGGGCGCCTAACCTCCAGATCCGCGGACTCTGAATCTCGCGGATCTCGTTGGTTCTGTCGAGCTCCAGGCGGTTCTGGCGCTGAAGGACGGTGTTCTCGTTGGTGACGTTGAATAGGTCCGCCGAGAGCGTCAGCGTTGAGGTCGCGATAATGTGGATTACCTTCTGCACCCGCAGGTCCAGCTCGAAGACGCTCTTGTAGCGTGAGGAGCCTGCCGGCACGACGACGACGTTGCGGGTCAGGCCGTCCGTCTCGGAGGCCGGTGCCTGCCGGTACCAGTTGATCGGATAACCCTGACGCCCGTAGATGTTGGCCGCCACTGCGAAGCCCACCGGAAGCTGGTAGAGACCGACGAAGCTGAACTGCCACTTGGAGTTAAGAAACACGGCGTTCTTCCCACCGGCGACGGCGACCAGGTCGTCGTCGCGACAGGTCTGTGCGTTTGTCGTAAAGCGGTTTACCAGATTCGTCGGGTCGATGCAGGCGCGAGGCCCGTTCAAGTGCTGCCTGTTGTCGTTGTAGACGAAGCTGCCGCGACCCATCCACCGATTGGACAGGCGCTTGGTCAGCACAACCTCAAAGCCGTTGTACGTCGTATTGAAGTCGCGGCGGTTCACGAGGAAGGCTCCCGCCGGGGCCCGGCAGTCGAGGACTCCGTTCTCCTTGCGCGTGCAGAGGCCGAGGCTGTCGAGCACCGACGCCTTGATTCGATAGACGGGCTCGGAATAGGAGATGCCGTCGGGAGTCGTTCCGATCAGAGTCGCGTACTGCTCGTAGTCCAAGGCGCTGAACCGATAGTTCGTCTTGGGATCAAACGTGTTGGCGGGGCCATACAGCTTGCCAGTGAACTTGCGGTGAGTGTAGTTGACGCCGATCGCGAAAGCCGGCAGCAGCTCGTGCTCTAGGCCGACGATGATTTCGTCGGTCCGCGGCGCCTGCAGGTTCGGGTCCGGTAGATTGAACGGGACGTCCGGACTGCCGGGAGCCTGTGGGTTGTAATTGCGGGCGAACTGGAAACCGCCGGCCGACGTGTCGACTTCCCCTGGCTCGACCAGGTTGTTCTGATTGGCGTCGTGCCAGGCGTAGTAAGCGTATGCGGCGCCGGCCGAGTTGTTCGGGATAGAAACTAAGAAGACGTCGAGCGCCTCGGCGTACCGGGAGTAGCTCGCCTTGAGAATCGTGTTCCGTTTGGAACCGAGGGCATAGGTCACGCCGACGCGGGGTTGCCAGTCCTTCCAGGCAAAGTCCCTGCCGCGGCCGGGGTAGACGAAGGCCGGGAGGATCCGCGGGAAGGTCGGATTGGCCGGTACGACGCTCGCCCTGTTGCTGCCGTACTGCTCGTCCCAACGCAGGCCGAGGTCGACGGTCAGGCGATCCATCGTGATCGTGTCGCCCAGAAACGCGCCCCAGTACTTTCCTTCTAAGCCGAAGGAACCGTTGCGCGTGATGACCGCGCAGGGGACGGAGCAGTCGTAGAGGTCGCCGTATGTCTGCGCTGCCAGGCCGTCGGATCCGTTACCCGGCCAGATCGTCGTCGAGGTCGTGCCGATCTTCAGGTAGTTGAAGCCGGCCTTCAGTTCATGCCCGATGCTACCGGTGTTGAAGAACCAGGAGGCATCGGCTCTGACCTGGCGCTGTGAGATCGGACTGGCATAGTAAAAGTACGTGTTGTGCCAGACGCCATCCGTGTCCAGGAAGGTCTGGGTCTTGAGGCCGCCTTCGGGCGACAAGACGAAGTCACCGTTGAAGCCGCTGTATTGAGCCGAAGCGAAGAGATCCGCCGAAAAAACCTGGGAGTCCTGGATCTTCCACGTGTTCTGTGGCAGGGTCTGGTCCCAGGTCGTCGGCTGGGGGCGCGTGGGGCCAGCCTCGCGGCCGAACTTCAGCTTGTCGCTGCCCAGATACCAGAGCTCCAGAGAGTTCGACGGCATGACCTGTCCATTCACCTTCGCGTTGAAGTCCTCGAGCCTGGTCTTGTCCTGATCGCCGCCAGCCGTCACCAGGTTGATCTGGTCACGGCCGTAGGCGCCCCAGAGCCAGATGTGGTCCTTCCAGACGGAACCGCCGGCCTCGACTCCGTAGTCCTGGATGCTCTGAATGTGGTTGCCCTCCGTGAGGCCCTGGCCGACCGCTTCCGAGGGCAGGTTTTTAGACTCGAATTGGTCGTCCACCGCGAAGATGCGCGCGGAGCCGTGCAGGACGTTGGTGCCGCGTTTGGTGATCATGTTCAGGTGCGCATTCGATCCGCGAATGGACGGGTCGCTGCCACCCGTGATGACCTGCATCTCCTGGAAGGAATCGAAGTCGTAGTAGACAGCCGAGCCGCCCTCCCCGAGATTGACACCGTCCACCTGGAAGGATCCGCCTACGGAGCCCTTGCTCGAGAAGACGGATTGCGAGCCCGATTCGGAGCCCGCCACGTTGACCCGGTCGATCTGAATGCCCGGAATCGTTTGGAGAATGACCCAGGGATCGCGCGCGGTGGGAATGTCCCGAAGCTCTTCGTGCGTAATGGCCGCCCCCGTCTCGACTCGCCGGGTGTCGATCACCGGGGCCTCGTCCGAGACGGTGATCACGGCGGTGACGGTCGAGAGCTTCATCGGGATCGTGAGCTCCGTGTCCCTCCCGAGGGCGACCGTGACGTTCTCCCGGTCAATGGTCGTGAAGCCCTCCCGCGCCAGGAGGAGCGTGTAGCTGCCGGGAGAGAGGTGAATGAGGTGGAATTCGCCCCGCGCGTCCGTGATCATCGCCTGTGCCGCGCCGGGACCCCTTATGGTTACCGAGACTCCGGGAAGCACCCCGCCCTGCTCGTCGACGACCTGGCCGTGGATACCTCCGGTGGATTGGCCAAGCTGCGCAATCATCGGGGCGGCCACGAGGCAGCCGAGAACGGCGGCGGTCGCCACGACGGCGGCCGCCCGAAGCAGAATGCGCATCAACCCCACTCCTCCCCAGGAAGAAAAGGGTCGCCACAATTCCCGAGCGAGAAAACTGACGCTATTTTGATGCAAACGGCGTTTCGCGTTCAGAAAAACTCTTCGATTGGTGAAATAAGGAGAGCGCGCGAGGGAGACTTAGTCCTTCTTCAAGAGCGCTGTCCAATCCGTGAGCAACGTGAGAGGCCTCGGGCCCTCCTCGCCCGAGACGCTCTTGATGAGGAATCTCCTCTCGTCGGGGGAGACATCGTAGGCAGAAATGCCCGGAATCGGCTGCACCGCGAAGAGCGGCGCCGGCCGGCCCGCCTGAAACCCCGCGTCCAGGCGGACGGGAACCGCCATGAGCTTTCGGTCGAGACTCAAATAGAAAAGCTCCTTCCCGTCGCGTCTCCACTGCGGGTTGGAGCCACCACCGGTCGAGACCTGCCACTTCCCTCCGGGTCCCGGAAAAGAGCGCACGTAGACCTCGAGCGTGCCGGACTCATCCGACTTGTATGCGATCCAGCGGCCATCGGGGGAAAACCGGCTGTCCTCCTGAATGTTGGCCTCGGTCGCGAATGGAAAAGCCTTCCGCTCGCCGGTCATGCTCAAAATCCAGATCTGGATGTTTCTCTTCTTCCCCTTGCCCGGGGCTGTAACGAAAGAGACGAAATGGCCGTCGGCTGACCAGTCTTCTGGAACGTTCTGATCGGAAGACTCGAGCAAGAGTTCTTCGCCCTCCCCGTCGATGCGCCTGACGAAGAGGTTGAAATGTCCCTTTACCTTACGGTCCGACGCGAAAAATAGTCGGTCTCCTGCGGGAGACCAGACAGAACCGGTGAGGTCCATCGAGCCAAGAACTGCCCCGAATTTGGTCCTGCCACCCGTAGCGACCTCGTAGATCCAGATATCAGCGGTCTCCCTGGACGGATCGTCGACGTCCACGGCCACTCTTCGGCCGTCGGGCGACAGACGAGGAGTGCCGAACAAGCCAGGCTCTCCGAGCGACCCGTTCAGGTTTCCCAATCGGTCGACCCAAAGCAAGGTCGACGGCCGGAAAACTCTCTCCGCGAAAACGAGGAGCCGATCCGCGGCGCTGAACCGATGAAAGCCCGCGATGGGCCCCCGCACGTGTGGGGCGATTGGGACAGGCGGTCCTGCAATCTCGAGCCGTCCAAGGTCGAACGGTTGGGCCAACAACGTTCCCTCTCGCACATAGAGCAGATGGCCCCGCGCGAAGCTGGAATTAGTCCAGGCTGTTATTTGCACCAGCGCCTTATCGAGCTTTCCGTCGAGGGAAGCGACGCGGATCGCGTTGGCGGGATCCTCCGGTGCCGACGCAAAACCCATGGCCATATAGAGGAAATGCCGGCCGTCGGGAAGGAAAGAAGGAAAACGATGAGACGTCTCGTGCCGGGAAGCGTCGAGCTTCGTCACCGGCACGGGCTGGCCTCCGGTGGCGGCGACTCTGTACAGAGCCGATGTCATCCCCGGTGCAAAGACGATGGTGCCGTCCGGTCCCCAGGTCCCACCCGCTCCCACTGCTTCCGTGTCGCAGATCGTCTGGATCGCCGCTCCGCCCGCGTCGACTCTCCTCAACTTGCCGTCGCTGAAGAATGCGACGAAGCGGCTGTCGGGCGACCAGAAGGGAAAGATGGGGTCGCCGCGGACCATGACCCGCTGCGCTGTCCCCTCGTCGAGCGTCCGGATCCATAGGACGGACCGGTCGGGGGAAGTTTCTGCGGTGAAGGCAAGGCGTTTGCCGTCGGGCGACAGCGCCAGGGTCGCCAAAACCTCCGGGAGAATCAAAGAGGCGCGGATCGGCGCTGAAGACGCAGGAGCCCGCCGGAGGTAGTTCGCCGCGAGAACCGCGACGAGCAGAACCGTGGCTGCCGCCGCGAGCAGCCAGAACAGGCGGTTTCTTCCCCTCGGCATCGCAGCCGCTTCTCCCGAGCCGCTGACTTCGGAGAGGTGGTCCCGCACACTCGCGAGATCCCGCGCCAGGTCGTCCGTCGACGCGTACCGCTCCCGCGGGTCCTTGGCGAGGCAGCGCTCGAGGATCCATCGCAGGGGCGTGGGAATTTTCGGATTGACGACAGACACCGATTCGGGTTCGTCCTGGATGATCGCCGCGAGCGTCTGCGCCGCGGTCGCACGGCGGAAGGGCGCCTTGCCCGTCGCCATCTCGTAAAGGACTGAGCCGAGAGAGAACTGATCGGAACGAAAGTCCACCGGATGACCGGACGCCTGCTCTGGAGACATGTAGCCGACGGTCCCCATCACCACGCCCGGCGCGGTCCCCGCAGACACCGTCGGCGCCTCACCTTCTTGTCCGCCTTCCATCTCCGGATGCGCGAGCTTGGCCAGGCCGAAGTCTAGGATCTTGACGAGCCCCTCTTTGGTAACCATCACGTTCTCGGGCTTCAAGTCCCGGTGAACGATCCCTGCCGAATGCGCGCGCGCCAGACCCTCGGCGATTTGCACGGCGATGCCCAGAAGCTTGCGCACGGGCAACGCGCCTTCCGCCACGATCTCCCGCAGGGTCTTGCCCGCGACGAGCTCCATGGCGATGAAGGAGGTCGAGTCGATGCGCTCGATCTCGTAGATCGTCACGATGTTGGGATGGTTGAGAGACGACGCCGCTTGCGCCTCCTTCTCGAATCGCCTCAGTCGATCCGTGTCGGAGGAGACCTCCGGTGGCAACACCTTGATCGCGACCTCCCGGCCCAGCCGCGTGTCGCGCGCCCGCCAGACCTCCCCCATGCCGCCAGCCCCGAGCGCCGTCAGGACCTCGTAAGGGCCGAGCCGCGCACCCGCCTTCAAAACGACAGCCTCAGGGCCGTGCGCAGGGAGCGTGGCTTCGATATCACCGCGTCACTTCCTGATCTCCGCCGCCCAATTCGTGATGACGCGCCGGTGCTCTGCGACATTCAGTCCTTTCTCAAGAGCGCCGGCCAGTCGAGGACCAGAGTGAAAGGAGGCGAGCCCAGCTCGCTCAAGGGGTTGTTGACGAGGAATCGCTGGCCGTCGGCGGTGACGTCGTAACTGGAACCGAAGGCTTCGCCCGAACCGGAGAGCTTGAAGAGCGCTACGGGGGGCCCTGCCTGGAACGTCGGGCTCAGGCGCACGGGAACTGCCATGATCTTGTTGTCGACGCTCAAATAGAAGAGTTCCTTTCCGTCGCGTCTCCACCGCGGGGAGCCGCCGCCTGCCGTCGAGACCTGCCATTTGCCTCCGGGTCCGGGGAAGGGGCGTACGTAGACCTCGGAGGTGCCGGACTCGTTAGACTTGTATGCGATCCATTGGGCATCGGGCGAAAAGCGGCTGTCCTCCTGAATCGGCGCGTCGGTCGCGAAAGGAGTGGCCTTCCGATCGCCGGCCATGCTCAGGACCCAGAGCTGAAAGTTTCTCTTGCCGCTCGCCGGCAGAGTACCTAAGGAAACGAAGCGGCCGTCGGACGACCAGTCATCCGGCCAGTTCTCGTAGGGAGCCTCCAGCAGGACTTCTTCGCCCGCCCCATTGATCGGCTTGACGAGGAGGGCCGTACTCCGACCCTTGCCCTTGCGGTAGGAGAAGAAGGCGATGCGATCTCCGCCGGGAGACCAGACGGGATTTGCGGGAGAGAAGGTGTTGGGTGGCGAGCCGGAGACGAGCTTCGTCCGGACGCCGGTGGCGGCGTCGTAGATCCAGATGTCCCGGGTGTTCCGGACCGGATCGACGACGTCCACGGCCACTTTGCGGCCATCCGGCGATAGACGCGGGGAGCGAAAAGAGCCCTGCTCGGCGAGCGAACTACCGGGCTTCCCCGATCGATCGATCCAGAGCAGCGTGGAGACCGCGGAAGTGAGAGGTGCGAGAACGAGCACGTGCTCCGCGGCGCTGAACTGGAAGACCCTCGGCGCAATTGGGACGGGGTCTCCTGCCGTTTGGAGCCGTTCGAGATCGAACGGGCGGGCGACCACCGTGTCCTCCCGCACGTAGAGGAGATCTCCCGATGCGTAGGCGGCAGCGGAACCGACTGGCACGACCGACTTGTCGAGCTTCCCGTCGAGCGAGGCGACGCGGATCGCGTTGGGGGGATCGTCCGGCGGCGACACGAGATCCGTGGCCATGTAGAGGAAATGCCGGCCGTCCGGAAGGAAAAAGGGGAAACGATGAGACGTCTCGTGCCGGGAAGCGTCCAGTTTCGTTACGGCGACCGGCCGACCTCCGGAGGCGGAGACTCTGTACAGAGCCGATGTGCGCGCTGGCGCAAAGACGATGGTTCCGTCCGGCGCCCAGGTCCCCCCAGCGCCCTGGTCCGCATTGCAGATGGTCTGGCTCGTCCCTCCCGTGGCGTCGATTTTCTTCAACTTTCCGTCGCTGAAGAAGGCGACGAAGCGGCCATCCGGCGACCAGAAAGGGGAAAAGGCGTCCCCGCCGACCGTGATCGGCTGCGCCGTCGTCGCGTCGAGGGCCCGGATCCAGAGAACACCTCGATTCTCGGCGGTGAACGCAATGCGCCGGCCGTCGCGTGAAAGCGCCAGATTCTCCACAAACATCTTCTCCGGGAGGATCAGGGAGGAACGGACCGGTTGTGAGGTCGGGGGGACGCGCCGGAGATAGCGGGCAGCCAGCAGGACGGCGAGCAGCGTCGCGAATGCCGCCGCGAGCAGCCACAAGAGACGGTTTCTCCGCCTCGCCGGCATCGCAACTGCTGCTCCCGAGCCGCTGACTTCGGAGAGGTGGTCCCGCACATTCGCGAGATCCCGCGCCAGGTCGTCCGTCGACGCGTACCGCTCCCGAGGGTCCTTGGCGAGGCAGCGCTCGAGGATCCATCGCAGGGGCGCCGGAATTTTGGGATTGACGACAGACACCGATTCGGGTTCGTCCTGGATGATCGCCGCAAGCGCCTGCGCTGCCGTCGCGCGGCGAAAGGGGGGCTTGCCCGTCGCCATCTCGTAAAGGACGGAGCCGAAGGAGAACTGATCGGACCGGAAGTCGACCGGATGACCCGATGCCTGCTCGGGGGACATGTAACCGACCGTCCCCATGACTATCCCCGGTGACGTGCCGCCCGACACCGTCGGCCCTTGTGTGAGCTGACCTCCGTCCTGCTCCGGATGCGCGAGCTTGGCCAGCCCGAAGTCGAGGATCTTGACGAGCCCTTCCTTCGTCACCATGACGTTCTCGGGCTTCAAGTCCCGGTGAACGATCCCTGTCGCATGCGCGCGCGCAAGCCCTTCGGCGATCTGTACCGCGATGCCGAGCAACCTGCGCACCGGCAACGCGCCCTCGGACACGACCTCCCGCAGCGTCTTTCCTTCGACCAGCTCCATGACGATGAAGGAAGTCGAGTCGATCCGTTCGACCTCGTGGATCGTCACGATGTTGGGATGGTTGAGAGACGAAGCCGCCCGGGCCTCCTTCTCGAATCGCCTCAGTCGATCCGTGTCGGAGGAGACCTCCGGTGGCAACACCTTGATCGCGACCTCACGCCCCAGACGCGTGTCTCGCGCGCGGTAGACTTCGCCCATCCCACCGGCTCCGAGACGGCCGATGAATTCATAAGGCCCGAGCCGGCGAGCCGCGGAACCGCCCGGCTTCGAGGTCACTGCCGCATCTCCGACTCGGTCGTGCCCAACCTCCGAGAGCACCGAAAGACGAGCGAGGCCGCTCCGATCTTGATGCGGTCGCCGTTTGCGAGCGGTCTCGGAGAACTGACGCGCTCGCCGTTCACGAGCGTGCCATTCCGGCTTCCGAGGTCTTCGAGACGGGCGACTCCGTCGGCCACGACCACCCGCGCGTGCCGGCGGGAAACACTGTTGAGATCGATCCAGACGGCGACTTCGGGATCGCGCCCGAGAACGTTCTCGCCTTCGGCGAGCGCAATCTCACGGTCTCCCCACGACAGGCGGCAGTGGAAATCGGAGGGTCGAGCTCGCGGCCGCCGATCGACCGGCGTTACCTCGCCGCAGAAGGCGTAGCCGAAACCGTGGACGGTCCGGATGAACCGTGGCTTTGACGCGCGGTCGCCGATCGCGATTCGAAGGTCGGCGATGAGCCTCGCGAGACTCCGCTCCGAGACATAAGTCTTCGGCCAGAGCTCCTCCTGGAGATCGCGTTTCGCGAGGGCTTTCGGGCGCGCCGCGAGAAGAAGCTCGAGGAGCCGGTAGGCCTTGGGCTCGAGGTGCACAGGCTTACCGCCGCGCGAGAGCTCGCGCGTCTCGGAGTCGAGCGTGCAATCGCCGAACTGTAAGCGCACATCGCCCCGAACAAAACGGGAACAAACCCGCAACCAGGCCTGGAGATTCGGGCTCCGTGAATCCTAATCCTAAGTGTCGCGCCAAAACGACGCCGCCGCCCTTATCGCGACGGCCGGGCGCTCCGGAAGGAGCGGCTCATGCGGGAACGCGACACGGCCAGGATCCTTTGCTTCGAGGCCCTCTTCTCGATCCTCCTCCTGCACCCGAACTCGACCTATGCTCAGAGCTCCGACTCCCGAGACGAGCCGAAAATCTCGGTGCTGGGAAGGCTCGACCCCGACCTGATCCGTGCCGTGAACGAAGCCGTCCGGCAGGCCGCACAGAAATTGAAGACCTCCGGCTGCCAAAGTGTCTTCTCCGACTTCAGAGACCCGACCGGGCGAACTCTCCGGGAGAAACTCGACGCGAAGGGACAGAGCGAAGTCCGCTACCTGAAGTGGCTGATCTTCGTAAACGGGGCGGAAGACCACTTCTGCCTGGACAGCCAGATCGTGGCCGGCACGAATCCCGGGGATCGTTTCGTGCGGCTGTGCGGATCGCGCTTCAAGTACATCGCCCGGACCGACCCCGGGTACGCCGCCGCTCTGGTCATCCACGAGGAGCTGCACTCGCTCGGGCTCTCCGAGAACCCGCCTTCGAGTGATGCGATCACCCGCAAAGTCGTCGAACACTGCGGACGGTAGAGGTGGGCTTCGATCGGATCCTTCACGAGTGGGAGAAATCGTCGCGGCCGGCGTCTCATGCCGCGCTTGCTCCTCCGACCCCCCACCTGTAGCCTTTCTCCCGGTGCGAACGGCGACCCTCCTCCTCGTCGGGATCCTCGGGCTCCTCGCCGACAGAGCCGGCTCGCAGGATCTTCCGCCGCTTCCGCGCGGCCGGGACATCCCGGAACCTCTCCCGGTGCTGCCCCAGCGCCCGCGCACGGTTCCGACGCCGCGACCCGTTGCTCCGCCGCGTCCCGGCGCCTTCCGTGAGGAGGCGCGCGTCGAGCGGGTCGTCATCGACGCGCACGTCACCGACGACGACGGCGAGCCGATCCGGGATCTCGTCGCGGCCGACTTCGTCGTCAAGGTCGACGGGAAGCGCGTTCCCTTGGAGTCGGTCGAATGGGTTTCGGCGGGTAGCCCGGAGGAGGCTTCTCCTCGCGCCGGAGAAGTGGTTTTCACGGAAACGCCGACCTTCGCCGAGCCGGTCCTCGCCTATCCGCAGGGAAGGCTGATCATCCTCTTCTATCAGACTGACTACGACCCCCTGCGCCTGACCGGCTTCCTGCGCATGGGGATGTACGCGGACCGTTTCTTGGAGACGTTGGTCGCGACCGACCGCGTCGCGGTCGTCTCGTTCGACTCTCACCTGAAGCTCCGCCAGGACTTCACGGACGACCGGGAAAAGATCCGCGCCGCGATGATCGCCTGTCTGAGGACCGCGGAGCCGGACCGGTTCGATCCCGGTCCGTTTCCCTCGATCGCGCGCCACTTCGACTATGCCGCAGCGCTTCGCGCAGCGACTCCCGAGCGCGGGCTCGACCTCGTCGCGCGCGCGCTCGAGCCGATTCCCGGGGGCAAGTCCATGCTGTATTTCGGCTGGGGCCTCGGGACGGTCGGCGGGCTGACCGGCCCGGTCCCCTCCGAGAAAAAGGAATACGCGAAGGCGCTTCGCTCCCTTTCGGCGGCTCGAATCAACATCTTCACACTCGACGTCACCGACGGCGACTACCACACGCTCGAGTACCGCCTCGAGGCGGTCTCGGCCGCGACCGGAGGCACGTACCAGAAGACCCACCTCTTCCCCGCCGCCGCGCTCGACCGCGTCACCCGGGCGATCTCCGGCCGGTACGTGCTCGTCTTCGTCAAGCCGAACCTCCCTCGCGGCGGGCATGACGTCGAGGTGAAGCTCGCGAAAGGCCTCAAAGGAAGGGTCTCAGCCCGCTCCTACTACGAGGACTAGAGAAAGAAGGGTCAGGTCTCCACTTGCCACTTTGCGACGCAAAGTGGCAAGACCATTGCCGCTTCTCGAGACTCCATCGAAAGTGTGAATACCTGACCCTACGGTCGATAGAGCAGACCCGCATATCCCCGCACCGAATCGAACCGGGGCGACGAGCTCCGGATCCTCGCGACGCCGGCGTAGAGCGATAGGTCTCCGGAAACCGAGATCGGCAGAGAACGCTCGTCGATGCGCAGCTCCGCGCCGACGACGCTCACCGGGCGCGGCTTCCGGCGGTTGTGGTCCCAGGCGCGCAGCCGCTCGCCGTAGAGCACGAGCGGGGACCGGAGGGCGACCTCCCCCCGAACGGACTCGACCCGCTTGCCGGTCTGTACGAATGCCGGAAGGGCCGGCACCTCCACGCGATTCCGATCGAGCCCTGCCGGGAGAACGGAAGAGGGCGCGCCGCCGACCGAGAAGAAGTCGAAGCGGGTCGGCGATCCGTTCGTTTCGCCGTAGCGTCCGAATGCGGAAACGCGTCCGAAGGGAAGGAAGCTCGAAACTCCCCCGCCGGCGAGGAACTGGCGCCAGGGTTTTCCGTCGGTCCAGCCGTTCGAGTTGAACGCATCGACTTCGAAACCGAAGCCGGTCTTCCCGCGCAGCCTCTTCGCACTTGCGCATGCATGCAGCGAGACGAGCGCACGTTCCAAGTCGGCGCCTCCCGCAAGCGGATCGACACGAGACGCGCCGCCGCCGGCATCGAGGCGGATGCGTCCTCCCGAAAAGGGACGCCACCACGAGGCCTCCACGAACCCGCCGAGGCGCTCCTGGTCAAACTCGGGCCGGCGAACCAAGCTCTGGCTTCCCGGCTTCTCTCGCGCGAAGAATCCGTGCGCCGACAAGGCGACGGGCAGCCCGCGGTACGAGGCGGCGATGGAAGCGCCGCGAGGACCGGCGGCGTTTCCGACCGACGCGGCCGCGACCCAGTCGAGCCTCCCGACGACGTCGGAGCCCTCGAGGCCGATCTGCCACGCGTTTCCGTCCGGTCCGATCGACCAGGTCGCGAGAGGCCGGATGACGTGGCTCGGTCCGATCCGATACGGCCGGTCGGGTCCGAGGTCCGAGCGCGAAAACGGCGCGGCGGGAGCGGGCTCGGGAGGAAGGAGAGGAAATCCTTCCGCGCGGCGGCCGAGAGAAACGAGCGCTTTCGCGGGCAGCGCGAGCCGATGGATGTCCACGCCCTTGGCGGTGATCTCGAGAAAAAAGAGCGCCTTTCCGTCCGGAGAAGGAGCCGGGGCGAGCGCGCCCCCGGTCACGCGGGTCAGGAGCTCGCTCGACGCGCTGCCGCGAGCGCCCGCGGACTCGACGTTCCAGATTCCTTCGCGGTCGGCCGCGACGAAGAGACGCGACCCGTCCGCGCTCCACGCGGGCTCCCCGGCGGGCGAACCGAGAAGCGGGATCTCGCGGATCTCTCCTCCCCCGGCGGGAAGAGTGACGAGGCGCCACCGCCCGTGCACGTGCAGGAGAGCGGCGACGCTCTCCCCGTCGGGCGACACGCGCGGATGACTCCAGACCCTCCACGGATCTTCCGCCGCGCCCGCGACGGCGAGAGCGCGGGTTTCGCCCGACTCGAGGTCCACGCGGACGAGCTCGGAGACGCCATAGCGGTTGCGCGCTCCCACGGCCCAGCGGCCGGAAGGCGCGGGATCCGCCTCGACGACGTCGGCGAGCCGCGTCACGCGGCGCACGCTCCCGTCCGAGAGACGCCACGAGAAGAGATCCAGCCGCAGGACTCCATCGGCGTCCGGGGCGCGGCGCGTGAAGAGGATGCTCTCGCCGTCCGAAATCCAGCGCGGGTTTCCGGCGGCGAAACCGTTGACCGTCGGAAGACGCCACTTCGGCGCGCGCGGCCGCGGAATCTCGGGGCGGTCGGCGACCTCGTTCGGATCGCGAAGAGTTTCCGCCTCGCGCTCGCGCCGGTGTTCCTCTTCTTTCCGTTCCTCGGTCGTCTCCTCGAGCGACCAGACCGCGAGAAAGCTCTCTCCGCGCTTCGGGTCGCGACGGGCGAGCAGCTTCGAACCGTCCGGGCTGACCTGGAGGGACAGCGTCCCGCCGTTCAGCCTCTGCCACAGGTCTCCTTCGACGAGGCCGGCGGACACGAGGCGTTTTTCCTCCTCGATGCCGGCGGCGGTCACCTCGGCTCGAAAACGGTCATACAGGTCCGGGGGCGACCGGCCGAAAACCGCTCGAAAAGCGGTCGGAAAGTCGCCGCCGCGCCGCGACGCCATGCGCTTCCAGAGCTTCTGCAGGCTTCCCTTTCCCTCCTTCGCTTCGAGCCACTCGAGAAAGGTCGAGCCGACGAGGTACGCCATCGAGCCGCCCAGCCATCCGCCCGTCGAAGACAGCGCGGCGTAGCCCGGCAGCTTCCCCTCGATCGCGAAGCGCCGCAAGACCATTGCGCGGTAGCTCGACGCGGGCCTTCCGGAGCCGGTGAGCGCGCCTTCGATCAGCGTCGCATAACCTTCGGAGACCCACCGCGGCGAATTCAGCGCCAGCGGGCCCAATGGAAGCGGAGAGAGGCGGGCGACGATCCCGCGCGACCGGTTGCGCGGCCGCGTCAGGTGGACGATGTGAGTGACCTCGTGCGTCACGAGGTCTTCCATCCAGTCCGTCCAGTTGCCGATCCCCGACTCCGGCTCGGGAGGAGACGTCCAGAGCACGACGAAGGGTCGGTCGAGAAACGGGAACGCCATCCCGTTCGCCGTCGCGGCCGGATCCTCGACGAGCACGTCGATCGAGCGCTCGGAGCGAAAGCCGACCGCCTCGGAGACGCGCTCGTGGATCGACTCGATCGCGCCCGCCGCGCGGCGCGCCCAGGGGCCGAAAGGCGCGGGAAAGTGGACCCGGAAGTGCGGAGTCTCGATCGTGCGCCACGGCGCGGAGGGAGACTGGGCCGCCCCGAATCGGGCACCGAGCAGCAAGAGCGTCAGAAAGAGGACCCGGCGCGCCATCGCGCCGAGGCTAGCAGACGGAAACCGGACGATAGAATCACGCAACGAAAGGAGACGAGATGAAACGAGCGATTCTCTTCATTGCGGGGGGTCTGTTTTCCGTGTCCCTTTTCGCTCAGGGAGCCAAGGATCTCGACACGGCCTGGATCAAGGCCGTCAAGGCCGGAGACGCCGATGCGATGTCGAAGCTCTACGCGCCCGATGCCAGCCTGTACATGCCCGACGAAATGGAAGCCAAGGGGCGCGAAGCGATCAAGGCGAGCTTCACCAAGTTTCTCGAGGCGAACACTGTCCGCGAAATGACTCTGGCGTACAACCCTCTCTTCAGCTCGGGAGATCTCTCGGTCTCTTCGGGGCGGTTTACGATGACGGTCGTGCCCAAGGCGGGCGGAGCTCCCCAGACGATGGAGGGAAGGTTTTCCTCCGTCGCGATGAAGAAGGGCGGAAAGTGGATGTACGTCGTCGACCATGCTTCGATGCCCATCCCTCCTCCGCCACCGGCGAAGTAGAGGGATCGCGGAGGACCCGCTGACTCGCTTCCGGTAGACTGGCGCTCTCGGAAACTCTTTTCGGAGACCTTTTGCTCAGAGTGCGCCTAGTCGGTCCGGCGGCCGCGATTTCCCTTCTCGCGGGATCGCTGCTTGCGCGGCAGCCGGACATCCGGGAGATCGCCCAAGCGACCTCTCGCACGCCGGACGGCAGCCTCGCCGTGTTGGTCGAGATGTCGGAGCCGCCCGTCGCGCGTTACACAGGCGGAATCGCCGGACTCCCCGCGACGGCTCCGGAGAAGACCGGCATCACCCTCCTCGCCGCCCGCCGCGAAGAGGTCGCGCGCTATCGCGATCACCTGGATGCCCGGCAGGACGAGCTCCTCCGGCGGGTCCGTGCCCGGGTTCCGGATGCGCGCGTGGGCGCCCGCTACCGGACCGTCTTCAACGGGTTCGCGCTCTCCGTCTCCGCCGGATCGCTTGCCGACCTCGCGAAGATGCCGGGTGTCGCCGCGGTGCATCCGGTCCGCGAGTACTTCGCGACCCTCGACGCGTCGAATCCGGTCATGGGCGCGCCGGTCTTCTGGTCCGCGCTCGGCGGGGATGGCCAGGCCGGAGCCGGGATGAAGATCGGGCTCATCGACACCGGCGTGGACTTCTCGAACCCGATGTTCTCGGATGGCGCGCTCTCGCCGCCGCCCGGTTTCCCGAAGGGGGACGCGGCGCTCGCGAACGGAAAGGTGATCGTGGCCCGCTTCTTCCAGTCGGTGAGCGATTCCAGTGATCCGCACACCGATCCGGGCCACCGGACCGCTCAGGATCTCGTGGGTCACGGCTCGCACTCCGCCGGCGTCGCCGGGGGCGCGCGGGTGGACCTCTCCGGCTCCGGCCGGCGCGAGATCACGGTCTCCGGCGTGGCGCCGAAAGCGTGGATTGGCAACTACCGCGTCTTCGCGCCGCGGGCGTTCGACGACAACATCATCGCCGCGATCGAGGCCGCGGTCGAGGATGGGATGGACGTCATCAATATGAGCTTCGGGAGCTCGCCGGTCGGTGATCCGCTGCAGGATGCGATCATTCGCGCGACCGAGAACGCGATCGCAGCCGGGGTGGTCGCCACGATCAGCGCGGGCAACGACGGGCCGCTGCCTTCGACGGTCGGATTTCCGGGAGCCGCCCCCCATGCAATCACAGTCGGGGCGAGTTCCAACGGGCACTACGGGTTGTCGTCGCTCGGGGTCTTCGAGGTGACGTCGGGCCTTCCCTCCGTCCCGGCCAACCTCGTTTCGATCGTCGGCGGGGCGTGCGCGGGGGAGTGCAGCCTCCCGAGCGCCGCGCTCTCGGGGCCGCTCGCCGACGTGGACGCCGTCGACGGTCAGTCGCCCGGAATCGCCTGCACCCCTCTGCCCGGAGGATCCTTGAACGGCACCATCGCGGTCGTTCAACGCGGAACGTGCACGTTTGCCGTCAAGGGACAAACGGTTCAGGCGGCGGGCGCGATCGGGATGGTGATCTACAACTCGGACGATCCGGCGGTCTCCAACAGTGGCGAGCAGCTTTTCAACCCGTCTCTCTCGCAAGCGTCCGTTCCGGCGCTGGTCCTGCGGCGCAGCGACGGGCTGGCGCTGAAGGGCTTCATCGCGTCGAACTCCTCACCGCCCGCCGTCGGACAGATGCGGGCCGCCCCGGCAGGGACGCCGCCGTTCGCCGGAGTCGCGACCCCCGACCGACTGACGTCTTTCTCCTCGCGCGGTCCGACGCCCGACCTCCGGGTCAAGCCGGACCTCGCGACCGTGGGCCTCGACAGCTATGCGCCGTGTCAGGACGACTCCCCCGCCGGAGAGAGCCGCTTTCCCGCTCCCGATCCGCACCGCGGAGCGGGCTCCATCTACAACGCGAGCGGTTTCGAATTCGCGGCGGGGACCTCGTTCTCCGCCCCGCGGGCGGCAGGCGCTGCGGCCCTCGTCAAGCAGATGCATCGCAGCTGGACTCCGGAGCTCGTCAAGGCCGCGATGACCGAGACGGCTGCGCGGCCGACGGATTCGGGAAAGATCGGCCTCGAGCGCGTGATGTCGCGCGGCTCCGGCGACATCGACCTCGCCGCCGCTTCAACCGTCGAGAGCCTGGTCCTTCCGACGAGCGTGAGCTTCGGGAGGCTCACGACCGAGGCCGTTCCTTTCACGCTCTCGAAGGCCTTCACGTTGAAGAACCAGTCCGCGGCGACGGTGCGCTACTCGATCGAGGCCCATCCATCGACGGGAGATCTCGCCGTCGCTCCGAGCGTCCAGCCGGCGGACCTGACTCTCGGACCCGGAGAAGACGGAACGGTGACGCTACAGATGACCGTCGGAGCAGGCATCGCGGCAACCGAGATCGACTCGGAAGGGTTCCTCTCGGTCTCCGACGGCCGGATGACGATTCCCGAGATCCTCTACGTCCCCTACTGGATCCGCACCGCGCCGCTGACCCCCGCCGAACCGTATCTGCGCGCGATCAACGCGTGGGGGAAGAATTAGCTCTACCCGAGAACTTCCATCTCCGCGGCGTCGTCGGGCCACCCGCATTCACACCACGCGAGCACGATGCCCTCTTCGCCGGCGAGCTCCAGGATCCGGCACTCGCACGCGAAGCAGATATCGCCGACCACGAGCCCAGAGATCGTGTAGCGATCGCGGATCGGGAACGACTGCCGGATCGGCCGTGCGCTGCTTTGTGACTTCACGCATCACTCCGGGTAAGGAATGGCCGGATCATCGCCTTGAGTCCGCCGATTTCGGTCTGCATCCCATCGAGCCGGACCTGCATCCCATCGAGCCGGACCTGCATCCCATCGAGCCGGACCTGCATCCCATCGAGCCGGAAGTCCATCCCATCGAGCCGGACCTCCATGCCATCGAGCCGGACCTCCATCCCATCGAGCCGGACTTCCATCCCATCGAGCCGGACCTCGATCCGGTCGAGGCGCACGTCGACTCTGTCCAGCCGGGTCTCGACCCTCTCGAGTCTGTCCGTGTTGGCTGCGAGACCTTCGATCACCACGCGGATATCGGCGCGCAACCCTTCGGCCACGACGTTGAAGTGCCGTTTGATCTCTGCCGCGGTTTCGGAGTCCATCAAATCTTGTTGTCGCGAGCCTAGCTCAGGTTCCAGTCCTCCTCCAGACAACGAAGGGATTACCCCTTGACGCAAACCATCTGTCGCAGCCCGCCGACGACTTCCACGAGATCCGACGACTTGGCGATGACCTCCTCGATCGGCTTGTAGGCCGACGGGATCTCGTCGACGACACGCGCGTCCTTCCGGCACTCGACTCCCTTGGTCTGGTAGACGAGGTCCTCCGCGGTGAAGCGCCGTCGCGCCTCGCTTCTCGACATCTTCCGCCCGGCGCCGTGCGGAGCGCTCTCGAACGACTCGGGGTTCGCGAGCCCCCGGACGATGTAGCTCCCGGTTCCCATGGAGCCGGGAATGATCCCGAGTTCCCCTTTCCCGGCGCGGATCGCTCCCTTGCGTGTGACGAAGAGCCGGCGGCCGAAGTGAACCTCTTCGGCGACGTAGTTGTGGTGGCAGTCCACGCCGAGAGTGATCCCGAGGCGCGAAACGTCGCTGTGGAAACCGAGCGCGAACGCGAGCTGTCGCAGCAGCCGCGACATCATGATCGCGCGGTTTTCGCGCGCGTACTCCTGACACCAGAGAAGGTCGGCGTGGTATCGCTCGAAGCCGGGCGTGCCTTCGGAAAACCAGGCGAGATCGGCGTCGGGCAGCTCGTCGAGCGCCCTGCCCATCCCCTTCTTCGCGAGGGCGATGTGCGTGTCGGCCACCGTCTTCCCGACGTGGCGGCTGCCGGAGTGGAGCAGCGTCCAGATCATCCCGTCGCCGCGATCCACGCAGACCTCGATGAAGTGGTTTCCGCCGCCGAGCGTTCCGAGCTGGTGGAGGGCGCGCTCGACGACCGCCTTCGAGACGGACTGCGGAGCGCCGTGCGAGTCCATCCAGTCCACGGCAGCCTCGAACGGTTGCCGCTTCTGCTCGCGGCCCACGGGGATCTCGCGCTCGATCGAATGGCGCAGTTTCGGGAGGTCCTCCGGGCCGAACGCCTCCGCGGAAATCGACGTCTTGCGCGCCGACATCCCGCATCCGATGTCGACTCCGACGGCGGCGGGACAGATCGCCTGCCGGGTCGGCACGACGGCGCCCACGGTCGCGCCCTTGCCGAGGTGGACGTCCGGCATCGCGGCGACGTGCGGGAATACGATCGGCAGCGACGCGATGTTCTTCAACTGCTCGATCGCCTCCGGCTCGATCCGGTCGGTCCAGACCTTCACCGGCACGCGGCCCTTCAGAACCATCTCGATCGGCATGGCGAAGAAGACATTTTCCCGCACGTGGCCGTAAGCTTGCAGGGACGCGCCCGATGGACCCGCCGACTCCGACCGATTCGACGCCGCCGCTCGCGAAAGCCGCTTCGGGAATCCTCGCGGTCCGCACCGGCTTCCTCCGGAGGCGCTCCTCCCGCCGCAAGCTCCCGCGCCCGGGGTCGGGCGCGCTCCTCGTCCTCTTCATCGTCGTCGCCTTGGGCGGGGCGGCCGCGGCGGCGCACCGGCGGGCACTGGAGCGGGAGTTTTCCTCGCGCGTCACGCTCTCCCGGGCGACGCCCTTCGAGATCAAGCGCATCCGCCGCGAGCTGCTGGATCTCGAAGTGGACGAGAAGTCGCTGGCGAGCGCTCTCGACGCGCGGCTGAAGTACCTCGAGAACACGCGCCGGAAGGAGTTCTACATCGCGGTCGACACGCGCAAGCGCGAGCTCTCGTTCCATTTCGCCGACAAGGTCGTCCGCAACGCACCGGTCGACGTCGGGAGGCCCAGGACCATCGTTTCCGGAAAGAAGACCTGGACGTTCGCCCCGCTGACGGGGGCGTTCAGCGTGACCGAGAAGTTCGAGAACCGCGGATGGAGAGTGCCCGAGTGGGTCTATCGAATGGACGGCCGCAAGCCTCCGAAGGATCTCCCGACTGTCCCCAACGGCCTCGGTCGCTACGTGATCGTCCTCGCCAACGATTACGTCATTCATTCTCCCCCGCCGCCCGACAGCCCTTTGAAAGGGGTCAAGCCCGGATCCTTCATGGCGTCGGAAGCGGACCTCGCGGCAATCTGGCCGCGGGTGGGGCCGGCGACCCGCGTTTACGTCTTCTGATGGAGGGATTCGCCCGATGAAGTTCCGGCTCGGGTTCCTGGGCGCGTGGGCGCTCCTCGTCATCGGCGTCATTCTCGCGGCCGCGGTCGCCGGCGCGGAGTGGCAGAACTGGCGCGACGTCGAGCGGCTGCGCAAGCTCTCGACGATCGACCGGATGATCTCCGAGCGGCTCGGGTCGCGCAGGGACGTGCTGAAGGAAGCACAGGACGAGCGCGGAGCGCGCGTGGAACGGCTTCGGAACGCCGTCCACGAGGCGGATATGAAGCTCGACGACTCTCAGGACCCCAACCAGACGATCGTCGTGTCGACCGCTGAAAACCGCCTCTACGTGCGGCGCGCGGGAAAGACGATTTTCAAAGCGGTCTGCTCGACGGGCAAAGGGACGTCGCTCGTTCAGGGGGGCAAGACAATGGTCTTCGAGACGCCCACCGGTAAATTCCGCGTGGTCTCGAAGGAGGAGAACCCGGTCTGGGTCCCGCCCGACTGGCACTACGTCGAAGAGGCGCGGAAGAAGAAGAAGGCGGTCATTCGCTTGAATCCCGGTGACGCGATCGACGCCAGGACAGGAGATCCCGTTTCCGCCAGAGCGACCGGAGGCGTGTGGGGTTCGGCCGACTCGAAGGGCGGCTCCGGACGCGTGCTGAAGATCCGGAACAACAGCGTGGTCGAAGTCTCAGCGGACGGAACGGAGAGAGAGCTTCCGCCCGGGAAGATGATCGAGACGGGAAACGCGATCGTCGTCCCGCCGACGGGCGCTCCGCAGCGCAAGTTCGACAAGGTGCTCGGAAAGTACCGCCTGAACATCGGCAGCGGCTACGGAATCCACGGAACCCTGGCCACCGACCAGCTCGGCCGCAGCGTCTCCCACGGCTGCGTGCGCCTGGGCGACGCCGACATGGAAAGGATCTTCTCGATGGCGCAGGTCGGGGACCAGGTCCTGATCTACTGACCTTCCGCCATCTTCTCGATCTCGCGCCACTCCGCGTCGGAGACCGGCATCACGGAGAGACGGGAGATGCGTACGAGCGGGAAGTCGCGGAAGAACGGCTTCGCCTTGATCTCCGCGAGCGTGACCGGCCGCCGGAGCTTGCGGACGGGAGCGACGTCCACAAGTCCGGCCTTCCATGACTTGTCATTCGGATCGGCGTAGGCGTCGTTCATCGCTTTCGCGATCCCGACGACGGCCTTCTCGTCCCCCGTGTGGTAGTAGAAGATCCGGTCGCCTTTCCTTACGGATCGCAGGTGCTTCTGCGCGAGCGGGTTCTTGACCCCCGACCAGACCGTCCGTTTTTCGCGGACCAGGTCGTCGAAAGAGTAGTGGGTCGGTTCTTCCTTGAAGAGCCAGTTCATCGGGCTAATCCCAGCTCGCTCCGCCCGCCCACTCCCGGAGGCTGGTCGGGCGGATGCCGAAGCGCTTCTCGTTGGCCCGAATGTCGGCCTCGTACCCGACGCGGTCGAACCACTCGAGCATCGCGGCGTAGTCCGCGCTCCACTTCCGGACCTCCTCGATCGGCGTCCGGACGAAGGCAACGTCGCGCCCCATCGCCTTCCCGAGGATCGCCGCGGTCTCCGGCATCGTGTGCTGATCGCCGGCGATGTCGACCTCGGCCCGGTTCATCTCTTCCGATCGCTCGAATGCATGCAGCGCGTACTTCCCGATGTCCTGGACCGCGATCATCTGGAGGACCGTATCCGGCCGGACGCCGATCGCGAGCTTTCCCTCCTTGAGCACCGGCAGAAACCAGGGGGACGCGAAGTTCTCCATGAAGAAAACCGGACGCAGGATCGTGTAGGAGGGAAAGCTGGCGCGGCGAATCGTCTCCTCGACCCTCCACTTGTTCTCGAAGTGCGGGATTCCCGTCCGGCGGTGCGCCGACCCGACTGAGCTGTAGACGAGGTGGCGGACGCCCGCTTTCTTCGCGAGATCCGCGAAGCGCTTGCCCTGCTCCTCTTCCCGTTCGACCCCCGCCTCCCACGTGTTCTGGACGGCGAAGGCTCCCCAGGCGCCGGCGAGCGCGCGCTCGACC
>Ga0207684_10001075_pt1 | contig 30597 bp, 24 predicted proteins | sample KBSK5501metaG_FD_184342 | JGI IMG/M metagenome (GOLD analysis project Ga0207684, IMG submission 184342) | Corn, switchgrass and miscanthus rhizosphere microbial communities from Kellogg Biological Station, Michigan, USA - KBS K5-50-1 metaG... | ecosystem: Host-associated > Plants > Roots >...
CGTTGGGACCTACGTAAGTCGGTAGTTGGGTGAAGGACATGATTGCGGCGGTCGTGTGGTCGGGCGGGAAGAGGTGCGGGCGGATCCCCAGCGGCATGGCAACCTGGACGGCGGCGAAGATGACCAGGGTGATGGCCATGGCCGGGACGGCGCGCCGGAGGAGGACCCCGGCAGTGACGCCGAGGGTGAAGGCGAACGCCGCGTAGCCCAGCGGGGTGATGCCATGGGCGTCGAAGGCCAGCAGGGCGAACGGGCCCATGCCGAGCGGGAAACTGCTGGGGACTGCGAGGCGGGCGGCCTGGCCGATGGGTGCCGCCCACCAGCCCTGCATGAGGCTGAGCGCTTCGGTGACGGCCATGGCGGCCAGGCCGATCAGCGCGAGCTTGACCGCCAGCCACCGGGTGCGGGTGATGCTCTGCGTCCAGGCCAGCCGGAACGTCCCGGTCTCGAACTCGCGGGCGATCAGCGGGGCTCCCCAGAAGATGCCGATGACGGCGGGCGCGAGGACGACGCCGGCGATGCCGAGCATGTACACGACCGGGTATATGCCGGCTCCCGCATGGCGGAGGAAGGTGCTGGCCAGCTCCCCGCAACTTTGGCTGTGGCAGCCGGTGATCCTGCTGGCGGCATACAAGCTGGCCAGGTGCGGTCCGGTGACCGCCAGCAGGACCGCGAACGCCGCCAGCGCCGCGGCCGCGGTGACGGCCTGGGGCCGGAACTGGCGCCAGGTCAGCCAGGTCATTTCTGCACCTCCAGGTGGTGGCGGGGGCGGCGGCCGCGTCCGGCGGCCTGGCTCATGTAAGCCAGCACCAGGTCTTCCAGGCCGACCTCGGAGACCGTCCACGCCGGGTCGAGGACTTTATCGCTGGTGCGCACCAGCAGCGTGGTCTGCACGTCGGTATGGCTGGCTGAGATGACCTCCTGGCCGGCCGGCAGCGTGGCCGGGTCCCGGCGCGGGCCGGACAGCAGGTGGTGGGTGGCTAGCAGCTCCTCGACCGGCCCGGCGACCCGCACCCGCGAGCCCACCAGCACGATCAGGTAGTCGCAGACCCGCTCCAGGTCAGCGACCAGGTGGGAGGACAGCACGACGCTGACGTGCTGCTCGGCGACGGCCTCCATCAGGTCCTGCAGGAACTCGCGGCGGGCCAGCGGGTCGAGGCTGGCGACCGGCTCGTCCAGGATCAGCAGCTCGGGACGCTTGGCAACGGCCAGGGTCAGGGCCAGCTGGGCGCGCTGGCCGCCGGACAGCTTGCCGGCTCGTTGGCCCGGGTCCAGTTCCAGCGCCCCGATCCGGTCGTGCGCGAGGCGGGCGTCCCAGCCGGGGTTGAGATGGGCGCCCAGCCGGAGGTGGTCGGCGACCGACAGCCCGGCGTAGGTGGGTGCGTCCTGAGCGACGAAACCGACCCTGGCCAGCTGCGCCGGGCCGGCCGCGGGGTGGCCGCCGAGCACCTCGATCGTGCCCGATGTCGGCACCAGCAGACCGACGGCCAGGTGCAGCAGCGTCGTCTTGCCGGCCCCGTTCGGGCCGACCAGCCCGACGACATGGCCGGGCGGGACCTGCAGCGTGCAATCCGACAGCGCCCAGCGGCGCCCGTACTGCTTTCCCAGCCCACGCGCTACCAAGACGTCGCTCACGCTCTGTCCCCCGCTCGCCTCCGGGGCGCCTGAAGACGGCGCCTTCCCTCATCGCTCCTGCGTCGCTCCTCAGTCCAGGCACCACCGCGCCCCTCCAGCTCGCTCACGCTATGTCCCCCGCTCGCCTCCGGGGCGCCTGAAGGCGGCGCCTTCCCTCGTCGCTCCTGCGTCGCTCCTCAGTCCAGGCACCACCGCGCCCCTCCAGCTCGCTCACGCTATGTCCTCCTCGGCGGCGGCCCGAAAGGTGTTGAGGAAGAGGGCCTCGATGCTCTCGTCGTCGAGCCCGGCCCGGCGCGCATTGGCCAGCCAGCGCCGCAGGTCCTGGCGCAGCGGCCCATGGGCGGCGAGTGAGGCGTCGCTCAGCGTCCTGGTCACGAAGATCCCCACCCCGGGCCGGGTTCCGGCCAGCCCTTCGAGTTCGAGCTCGCGATAGGCCTTGAGCACCGTGTTGGGGTTGATCGCCAGCCGCGCAACCACGTCCTTGACCGTTGGGAGCTGGTCACCCACGTGGAGGAGGCCGAGCCGGAGGGCCTGCCGCACCTGGTGGATCAGCTGCCGGTAGGGCGCGACGCCCGAGCGGGCGTCCAGGTGGAACTCGATCACTGCGCCTCACTTCATCTAGGTAGCTAGGATAATAGCTACCTACCTAGCTAATGTGTCAAGTATCGCTCCGCGGCGGTCGACGGCTACGGACCGTGCCCGTTGTCGGCAAAACGCGCGTTCGTGTCGAGTGACGTGCGAGTGGCCAGGGGGACGCCAGGCCCGGCCGTGGGTTTCGGTCAGGCGTTGAAGCGCCTTTGATACTCGGCCGGGGTCACACCGAGGCTGCGCTGGAAGTGCCGGTGCAGGTGGCTCTGGTCGGCGAAGCCTGAGGCGGCGGCGGCCTCGGCGATCGTCTGGCCAGCTTCGAGCAGGCGCCGGGCGCTACGCAGCCGGTGCGCGAGCTGCCACGCATGGGGTGGCAGGCCGGTGCGTTGACGGAAGAGGCGGACGAGGCGGAACTTGCCGATCCCAGCGGTGATGGCGAGCTCGTCGAGGCTGACGTTGCGTTCGGGCCGGTCAGCGAGGTAGTCGCACGCCAAGCGCAGCGCCTTGTCGTCGCGGGGGCTGAGCGGTGATCGCCGCGGGCGGCCGGCCGGGGAGCGCTCGATCAGCGCACGCAGAAATCCAGCGAGCCGCTCGTCGCGTTCGAGCCGGGTGGCGGGCGTCTCGAGGGCGGTGTGCATGGCCAGGAAGTCACCGGCGAACCTGGGATCGGAGATCACCGGCTCGGCGAAGGCAACGTCGGCCAGGACCCCGACGTCCTCGTCACCTCCGAGCGCGGCCAGGTCGGCGACCTCGACGACCATGAGCCGGGCCGTCCACGGCCGGGCGTCGACGGCTGCGCCGGCGTGCGCGCTGGACGGATCCCAGGCCACGAGCTGCCCGGGCAGGACAACATAGTGTTCACGCCCGCGCCGGGCGCGCATCGGCTGCCCGGTGACGACGCCGAACACGTACTCGCCCCGCGGCTCGATGGCATAGTGCGTGGTCTGACCGGCCATCAGCAGGACGCGGTCCTCGTCGGCGGGGCGCCACATCCGGACCTGCTCGGTTGCCATTGGTGGAAGGCTATGCGGCAAGAACGTTCAAGACGACCTGGTGTGGCGTGCCTACGCTGGCGGGATGTCGATCACCCCGCACATCGTCGTCCAGGGCGCCGAGCGCGCCGCCGCCTTCTACCGCGACGCCTTCGGCGCCGAGGAACTCGACCGGATCCCCACTCCCGACGGACGGCTGATGTCGGTTCGGCTGCGCATCGGCGATGGGCTGTTGCACCTCGCGGACGAGTTCCCCGAGATGGGGGTGCTCGCCCCGCCCTCGATCGGCGGCACGGCGGTCGTCCTGGCCCTCGACGTCACCGACGCCGAAACGGTGTTCGCGCAGGCCATCACGGCTGGCGCCGAGGTCCGTCAGCCGCTGGCGGACATGTTCTGGGGCGATAGGCACGGCCAGCTTGAGGACCCGTTCGGGCATCGCTGGAACGTGGCCCAGCACCTCCGCGACGTACCGCACGACGAGGTCGTGGCCGCCGCCGCGCTGGCGTTCGCCGGGCCGACAAGCTGATGCGCTACCGATCGTTCGGAAGAACCGGGTTGCGCGTATCCGAGCTGTTCCTCGGAGCATCAGGTTTCCTCGGCCGGCGGAGGACGGCCGTGATCTTGGCCACGAACGCCTCTCAGTCGTCCGCCGCCGGTCCTCACTCCGGGGCCGGCTCCGCCAGCTCGGCGCGAAGGGTCGTCAGCTCAGCACGCAGCTCCTCCCATGGGAAGACCCCAGGCTCCTCCCCCGCTCCCGGCAGGCGGTCGGGATCAAGGATCACCGTGATATCCCACTCCCGGAGCACGGCCACGCTGCGCTGAAATACCGGATGACCGGCCAGCGCGGCGTTCGGCCAGGGAACGGCGACGATGGGCAGGCCCAGGCCGACCGCCTCATTCAGCAACCCGAGGGCAAGCGTGTCGCTGATGCCCTGCGCTAGCTTGTTGATCGTGTTGAAGGTGGCCGGGGCAATCGCGAACGCGTCGGCCGGCGGCAGCACGTCCGGCTCGTCCGGATGCTTGTACTGCGAGCGGACCGGGTGGCCGGTCTGCCCGGCCAGGTGGCCGGCGTCGAGAAACTTGACCCGTCGGGGGTGGCGATCACGCAGACGTCCCAGCCTTGTCGCTGGGCAAAGCTGACCAAGGCGGAGAGCTGCCCAGCTGGGTACCCACCGCACGCGATGACATACAGCACTGGCCGCGTCTCCGCCGTCACGAGAACCTCCTTCACCGTCTGGGCCGTTGTGCGGCAACTCTCAAGCTCGCGATCCCTGGCGGCCAGGACGGCCAGCTTGTCCGTGCCGTTGTTACCTCACGACCCGGGGCTGATCAATCAGCCACACCAGGGCCATGCGGGTCCGCGGAGGCGTGCTGAGCAGCGCTCGCCGCGCCTGGTTCGCGTGCCAGTACCGGCATAGTGTCGCAGGATGAGCGAGCCGGAGGGGCGCGGCGCCGCCTGGACTGAGGAGCGAGGAACGAGCGACGAGGGAAGGCGGCGCCCTAAAGCGCCTCGCAGGCGAGCGGGAGACGCAGCATGAGCGAGCTGGAGGGCGGCGTCGCCTGGACTGAGGAGCCAGCATGAGCGAGACGCTGCCGTTGTTCCCGCTGGGCACGGTGCTCTACCCGGGCCTGCTGCTCCCGCTGCACATCTTCGAAGAGCGCTACCGGCAGCTCGTCCGTGATCTGCTGGAAGGGCCCGAGCCGCGGCGTTTCGGCGTTATCGCGATCCGCAAGGGCCGCGAGACAGGAGTGGATGGCGTCTCCGGACTGTATGAGATCGGCTGCACCGCGACGTTGCGCCAGGTCACGGAGTTCAAGGACGGCCGGTTCGATCTGGTCACCGTAGGCACGCAGCGGTTCCAGCTGGGGCAGCTTGACGACTCGCAGCCCTACCTGCGAGGCGAAGTGGACCTGCTCACCGAGGACACTGGCGACGAGATGGCCGCGGGACTCGCGGCCCAGGCTGTGCAGCGGGCGTTCCGCAGCTACCTCGACGCGCTGGCCCGGCGGGGAGTAACCAAAGTGAGCCTGCCGGACCTGCCCGATGGACCCGTTGCGCTGTCCTATCTCGTGGCCGCGACGATGATCGTCGATCTGAGCGACAGGCAGGCCCTCCTGGCCGAGCCGGACGCCGCGAGCCGGCTGACCGCCGAACGCGCGCTGCTGTCCAGGGAGACCACGATGCTCCGCTCGCTAACCTCGACGCCCGCCCCGGACCTGAGGTACTCGCCCTACAACCCCAACTAGCGCGCGTCCCGTGCGCGTCCGATCCGGGCATGATCGAGGCTCTGGCGGTACCCGGGCGGCCATGACTGACCAGGGTGGGTGGTCGGGGTGGGTAGTTTGGCTGTTATGAGCGTGTGCATTGGCAGCCGGGGCTACCGGCCGCCGCGGGATGGCGGCACATCAGGGGTGCCACGGTGACGGCGGACCCGTATGCGGCGGCGGCCGATCTGGTCGCGCGGTCGGCAGCGGCCTACGTCTCGGGTGTGCCGGAAGATCCCGCGGATGATGGCTTTTTCGGGGCCGCCAGCGTCACCTGGCGGGTGAGCGGCGATCTGGCCGCGCCGATCGCGGGCCTGCGGTCCTTGCTGATGCAGGCGTTGCATCCGCTCGCGATGGCCGGAGTCGACCAGCACAGTGGCTGGCGCCAGGATCCCGTCGGCAGGCTCGCCGCCACTTCGGGGTACGTCACCACGATCACCTTCGGCGAGCGCGCAGCGGCGGAACAGGCGGCAGCCCGGGTACGCCGGATCCATGATCACGTCCGCGGCATCGACACGGTTACCGGGCGGCCATACGCGGCCAGTGATCCGGCGCTACTGCTCTGGGTCCACGGGGCGCTGGTCGAGTCCGGCATAGTCGCCGCCCAGTTGTTCGGGACGCCCTTGTCGGCCGAGGACAGTGACCGCTATGTCGCGGAGATGGTGGTCGCGGCCGAACTCGTCGGGGTGCCCGCTGCGCTGATCCCATCCAGCCTCGCCGAGATGGAGCGGTACATCTCGTCGGTCCGGCCCGAGCTGCGCTGCACCCCCGCGGCCGGCGAGTCGATGGCCTACCTGCTCGCTCCGCCCGGCCTGGACGAGGACACCGCCGAGATCTGGGCCGACGTCCGGGACGGCGCGATCGCCGCGCTGCCCGCGTGGGCGCGCGACATGTACGGCTACCCTGCGCCGGAGGCGTTGACGCCCAGCCGCCGGACGGAGATCCGGCAGGCGCTCGGTGTTCTCGATGCCACGTTCCTCGGCGAGCCTGGCGTGCTCGAGGCGCGGCAGCGGATCACCCTGCGGACGCGCACGGCACGGCGTTCGTGAAGACAGAGTCCATGAAGGCGCGGCGCGTGAAGAGGCCGATCGCCGCGGCGGCGATCGGGGCCGGGGCGATTGGCGGGGCGATCACGGCCCTGTACCTGGTGCGCCGCCGGATAGGCTCGCTGCGGTTCGCTCGCGGCGTTGCGGCGCTCCACCTCGTCGCGCGCGGTGGCCTGCGTTATGCGGGTAGCGCGCCCCGGCTGTTCGCGGCCGCGGGCGAGAACCGGCAGCGGCTGCGCACCGACCTTGCCCTGCAGACCGCCGAGGACGTCGCCACCACCCTGGGGGCGATGAAGGGCGTCATGATGAAGATTGGCCAGATGGCCAGCTACATCGACGACGGCCTCGCGCCTAGTGTCCGCCGCACCTTGAGCCGCCTGCAAGACAGCGTCCCGCCGATGAGCGCAGAACTCGCCGCTCGCGTCGTTGAGGAAGAACTGGGCCTGCCACCGGAGCGGGCCTTCGCCACCTGGGACCCGGAACCCATCGCGGCCGCATCGATCGGGCAGGTGCACCGGGCCATCACGCTCGATGGCCGCGCGGTCGCCGTGAAGGTGCAGTATCCCGGGATCGCGGAGACCATCGCGGCGGACCTCGGCAACGTCTCCCTGCTGCGCCGGATGCTGCGTGTCACCGCGCCGAGCCAGGATGTTGACGCGCTGATCGCCGAGCTTCGCGATCGTGTCCTGGAGGAACTCGACTACCGCCGGGAGGCGGACAACCAGCGGCTCCTGGCGGCTTACTACGACGGCCATCCCACGATCCACGTCCCCGGAATCGTCAGCGAGCTGTCCACGCGCCGGGTGGTGACGAGCGATCTGGCCGACGGAGCCCGCTTCGCTGAGCTCGCCGGCTGGTCCCAGCAAGAACGTGATCTGGCCGCGGAGACCATCTACCGCTTCGTCTTCAGGAGCCTGTACGAAGCCCACGCGTTCAACGGCGATCCGCACCCAGGCAACTACCTGTTCCACGGCGGCGGCCGGGTTACCTTCCTTGATTTCGGCCTGGTCAAGCACTTTTCTCCCAACGAACTGCGACCGCTCATGCAGATGGCCCGGCACCTGTGCGTCGACAACGATCCCGAGGCGTTCCGCCGCAGCATGGAGGCGGCCGGCTTCCTGCGCCCGGACGCGCCGCTGAGCACCGAGACGATCATCGAGCACATGGCCGTCTTCTACGACACCATCCGCAAACCAGGACCGCTGACCATCACCGGGGATTACGCGTCCGCCGTCGTCCGCCGCTTCTTCGACGTGCGCAGCCCGGTGGCCGGATACGTGAGCGTCCCCCGGTCCTATGTGATCCTCCAGCGCATCAACCTGGGCCTGTTCGCGGTGCTCGGCGAGCTGTCCGCGACCGCCGACTGGCGGGCCATCGCCGAGGAGATCTGGCCCTTCGTCCGGGCACCGGCGTCCACTCCGATGGGAGAGGCCGAGGCCGCGTGGCAGGCCAGCCGCCCGACGATCACGGAATGCCTGGCCTGAGCCAGCGCTGAACCTTCTGCCCTTCCGGGGCCGGGCGGGTGGCTGTCGCGGCGGCGGCGTGTGTGATGGGACGGGCTGGAGCCTGTCGTTTGGTCAAAAATGGGTTATGCCGGCCGGTGGGAGCGCGGCACGACCAGTCCTGATTCGTACGCGGTGACGACCGCTTGTGTCCTGTCGCGCAATCCCAGCTTGCTCAGCACGCGGCTCACATGCGTCTTCACCGTCTCCTCGGTGACCACCAGCCGGGCCGCTATCTCCGGGTTGGACAGACCCTCGGCGACCAGCAGGAGGACCTGCCTCTCGCGCGGGGTGAGCGTGGCGAGCGCGGCTGTGGGCGGGGCATCCGGCAGGGGGCGCTGCCGGGCGAACTCACTGATGAGGCGGCGGGTGACGGTCGGCGCGAGCAGCGCCTCGCCGGCGGCGATGACCCGTACCGCCTCGAAGAGGCGTTCCGCGGTGACGTCTTTGAGCAGGAAACCGCTGGCACCGGCGCACAGCGCGTCGTAGACGTACTCGTCCAGGTCGAAGGTGGTGAGGATGAGGATGCGCGGCCCGCCCGCGGCGGAGCCGGTGAGCTGCCTGGTGGCTTCGATGCCGTCCATGCCCGGCATACGGACGTCCATGAGGACGACGTCGGGGCTCAGCTCGCGGCAGATCCGCACCGCCTCGGCCCCGTCGCAGGCCGTGCCGACGACCGTGAAATCCGGCTGCGTGTCGAGCAGCGCGGCGAAACCCGCTCGCACCACCTGATGATCGTCGGCAACGATGATCCGGACCTGCGGAGAGGGGGCGCTCATACTCTGTCTCCCGCTCGCCTGCGGGGGCCCGCCCGCCTCCCCATTCCCCCTTCACTGCGCCGCCTTCCCTCGTCGCTCGTTCCTCGCTCCTCAGTCCAGGCAGCGCCGCGCCCCTCCGGCTCGCTCATACGGTCGCTTCCCCCTTCCCGGGCAGGCTGGCCTCGATGAGGAAGCCGCCGCCGACCGCGGGACCGGTCCGCAGCTCGCCGCCGACGGCCGCGGCGCGTTCGCGCATGCCGAGCAGTCCGTGGCCGTCGGCGGGCGGAGTGTCGGGCGGGCCTGGCCCGTTGTCGCGGATGCGCAATCCCAGCGCGTCGTCGGCGTAGTGCAGCTCGACATCCACGGCGGCGCCCGGCGCGTGCCGCCGGGAGTTGGTGAGGGCTTCCTGGACGATGCGGTAAGCAGCTAGCTCGACGCCGGGGTCGAGGGTGGCCGGCGGCCCGCGGACGATGAGGCGGGTGCCCGCCCCTGAGGCGTCTCGGGCCGCGTCGAGTAGCTCGTTGAGCTGCCGCAGCCCCGGTTGGGGCCGTCTGTCGGCGGCGTCGGTCTTGGCGTCCTCGCGCAGCACGCCGAGCAGCCGCCGCATTTCGGTCAGCGCGGCTCGCGCGGTGTCGCCGATCGCAGACAGCCGCTGCGCCCCGGCGGCGGGCATCCCGGCCGTGGTCAGCCGGGCCGTCTCCGCCTGCACGGCGACCATGGAGATGTGGTGGGCGACGACATCGTGCAGCTCGCGCACGATCCGCGCCCGTTCCCCGCGCGCCGTGTGCTCCAGCAGCGTGCCGGCGATGACCTGCCGGGCCGCGCTGTGCACCACGGCCTCGCTGCGCGCCCGCCGCGCGATCCCGGCCAGGGCCGCCGCCGGGGCCAGCGACGCCAGCAGCACGGTCAGGACCCACGCTTCACCGCCTGCCGGGGCGGCGAGCGCCAGCACCAGGAACGGCACGGCGAGCAGCACGGCCAGGAGTTGCGAGCCCCTGTGCTTCAAACCGCTGTGGCCGAGCCGGTACAGGACGATCAGCAGCGCAACCGCACCGGCGACGGTCAGCATCTGGAAGAGCGCGAGCGACAGCACGCTGGCCGCGGAGACGGCCACGGCGGCCGCGGCCGGGCGGAGGAAAACCAGCGGCAGCGTGGTGAACAGGCAGAGCAGGCAGAGCGCCACAATGGTCTGCGTGCTCACGCCGGTGCTCGCGGTCCGTGCGATATGCGTTCCCCCGCCGGTGCTCGCGGCCCGCGTCACCGACCCAGCCGCCGCGAGCCGCCCGAGCGACCCGGGGTCCAGCACAAGCCGCGCGATCAGCTCGGCCACCGCGAGCAGCCCCAGCAGGGCCCCGGCCACGGCAGGCGCTCGCGGGGCCGCGGCGATCTGCCGTCCCCGGTCGGCCCAGCCGCCGTGCCAGTTACCTCTTCGGCTCACGTATGCCATTGTCGCTGCCGGGCGGATCATTGGCGTCCCCCAGGCCAGGACTACCGCCGTCCCCCCCGCGAGGGATGCGCGGGCCTGATGTTCCCCCACGCCAGCGACGGCGAAGACGGCCCTGCGGCGTGACGACCGCGCCTGCCCCGTATCCCTAGCCTGCAGAGCATGGAAGCAACTATCGAAATCACCGGCCTGCGCAAGCGGTTCGGGCCGACCGTGGCGCTGGACGGAATGTCCTTCAATGTCATGCCGGGGCAGGTCACCGGGTTTGTGGGGCCTAACGGCGCGGGGAAGTCCACCACGATGCGGGTGATCCTCGGCCTGGACGCGGCCGACGAAGGCAGCGCGCTGATCGGCGGGAAGCGGTATCAGAGCCTGCGGCATCCGCTGAGTCACGTCGGGTCGCTGCTGGACGCCGGGGCGCTGCAGCCCAGCCGCAGCGCCCGCAACCATCTGCTGTGGCTGGCCCACTCGCAGGGCATGGGCGCCCGGCGGGTCGATGAGGTGATCGAGCAGGCCGGCCTGCAGAAGGCGGTCCGGCGCAAAGCGGGCGGGTACTCCCTGGGGATGCGGCAGCGGCTGGGGATCGCCGCGGCGCTGCTGGGTGACCCGCCGGTGCTGATGATGGATGAGCCGTTCAACGGGATGGACCCGGAGGGCATCGTGTGGATGCGCGGGTTCCTGGCCGCGCTGGCCGCCCAGGGCCGCGCGGTGCTGGTCTCCAGCCACCTGATGAGCGAACTCCAGGACACCGCCGACCACCTGGTGGTCGTGGGCCGCGGCAAGGTCATCGCCGACACTAGCGTCCGTGAGCTGCTCGCGGCAGCGTCCGGCGGGCGGGTCATGCTGTGCACCACCGCGCGGCCGGAGGCGATGACGGTGCTGGCGCACGCGGGCGCCACCGTGGCCGCCACCGGCCCGGACACGGTCACGGTCTCCGGGCTGGCTGCGGAGCGCATCGTGGCCCTGCTCGGCGAGGCCGCGGTGCCATTCTCCGAGGTGTCCGCACACCGCGCGACCTTGGAGGAGGCCTACATGGAACTCACCCGGGATGCGGTCGAGTTCCGCGCCGCCGCCGCTTCCGGGCCATCGGGGTCTGGGGTATCCCCAGGGGGCACTGTGTCCCCCCAGGCTGGCACTCCCGGGGGGTCGTCCTCCCGGGCTAACACTGAGGAGGCGGCGCGATGAGCACCGGCACCATCACGCCGTACCGGCCCGAGGCGCGGGCCGGGCGGGACGGCTTCGCACAGGTCTTGCGCGCGGAGTGGACCAAGTTCCGGACCGTCCGCGGCTGGGTCATCGGCATGGTTGTCGCGGTCCTGGTAATGCTCGGGCTCGGGCTGTTGACCGCCGGGGGCTCCACTAGCTCTTGTCAGCAGGCGGGCGGCGGCCCGGTTCGGACCGGCGCGGCCTGCGGGCCCACTTTCACGGTGGGGCCGGGGGGCGGGCCGGTGGACGACAGCTTCTACTTCGTGCGCCAGCCGCTCACCGGGAACGGCAGCATCACCGTCCAGGTCACCTCGCTGACCGGCCTGCTTCCGCCCGCGAACCCCAACATCCAGGCTGGCCCGAACGGGCCGACCGACACGCGTCCCGGCCTGATGCCGTGGGCCAAGGCCGGGCTCATCATCAAGGACGGTACTCGCCCGGGATCGGCGTACGCGGCGATGATGGTCACCGCAGATCACGGGGTGCGCATGCAGGACAACTTCACCCACGACACGGCGGGCCAGCCGGGCGCCGTCTCCGCGGCGTCCCCGCGCTGGCTGCGACTGACCCGCTCCGGCGACACGATCACCGGCTATGACTCGGCCGACGGCACCAACTGGACCCAGGTCGGCGCCGTTCACCTGGCCGGGCTGTCATCGACCGTCCAGGCTGGGCTGTTCGCCGCCTCGCCTGACTACACGGTGGTCTCCCAGAACTTCGGCGGCGGAACCAACGGGTCCAGCGGTCCCAGCCAGGCCACCGCCGTCTTTGATCACGTCAGCCGGTCGGGCACGTGGCCGGGCGGCACGTGGACCGGCGACTACATCGGAGCCGGCGGCGCGTCGGGGATCGGCGGGTATCACCAGGCCAGCGGCCGGTTCACCGTGACTGGGTCCGGCGACATCGCGCCGGTCGTGGCCGGGCATGGCAACGAAGGTGACCCCGCCACAACTCTCACGGATTACCTGGTGGGCACGTTCGCCGGGCTGATCGCGGTGATCGTGGTCGCGACGATGTTCATCACCGCCGAGTACCGGCGGGGCCTGATCCGCACCACCCTGGCCGCGAGCCCGCGGCGGGGCCGGGTACTGGCGGCGAAGGCGATCGTGATCGGCTCGGTCACCTTCGTGGCCGGGCTGGTGGCCGCCACCGCCGGGGTGATCTTCGGGGCCCAGCTATCCCACCACAAGGGCACGTACGTGTTCCCAGCGTCGTGGGCGACGGAGCTGCGCATTATCGCCGGCGCCGCGGCGCTGCTCGCTGTCGCCGCCGTCCTGGCCTTGGCCCTCGGGACCGTAATGCGGCGCAGCGCCGCCGCGGTCACCGTCGTCATCGTGGCGATCGTGCTCCCCTACATCCTCGCGGTCGCCTCCGTCCTGCCGGTCAGCGTCTCGGACTGGCTGCTGCGGATCACCCCGGCCGCCGCCTTCGCCATCCAGCAGGCCGCGCCGCAGTACCCGCAAGTCACCGCCCTGTATTCGCCCGGGTCCGGTTACTTCCCGCTGGCGCCGTGGGCCGGCCTCGCCGTGCTGTGCGGCTGGGCTGCGCTCGCCCTCGGCCTGGCTGTCGTCCTGCTCCGCCGGAGGGACGCATGAGCGAGGCCCTGTCCGCCGAACGGCCGGGCCTGCCCGGTGCACTGCACGCAGGGTGGGCGAGTCTGCCCAATGCGCTGCACGCGGAATGGACGAAGCTGCGCACCGTGACCGGCCCGGCCTGGCTGCTGGCCGCCACCGCCGTGCTGACCGTGGCGGTCAGCGCCGCCGCGACGGCCGCTGTCAGATGCCCGTCCGGCATCGCCTGCCCGGTCGATACCACCAAGCTCAGCCTCTCCGGCGTCCAGCTCGGCCAGGCCATCGTCGCCATCCTGGCCGTGCTGGCGATCAGCGGCGAGTACAGCACCGGCATGATCCGCATCACCCTCACGGCGATGCCGCGCCGGTCCGCCGTGCTCGCCGCCAAGGCCGCCATCCTCACCGGCCTGGTGCTGGCCGCCGGGACCATCGCCGTGCTCGGCTCACTGCTGGCCGGGCGGCTGATCCTGCCCGGCCACGGGTTCACCCCCGCGCGCGGCTTCCCGCTGCTGTCCCTGGGCGACGGGCCGGTGCTGCGCGCCGCCGCCGGGTCGGTCCTTTACCTCGCCCTGATCGCCCTGCTCAGCCTCGGCATAGCCACCGCCGTGCGTGACTCCGCAGTCGCCATCGGGATCGTCCTCGGCCTGCTGTACCTGTTCCCGATCATCGCCGGCGTGGTCACCGACCCGCACTGGCATCGGCACCTGGAGCAGATCGGGCCCATGAATGCCGGGCTCGACATCCAGGCCACCACCGGCCTGAGCAGTCTGCCGCTCAGCCCGTGGGCGGGCCTCGGCGTTCTCGCCGCCTGGGCCGCCGGTGCGCTCCTGGCCGGCGGCCTGCTGCTCCGCCTGCGCGACGCCTGAGCCGTGACTGCTGGTGCCGCACGTCGCGGCCCTGCCCGGGCGCTTTCCGTGCAGCCGGGCGAATTGGCAGGCGGGCGAGGCGGTGGCTCGGGTCAGCCGTACAGGGTTGTCGTCTGGAGCTGCGGGTCGGCGTTGATTTCGGCTTCGGTGAAGCGCTCGGTGACCCACTGGCCGCGGGAGAACAGCACGGTCTGGTCCGAGTAGTGCGGGGACGCAGGGTTGGCGGATTCGGAGTAGGTGAGGATGGTCCGGGTGCGCGGCCCGTCCCGCGTCAGCTCGGTGGCCATGATGAAGCTCGAGCCATTGCTGGCATCGGTGCCGCCAGCGCTGCCCGGCGGCGCGGCTCCCTCGATGCGGTCGAAGCAGCCTTCGCCTTCGGTGCAGCCTGGCAGCGAGATCCCGGCGTAGTGCTGGACCGCGCCAAGCGTGATGTCCAGCGGAACGCTGTGGGCCTGGAAGTACTCCACGGCATCGGCCAGTGCCTGCTGGACCGCCGGATCATCGGTGTTGAGGTCGCGTGGCGTGGTGAGCGGCTGGGCCGGGTCGAAGGGGACGCGCCACCACTCGGGTGTGTAGTTGAGCCCGCCGTAGGTCTGCTGCCACAGGACCTCGCCGCGGCTGTTCACGTCGGCGCGGCCATTCCAGGCGGCCAGTACCGGGCACGCGGCGCGCACGTCGACCGGGCTGCCGTCGGTGGCGGTCAGCACCGGATGGGCGCGGCACATGGCCACCACGGCGGCGCGGGCGAGGTCCGCGCTGTAGTTGCGCTGGCCGAGTATGGTTTCCTGCAGGCTGGTCAGGGTGAAGCCGGGCGGACCGTAGCCATCGGCACCGGCCAGCCGCTCGCTGATCATGTCCAGGCTGAGCCGGGGCCGCAGCTCAAGCTGGATGCGGGGGTCGTAGATGGGCTGGTAGCCGGTGAGCGGCGCCGCCGGGTTGGCGAGCCGGGGGCTGTTGTTGGAGTTGGCCACGTAGTCGGTGCGGGTCAGCTGAGGGTAGTTGCCCGGTCCGAAGATGCCGGGTTCGATCGCGTCGGGATCGCTGCCCCAGCCGCAGCCGGAGGTTGAGCCGTCCAGGATCGGGGTGGGGACGTCGCCGGGCAGCTGACCGACCTGGCACCGTTGTTCCAAGGCGGCGGTGACGTGCGGGGCCACCGAGGCGTCGGCGAAGTACACGGTGCCGCTGGTGTCGGCGGCGAGGGTGTAGGTCCACGGCAGGCCCTGATAGGTGTCCTGGGCGGCGCGGAGCTGGGCGAGGTCTTCCGATCGTCCCATCGCGAGCCACTCGTCCACCGACCGCAGATTGTCTGCCCCCGCGTCGCGGACGGCGAACGCGTTCGCCGTCGTCCAGCCGGTGCCGAGCACCGGCCCGTACCGCGAGCGGTACAGCGTGCCGGTGACCGTGGAGAGCTGGCCAGCCGGATCACGGACGGTCACCGTCACCTCTTGCCGGTCCATGGCGATGGCGTGACCATCGACCAGGTAGCTGGTCGGGTCGCCTGGGACCAGGCTCAGCCGGTAGAGGGTGAAACGCGGCGCGTGCGAGGCGGTCTGGGTCCAGGCCACGCCCGAGGTGTGCCCGAACTCGAGCATGGGCGTGCCGTACAGGCTCGCGCCGGACAGATCAAGCACCCCGGGGATGGTGAACTGCACCTGATAGAGGCGAGCGTTACCCACCCAGGGCACGTGCGGATTGGCCAGGACCATCCCGTCATGGCCAGCCGTGGCATCGCGGCCCAGGGCCCAGCCGTTGCTGGACACGTTGGCCGCCGGCGGCGCCGCCGGTAGCGCCGGTTCCGTGGCCGAGCCGGGCGCGGGCGCACTCGCCGTGGCGATGGGCTCTTTCAATGCGGCAACCCCGCTCAGGGTGTCGAGGTCGTACACAAGCGTCCACACGTCGATCGCGGTGATCGGCGTGACCCAGGACTGGCCGCGGCACGTCGGGTCGGGCAGGTGCGCCACCCCGGTGTCGCGCAAGTAACGGTTGTAGCCCGCGACGTAGCCATCAACCAGCTGGCGGGCGTGCTGCGTGGGCCCGAGGGGAGCGGGACGGGCCAGCAGCCGATACACCACGCCGGACTTCCGCAGGCCCTGGTAGTAGATGTCGCTGTTCAGGTTGGTGGTCGATGCCCCCAGCGTGTCGCCGGAATCGCCGGTCGCGCCGAAGTACGCCGACCGCTCTCCCCGCAGGGTCACCACCCGGTCGGCCATGGTGCACAGGTTGTCCTGCGCGAACGCGTACCCGTAGCCGTACCCGAGGCCGGCGTAGTCGCGCGCCAGGATGTGCGGTATGCCGTACTCCGTGCGCCGGATTTCGGCGGAGTACCGGGGGGTGCTGGTCGTATGCGCTGCGAGACTGGCTGCCGACAGCGGCACGGACACCGGTGACGGCCCAGCCGCTCCCGCGATCGCGCACACTCCCGTGACAGCGGCCATAAGCGGCAGCCGCCGGGCGCCGTCTCGGAACAAGCACATTCTCGACCGGTGCGAGAACAATGTGGTCATGGGGTTACTCCCGCAGGTCAGGCCGATGTAGTAACTATATACTGGTTATTATACGGAGTATCGTCACGATGTACAGAGAGTTCGGCCGAAGCAGGGCACTTCGCTGATTTTGCCTCAAGTACCTGAGACGGCACAGGGCATCGGCATCGGTCGTGACGGCAGCACTGGGCGGTCATGATCGGCGCATGGCCCGGTCTTTCCTTAACGGCCTGGAGGAGATCAAGGCGTCCGCGCTGCGGGTGTTGATCACCCGATCGGGCTGGATACCGAACTGTTCGGCCCGCCTGCAGCCGTTATCCGGCCAGTCGAGCTGGCCGGGCGCGTGCGCCAGCCCGCTCGAGCTGGAACGCAATATGGCGCAACGCCTGTATCGGGTCCACATGTCATCCATACCGGGGCATCCGCCAGGCAGGCACCACCACGCCCCACCGTGTCGAGTGCCGTGCTACCCGGCGCACCACGGTCTTAAGCGCCGCCGACGAGCCCGGCCCGGTCCGGCCGGCTTCGGCGCAGCTGCCAGGCCAGCAGGCTGCCGAGCAGGACCGATACCGCGATCGCCGTCGTGTGGCCGACCGCCGGCACGTCCAGCGTGCTCAGGCCGCCGAAGATCTGGCCGATGAAGACGAGGACAGCGAAATCGAGCCCGGCCGCCACACGGGCCGGCCACGAGCCATACAGCACGGCCACCACGATGGCGGACACGACGACGTAAGACGGGCCCACGTCCACGATGCGGGTATCGGACGCCGGCAGCAGGCCGTGCGCCACCCGGTAGTCGACGATGCCCTCGCTCACCAACGTGCCGAGCACCTGCCCGGCGGCGCAGACCAGCGCCGTGCGCCAGTTTCCCAGCACCCGGTTGGCGCCGAACACGGCCAGGGCGATCAGGACCGGCCAGGCGATGGTGAACGTCGCCGGGATGAACGCCGAGGCCGCGAGCGAGCCCACCGGGTGATGGCGCAGGTTGACCACGTTGGTGCTCGCCCACCGCAGCACCGCCGACTGATCGTGTGCGGGCAAGGCGGCATAGACCAGCTCGGCGACGACGAAGCCCGTCAGGTACAGCCAGGCGAAGGCGTACCGGGTCAGCAGGGTCCGGGCGGGAAGCCGGGTCACTCGCCAGTCACGGGCGCCAGATCGTCTCATTCGCTCATCCCGCGGTCTCACTCCGTGTCTCCCGCTCGCCTCCGGGGCCCCGCCCGCCTCCCCATTCCCCCTTCACTGCGCCGACTTCCCTCGTCGCTCGTACTCTGCTTCCCCGCTCGCCTCCGGGGCCCCGCCCGCCTCCCCATTCCCCTTCACTGCGCCGCCTTCCCTCGTCGCTCGTTCCTCGCTCCTCAGTCCAGGCAGCGCCGCGCCCCTCCAGCTCGCTTACTGGGTCGAGGACGATCTAGGGCCGCCCGAGTCACTACTTCTTCGGCCGGTATTGCAGCCGTTGCTTGGCCATCTCGCTCTGGCCGCTGCGCTGGTGGTCAATCGCGAGCTTCCGGGCCAGATCGAGGTCGGCCTGGGTCAGCAGGCCGTTGGAGAGCAGGAATTCGGCGAGGTCACGCGAGTGGCCGCGTTCCTTCCAGATGAAGCCCTGCAGCAGCTTCTTGTAATCGGACACCGCGCCTTCGCCGCTCAGGTCCAGGGCGATGACTACATCCATCATCGGCACGGCTTGCGGGGCGGCCAGGCCGAGGATGAACTCCTGGTAGTAGTAGGCCATCGCCATCCGGGCCGTGGCGTTGCGCTCGAAGTAGCCGCGGACATGCGCCACTGCGTCCTCGCGTGGCGGGCTCCCGTGACCGGTCGGCGAGCCATTGGCCAGGACTTTCCCGTCCTGGGTGGCAGGCTGTCTATCGCCGGGCCGGGCGGCTGGCTCGGCGCGCCGGGCTGGGACGTCCAGCCGCAGCGGGAGCACCCACCGGCCGATGCTGACCAGCCACGCCCCCTCCTCAAGCTCCACCGGCAACGTCTCGTAATGTGCCGGGGCCACCGGGAGGATGCGGCGGGCCACCCGTTGCACGTCCTCGGCGTCGTGGGGAGGCTCGGCGTCGTGGGGGGCGGCATCGGGGTACGTCGCCAGGTAGACGCGGTGGGTGGTGTCCCTGCTGAACAGCTCCCACCGGTGGTGCACGTGGCGAAGCCCTGCGCAGCGCGGGGCCCGGTGCAGGGTGAGATCCTGGTTGCCGCTGAGCAGGCCCCGGTCCAGCCAGGTGATCTCATCAGGTGGGCAGTTCACCCACTCCCCGCCCCCGGATGACCAGATAGAGAGCTGGCCCATTACCACCCAGCTGCCACCTCCGACGCTGGCGCGCCATCGACACGTCCGTCCAATCCCGCCATGCCTGCGATCTCAATTGTGACATCAGCGGCTGGGCCGGACGTGCTGGTAGCCCACAGCGTCGGGTCGGGTGGCCGCCGCGTCAGCCGATCTCGACCCTGGAGATCGGCGCACCCGGGCTCGCTCCCCACCGGATGGAATCACCGTCGCTGACCGGTTGCTCGCCAACCAGGGGGTTGCCGTTCACCGTCAGCCCGTTCCGGCCCAGGTTGGCGATCCACCACCGGCCGTCGGCGAACGTGAACCTGGCATGCTCCCGCGACACCGTGGGCACGTCCGGCAGGGCGAGTTCGACCGCGCCCCGGCCCGCGCGGGCGCCGGGGGTCCGTGTCTCAGCCACCGAGCCCCCGGTGACCAGCCGCAGCCAGGGCACGGGGGCGCGGACGATCTCCGCGACCGTCGCCAGGTTGGCGACCCCCCGGGGTGATACGGGTTCGGCGCACGTGCTTCCGTCGTGGGCCATGAAGACCCCGGCCGGCCCGGCCTGCGCGGGCGGCGGGCCATGGCGGGCGAACTCAGGTACGGAATGCAGCAATGCAGAATCGGGCGGGCCGAATGGAGCGCCTGGAGGCATCGTCTGGACGCCGGAATGGCCGCGCCCGGGACCGGGGCCGAGCGGCTGGCCCTGCCGCAGCCAGTAGCGGCCCGCTGGAACCGACGGATCGCCGAAGACGCTCACCATGACCGGACCGGGCCCGGCGAGCCGGGCCCCGCGCGCGGCGACCTGCTCCTCGTATACCTCAGCCGCGCTCGCGTTGATCAGGCCGACATCCATCAGCTCGGTCAGCGAGCTGAGGTCATGGGGATTCAGTCGCACCTCGACGACGTTCGGAGCGAGCAGCGACCCGCTGGGTGTGATCACGAACACCTCGGACAGGTGCCGCAGGCTCAGTTGCAGCACATCCTGGCCGTCACGCCATGGCCGGGCGGCCAGCTGCCGCACCCAGGGGTGATCTCGGGTGAGACCCAGCGCCCGAAGGCCCAGCACACAGACGACGCCGAGTGCGGCGAGGAACACCAGCAGCGCGGTTGCCCCGATAAAAGAACCGGTCTGAGCCAGCAGAACGGCCCAGCAGCCGGCGACGCCTGCCGCCACCCCCCACCGCTTCCGGCTCCGCCGCCGCACCGTGGCGCGCTCGGGCAGGAGCGCCGCGTCCCTGCGTTCAGCCATCACACCGTCCTTGACCTGTCCTCCGCTTGACGGCCGTCCGCGTGACCAGCCGCTGTGCGGTATATCCCACTCATGGGTCGAGGATGCGGACAAAACGCGTGCCGGTCAACGGATCTTGCGCAGCTCCCAGATACCTGGAAGTTGACGGCACGGACGCCTCGATTATTTCCTTCACGATGGGAGCGGGCTGATCCCGTGGCGGATGCGCTCTGCTGTAGCGTCGGGTTCGCCACGGTCCCGCATGCGCCAGTCCGCGTCAGAATTGCCACTGCGGCGGCCTCGTCCGCCATGGCCCCGGGTGAGGCAATTGCTGCCAGGCGGGGTGAACCGTCGTCCACGGCGGTCCGTGACAGAGAGGACAAGCCGAACAAACGGTGGAAAGCGCATCAAACCCAGGATTTCGGCCCAGCATTCCAGCGCGTGACCGCTAGGGCTGTGAACAGTGACCCTAGCTCGTGACCGTAGCTGCCGGAAAGAGAGACCATGACCGTCGCCGCCTTGATCACGTGGATCATCACCGCCTTCGGCGGGCTCTACCTGCTCGCCATCTGGCTGATCGAATACGACGTCAGCGCGCCGGGTGGCGCCGTCAGCCGGTTGCCCCGAACTGTCATCACAGGACACGTCCTACTCGCCACCACCGGTCTCGTCGTGTGGATCGTCTACCTGATCGTGGACCGGTACATGCTCGCCTTGATCGCGTTGTCCACCCTTTTCGCGGTGGTATTGCTGGGTCTCACCATGCTGGGGCGCTGGATCATGGTGCGCCGCGCGCTCGCCTCTGCGCTGCGTGCCAGCGCCAGCGCCATGGACGGCGCCAGCGCCATCGCCATCGGGGCGCCGGCGCGCGCCGAAACGCCCGCCGAAGGCCATTTCCCCGTCCCTGTCGTCCTGGGTCATGGCGTCCTGGCCGGCGCCACTTTTACCCTGGTCCTGCTCAGCGTCCTCGGGTTGGGCGGTAGCTGACCGGGGCGCCCGCGGGGACGCCTGCCAAGCTGGGCGGATGACATGGACTGCACCAACCCCAGACCCGGTAGACGGGCCAGTCACAGGCGACGACCGACCGATCCTTGAGGGCTACCTGAAATGGCAGCGCACCACCCTGCTGAACATCTGCGCAGGTCTGACCGGCGAGCAGCTCGCCACCCGGCCAATCCCGTCGTCGAATTTGTCCCTGCTCGGTCTGGTCCGGCACTTGGCCAAGGTCGAGCGGACCTGGTTCCGGCAACGTGCGGCGGGTCAAGCTGTCGAGCCTATGTACGACCCATCCCGAGGCAAGGACGCTGACTTCAACGACATCAAGGCGGCGGAAGCCAGGACCGACATCGAACGCTTGCAGGCCGAATGGCGCCGTGCCGACGAAGCCGTTGCGGCCATGGCCTTCGGCGACACCTTCGACGTCGGCGGCGAGGACTTCTCCCTGCGCATGGTGTACGTGCACATGATCGGCGAGTACTCACGCCACAACGGTCACGCCGACCTGCTTCGAGAGAGCATTGACGGCGTCACCGGACGGTAACGGTTTCACCGGGTCGGCGGGCGATCGCGGATTTCAGGCGCAGGTGGTGCCGTTGACGGTGTAGCCGCGCGCAAGCCTCAGCCCCACTGAATGAGCCGGAGGTCCGCTCAGTCGTCGCGGTGAACTGTGTCAGGGGCGAAGGCCGGCACGCAGACGGCGATGTACTCCGCGCCGTCGGTTCCAGGGGTGCTATAGCGCACCCATTCGCCCGGCCTGGTGTGCACGCCCTGGCCGGCCTGTACCGTGATCTGGCCGTCTTCGGACTCCACGACCAAGGCTCCGCGCAGCACGATCGTGAACTCGTCGAACTCCGGGCGCTGCCCGGGCTCGGCCCAGCCGGACGGGCTGCGCATGTGGGCGACGCTGAGGCGGGTGTCGCCCGTGCTGGCCTTCCCCACATATTCGTCGATCAGCTTCGGCGGCCCACCCGATGCAGCCACCCGGCTCGGCTCGCCGATCAATTCAGGCATGCCCGCCAGTATGCCTGGGTTGCGCGTCGCGCAGCGGCCAGGCAAGCTACGAGCATGCCCACCGCAGTGATCATCGGAGGGTATGAATGACGTCCGTGTGGTGGCAAAAGTGCACCCGGCCGGGGCTCATGGACCGGATCCGCCGCAGTGAGTCCCACCAGGCCGCCGGGTCGCTCGCCTGACCGGATGGCAGGTCTTCACCGGCCCGGCCCCAGTACTGGCGCGGCGTGTACGCCGCGTCCCCGATCAGCAGATCGGACGCGCCGTCGCCGGACTGGACGACGACGCACTGGTGGCCCGCGGTGTGCCCGGGAGTCGCGATCACGGCCAGACCAGGCCGCACGTCGATGTCTCCGTCGAGCAGTTCGAACCGTGCGTTCATGAAGCCGAACCAGTCATACAGGTCCGGTGACTCCCGTTGGGCGCGGCTCAGCTCCGCACGCTGGACGTAGCAGGAGGCGTGCTTGAAGACGGCATTCTGGCCGCAGTGGTCGAAATGCAGGTGAGTATTGATCACCAGGTCGATGTCGTCGGGGGTCATGTCCCACTCGCCGAGCGCGTCCGCTACCGAGCGGTTGACCACCCGCCAGTCATTGAGCACCCCCGCGGGGCCGCCGACACCGGTATCCACCAGCGCCGCGCCACCCGGGTAGGTGACCACGAAACCATGCACCGGCCATTCCAGGCCATCGGGCCCGCGCAGACTGGCCAGGTGCAGCCGCTTGATCTCCATCGACATCGGGGCCCGCCTTCGACTTCGCAGCCAGCACAGGACAGCACGTGAGCACCTCATCGTCGCAGCGGGGCACCGAAGGGTCCAGCCCCGGCTGGTTGAGGCCTCATGGATGAAGATCGCAGGCCGTCGCGAGCCTGACCCGGTCGGGATACTCTGCTATTGCGGCTCACGGGCAGGCAGGTAGGTAGGTGCGATCGGTGCCCATGGCGGCCTCTTCAGCGCACAGCGGGACGCTGGGTATCGTCACGCTGATCACCTGGCTGTGCACCGCTAGCATCGGCGCCTACATGCTTCGCGGCTTGGTCGCCGCGGGCGGCCTGCGCCGACAGCGCGCCATCAGGGACGGCCTTCCCCCAGAAGTGCTGTTCGGGCATTTCGGCCTGGCCATCACCGGGCTGGTGGTGTGGGTCAGCTATCTGGCCACGGGCTGGGCCGCGCTGGCCTGGTCGGCTGTCGGCCTGCTCATCCCGGCGATCGGGCTCGGCCTCTGCACGGTGATCCTGTGGACTCCTTACCCTGACCCATCGGTCACGGCCAGCGCCGGCCTGCTCGCTAGCCCCAGCGGAACAGGTCCCGCTGGCCGCGGGCTCGCCGGGCCGGGCGAGGACGTGGTGGCCGGCAGGCTCACCGACGAGGTGATGGCCAGAGCGCTCACCGACGATGCACTCGTCAGCAAGCTCATCGACGGACTGCTCGCCAGCGTGCCCGCAGACCCGTCCCAAACCGTGAGAAAGCCCAGAGCGCACCCGGCGGCCCTCATACCGTTCGGTCACGGTTTGGCGGCTGTCGCCACTTTCGTCCTGGCCGTGGTCACCGCGGTCGGCACGAGCTGACCAGAGCGGCGCTACAGCCCTCAGCGCGAGGGTATTTTTGGCCGGTGATCCCAGTCAGCTATCACGACTTCTTCGGACACGGCGACGTTGCACAAGCCGCATGTTGGCTCGCACGAACGGCAGGCTTTCGTGGATACCAACGTCACCGGGACGCTGGTGTTGCTGGAGGAGGCGGCAGCGGCCGGGGTCGGCAGCTTCGTGTTCACGAGCACCACCAGCGCTTTCGGCCGCGTGCTCACCCCTAGGCCGGGCGAGCCGGCGGCGTGGGTCAGCGAGGACACCGCGGCGGTTCCCAGGAACATCTACGGAGTGACGAAGACCGCGGCGGAGGATGTCTGCGAGCTCATCCACACCGATCACGGCCTTCCGGTGATAATTCTGCGTACCGCCCGCTTCTTTCCCGAGCCAGACGACCGGGATGAGATCCGGGCCGCCTATTCCGACGCGAACGTCAAGGCCAACGAGTACCTCTACCGCCGTGTCGACATCCAGGACGTGGCGGATGCGCACCTGCTCGCCATGGCCCGGGCGGCAGAGATCGGCTTCGCGAAGTACATCGTGAGCGCCACGACGCCATTCACCCAGGGCGATCTCGGCGAGTTGCGCAACGACGCGCCCGGCATCGTCGGACGCCTGTTCCCCGACCAGGAGGCGGAGTACGCACGGCGGGGATGGGCGATGTTCCCCCAGATTGACCGGGTGTATGTCAACGCCCGAGCCCGCGCCGGGCTGGGCTGGAGGCCGCGCTACGACTTCCGGCACGTGCTCGACCTGCTCAAGGCCGACGAGGACCCGCGTAGCCCGCTCGCCCGGGCCATCGGAGCCAAGGGCTATCACACCATCTCCACCGGCCCCTACACCGTGCGCTAACGGTCACCCTGACCCGGCCGGCCTGACCCGGCCGGAATGCCGTCGATCAGCGCGGCGAGGCCCTTCTCATCCAGGAGGTCCGCGGGACGGAGGGTCAGGTCCTGGCGCACGTAGTAGAAGGCCGCACGGACCTGGCTCACCGGCACCCGGGCGAGCGCTGCCCAGGCGAGCCGGTAGGCGGCGAGCTGGACCGCCGCCGCCTGGAGGCCTTCGTCCGACGTCGGCGGCGGGCCTGTCTTCCAGTCCACTACGTCGAATCCACCCTCGGGGGCGTCGGCGAACACCGCGTCGATCCGCCCCCGCACCGGCCGGTCGGCGATGAGAGTCTCGAACGGCACCTCCACCTCCAGCGGCCACCGGTTCCCCCACTCTCCCGCCTCGAACCGTTCGCGCAGTTCGACCAGGTCGTCGGGGTCGCCGTCGGCTGGATCGTCGGCCGCGCCCAGCAGGTCGCTCGGGTCGATCAGCCGCTGCTGCCCGAACCGCTCCTCCAGCCAGCGGTGGAACGCGGTTCCCCGGCGGGCCTGCGGCGCCGGCGGACGCGGCATCGGCCGGCGGATCTGCTGGGCGAGTTCCGCTGGGTTCCTGGCCATCATGACCAGGGACGACACCGAGAGCCGCCCGGGCAGCCAGACGCCCGTGACGGCTTCGGCGCGCCGCTCCTGCCGTTCGGCGAGAAGGAGCTCGGTGTCCCGGGCCCAGGCGTCAGCCAGGGCGCGGTCCGCCTCAGCCAACCCGCGGCCGCCTTCAGCCAACGCGCCGCCCGCCGCCGACCCGTCATCGGCGGCCGGTGCGCCGCCGCTGGCCGCCAAGGCACCCTCGGCCGCGCCGCCTCTGGCCGCCAAAGCCCGGCGGACCAACTCCGCTGCCTCACGGACGGCCTCGTGCTCAGCGCTGGCCGGGGTGGCCGGCCAGGGAGCCGACACCGGCTCGGCGAGGGCCGGGTTCTGTCCGCCCTCCTCCGGAGGCGGCGCCCAGCAGGCGACGGTCCCCGCGCCCGCCTCGCAGGCCTCGCGGATCTCGTCAAGGAACGCGGAGGGGCCAAGCGGCAACGTGCCCTCACCCCACCAGTAGCCGCTGCAAGCCAGGAAGAACGCGGCGCGGGTCGCCGCCACGTAGGCCAGCCGACGTTCCTCGGCCTGATCGCGGGCGGCGCAGGCGGCACCAAACTCCGCCAGCGACTCAGCGCTCAGGTCGGGCAGGATCGGAAGATCACCGGCGTCGCCCCGGAGGCCGAACGGGAGCAGCCGCGGGTTTTCGGTCCACTTCGTGCTCGTTCTCGGCTTAGCCGGGAAGACCTGGGCACGATCCCCGGCCGCCATGCCAGGCACGATCACAGCAGGCCACTGCAGGCCCTTGGCCGCGTGGACGGTGGCCAGGGTAACCGTGTCGCCGTCGCCGACATGCCCGGATTCCAGACCGAACTCCTCCTCCTCGGCCGCAGCCAGGTAGGCGAGGAAGGCACCAAGCGTGGGCTCCTCCTGATCGCCGGCGAAGCCAGCGGCCGCGTCCGCGAACGCGTCGAGATCGGCGCGGGCGCTGGCCGGGTCCCGCCTGGGCCGGGCAGCCACCTCGACATCCAGCCCGAGCACCCGCTCAACCTCGCCCACCAGGTCGGGCAGTGGCCGCCCCGCGTGCCCACGGAGCGCCCGCAGTTCAGCGGCCAACTCGGTGAAGCGGGCGTAGCCGACCTGCGAATACGATCCGGGCTCGCCCAGGTCGTCAAGCGCCTCCACCAGGCTGCCCGGATCGGCGGTGAGGTCCGTCACCGCCCGCGCGAGAGCGTCCTCTGGCTCGGCTGGCCGAGACACCGGGACCTGCTGAGACACCGGGACCTGCTGAGACACCGGGGCCTGCTGAGACCCTGGGGCCTGCCGGGCAGAACCACGCTGGTCTCGGGTCAGTTCCCTGGCCCGCCTGCCGAGAGCGACCAGGTCGCGCGGCCCGATCCGCCACCGTGGGCCAGTGAGCAGCCTGGCCAGCGGTCCGGATGCGCCCGGGTCATGCAGCACCCGCAGCGTTGCGACGATGTCGGCGACCTCCGGGACGGTGAGCAGCCCGCCGAGGCCGACTACCTCCACTGGAATGCCGCGCGCCTCGATGGCCGCGCGCAGCACGGGAAACTGCGAGCGCTTGCGGCAGAGCACGGCTATGTCGGATGCGCGGACACCATCCTCGCGGCCGTCGGGCCACGCCAGGCCATCCGGGGCGGTGCCAGGGGGGAGGGCGAGCAGGACGGCGATCCGTTCGGCTATCCAGTCCGCCTCGGCGGCCACCGTCTCGGTGAGCGCGCAGGTCACCTGGCCCCGGCCAGCTCGCGCGGGCGGCGGCCGCAGGCGCGGCACATCCGGGGCCTGTGCGCGCAGGCCTTCCTGCAGCGCGGCGGCCGCGTCCAGTACCCGGCCGGTGTTGCGGAAGCTGGTGGACAGCAGCCTGACCGGGGCCGGGCTCGTGGCACCCGCCCGTCCGCCGGCCCGGCCCCGGGCGACGGGAAAGTCCCGCGCGAAGCGGCGCAGGTTGCCCGCGCTCGCGCCCCGCCAGCCGTAGATCGACTGACAGGGGTCGCCGACGGCGGTGACCGGGTGCCCGCCGCCGAACAACGCACACAGCAGCACCAGTTGGGCATGGCTGGTGTCCTGGTATTCATCGAGGAGCACCACCTGATAGCGGGCCCGTTCGGCCGCTCCGACCTCGGAATGCCGGTCGGCGATGCGCGCGGCCAGCATCACCTGGTCACCGTGGTCGATTACCTCACGGGCCTGCTTCGCGGTCATATACGCCGCAACGATAGGCAGCAGCTGATCCCTCGTACGCTGGCAGTTCAGGATCTTCAGCACCTTGGCGGGCACCTGCCCTTGAAGTGCCGCCGCCTGCGCGGCCAGCCACTCGCCCGCCCCGCGAACCTCGTCCGGAGTGCGCAGGTGCTCGGCCAGCTCGCTGGCCAGCGCCAGCACCGCTGCGGTCACGAACGTTGGTGTCCAGGTCACCGCGTCCATGGGCCCGCCGTAGGCGGCGACCACCCGCGCCGCGATCTGCCAGGCCACGGCGGGGGTGACCAGCCGCAGGGAAGGCTCGAGCGCTTCGCGGAGCGCGTGGTCGGCGACCAGCCTCGCGGCGTAGGCGTGGTAGGTGGACACGGTCGGCTCGCCGTCAAGCAGGCCGTCGGCGTCCGGCGGGCCGAGCCCCGACCGGCGCAGGCCGTCCAGCCTGACTCGGACCCGCTGGCCGAGTTCGGCGGCCGCTTTCCTGGTGAAGGTGAGGCCGAGCACCCGCTCCGGCCGGACCAGGCCGTTCGCGACCAGCCAGACCAGCCGGGCCGCCATGGTCTCGCTCTTGCCCGAGCCGGCGCCCGCGATCACCGCCAGCGGCGCCGCCGGAGCCGAGATCACGGCGGCCTGCTCGGCGGTGGGCTCGGCGAGGCCGAGCAGGCGGGCGAGCTGGACCGGGCTGTACCGGATCCGTTGCGAAGGCCCCGGCGGTGGCCCCGGCTCTGGCCTCAGCTCCAGATCCAGCTCCAGCTGCGACCCCCGCCCTGCCTCCCGTCCCGGCCGTGGCCCAGGCCCTCGACCGGGCCCCGGCCCGGTCAGGGGGTCACCTGCTCTCCGTCGGGGTGCGCGGGGCAGCACGACCTGACTGGGCAGACCCGGCAGCCGGGGTTCACCGTGGCCTGGAAAACGGGCCCGGCCATGCCGGCGGCGACCGTCTCGACCAGGCTGGCCGCCCACCCCGGGTCCGGATCATCGGATAGGGCCCGCTGTCGCTGCACCCGGACCCTGGCCGACAGGCTGGCCTTGCCGACCTGGACCAGCTCAGCGCCACCGGGCTCGATCAGGCCGAGCCGTTCAAACGCCCCGAGCAGCACGGCCAGCTGGTACACCCCGAGCTGGGGGTTCCGGTCCAGTTCAGCGTCGTCCGGCTTGACCGACCCGGTCTTCAGGTCCACTACGATGGCGCTGCCATCGTGGTCCCGCTCCAGCCGGTCCACCCGCCCGATGATCTCCACCTGGCCGACCCGGACCTTGAGATCCCGCTCCACTTCGACGAGTGGCCGCGGGTTGGCGTGATGCCAATCAAGGAACTTGCCCACCATGGTGTGCGCCTGCTGCCGTTGCTTCTCGCTGTACCAGGCGCTGCCGAAGTCCAGGTGGTGCCAGATCTGGTCGATCCGCTCAGCGATGTCGGCATCAGCGGTGTTCTCAGCGGCGAGCACCGCCGCCGCGTGGATGACAATGCCGAAGTGGCGCGCCACGTCCTGGGACCGTGCCCCGGCCGCCGACTCCAGCAGCCACCGCAACCCGCACTTGCTGAACGACTCGACCTGGGATGGCGAGAGCCGCACGATGTCGCCTACGACCGGGCCGCTGATGACCGGGCCGGCGTCGGACAGCTCGGTCAGCGCGTACCACTGCCGGGGGTGGGCACCGCGGACCCCGGCGGCCGCGAGGCGGGCCAGCTGGGCGGCGGCCGCCTCGCGCACCGGCCTGGGGCGGGCACCGTCGGCCGCGGCTCGTCGCAGCTCGGCGGTGAGCGCCGGAAGGGACAGCCAGCGCGGCTCGGACCCGGCGACCTGCTCGATCGCGATGTCGTCCCCCGCGAGCTCGGCGAGGAACCTGGACGGCCTCTCCTCGCTGTCCTCGCCCCCGGCGGCGGTGACCACCAGGGTGTGCCGCGCCCGGGTGACGGCGACATAGAACAGCCGGCGCTCCTCGTCGAGGAGCTTGGAGGCAAGCGCGGCCGCCGTCGCGTCGGCGCCCTGGCCAGCGCCGAACCCGGTGCCGCCAGATCCTGTGCCGCCAGACCCGGTGCCGCCGAACCCCGCGCCGCCAGACCCTGCGCTGCCGAACCACCCGCTGCCAGACCCCGCGCCGTTAAGTCCCGCGCCGACAGCGTCGACCAATTCGTCCATGCCGAGCAGGGAGGACCGCATTCGCAGGTCGGGCCAGCTGCCTTCCTGTACGCCTGCCACCACTACCAGGTCCCATTCGAGCCCCTTGGCGCGATGGGCGGTGAGGATGCGGACGGCATCACCCTCGGGGGTACGTTCGGCCAGGGTGTCTCCGGAGATCTCCTGGCCACTGAGGCTGTCAAGGAACAGCCGCGGCAGGCCCGGCGGCAGCCTGGTGGCGAAGCGGACGGCCGCGTCGAACAGCGCGACCACTGCGTCCAGATCACGATCGGCGGCGGCGCCGCGGGACCCGCCGGCCGCACTCGCCGCCTGCCAGGCCGGGCCAAGGCCAGACGCGTCCCAGACGGCCCACAGCACCTCGTGCGCGGTCGCGCCGGTCCCGGCGCTCTGCCTCGCCACGGCCAGCAGGCCCGCCACCCGCCGCACCGCTTCGGCCGCCTGGCCGTCGATCAAGGTGAGCTCGCGTGGGTCGCGCAGGGCGCTGGCCAGCGGCTCGCCGGACGGCTCCTCCCCCGCGGCGTCCGCGAGGGCCCGCAGAGAGCGGCGCAGCCTGCGCAGGCCCAGCGCGTCCGTGCCGCCAAGCGGCCCGGTCAGCAGCTCCGCGGCGGCGTCCTCGTCCAGGATGCCGGGTTGCAACCCGCAACGCAGCAGCAGGAGCAGCGGCCGGGCTCCGGGTTCTTCGCTGATGGGCAACTCGTCGCCCGCTACCACGGCGGGCACCCCGGCCATGGCCAGCGCGCGCCGCAGCAGCGGGACCTGACGGACAGCAGAACGGACAAGCACCGCCATGGCCGACCACCGAACGCCGTCCAGCAGGTGCCCGCGGCGCAGCGTGTCGGCGATCACGGCCGCTTCCTGACTGGCACTTGAGGCGATGATCACGCGTACCCGGCCGGGCGCGGCGTCCCGCAGCGGGATCAGGTCCCGGTGTCCCCTTGGCCGCACCCGGGCCCGGTCAGGGGCTGGACCGGGAGCGGTCCCGGGGGCCGCTGGTAGCCGGCGGGCCACCCGCCTTGACGCCGCGAGCAGGACGGGGCCGCTGCGCCTGCAGGTACGCAGGGCTATCACCCGGGCCGGATGCTCATCGGGCGTGCGGAACGTGGCGGCGAACCGGGTCATCGCGTGTACATCCGCGCCGCGGAAGGCGTAGATCGACTGGTCCGGGTCACCGACCGCGATCAGTTCCCGGCCATCGCCCGCCAGCGCGTGCAGCAGCGCCTCCTGCGCGGGGTCGGTGTCCTGGTATTCGTCCACCAGCACGACGTCGTAGGCCTTGCGCTCCCGGTCCCGGGTGGCCGAGCGACCCAGTAGCAGCGCGGCGATGCGCACGATCTCGGCGTAGTCGTAGGCCGGCACCGGGGCGAGGTCGAACCGGGCCGCATACCG
>Ga0207684_10001076_pt1 | contig 30590 bp, 20 predicted proteins | sample KBSK5501metaG_FD_184342 | JGI IMG/M metagenome (GOLD analysis project Ga0207684, IMG submission 184342) | Corn, switchgrass and miscanthus rhizosphere microbial communities from Kellogg Biological Station, Michigan, USA - KBS K5-50-1 metaG... | ecosystem: Host-associated > Plants > Roots >...
GCACGATGTTGGTTGCGGAAGTGACAATGCCTCCAACAGCGCTGCGGTTGGTTGCCGAGTTGTTATCTCCGCCAACGGTTGGTGGCGGCGGCACTACATCGGTGGTTCCGAGCAACTTGCCAAGGAGGCTGCTCATGAAACCTCCGCCAGCGACCTGCGCTGGTGGCGGAATCACCGTCCTTGACGGCTCCGGTAAACCACCGCTGGCGAGCGAGTGCAGATCGCGCGAGATCTCGGCGGATGGGGGCGGAGCAATCACCGACGGCGCAGGTAGACTCAGTTTGGGATCGCGCACGGATTCGCGTTCAGGCGCGGAGACCGGCGGCGGTACGACCGCCGCATTAGCCATTTGCACGGGAGCGCGCGAGCTTTCGCGGTTCACGGCCGGGGGAGCGGGCGGAATGATACTTCCGTTGAAAGCGGGCGCAGAGCGTGCCTTGTCGTGGGAAACATTTGCTGGAGCCGGCGCGACGATGCCAGAGGTCAAGGCAGGCGCCATGGGTGCGCGATCTCGCGAGACGCTGGGCGCAGGAGGGACAACGGAGTCGAGCGAGTAGCCGCTGCGAGAGCGGTCGCGCGCGACGTTGGTGGGCGCAGGGGCGATCACACTTGTGGGAAGGCTCGGAAGAGTCAAGGAAGAATGCAGACCCTCCGCAGGCGGCAGTCCCGGGGTGGGCTTGATCGCCAGCAAATTTGCCACAGCGCCCGCGGAAGACGGTAACTTGAGGTCGGGAGCGTCCACCACTCGCGGCGCTAGCGAGCCGCCACGGGCGACACGAATGGTCTGGGAACGGTGATGAGCTTCCTTTCCACCAGCCCGTCCAGAGCCGCCGGCTTTCGCGCCACCGAGGTCTTCGGTCCGAGGCAATTCGTCGCCCGAGTAATAGAGCACGTCGTAACTCGGCAACCGCGGCGGGACATACGGGCGCATGCGAGCCAGCCTTGCAGGCAGAAAAATGGCGGCGAGCAGCAGAAGAGATTCCACGACCCAGGAGGTCAGCATGCCTCGGTATGGAAAAATCCCGTGAGGAGCTTCACCGGCCAGGCGCGCCGGAGATCGGGCGAGGGCGGGTCGGATGGAAGTAACGAACTCCTCCCAGGGCGAGGACCACTCCACCAGCAGCTTAGGTCCGCTATGAAGGCCGATTACCTTCAGTTTGATGGTGTCGTCGAGTTGAAGCGTGTCAGTCACCGGGCTGATGTTTTACCACTCTTTTCGAGCGTTATTTCAATTTTATCCCCTACAACGGTTCCAGTTGCGGCCAGCGCCTGACGAGGAAGTTCCAATACCGACGCTGCCTGCATGCGTACCCGAGCAAAGCGCCAGGGCTTAAGATTCTCATCGATGTGGACTACGGTTCCGTCGCGATCAAGGTAAACCACGTCGATGGGAAAGCGCATGGCTAGAGTATGAACGCCCCGGCAGGGCACAATCCAGAGCCCCCAGCCATTACCGAAGTCACCCGGCGAAGCACCCAACAGGCCCCGCAGGCGAGACCAGTGTGTATCGGCCAGAGCAAGCATGGTCGCCAGGAATACCTGGCGGGTACGGTTGAACGCGCAGCCCCTCGGGGTAAATTCCGGCATCAATACTCCTGGGTTCCTTTTCTGTCCCTCACTGTCGCTTCGACCCAGTTACTTCGGCCCAAGCTCCCGGATCAGCTCAATGACCGCGGGACCGATAGTCACGAAGATGATGGAAGGCAGAATGAACACCACCAGGGGAGGGACCATTTTAATCGTAGTTTTCGCAGCCTGTTCTTCGGCGCGTTGGCGGCGCTCGGTGCGGAGGGAGTCGGAGTGCACGCGGAGCGCCTGGGCAATGCTGGTACCGAAGCGGTCGGTCTGGATGAGAGTGGCGACCAAGGCACGAATATCGTCAACGCCGGTGCGGATCACCAGATTGCGGAGGGCCTCGGCGCGAGGCTTTCCGGCACGCATCTCAAGATTGACCAGATGAAACTCGTCGCTAAGATCGGCGTGGGCATAATGCAGATCGCGGCCGACGCGCATCATGGCCTGATCGAGGGCGAGTCCGGCTTCGACGCATATAACTGTGAGATCGAGGGCGTCAGCCAGACCCAGGCGGATGCGCTGCTGGCGACCTTTAATCATGTGTTTCAAGGCAAAACGAGGGATGAAAAAGCCCAGGCCGGTTACTCCTGCCAGCATGAAGAGACTGTTGAATCCTGAAAACAAGACCACGCCCGCGAGGCCGAGAAAGGCCAGCGCAACCCGGGAACCAAAATAATAAGTAACGTGGCGCGCATCGCGGAAGCCAGCCTGAATGAGCCAACCTCGAGTGCGCGAAACGTCGGCAGGGGAAAGGGGAATTGCCTTGCTCAGAGGAGCGAGTGCCTGTTCCAGGCGTTCTCTGAGTGCCGGTTTGTTTTCTGCTTGCGGGGTGTGCTGGCCTCCCAGCGCGCGCAGGCGGGCTCCCAGCACCGAGGAGGGCGCAACCGCCGCCGCGGCAAAGGAAAAGACCACGAGCACGACGGTGACGAACACGACAATGGCGAGAATCAAGGGCATGCCTACACCTGGATCCGAATAATCTTCCGAATCACAAAATATCCAACCGTTTGCAGCGCGATTCCCGCGCCCAGCAGGCCGTGTCCAATCGGATCGGTGAAAAGTGGACGAATGAATGCTGGGTTCAGTGTCAACATAACAGTAACGATGATGGGGGGCATACCCATGAGCAGCGCCATGGTGAGCCGTCCCTGGGCAGTATAGACCCGCACCTGGCGCTGAATCTTGAAGCGCTCTCGGATCACGTACGACAGATTGTCGAGGATTTCGGCCAGGTTGCCGCCGGTTTCGCGTTGCAGCATGACCGCGGTGACGAAGAACTTGACGTCGACTAAAGGTATGCGCTCGGTGAGGTTGACCAGGGCGTCGCGAACCGGCATACCGAACTTTTGTTCTTCATACAGTTTGCGAAATTCGCTGGCGACTGGTTCCGCAACTTCGTCGGAAATCATCTCCAGCGCAGTGGTAAAGGCGTGCCCAGCGCGCACGGCGCGTGCCAGAGTGTCGATGGCCTCGGGGAAAAGCTCCTCGAATTTCTCAAAACGTTTGTTGCGGCGGTAAGAGACGAAAGAGTATGGAAGTAGAAAGCCGATGAACATCCCCGCCCAAGCTATCGCAGGATTCCGGCTATAGATAAATACGAGAGCCGCGACCAGTACTCCGACCCCCGCGCACAGCATCAAGAAGTTGCCGGCGCGGAGTTGCATGCCAGCCTGGGACAGGGTTTTCTGAAAGGCCGAAACGCGCTCGGAGCGACGCAGAAAAGTGTCCAACGCGGGAATCTGGCTGAGCATTTCGTCGCGTAGCAGCGCGAGTTCTTGGTTGGGCTCCCGTTCGGCAGGTTTTTGAACGGTGGCCAGGCGCTCCTTCATGAGTCGCGCGCGGGCGTTGCGCTGATCGAGGAGCGAGCCTGCAACGAAGGCGCCTACGGCGACCACGATGAAAACAACGATAGCAATCAAGGCGGACATGGCTATTTTTATTATCGACCTAACTGCATAGTCCTTCAAACCTCGACTTTGGTTTCAAAGAGCGCGGGACGCAAACGCGCGCCCGCAGTAGCTAAGCGGTCTGCGAATTGGGGACGGGTGCCGGTGGCGCGAAAAATGCCTCGCACCTTCCCATTTTCGTCGATCGACTGGCGCTCGAACTCGAAGATATCCTGCATGGCAATCAGATCTCCGTCCATTCCCGTGATTTCGGAGACCGTAATCACCTTCCGGGTCCCGTCCGACAGGCGCGCGATTTGCACCACGGCATGCACGGCGGATGCGATCTGATGACGGACGGCGCGCTCTGGAATGTTCAGGTTGGCCATGGAAACCATGTTTTCGATTCGGGCTAAAGCGTCCCGAGGCGAGTTAGCATGGACCGTAGTAAGCGAGCCCTCGTGACCGGTGTTCATGGCCTGCAACATATCGAAAGCCTCTTCGCCTCGAACCTCACCGACGACAATGCGGTCAGGACGCATACGCAAGCTGTTGATGACCAACTGCCGTTGGCGTACCGATCCTTTGCCCTCGATGTTGGGCGGACGGGTTTCCAGGCGGACGACGTGTTCCTGTTTGAGCTGAAGTTCTGCGGCGTCTTCAATGGTGACAATACGATCGGAGTTGGGAATGTACCCAGAGAGCACGTTGAGAAGAGTAGTTTTGCCGGCACCGGTTCCGCCAGAGATCAGGATGTTCAAGCGTCCCTTTACCATGGCCGAGAGCAGCTCGAGCATGGCCTCAGTGAGGGAGTGGTTCTCGATCATGTTGCGGGCGGTGACGGGCTCGCGTCCAAAACGGCGGATCGAGAGACAAGGACCGTCGATCGCCAGAGGCGGGATGATGGCATTGACGCGAGAGCCATCCGGCAGGCGCGCGTCCACCATCGGAGACGATTCATCCACGCGGCGGCCCACCCGGGATACGATGCGCTCGATGATCTGCATCAGGTGCCCGCTATCTTTAAAGGATAGCCCTGTCAGCTCTAATTTGCCGGCACGTTCGATGTAGACGCGATCGTAACGGTTCACCAAAATGTCCGACACGCTGTGGTCTTTGAGCAAGGGTTCGAGCGGACCCAATCCGAAGATCTCGTCGAGAATTTCCCGCGATAGTTTTTCCCGCTCGGCGAAGCTAAGAGGGACGACCTCAGCATTGACCGCGTTGCGAATGACGACGAGAACTTCGTCGCGTGCGGAATCCCCCTGGCTGCGGCCAAGTTTCTCGAGATCGAGCCGGTCGAGGATCTTCCGATGCAGATCAGCCTTAACCTGCTGATATTCGGCGCGCTCGAAACTCTGCAAATTCGCCATAAACTCTTATACCGTCTTAAACAGGGACCAGGCGGCGCGTTTAACGTCGACGTCGTTTCGCGTCAATTCCTGTGCCAGCCCGGCAAAGCAGCGGGCAATCTCGGTGTGGCTCTGCTCCATCAGCGGGATGCCGCGATCGATTGCTGCGGATGCTGCGAAGTACTGATTCGGAACACGCCACAAAAGTTTGGCTCCGGCAGCGGCCTCAGCGTCGGATTCGCTGAAGCCGGGGACTTTGCGGAAGCGATTGAGAACCAGTCGCACGCGCTCGCGATTACCCGTCTCTCCCAGATATTGTTGCACACGGGCGGCACTCCAGAGCGAGGCCACGTCGGTGTGTGCTACCAGCAGCACACACTCGGACAGGTTGGCGACTAACCGGGTTGCGGCGTCAAGCCGCGTGGAAGTGTCCACTACGACGTAACGGTAGTGCGTTACCAGCATGTCGAACAAGCGCACGAACTCTGCGGATGAGGGTTCCAGAGCCGCAGGGAGGTTAGTGCCGGCCAGCAGTTGCAGACCACCACTATGACGGGTCATGAAGCTTTCAAGCAGGGAGGCGTCCATCCGGTGGAGGTTGCGGGTGGCGTCGGCGACGGTAAAGAGCGGCTTCAAGTTCAGATGCAACGCCGCGTGGCCGAGGGGGGCCAGATCGACCAAAGCGATATTTCCGTAGGCCGAGTGCAAGGCCAAGGCTAGGTTCACCGCGACCGTGGTGGCGCCGCTTCCACCCTTGGCGTTTACCAGGGAAAAGACCTTTCCTCGGGGGCCCTCCTGACGGACCCTACGCTGAGCGGCGGTAAGGCGCACAAACGCCTCCAGCAGATCAGTAGTGGTCGTGGGACGTTCAATGAACTCACGAGCCCCGGCCCGCATGGCATTTACGATCACTTGGGGATGCGTGAGGCTTCCAATGGCGAAGACGGCAGAATCGGGCAATTCCTGGTGAAGGAGCTCAATGGCGCGTTGTGCCGGAGCGGGATTATCCGCCGCAATGTCCACCAACATGACATCGGGATTGGCGGCCTGAACGCGGCGCACGATAGGGTCGGCGGCAGCTACCGGCAAACTGGTGCAGGTATGCACCGTCCGGGCGACGCTGGTTCCGTCCACCAGCACCTGAAGCACGGTACGCTGTTCATTGTCGGTGGCGACGATGACTACTGAAAGTTCGGGCATAACGGCGAAACGCCATTTTCTGTATTATGGCAGGCCGACAACCGGTCGGGAAAGTTCCTGCTTGCGGCTTTTACTCCAAAGTCACTCCTAGAAAGTCAACGTCCAATTCGGTGAGAGGGGACTGGGCATCAAAGCTTAGGCCGCGATCTTAACACTTGGGCATGCCCCTTATTTAATGCCCTCAGGATTGGTTTTATCGAATTTCTCAGGATTCAAAAAAGGCTGCGGATTCGTGGGAGGAGTTGGCGCTTGTCCACTTGGTGAAATCCTACGAACGGTGCACAAAACCATTAGTTCCGACTTGTTTTTCTGCAGACTCTTACTGCGAAAGAAGTTGCCTAGAATCGGGATATCGCCAAGGCCCGGAATCTTGTTGTAGATGTCAGTAACCCGATTGTCCATCAGCCCTGCGATAACGAAACTCTGTCCATCTTGTAGTTCAAATTCCGTTTCCGCCTTGCGGGTGCTCAAGGCTGGAACCGTGAAACCGGAGATGGTCAAAGCGTTGCTGAAGTCTAGCGTGCTCACTTCGGGCGCAACCTTCAGATGAATGTTACCGTTCGGCATGATGATGGGAGTGAATTGCAGTTTGACGCCGAAATCTTTGAAGGAGATTGTAACGGCCGTGAATCCCTGACCGGGTTGGACCAGGGGAAATGGAAACTGGCCGCCAGCCAAGAAACTGGCTTCTTTACCGTTGACCGCGATCAGATTGGGCTCGGCCAGGATTTGAAGCAGGTTCTTGGTCTGCAATGCCTCAATAACGGCTCCGAAGTGAATATCAGGCCGGAAAAGAAAAAGGTTCAAAACGTTATTGACCGTTTCGTTGCTTGCGGACTGACCGATCTGTTGACTTCCGAATCCTCCGAACTGACCGGTGGTAACTGTTCCAATCGTGTTGGCTGTGCCAGTGGAGATGAAGTTAGCGCCGAGGGTGGTAAACGCGCTTCGGTCAACCTCGGCGAATTTCACCTGAAGCAGAACCTCCTGAGCGCCCACAGGGCCAAACGTAAGTACATTTACCACGTTCTTGGAGTAGGCTCCGGCGAGTTCGGCCGCACGTTTGGACACATCTTCGGTGGAAACGTGTCCCGAGAGCACGACAGCAGAGCGTGAAGGCGTGACCGTGATCTGTTCGTCGGGAAAGACGCGATGTTCTTCCTCCGCGCAGGCGCTGATGTCTACGTCCACGCGGAGGTCGAAGCTACGCGAACGCTCCAGTTCGTCCCAGATGAGTAAGGAAACCTCTCCCGGCGCGCGTCCATGAACCAGGATCTGAGTGGGCGTGATGACCGTGGCATACGCGACATTCGGGTCGGTGACAGAAATACGTCTCAGACGTTCCGTGGTGTTGATCAGCAGCGATTTATCCACCATGACACGCAGGGGTGCGGAGCCTTGAGGCTGCGCTGATTGCGGAGGAAGGGTCGTGGTCTGGGTGCCGGTGGGGACCGAAGACGGGTTCTGCGCCGCATCACCTGCGGGAGGTGGGGGCGCAGGCTGTTGTGCCTTGGCCTCGGATAGAGCGGTTACTGGGAGAAGGAACAGGTACAACACTGCCCCAAGTAGTGAGGTGCAAAAGTTCATCGTCAGATTTTTCTCCACATGACGAAACGCGGGCTGCTTTGTGGTTCTGCGCGGGACGAGCGCCGTCGCACTCATTTGGGTCCGTCACCCTGCTCGGGGAACTTGACAACGTCCGGCTTCTTGTCGCCCTGATACACCTCCACACCGTAAACCGTTGGAGCGGGGGCAGGCACTTCCATCTTCTTTGCCGGATGGGGATGTGGCGTCGGCTTGGTGGGAGCAAACACGCCCTTGTAAAGGGCTGCGGTACGGGCGGCCGCGACTTCATCCTGTCGTGTGTCGAGCGGATTACGCAAAACCAGCTGAATGTGGCCTTCCGAACTCGCAAGAGTAAGGCGTTGGGCATCGTCGGGAGAAACCAAGAGTGTAATTACCGGAGTGTTTTGGGCCTCGCCCGATGCCGTGCGCTCGAGGGTGTGGCCGGCAGCGATCACCGCGACGTTCTGCAGGACGGTGGTGGTCTGCTGCTCTGCACCACCTGCCGGGGTGCCGGTGAGGAGAACATCCACACGAGTTCCGGGGCCGACGAATCCGGCGACCGAGACGACCTCGTTTACGCGCACCGATACGGCGCGCATCCCAGGTGGGATTAGAGAAGGCAAACCGGATCCCGCATTTTCTCCAGCCAGCTTGCCGGACAAGAGGAACTCTCCCTTGACAATGGGAAGGATCACGCCGTGATCGAGAACATCAGCCTTGCGGCGGGGAGCGCTTGGCGGAATGTCAGAAGCAGGGATCTTAATAATCTTAATGTCGTGCTCTTCGACCCTGGCGCCAACTTGCAAATCGTCGGCGGCGACCATCACGTCGACGCCAGGCTCGATTTGTCCGCCACTTTTCGACAGCAAGTTCCGGTACACTACGACGCTTACCAGTGCTCCCAGTGCGAGAGCCACGACTCCGATCATCAACAGACGAGTACGATTCATAACATTGTCTCAAGAATGGCAAACCCGAGACCGGACCACGACAACCCAAGGGTCTCGGAGCAACTCACAGCGCCCTTCGACTGCGTCAGCAGCCTTAGTGAATCGAACTGGCGACCTGGGAAAATACATTGTTCGCGTTGGAGCCAATAAGCCGTATTGTGCCTACCACGATCACCAGAATCACGGCGAGCATCATCCTGGCCTCGTTCTTCACGGCTAAGTCTCCGCGGAAGTTCCATACTCTGCTAGCCTCCCTCCAAAGATGCCTTCCTTGACGGGTATGCACCTGAACACGCACTTCAGACATCGTTGCCGGGGCAACGGACATCTTCTGGACTACGGTTAGCTTCGTGGAATTAACCAAAACGATAAACCATAATACCCTGCAAATTGTCCGATAGGCGTAATTTCTTGAATACCTCCAGGCGCCTTGAGCGGCCGCTTTTGGAGTTCGATCAGTGGCCTTCCGGGGCTAGTTCCTGACCGGATGTGGCTGTATGACTTATGAAAACCTGACCTGAGTCCGTGAAGATGGTCGCTTGCCGGTCGTCATAGCGGATTGTCCATCCCGCCTGGCGACGGAGGGCCTCGGCGAGAGCAGAGTTCGCTGGCACGACCACGGTTTTCACACGCCATTGATTCAATGTCTGTTTCCAGTCGCCTTTCAGTTGAAACGTATCCGCGAATTGCTTCAGCAGCTGCTCCCCGTAAAGATCGGCACGTCCGTCGATGAAGACTCGCGCATCCGGATACAGTTTCCAAATCAGGTAGCCGCCCCAATCATAGTGATTGAAAACCGGACCGTCGGTCGGGTGCATCTTGAGGAATGCAACGGCGCCAGCAGGGAAGTGTGCTTGTTCGACCAGGGGTTGCTGTTCGAGGACTCGCACGACTCGCAGGCAGAGGAAACCAATCATAGCCACGGCAATCGCTGTGTTGAGCAATAATTTGGGCGAGAAGCGGGTCCTGTGAGCCTTCGTTGCCGAACCTCGGGGCTGCAATGCAGCGTTGTCGGACTTTCTAAGGACAATCCAGTAGTGGACCTGCCGCGAAAGGATTGGGACCGCGATCAAGACAAAAAATGGAATCATTCGCATGGAGAAGAGTGCGGCATAGGCGCTTACCAGCAGCAGCAGAATATTGTGGCCGCGGACTGCGCGGGGGATCCACGCTAGCGCCGCGATTGTTCCGACAAGCAGAAGGAGGAATGGCCAAAATTCCGCACTGTGCAAGTTAGGAGAGAACCACTCGGCGATGTAATCCTGCATCGCCCGAGAGCGCAAGGTCTCGATTGGATACGAATACAACCGAACCCCATTCGGGTTTAGCGGCACCAAGATCAAATTGAACAGGAAGGTCAGCGCCAGCGCCTGTAAATGTGGGCGCGCCTGCTGTACGGGGACAAGTCCGAGCCAGACTTCCACAAGTTCACCCACGATGAACAATGCCAGAATGACCAGGCCGAGCGCGTAACTGGCGTGCAGATTCACCCACAGCAACATTAAGGGGAGCGTCCACCAGAGAAGGAGGCGCTTCCCTTGGGAGCGATCAAGAATTAGCAACCACAGGCTGACCAGCAGCCACGTCAGTGTCTGTGGCCGAACTCCCCATGAAGGCGCCCCGGCGATGGCTCCCCAAACTGTGACGAATCCGGCAACGTATGGAGTCGTGGGGCAACGCAGAAACAACAGGAAGAAAGTTGCGGCGGTGATCGCAGCAAAAACCACAATGAGTCCTGCCCATCCCCCGGTTCGATAGAGACGGTAGAGAAAAAGTTCCGACAACCACTCGTGGGCTACCCAAGGCTGTCCGGCTCGCGTGTAGGAGAACACATCGCTGTGTGGAACGGACTTGTGCGCGATGATGTACTGCCCGGTCTTGAGGTGCCACCATAGATCCGGATCGGAAACGTTGCGCGAACCGATAAGGAACAAGCCCGAGACCAGGATCAGGATGAAAATTCGTCGGGTTTCGAGCAGGTAAATCACGCGGATGGATCATACCGTGGCGGACACAAAGCAGTATAGAATTGCTGCTCTCGTACCAAAATGCGCAACGTCCCCCTTTCGGCTCAAGGAAATTCCCGCCAGATCAGCTCCTTCCCGTTCCGCTCGGGAGTGCTTTGTCTGCTGGGGTTCGCAGCGCTTAACGCTTGGATGATTTGGCAGGTGCACGATTCGATTCTTCAGGGTTATGGCGACTTCGCGTCTTTTTACACCGCCGGCCGGATCGTCCAGAGCGATCAGAGCCCAAGACTCTACGACCCTGCCCTTCAGTGGAAAGTTCAGCAGGAATTTGCTTCGACGGTCAAGATCCGTCGCGGACCTCTGCCTTACGTTCGGCCGCCGTTCGAAGCTCTTCTGTTTCTTCCTCTTGCTTACCTAACATATCCGACCGCGTGCGTGGTCTGGACGGCACTGAAGATTGTTCTTTTCTTGGCCATCCCATTCCTGCTGCCTCGCGAAGATCACAAGGGCGAGGCGATCTCGGCTCACGCCTGGGAGGGCCTGTTGTGCCTGGCCTTCTTCCCGGTTGCTTTCGATCTTCTACAAGGACAAGACTCGGTTCTGTTGTTGTTGCTCCTGGTATTAGCATTAAGACTGCTGTTGCGCGGGGCGGACCTTCAATGCGGAGTAGTGCTGGGGTTGGGATTGTTCAAGTTCCACTTTATCATTCCCCTTATCGCGATATTTGTACTGCGAAAGAAGACCACCTTAGTTATGGGGTTCCTTGCAGCGGCCTCTTTTCTGTTCGTCATCTCGCTGATGTTGGTGCATTGGGCCGGAATTCTGGCCTATCCCAGATATTTATGGGGTCTTAACCAGGTGTCTGCGCTGGGAATGGTCAAAGCGCAGAGCATGCCGAACGTTCGGGGTCTCATGACCGTGTGGCTCGGAAACGGCCCTCCTTCTCCAGTCGAGCATTGGTTTCTTGGGGGCATCGCTATCGTCGGGGTCATCGTTGCAGCCAGATCCTGGCGCGGCGATGATCGACGTTTTATCTCCGCAGCTTTCTGTTTTTCGATCGTGGTGATGCTAGCGACCAGCTATTACGCATATAGCTATGACTTGACGTTGCTTCTCTTGCCCCTACTGCTTTTCGGCAGAACCTTCTTCGCGGGCGCTGAAATTGCCGGATGGCCGCGAACACTGTTTATTGCGGCGACGGCTGTGCTGCTGTGCACTCCATTCTCTTGGATACTGGCTTTGCGCGGGGGGCAGTTCCGTTGGATGGGCCTGGTAGTGCTGGCCCTTGCCGTGTCGCTCTCCGGCTGGATGAAATCTTACCAGGTTGTCCTGGCGAATTCTGACTCCCAGGTGTACTAGCGCAGTTCAAGATGGACTGAAGGTTCTGCTCGCAAATCGCAGAGGGGGCCAGCCTTGTCCGCGAAGTGCTTTGCCGTTGCTGCCGGAGTCTCACGCACGGGGAGGGGATCAAGCGACCATCTGAGCGCGGATCAAGCGATGGCCATTGGTGGTTTTTCAGCTACTCGTCGAAGCAGCACGAAAGGAAATCGTGCTAAATCGAGGTCTGTTCCGCCTAGCCCGTCAGCTAGGACGTTCGGCTTGGCTCCGCCGCAGCTGGGATGCGCAGGCAAGGAATGAGATAAGCAACGGAACAGCGATCACTGCGTACTCGTGCTCTTGCAATGCCAGCAAATGCAGTGGAGGCAGAAACAGCAGTGCGATCAGCCCTTCGACCAGCCATTGCGCAGGTTTAGTAAAAACAAACTTCCCTTCGACACGCACGCGGTAAAGCAGCAGAGAAATCGGCAACAACAGCAGGCTGAGATCGTGAGGATTGAGGTGATAGCTGACCAGGAGCGCAAACAATATCGTATTCCCGAAGGCGAGGTCGAACGCGACTTGGTTCTGGGGAGGGTGGTTTGGATATGATGCGAGGGTTCGATCTTGCCAGCCGTTTAGCACTATGAGCAGTGCGGACAGCGACAAGGCGGCCATCGTAAAAATCGCGAAACCTGATCCGTCGTTGTGCAACAGTACGTAGGACAATCCGCGGAAGTTGGCCATGGCTGGCGGAAAAATCCCGGCAAACGGCTGCTTTTCGAGGTGAAGCAGGAATCTCGGGTAGGCAGCAAACACCGCCCATCCTGAGATCGCCGCCGACACTGCGGCCAGTGCTAGTGCCATAAGAACAAATCCGCGTACAAAACCGTTTCGGCCTTTTTGCAGCGCCAGGACAAGCGCCAACGGCAGCACGAGATTAAACTTGAAAAGGCCCAAGCCAAGCCAGCACCCCGCGGCGAAAGCGCGGTTCGATCTGAGGGCGGTAAAGGCCAGAGTGACGAACAACAGCAGAAGCACTGAGTCCTGACCTTGCAAGAAATTCAGCAACACGGGAACAAAGGTAAGCGAGGCCATGAGAAGCAGGCGCCAGTCCCAAGTCGGCAATACCTCATTCGCTAGTTTCCGTGCAATTAGAGTAAGAAATGCTAGATTGAGCACGGTCCAAAGCGTGTAGGCGCTGTTCAGCGGAAGCCAGGCTACTACGAGATAGAGCACAGCTTCGAATGGCGGATGAATGTAAAGCGTGCCAACTCGTCCCACGTAACGCGACTGGAACTGACGCTGAACTTGGACGTCGTAGAGCTCGTGTCCGTGGCCCGCGATCAACAAACGCGAAGCGGAGTAGAAGTCAGGAAAGTCGGTTCCGTGCGAGGACGCGGAGAAGCGCGCGCAGAAAAATGCGGTAAGGGCGCTCAATAGGACCAGAAGCATCAGGGACTGCATCCATAGGATGAGAGAGTGAGGTCGAGTAACAAGGGGGAGCACGCCGCCGAGTCTATCGAAGGAGTGGCAGAATCGCTAGCGTTGGTTTCGCGAAAGCTCTTGCCGCCGGGGATGGATTTCTGGCTATATTTCTGTCCACACCACTGGAGTCCGGACTAACATACACTGGCGTTACATCTCATGGTCTTGAAAACGACAAGCCATCCTCATAGCTCCAGCTCGGGCGTGTTTCCGGGCTTGGTTTTCGTCCAGGGTAACGAGCAAAGGAAGGTTGTGCTCAACCGGACTCCGTTCAGCGTGGGGCGGAAGGTGGACAAGGATTTAGTAATCGCCGACCCGCGGGTCTCGCGCGACCACGCGCTCATCGTGCTAGAAGACGGCGATTTCTTCCTGCTAGATCAAGGCAGCAAGCACGGCACGTTCGTAAATGGAGAGCGCATCCAGAGGCAGAAACTGGAGCGCAACGACCGCTTGGAGTTCGGCGCGCGCGACTCGGCCTACGTTATTTTCCACCCGGCGCAGGACACCACGAACACAGCGCGCGAGTTTTTAAGCCAGATCTCAGGCATGCAGATCTCGCAAGAAGCCACCGACTTGGAGAAGTTAACGCTCTTCCTGGAAGCGGCGCGCAAGCTGAATACCATAGGGGTACTCGACGAGATTCTGGTGACCATGCTGGACGTGACGTTGCGCCTGATCCGAGCCGAGCGCGCCTACGTTTTTCTCAAGGAAGAGGACGGGAAGCTGCGCCTAGCAGCGGGACGAAATGCCCAAGGCGAGCCTCTGCTCGATGACAAGACCATTTCGCACTCGATCTTGGAAGAGTCGCTGCGTTCCAACTCGGAATTTCTCTTGAGCGATACCAGCCAATCACTCGATATGGCGGGGCGTCAGAGCATTGTGGCTTACGATCTGCGCACCGTGGTCTGCATTCCGCTGCGCAAGATGCATGTGCAGTCGTCCCGCGACGTCCAAACGCGTGTGCCTCCCCCCAGTGCCGTGGAAGTTTTAGGAGTCTTGTACCTGGATTCACGCTTTGCTTCGCGGGATATCTCAGGGGTGGGACATGACATTCTGCACGTAATCGCGACTGAAGCAGCGTCACTGATCGAGAACGCGCGGCTGGTGCAGGCGGAGGAGGAAGCACGCCGTTACCAGCAGGAACTGGCCATTGCTGCGAGCATTCAGCAACGGCTGATGCAAGTGAAGATTCCCGAGGTACCGTTCGCCCGGCTTCGGGGACGGAATCTCTCCTGCAAAGAGATCGGAGGAGATTTCTTTGATGCGCTCAATACCAAAGAGGGTCTGGCGGTGGTGTTGGCCGATGTCAGCGGCAAAGGAGTCTCGGCGGCCTTGCTGGCCTGCCAGCTGCAGGGGATGATCTATTCGCATCTGAGCGCAGGCATGCCGCTGCTGCAAGTGGTCGAGGCCGTGAATCGCTTCTTTACAGAAAAGCTGGTGGGAGAAAAATATGCAACCCTGCTCCTGGCGCGGCTGCGGCGGGATGGCGACCTCGAATACGTAAACTGCGGACACGTGCCTCCCCTGCTCATTTGTAACGGAGAAGCCATTCGTCCGGCGCACGGTAATGTGCCCGTAGGGCTTCTGGCCGACGCCACGTATGAAAGTTCGCGCTGCCAACTGAAAGCCGGCGACAGCTTCATCCTGGTAACCGATGGCGTCACCGAAGCCGAGAACGCCACGGGAGAATTCTTCGAAGACTCGCGGCTGGAAGCGGTTGCGGCCAAGGACCCAACGCTGGAAGGCATCTTCGCGGCTGTTGCTGCGTTTTGCGGCGGGACGTCTCTAGGCGACGATTGTACGGTAGTCGAGCTGTACTACAAGGGGGAGCATTCGCCAGCCGGCTAAAGTTTCAGTTCCCAGGTTTCCGCGACCAGGTTCTTGCCCCAGCTGAAGTGTGGTTTTTTCCCGACCAGCTTAAACCCGGCCTTGTCGTAGATATGGCGCGCGGCCTTGAGCTCGCTCTGGGTCCAGAGCGCAATCTTTTTGTATCCAGCGTGCCGCGCAAATCGTATGCATTCGCTCACCAAGCGCGCGCCCATGCCCAAACCCCGGGCCGCGGGTTCAACGAACAGAAGGCGTAGTTTCGCAATTGTCTTCGATTTTCTTACCAGGAAAACGCTACCGACAAGTGCACCCTCTCGCTCAGCCATCCAGCAACGCTCGCATTTTGCGTCGTAATTGGCAATAAATTCGGCCACAATCGACGCCACCAGGGCCTCGAAATGCTCGTCGTACCCGTATTCCTGAGCATAAAGAACGCCATGCCTGTGGACGACCCAGCCCATATCTCCGGGCTGATGGCAGCGGAGCAAATAGGGAGGCGTGGCTTTCTCTATCGTTCGGCCTAGGAGGATCTCAATCGTACCCATCGCATCGATCAGGCGTTTCTGTTCAAACTTCGAGAGGCGGCTGAGCATCGCTCCCGTCTCTTGACGCGATTGCGCGTCAAGCGGGGCGAAGGCCGCGCGCCCTCCCGGAGCGAGTCGGAGCAGGCTCTGGCGGCCATCGGCTTCCGACGGAGTTTTCGCGATCAGACGCCGTTTCTCGAATCGATGGAGAATCCTGCTGAGATATCCAGGATCCAGCCCCAGATCCTTCCCTAATACCGTCGCGGTGAGCTGGGGACGATGAGCGAGCTCGTACAAGACGCGGCTCTCGGTTAGAGAAAACCGGGTGTGATAGAGGCCTTCATCGAGGACACCAATACGCCTGGTATAGAAACGGTTGAACCGCCTTGCCAGAGCAATAGAATGGTCGAGTGCGGATGGATTCGCAATCATCATGCAGGTTCGATTCATTGCCATTGTCAATGAATTACTTGACTTAGTCAACTATCTAGGTTGTTCTCTGACCAGGAGCCGGAGCGCTGACGAGTGTCCGCGCTGGGTTGCACTTCTGGGCCAATGATGATGCAGTGAAATTCGCGAAAGGCTTGCGATCCGCTCTGGACCGTACAAAGTCAGCCAATGAGCTCTGAAGCCAACCCGGTGGTGCACTCGCTAAAGCACGCACCAAAGCCCGACGTAAAGCAAGTGCCACTGACGCAGTTCGTCGGATATTTTCTGTGGCTTGGGACGGTGGGATTCGGCGGACCGATTGCTCTTGCCGGACACATGTAGCAAGACCTGGTAGAGGATCGGGACTGGGTGCGCAAAGAAGACTACCTGGAAGGTCTGGCGCTGGCGCAACTCGCACCGGGTCCGCTTGCGGCGCAGCTGGCGATTTATCTTGGCTACATCCGCGCGGGCGTGTTCGGCGCTACAGCCGTGGGCATGGCGTTTGTCTTGCCATCGTTCCTGATGGTCTTGGCTCTGTCGGCGGCGTACGTGCGCTTCGGGGGTCTGCCATGTGATGCAAGGCATGTTCTATGGGATCGGGGCGGCGGTTATAGGGATCATCGCGCGCTCAGCTTTTAAGCTGACCAAGCTCACGATTGGGGAAAGACAAGCTGTTATGGGCAGTATTTTTGTTGCTGGCGGTCTCGACGGCATGGACTTCACAGGAGATTATTTGGCTCTTTCTCCTGGGTGGAGTAGTGAACCTATTCGCGAAAGCCTTTCCCAACCCGTCTGCCGCCCCCAAGCACAATACCGTTGCTCTTGGCGCCAGGAACATTCGCGGCGTTTGCTGCAGGTGGCACCCGGTTGCAGATCTTCCTGTATTTCGCAAGGCGGGAATGTTCGTATTCGGCAGCGGATTGGCCGTCGTGCCCTTCCTCTACGGTGGCGTAGTCGAAGGGCATCACTGGCTAACCGACCAGCGATTCGTGGACGCGGTCGCAGTGGCCATGATTACACCGGGACCTGTGGTCATCACGGTCGCTTTTATCGGCTAGCTGGTGGCGGGGCTTGGAGGCGCTACGGCGGCAGCTCTAGGCATCTTTCTTCCGGTTTACCTGGTTGTGGTTGTTCTCGCACCTTCTTACAAGCGTTGGGCGAAGAACCCGCAGTTGAATGCGTTCGTGCGCGGCGTCACTGCAGGCGCTACCGGAGCAATTGCCGGGGCGGTGGTGGTCCTTGCTCGTCGCTCGGTTTACGATCTGCCCACAATTCTGATCTGTTTGCTGAGCCTCGGCATACTGTTTCGCTGGAGAATACCCGAGCCCGTTCTTATCGCGTGTGCTGGCGTTGCCGGTTTGCTTCTACATTATGCGTGAAAAACCGCGATGGAGATGAATAAGATCAGAGCACTGCCTCCTCGAGCTCGGGCTCAGCTTTCGCAGTGTCTCCCTCTTCAGAAATGGCCACATGCTTCCGGGCTACCAGCATGTAGATAGACGGCACCACGAATAGCGTGAATAGCGTGCCTATGATCATGCCGCTGACCAACATGATTCCGATGCTATTGCGCGCGCCCGCCCCGGGACCTCTCGCGAGTACAAGCGGGAAGTGGCCGGCGACCGTGGCGGCGGTGGTCATGAGAATCGGCCGCAGGCGAGTCTCGGCTGCTCCAATGACGGCAGCCATCTTTTCTTTTCCCGTTTCCTGGAGATAGTTTGCAAACTGCACAATAAGGATGCCGTTCTTCGACACCAGACCCACCAAAGTGATCAGTCCTACTTCGCTGTAGATGTTAAGCGTCGTCAGCCCCAGAAACGAGAACATGAGTGCCCCAGAGATAGCTAGCGGCACCGAGCCGACAAGGACGATGAAGGGGTCGCGGAAGCTCTCGAATTGCGCGGCCAACACCAGATAGATCAGGATGGCTGACAGCAAAAAGGTACCGAGAAACTTGCTGCCCTCAACTCGGAGCTGGCGAGACTCGCCGGCGTAGTCAACCGTGAAGCCCTGAGGCAATATCTTTTTGGCTTCGTCTTCCAGGAAAGTGAGTGCCTTATCGAGCGGGACGTTCGGGGGCACCACGCCCTGAATCCGCACAGCGTTAAGCTGCTGGAATTTCTTCAGCTCCCGCGGCTCGGTGGTGGTCTTCAGGGTGGCGAAGGTGGACAACGGAACCAATTTGTTGTCCGATCCTTTTACGTAGATCTGCGCCAGTTGATCGGTGGTCAAACGTTCCACGCGCTTGACCTGCGGAATGACCTTGTAACTTTGTCCCTGAATGCTGAAACGGTTCACGTAGTTTCCGCCGAGAAGGGTCGAAAGATCTTTGCCGGCTTGGCTCAGGTCAACCCCTTGGGAGCGGAGTTTGTCGCGATCAAAGACCACCTCGGCCTGGGGCTGGTCAAACTTCAGGTCCGAGTCGGCGAAGATGAACATCCCGCTGGCAAAGGCCTTGCCCACGAGCTGGTTGGCGAACTGGACGAGTTGCTCGGGCTCTGCCGAGGAAGCGATGACGAAGTCCACGGGGAAGTTGCCTCCCCCCGGCAGCGGCGGAGGTGTAAGCGGGATAACTCGAATGCCCGCGATCTTCGATAATGGCCCAGTGGACTGGACGAGAAGTTGCTGAGCGGTCTTCTTGCGCTGGCTCCATGATTTGGTGACCATACCTCCGAAACCGCCGTTAGGATCAGTGATCTGGAAGATGCTCTCGCTTTCGGGAATCGAGTGGTAAACGTCGTAGATCTCGGACGCGAAAAGCTTGGTCTGATCGAGGGTTGAGTTGGCGGAAGCCTGCACAACTCCGAAGACCACCCCCTGGTCCTCCGCCGGTGCCAGCTCGCGCTGGGAGAAGATATAAAACGGCACAACCAACAGCACCACGATCACCCACACGACCAGAACCACTGGCCGGTATTGCAACGTGCCGGTCAGAATCCGCGCATAAACGGTGCGCACGCTGTCAAAACGGCGGTTGACCCATCCAGCGAAGCCGCGCTCGGTATCGCCTGCGCGCAGCAACTTGGAAGCCATCATCGGTGACAGGGTCAGCGCGACAATTCCTGACACCAGTACCGCCCCGGCGAGAGTGAAAGCGAATTCACGGAATAACGCACCGGTTAAACCTCCCTGGATACCCACTGGCGCATAAACCGCGGCCAGGGTGATGGTCATCGCGATGATCGGACCTACCAACTCACGGGCTGCGTCAATTGCCGCCCGGTAAGGGGTCTTGCCCTCATGCAGGTGCCGCTCCACGTTCTCCACCATCACGATAGCGTCGTCCACCACCAGGCCGACGGACAGCACAATCGCCAGCAAAGTCAGCAGGTTGATGGTGAAACCAGCCGCAAACATCAGGAAGACCGCGCCGATGAGTGAAATGGGAATTGCGACCACCGGGATGAGCACTGATCGAAACGAGCCCAGGAACAAAAAGATGACCACAACCACGATGAAGAGGGTCTCGGTAAGGGTACTCAAGACCTCTTTGATCGCGTCCTGAATGTAGGCGGTCGAGTCATAGGGTATGCCGACCTTCATGCCGGCCGGCAACTGCTCTCGAATTTGGGGAATGACATCGCGAACTTGTTTGATGACATCGAGGGAGTTGGCCGTAGGCAGCACCCAGATGCCCATAAAGGTCGCAGCCTCGCCGTTAAAGCGAACATCCTCGTCGTAGGTTTCCGCGCCCAGCACAACGTCAGCAATTTCGCCGAGATGAACTATGGTTCCTTTGTCCTGCTTCACCACCAGTTGGCGAAAGTCATCCGCGGTGCGCAGATCGGTGTTGGCCACCAGGTTCACCGACACCATGGAGCCTTTGGTTCGCCCCAGGGCTGAAAGGTAGTTATTGTTGGCCAGCGCATCGTGCACCGCGGATGGCGTAATGCCAAGAGCCGCCATCTTTTCCGGTTTGAGCCAGACGCGCATAGCGAACGTACGTTTACCAAGAATGTCGGCGCGCTGGACGCCACTGATCGCACTCAGTTTCGGCTGGACAACGCGGGTCATGTAGTCCGTGATCTGGTTCTGATCGAGATCAGAGGAGGAGAACCCCAGGTACATTGCGGCAAATTGAGTATCTGCTGTTTCGAGGTCAATGACCGGAGCTTGGGATTCAGGAGGCAGGTCATTACGCACCTGTGCGACCTTAGCCTGTATCTGGGTGAGAGCCGCATTGGTGTCGTAGTTAAGCTTCAAGTGCACGGTAATCGTGCTAATTCCCTGCGCGCTCGACGATTCCATGTAATCAATGCCGTCGGCGCTGGCGATCACACGCTCCAACGGGGTAGTAATAAATCCTCGAACCAGGTCAGCATTGGCGCCGACGTACACCGTAGAGACCTGGATGACCGCAATGTCACTCCGTGGATACTGACGCACGCTTAGTGAGCGGATGGACTGTAGGCCCGCGATCAAAATAACTAAGTTGACGCAGATGGCGAGAACTGGCCGCTTAATGAACAGATCGGTAAATTTCATCAGTTGTCCTCGGGCTTGGGAGACGGATTGTTTCCCGGTTGGATCTTATTGTTAACGGCCACTGCCGCCCCGTTCCGCAGTTTGAAGGCACCCGAGGTGACAACTTCGTCGCCCTGGTTAAGACCCGACACAATGCCGATTTGATCGCCGCGCGCGCCCGCAATCTTGACGAACTGCTGGCGTACTCCGCGGTAGGTTTTCCCGTCTGGCCCTTTGAGATCCGTGACAATATAAACAGAATCACCGAATGCCGCGTAGTTAATCGCGGATGCCGGCAGGGGGAATAGCGAACGCTGCGCCCCCACCCCGACCTCCACCTGAACGAACATGCCTGGACGCAGTTTGTTTTCCGGATTGGCCAGCGTCGCCTGCACCTGAACGTTGCGCGTAGACTCGTCCACAGTGGATTCGAGCGCATTCACCCGTCCCGTGTACTCGTGTCCACTCGCACCGTCGGTCGAAATCTTTACGTTCTGTCCCGGTCGCATCTGGCTCATTACCTGTTGTGGCACGTTGAAGTTGGCATAGATCGGATTCAATGCCTGCAAAGAGACGATTGCAGTACCTGCGGACATGTACTGCCCCAGGTTGACTTGGCGGATACCCAAGATCCCCGAAAAAGGCGCCCGAATAGTCTTGCGCTGGATCGTCGCTTTGATTTCTCCAACGTTTGCTTCCGTCTGCCTTTGCTCGGCTGTCGATTTGTCATATTCCATGCGGGAGATAACGCCTTCGTTCACCAGCTGCTGCATCCTGTCGTAGTTGATCTTTGCGAGATCGCGCTGCGCCTCCACGGCGGCCAACTGGGCTCGTTCTTGCCGGGTGTCAAGCTGTACCAGCACCTCTCCCTCGTGAACGAACTGGCCGGAATCGAAGGTGATTGTGTCGACTGTCCCAGGCAAGTCCGCGCTCACGGTGACACCATGTACGGGCGCCATCGTTCCCACCACGCTAAGTGTGGACGGCCACGTCTCCTGCTTAGCGACAATTGTCGTCACGGCTTCCGGAGGGGGCTGGAAGGCACCACCTTTTACCGCCGCTTGAACTTGCCGCAATTTGAAGTACCCAAGAGCCCCGACCAGCAGCGCAACCGCGACCAGCATGAGAATCATCCGTTTGGCCATAATGTCCCCTTACATTTGACAAGTGTTCAGAAATTCGGTGAGCAGCGGTTCAAAACGCGATTTTCGAAGGTCAAGGCCGCGGCATGCGTGACCATCGCGCCAATCGTATGATCACGAGGCTGAAAGCCGCGGTTTCGTCAGCCGACTGTCGTCCCCGAAGCTAGCCCATGGTTCAATCCAGCTCGCATACGCATCCGATTTCCTAGACCGGCAAAAGGATGCGAAAACTTTTTACTGCATGATGACGGATAGGTCGACCTATTCCGCCGCTGCGTCGCTGCAACGTCGCGGATGGATCACGACCACCTCTTTCTTCTCTTTTCAATGGGTTAGAATCAGGACGCTATTCAGAGCGCATGAAGAAATTCGGAGCAAAGATAAACATAACAACCCGACTCCTGAGGAGGGACTTCGGACATGCGTGCCGACACTTGCCGGTCCTTTTTCTTTTGCTGGGCATGCTTGCAGTCTTGCTGGCTTGCCGCAGTATCGCGCGGGCCAAAGAACACGTCGCACAAGGTAATCGTTATCTCGAACAGAAGAAATTAGCGGAAGCGGAAAACGAATACCAGCAAGCTACTCAGATCGATCCCGACTTCGCCGAGGCACACTATCGCTTGGGCCTGCTTCAGATCGAGGAAGAGCATCCCACCGCTGCCATCAAGTCGCTGTCCCGGGCGGTTGACCTGGATCGAAAGAACACCCGCGCGCGCCTGCAACTGGGAAGTCTACTTGTGTTGGCGACGCAATATGCCGAGGCTCGCCAGCAGGCTGACGCCGTTCTCAACCAAGACGGGAGGAACGCTGGGGCCCGCCACTTGTTGGGTCAAATCGCTCTTCATCAGATGCAATACCTTGAGGCGGAGAATGAACTGAAACAGGCGATCGATCTGGCGCCGTGGGATCCCGGGGTGTACGAGGATCTCGGGCTCACGCAGTTGCTGGATGCAGAATACGGGGCGGCGGAAAAGAGTTTTCAGACTGCGGTCGATGTCAAGCCTAACGATCCCAAGACTTTCATCAACCTGGCGAATTTCTACAAAGGTCAGAATGCACCGGACCGTGCGGAGCAGGTTTTGCGTCAGGGAATGGAGAAGAATCCGCGGGCGGTTGAATTGCCAGTTGCGTTGGCTGCTCTCTATTGGGAGCGAGCACGGTTGCCGGATGCTAAGCGAATACTGCAGAAGCTGGAAGCGGACGAGACTGATTTTGACAATGGCCGGCTCGCGGTGGCCGAATTCTATCTGGAGAAGGGAGATGCTGCGTCGGCGTTGGAGCACTTTCAAGGCCTGATAAAAAGAAATGATCACGACCTGTCAGCGGCCAAGAAAGTTGCCGAATGCTATCTCCAATTAGGACGTTGGAAGGAGGCAAACGACTGGATTGAGCAGAGTTCCAAAGACCATAACGATGCCGACTTTCGCTTGCTCCAGGCTCGAAGTTATCTGGGCGCTCTTCGGCTGCGCGAAGCTGCCGCCGAACTGCAGGACTTGCTCAGGGATTCGCCGGATATTTCCGTCGTCCATTACTACCTCGCTCAGGTATACATCCGGCAAGAGGAGGCTAGGCCGGCTCAACAAGCGTTCCTGGAAGCATTGCGCTACCAGCCGGGATATCTTCCCGCCCTGATTGGCTTGGGAAACATTAGTTTGCAGCAGAACGACGCCGATGGCGCTCTGCGGTACGCCAGTCAGGTGATTGCCACAAGTTTTTGGGTTGCTGATGCACATGCGATTGCGGGAAGCGCTTATCTTCTGCGAGACGATCTCGATCAGGCGCAAAGAGCCTTTGAGCTGGCCCTTGGTCTTAATCCTCGCAGCCCGCAGGCCCAGGAACGATTGGGGGCGGTTCTAAGCAGGCGTGGCAATTACGCGGATGCGGAGAAAGCTTACGAGGCCTCGCTGGCCCTCGCGCCGGATTACGCCCCCGCCCTCAGTGGTTTGGCGGAGATTTTGGTCAAACAAGGAAAGGCCAAGCAGGCCAGAGAGAGCATTGGAAAGCATGTCGCGGCGCAGCCCAGCTCTTATCAGTTGCAAGTCGCCAAGGCTGAGTTCTGCATCGCACAAAAAGACTGGACCTGCGCCGAGCGCAGTTACCAGCAGGCTCTGGCCTTGAACCCCTACTACGTCAATGGCTATCTCGCATTGGCTCACGTTTACGCCGCGACCGACCGCCCGAGCAAAGTCATTCAGGAATATGAAACGGCAAGGAGTAAGTTTCCCGAATATCTGCCCACCTACGTGCTCCTCGCCCAAGTTTACGAATATGTTGGCGATGTGAATCGAGCGCAGCAGACTTATCAGCAGGCTCTGACCGTCGATCCGAATTTCTATTTAGCTCAAACCAGCTTGGCGCGGCTCTATGCTGATCACGGCGGGCCTCTGGACGAAGCTTTGAGATTAGCTCAGAAAGCCAAAGCGGCGCAGCCCGACGATCCGAACGTCAATGACGCGCTAGGCTGGATCTACTACAAAGACGGTTTGTATCGCTCCGCGGTTCCGGTTCTCGAGGCAGCAGTTGCAAAGAGTCCGCAGGTGGGCAGGTTTCAGTTCCATCTTGGAATGGTCTACCTAGCGTCGGGTCAGTCCGCGCAGGCCCGCAATGCTTTGCAAACAGCCCTAAACCTGGGTTTGAGCGGCGATGACACCCGTTCGGCGCAAGAGGCACTGCAGAAAGCAGGATCATGATTCCGGTTGGCTTCATCCCCACAGGGCCATCGATCCCCGGGCGCCGGGAAAGGGCTGTGAGCGCCCGATTCGGCCAGCCGCAACATTTTGCATCTTGACAACGAGATTACGTGGACTATCATTCGGGACGCCTTCCCCAGGCTCTGCGGCACGTTGTCAGGAGTGTGCCGCCGAAAATTATTAATGATCCCAGACCGAATCGAATTGATCTTTCCAGACAGGGAGCTTCCGATGCGCCCAACCTCTGCTCGTGTAGCCAGCTGGATGAGTGTAGTTTGCATCCTCGTAGGGCTCTTCGCTTTCGCCAACCTTACATTCGCGCAGAGCCGATCGAATGCGAAACGCCAGCTTTCAGAACGCCCCCTGTCGAGCACGGCAGCGCTGACAGCGGCAGCCCCAGTGCATCTGGCGACGAGCGCGGTGAAGCCTCCCAACACGTCTGACAGCTGGACCGGCGGTGGCGACGGCACCAGTTGGAATAACGCGGCGAATTGGAGTGCAGGTGTGCCCAACAGCAGCACCGTCGACGTCACTATCGGGACGGCCACCGCCGCGGTGAACGACAACATCGCCGCCCAAGTGGGCAACCTGACGTTGAGCCACGCCGGGGACAGCTTGACGATCGCGGATGGCATAGGCTTGAGCGTTTTTGGCAGCACGATCAATAACGCCGGCACGATCACCCTGAACTCGACCAATGCCTTCACCAGCCAGTTGACCTTGAATGCGAACACAACTTTGAGTGGGGGTGGCACACTGACGATGGTAAACGGCCCCAACAATGTCATCACTGGCGTCGCCATGGCCACCAAACTCACCAACCAGGAGACGATTCAGGGCGCGGGAAACATCGGCCGCGGGCAGATGACGCTGGTGAACTCCGGGACCATCAATGCCAACCAATCGGCGGGTATGACCATCCAGACCAACGGGGGAACCACCAACACGGGGACGATGGAAGCGACGGCGGGATCGACGTTGACGCTGCTGTCGACGACGGTAGCCAACGCCGGGGGGACGATCTCGGCCAACGCCAGCAAGGTGCAGGTGACGAATTCGGCGATCAACGGGGGAGCGGTGACGCTGACGGGAGCCGCGACCCTGCAGTTGAACAACGGCACGATCCACGGGGGCAGCACGTTGACCAACAGTGCGACGGGGCTGATCGAGGTGCTGGGGAACAGCACGCTGGGGGGCGCGATCAACAACGCGACGGGCGGGGTGCTGCAGATTGACGATGGTGCGGTGCTGAACCTGGAGAGTGGGACATACGCCAGTTTAGGCAAAGTGACTCTGAACTCGACCAATGCCTTCGCCAGCCAAGTGATCTTGACCGGGAACGTAACCCTGAGTGGGGGCGGCACAGTGACGATGGCAAACGGCATCAACAATTTCATTTTTGGGACGACCGGGACCACGACCCTGACCAACCAGGAGACGATTCAGGGCGCGGGAAACATCGGCCGCGGGCAGATGACGCTGGTGAACTCCGGGACCATCAATGCCAACCAATCGGCGGGTATGACCATCCAGACCAACGGGGGAACCACCAACACGGGGACGATGGAAGCGACGGCGGGATCGACGTTGACGCTGCTGTCGACGACGGTAGCCAACGCCGGGGGGACGATCTCGGCCAACGCCAGCAAGGTGCAGGTGACGAATTCGGCGATCAACGGGGGAGCGGTGACGCTGACGGGAGCCGCGACCCTGCAGTTGAACAACGGCACGATCCACGGGGGCAGCACGTTGACCAACAGTGCGACGGGGCTGATCGAGGTGCTGGGGAACAGCACGCTGGGGGGCGCGATCAACAACGCGACGGGCGGGGTGCTGCAGATTGACGATGGTGCGGTGCTGAACCTGGAGAGTGGGACATACGCCAGTTTAGGCAAAGTGACTCTGAACTCGACCAATGCCTTCGCCAGCGAGTTGAAGTTGGTCGGGAATGTAACTCTGAGCGGTGGCAGCGTCACGATGGCGAACGGCATCAACAATTTCATCCTGGGCACAGTGTCGACGGACACGCTGACCAACCAGGAGACGATTCAGGGGGCGGGCCACATCGGCAACGGCCAGATGGGCCTGATCAATTCCGGCACCATCAATGCCAATCAGAGTGCAGGACTCGTCATTCAACCGAGCAGCGCCGGCTTTACCAACACGGGCACGCTGGGGGTGAGTAGCGGGGTCCTGATGCAGGTGACCGGTGGGCCTTTCACCAACTTCAGCGGCAGCACTCTGACGGGAGGCACTTACAACGTAAGCGGAACCCTGAAAATCGATCAGTTGGGCACGGCCGGCGGCGAAATTGTGACCAACGCTGCCAAAATCATCCTCAATGGGGCGAGCTCCAGTTTTGTGGATTCGGCCAGCAAGAATGCCCTTGCGAACTTAAGCAGCAACACAACCGCTGGTGCGTTCACTGTTAGCGGTGGTCGTACCTTTACTACGGCAGGCAACTTCAGCAACCTGGGCTCGCTGACCGTGGGTGCCGGCAGCGCTTTCACCGTGACGGGGACTCTGGCTCAGATCAGCGGCTCGACTTTGTCGGGCGGGACTTTCGTTCTCGGTGGCAGTCTGAACGTGGGCAGCGGCATTAACATCACCACCAACTCTTCGACTCTGACGCTACAGGGCGGCACGATCATGTCGGGCGCGACGAATGCCTTGGCTAACCTGAACAACAACACCAGGACATTGACGCTCGCGAACAACGCTAACTTCACGACAGCCGGTAACTTCACTAATACGGGCACGATGACGATCAACAGCGGCAGCACCTTCGCCGTGCTCTCCAGCGCGAAGCTGACCAACTACAACAGCACCACGAAGACGCTTACGGGTGGGACCTATACCGTCGGCGGAACGCTATCTGCCGCCGGTCTGGACATTGTGACCGACTCAGCAAACATCACTCTGAACGGCACCGGCAAGCTGGTAAATTCGACCAGCAGCGCGAACGCCCTTGCCAATTTGAACACTATCAGCAGCACGGGCAGCTTGACGCTGGCCAGCAACGCCAACTTTACCGCCTCCGGCAACCTCACCAACTCCGGAAAGCTGACGGTCAATAGTGGCAGCACACTTGGCGTTACCGGCACGTTGACCAACCTGAGCACGGGAACTCTCACCGGCGGCACCTACACGGTGGGTGGGACGATGCAGCTGGCCAGTGCCAACGGCGGCATCACCACCAACGCGGCCAACCTGACGTTGACCGGAACCTCGGCCAAGATCATGGACGGCACCAGCAACGCGCTCTCCACTTTTAACAACAATACGGGCTCGTTCACGCTGGCAAGTAGTGCGACGCTGACCACTGCCTCCAGCAACTTCACCAACTCTGGCACAGTGCTCGTATCCCAGGGAACAACATTGACGGTGGGAGGCACTGGTAACAGCTACAACCAGAGCGCTGGTACGACCACGGTTGACGGAACTCTGGTGGGCAACGGCACGCCCGGTATTAGCGTCACCGGGGGCAAGATCTTGGGTGCAGGAACGCTGAAGGGCAACGTGTCGATCGGCGGTGGCGGCACTACCCCGACCATCAACGTGGGCGACGCGGGCAAGGCTGGCCTGCTAAAGATCACAGGAACCTACGCTCAACTTTCGACGGGTACGATGAACCTGTCCATCGGCGGCACGACCGTGGGCACAAAATTCAGTCAGCTACAAGTATCGGGCGCGGCCAGCCTGGGCGGCACGCTGACGGCTGCATTGGTGAACGGTTTCACGCCCACGGTGGGCCAGACCTTCACCGTGTTGACGGCGAGCAGCGTGGCCGGAACCTTCTCGAACTCGACCATCGCTATCAACTCCACCGAGCACTTTGCCGTCTCCTACACTTCGACCGGGGTTGTGCTGACGGTTGCATCGGGTCCGGTTTCTAAGTCGGCCAGCACTGCCCTCATTTCCCAGATGGCCTTTACCAACACAAAGCAAGCAATCGCAACCGCCAAGCCGATTGTCCTGAGCAGCGGGCTAAGGTACAAGATTGGCGGAGACACGAAACCGGTGTTGATAGCGGGACTGCGACGAGAAGGCGGACACTCCAACACTATTCTCGAGCGGGTATGGAAGCATAATAGCGTCAGCACATCTCACGCCGCGCCTGTATCTTCCGCCTGGAACCGAATCCCGGAGAAACTGGCTCAGGCACCGAGGTCTAGAAGTGTCAGTTCGATGCGGCAGCCATTGGCAGCTTCGCGCAACGGAGACGGAATGCCTCAGCGTCTCAACGTTCGCCCGACAGTGGCTGGCAGGCTTGTTACGGCCACAAACCGCTCGGCAACGGCGGCCAGAATGTTGCCTGTGCGCATGCCGATTATAAGATCGGGGCGATAGCCGGAACCCTCTGACTTCGCCGCTATGGCCTCGGGCGATTTGTTTTGCATCCTCGCAAGTAGCACCAACAGGCGGCATAAGCGCGGCTAACTAAGATTCCGCTCGCGCCTCCCAATGCCCCGGACGCGGTCGCGCAACGCAACGGCATACGTGACAGAAACGCCGAGAGCCAACATGATGGCCGGGCTTGCGATTCCGGCGAGTAACGGTACGCTGAAATCCTCGTTTAGCCCAATACCACGGTAACCTTGTCCCAGCAGCCCCGCTTTCCGCACAATGGTCAGCGGAGGCACAACGCATGAAGAAAATCGTCATACTAGTCGTATTGCTGCTGTGTTCAGTCGCTGGTCTCGCCCAGCTTGCTCGCCCCGCAGTGTACATTGAACCGCAGAATGGATTTGAAACGTACTTAGCCGCTGCGATCTCAAAGAAGAACGTTCCGGTTGATGTGGTAACAGACCAAACCAAAGCAACCTACCTGCTCAAAGCCGCACCTATCGAAATCAAGACAGAATCCACGGGCGGGAAGATCGCGCGTTGCTTATTCGCTTACTGTGCCGGGATTGAGGACAAGGGGAACGTTTCTGTTCAACTTATCGAGACGAGTTCGAGCAAGATGCTGTGGGCCTACTCGGTAAACAAACAGAGAGGCGGGGGCAAGAACGCGCAATCAATGGCGGAAGCCGTTGCCAAGCATCTCAAAGAATTCGTCGAGCACAAGTGATTTCTCCGGCTGAATCCAACTTTTCCGAGGCGGACGGTTAGTAACCTGGGTTAGGGGCCTGTTCGTTGCTTTGCACAGCGATAGCGCACTGAACCCTTTCCATACATTATGAAAGAGCGCCCCGCTTCAGGTTCACGGGCCGCCTGGCTGTCGCTACCAACGCCTTCGCCGTGTTCGGGATATTTATGTACGAATACCAATCGGGAGGACACGGAGAAATGGGAAGTTTCTACCACGATAATATGGTTTGGACTCTTCGCGCTGGGGCCTAGCTACCGGAATCGGACCGGTTGCGAGCATGGCGCTGGGCCCGTGTCTCCACGGGTGATCTTCAGCGGACTCCTTGCGGCGTTGGGCATCCTGGAAGTCGTGGTATGGCTGCTCATGCCCGGCGGCGGCATCTCTGGCGGGAAGCTCATGACCTTCAGGACTGCCACGACACTTCTGTTTATTATCCCGACTGCAGTTGGGCTCTGGTGGCTGGTTTTCTTCACTCGGAAAGACTTGAAGGCATATTTTCAAGCGGGTCGGTAGATCCTCGAATAGCGTTCGAGCGCATCACTTGCCCGTATTTTCAAACTAGCCTACTACCTGATTTCGTAGATTGTTTACGAACCAGGCCATAGCACTCGCGTTGTTTGACTACGTTGGGTGCCAAGTCGGCGGCATGGAATTCGGGGTTTTTCGCTTAAGCTCGAAAGGACACTCGCATTCGATTGCTACGGCAAAATTTCCGGAGGCTTTTGCTTGTACTCGAAGCACCTTACCACGCGCTATCAGGAGTATGCCGGGGCTGGGCACTTGCGCAACTCCAACCGCTAACTCGACCGTGGAACCCGCTGGAATTAGAAAAGCACTGGATAGCAGAATGCCGTTGAGGCTTATGTTCTCAGATTGAGTTTGCATCTCTTCGTGACCCAACTTGACCGCAACCGGCAGATGCAGAGGGTAGCGTACATTTTGCCGCTCGGGTTGCCGGGGGTAGTACATTGTAAGGGTTCTGACGCTGATAGAAGAATATTCCGAAACCAGCTCCAGCAAACAGATAACGAAAGGGCCTTGAGTGGCAGGTAAAGGGACGGGCGGTGGACCAGTAATCTGTTACCCGAGCATGGCGCCGCTCATTCCCCTGACTCCGC
>Ga0207684_10001077_pt1 | contig 30576 bp, 25 predicted proteins | sample KBSK5501metaG_FD_184342 | JGI IMG/M metagenome (GOLD analysis project Ga0207684, IMG submission 184342) | Corn, switchgrass and miscanthus rhizosphere microbial communities from Kellogg Biological Station, Michigan, USA - KBS K5-50-1 metaG... | ecosystem: Host-associated > Plants > Roots >...
GGCCGTCGCAAAGGGGTCAGTCGCAAGCCCCCACCCCGACCCTCCCCCGCGAGCGGCGGAGGGAGGTGACCGGATCGATCCGGCCGTCGCAAAGGGGTCAGTCGCAAGCCCCCACCCCGACCCTCCCCCGCGAGCGGCGGAGGGAGGTGAGTAAGGTAAGCGCAGTGGAGGCACAACCAAGCCGGCTCGCGCAGGCGGCTACCTGGTACCTGCAGGCAGTCGACGCGGTCCCGCCCGATGGCTGGACCAAGGGCACACGATGCGAGGGATGGACCCCCGCGCACCTCGTCGCCCACGTCGCGACCGGCGACCAGCTCTTCCGAGCACGCATCTTCGATGCCACCGGGAGAGATCGCACCGGGCTCGATTTGCCGGTCGACTTCGCGGATCGGCAGCGCCGCTTTCAGGCCATGTCGACCTGGGAGTCGGCAAAACTCAAGGCCACCGCGCATCAGGAGTCGGAGCTTGTGGTCGCGGCCATCGCCGAGGCGCTCCAGAAATCGCCGCAGGCGATCGTTTCGGTTCCCTATGGCGACGTGCCATTGCCTGTCGTGCGCAGCCTGCGGCTCAACGAGTACATCATTCATGGCTACGACCTGATGCCCGCGATCGGACGATCGATCCCGATCCCGGAGTGGTTCATCGATCGAGGGCTCGGCGATAGCCTAACCATGATGTCGCGGCTGCATCAGCGGTCGTCGCACAAGGGCGAGTCCGCGAGCTTCCATATCCACCGCACCGATGGTGAAGGTGAGTGGATCCTGCGGGCCAGTGGTGGCCAGGCCGTGTCGGAATCCGGCCACGGCAAGGCCGACGTCGCCATGCGGGGATCGGCCGAAGGCCTCTACTGGGTACTGATGGGTCGCGGCAAGCCGCAAGAACACGGCGTCGAGGTGCACGGCGATCCCGCACTCGCCGCCGCCTTCAAGGAGTGGTTCCCCGGCCCGTAGGCGGCCCTCAGCCTGCCTTCGGCATCCAGACGCGGCGCCACGGCATTACTTCCAGCTAATGCTGACGACCTGTATCGGCGCGGCGATGCCTTTCAAGCTCACCTGTCGTGGTTCGGAGAACGTGAAGTTGCACGGTTTCGCGGTGTGCCAGCTGGCGAGCACCTCCCCACCCAGCGCCTCGGCCGCAATGCGCGCCGCCTCGTGGACGCCCTTGCCGCGGTAGTCGAGCCCGGCGCGCGTCGCGACCGCCTCGTGCACCCCAATCCGGACCTGCGGCGCGAAGCCATGCGTGCGGCGATGATCGGCGAGCGTCCGCTGGATCTGCACGGCGCATTCCAGGGCGCGCTCGGGCTGCGCAAAGCTGGCGAAGAACCCATCGCCTGTGTGGCGGATCTCCTCTCCCATGTGCCGAGCGATCAAGCCACGAAGCGTTTGGTCGTGGGAGTTGAGCACCTCGTTCCATGCATCGTCACCCATCGCCTCGACGAGCGGCGTCGACTTCACGATGTCGGTGAACATAAAGGTGCGCGTGATCGGCTCGCCCGGCGTCGCTTCCGCCGATGACTCGCCTGCAGCTGCCAGCAACTTGGCGACGTAGCGCTCGTCGAGCGTGGCGCCCAGACGGGCAAAGGTCGCCTGGGCCGCACGCAGTTCCAGCGTGCCGCCGTCGGGGTCACCGCCGGCGCGATAGGCGGAGCCCAGGCTAACCCGCGTTTTGGCTTCGTCATACGGGTCGGCGAGGTCGTGCCACAACACCAATGCCTCGGAGAGACTACGCACGGCCGATTCGTTCTCGCCCGCTGCCAGCATCAGCGCACCTTCAGCCGTGAGCGCTCGCGCCTTGAGAGCCGGCGTCCCGAAGATGTCGGCCGTGGCTCGCAATTCGCGCGCGGCCGACTCCGCGGTCGCACGATCTCCGACGGCGAGTGCGATCGCGACCTGTGCTGGGAGGAGCCGGACACGGCCCAGCGGTGGAAGATCGCCGGCGAGGCTGCGGTGAATGGCCGCGACGGCCGCGTCGGTCTTTCCCTCGGCCAGGAGAAGCAGGGCGAGGCCTGGGTTCGGATCCTTGCCCAGCTCATGGGCGCGCCGGAACGCCTCGCCGGCTCCGGTGAGGTCGCCGCGACTCAACCGGATTTCCCCGATTTGATATTGGGCAGCGGCGGCGTAGCTGGCGTTGAAGTCGCGAAGCTCGTCAAAGGCATTGCGCGCCTCTTGCTCCGCCTCGTGCCAGGCCCCGCCGAGACGGATGACTTCCGCGCGGTGCACCCGGCACATGCCCGGGAACCCGGCGATCGTTTGGCGCTCGCACCAACGGCGGGCCACCTCGGTCCAGTCGCTCGCCCGCTTGTAATCGGCCGTCTCCTCGCAGGTTCCGATCATGTTGCAGTAGATGATCCCGGTCGTCTGCGGGCGTAGGTCGCCCGAAAGCGCGGCGACGGTTGCCTCGTCGAGAAGGGCCATCCCTTCATCGGCCTGACCCATGGCGACCAAAGCCTGGCCTTGATCCTGCAGGCCTAGTGCCATCAGGTCGCGATCGCCGAAGCGAGTGCCGATCTCCAGAGTCTGGTGAGCAAGCTCGAGTGCGCGGTCTAACTCGCCCTTCATATGGGCCTGCATGGATAGAAGCCGCCCCAAGTATCCGTGCTCAATCCCGACCGGTTCATCCTCGAGCAGCCGCTGCGCACGATTCAGCCAGGCAGTCCCGACCGACAACGCGCGCCGGCTGTAGTAATCCTTCGCCAGTGCGATCGCAATCAGCGCGGCCCGGCGCGGTTGGCCAGCCTCAAGATGGAGCGCGAAGGCGCGCTCGCGCGCCCCGATGCACTGGTCCAGGCGGGCGTTCCACCAAGCCGCCTCGGCGAGCGCCTCGAGGTCTTCGGCCGACAGCGGGCTGGCGTGGTCGGCCGCCGTGAGCAGATCGAGAGCTTCCCGCCAGGCGTGGCGGCGGACCGCGTCGCGCCCTCCGTCGAGCGCGTTACCGAGACTGACTTGGGCCATTTTCCCCGCTTCGGCGGTGCCAGTCATTGTCCCACAGGCCGCCTCCGTAAGTCGTGCGCCGGTGGTTCACAGGGCCTTCATAAGTCGAGTCCAAGATCAAGGCAAGACAACAAGGAGGTCTCAATATGAATCGACCGTTCGGTTTTGGATGGATCTGGGCACTCGGAACGCTGGTCATCGCGTCGGTCGTCGGCGTGTTCGCCTTTATCGCGGGACACGCGACGGAGGTCGTCACGACCACGACCAATACAACGGATGCTGGAAGGGTCGTCAACGACGGCTACTACTACGGCCACTTTGGCTTCGGCTTCTTTCCCTTCTTCGGCTTTCTGTGGTTCCTGCTGATCGTCTTCCTGCTCTTCGCGCTGTTCCGGCGCGGCATGGGCTGGAGGCGCGGTTACTGGGGTGGCGGCCCGTACGGCGGCGGCTACTGGCACCAGCACTCGCACGAGCACGGCGGGCCCACGACGCCAGGCGCGCCGACCACGCCACCCGCAGGTGGGGAGCCTGAGCAGCCCAAAAGCGCCTGATTTCCCTCCTCCCCCGTCGAGCCAGGGGCGGCCCACTCGGGCCGCCTCCGGCACTTCTTCGGACCCCGGCGACGATACGATTCCCAGCGTGGCGACAGTTCTGGTCGTTGACGACGAACCGAAGATCGTGCAGCTGGTTCGGGACTATCTCGAGAACGCCGGCTTTGCGGTGATCACCGCGTCGGACGGGCCGGCGGCGATCCGCAGCGCCCGAACCGGACATCCCGATCTGATCGTTCTCGACCTCGGGCTGCCCGGCATCGACGGCCTCGATGTGACGCGTTCGCTGCGACGTGAGGCGCCGGTGCCGATCATCATGCTGACGGCGCGCACAGACGAGTCCGACAAACTCGTCGGTCTCGAGCTCGGCGCCGACGACTACGTCACCAAGCCCTTCAGCCCCAAGGAACTGGTGGCGAGAGTGCGGGCCGTGCTGCGCCGCGCGCAGGGCATGGAGCGGCAAGACGATATCGTTCGGGTCGGCACCGACGTCGAGCTCGACGTCCCAAAGATGGAAGCCACCATTAGCGGCCGTCGCATCGATCTCACGCGCACCGAGTTCGAATTGCTCGCGACCATGGCGCGCCAACCGGGGCGGATCTTCACCCGAGCACAGCTGCTGAGCGCGATCCGCGGTGTCGCTTTCGAATCGTATGAGCGAGCGATCGACGCGCACGTCAAGAACATCCGGCGGAAGATCGAGCCAGACCCGCGCGCGCCGCGCTACTTGCTCACGGCGTACGGCGTCGGATATCGCTTCGCGGACGCGCCTCGATGAGTCCGGGCCAGAGCGGCGGCCAATGGTCAGGCGGCAGACCGCCGTGGATGGGTCCCGGAAGACCTCGTCCGCCGTGGTGGCCCGAGGGCGAGCCGTGGCCACCGACGCGTCCGCCGTGGATGCGATATCGGGGCCGCTTCGCCCGGCGCCTTCTCCTGGCGTTCTTCGTGTTCGTGGGATTCATCGTCCTGCTCAACATCGTCATCTTCCAGTTCGCCAACCATGTGGCCGGCGGTCCCGAAGGTCCTCAGTGGCGTGGGGTCTTCTGGGGCTGGCCCTTCTTCATCGTGCTGGTGATCATCCTCGTCTTGATCGCCGGACGCCGCGTCCGGCGCATTGCCGCGCCCGTCGAGGACCTGGTCGAGGCGGCCGGCCGCATTCGAAGCGGTGACTACAGCGTTCGGGTCCGTGAGGACGGCGCACCGGAGCTCCGTTCAGTGGCGCAGGCCATCAATGCGATGACGGCACAACTGGAGGCGAGCGAAAAGCAGCGGCGCTCGTTCCTCGCCGATGTCACTCACGAGCTGCGCACGCCGCTGTCCGTCATCCGCGGACAGGCGGAAGGCATTGCCGACGGCCTCTACCCTGCGGATGCCGCGCACCTCGCGCCCATCGTCGAGGCGACCCAGACTCTGACACGGCTGGTCGATGACCTGCGGACCCTGGCGCTCGCCGAGACCGGTCATCTTCAGCTGCAGCGTGAACCCGTCGACATGGCGACCCTGATCAATGACACGCTCGCCGCGTTCGAGCCTCAGGCGCAGACGAAAGGCGTCACCCTCGCCGCCGACATTCCCGGCGAGTTGCCGACAGTCTCGGCCGATGCCGTTCGGATTCGTGGCGTGATTGCCAACCTGCTGGCCAACGCGATCGCCCACACGCCCGCGGGCGGTTCAGTTCGGGTCAGTGCCGCGCGGGCGAACGGCGGGGTCACCGTTTCGGTCACCGACACCGGCGAAGGCATTCCCGCCGATCTCTTGCCGCGCATTTTCGATCGTTTCGTGAAAACCCCCGGATCGAGCGGGTCAGGCCTGGGTCTTGCCATCGCGCGCGATCTCGTCACCGCCCACGGCGGAACCATCAATGCGGAGAGCACCGTCGGGTCGGGAACGAGCGTGCGCTTTACCTTGCCCGCCGGCTGAGACCCGACCGGCGCATTTCGGCGAGGTCCCCCTCCCAGCCTGATCCCTCAAGAGCCAGAGCTTGCGCACGGGAAAGTCGAGCACCGACCAGGCGTCGTAGCGCCAGCTCAACGGCCGCGCGCTTGGTTGCGAGGCGGTAGCGGCGCATTACCTCAACTACGAGCCGGTCATCAATATCAATAGTGGTACGAGTCACAGGCGAATTATCGGCTCAGAGACCAGAGCCGCCCCGACCCTCGCCGCCCGCAAAGCGTTGGGCGCCTGCGAGCGACTCGCCGCTGTCCATCGTCCTGCGTCCCCATCGCAACTCGTTTTGGAGCGCCTGACTGAGTGGCAGCCCCCACTGCTCGAGCAGCGAAAGCCGGTCGTTGCGCAGCCCCGCCTGCGGAAAGTTGGCGATCCGCTCCGCGAGCGCGACCGCCTCGGCCAGGGCCCGGCCTGGCGCGACCACCCGATTGACCAGGCCGTGGCGCTCGGCTTCGGCCGCGCCGATCGAGCGGCCAGTCAGGATCAAATCCATCGCCAACCCCTGGCCGGCGATCCGTGCGAGGCGAATGGTGCCACCGTCGACCAGGGGGACACCGAAACGCCGGTTGAAGATGCCGAACACGGCGTTTGACGCGGCGATCCGCAGGTCGCACCATAGGGCAAGTTCCATTCCGCCGGCGACGCAATAGCCCTCGATCGCGGCAATTACCGGCTTGCCGAGCCGCAAGTAGGTCACCCCCATCGGCCCATCGCCCTCGCCGACCTCGGGCCCGGTGCCCTCGGCCAGCGCTTTCAGGTCAAAGCCGGCACAGAAGTGGCCGCCGCCACCAGTGAGCACCGCGACGTTCGTCGCGGGATCGGCATCGAAGGCCCGGAATGCTGCCGATAGCTGGCCGGCGGTCTCGCCGTCGACGGCGTTTCGCCGATCGGGCCGGTCGAGGGTGACCACCATGATCGCACCGGTGCGATCGATGTGAACCGGCACGCCGACAGCTTACGCGACACGGATCCGACACAAAGTCGCGATTGTTGGCCTCTATGCTTCGGGCATGGTCGAGCAGTCGCTGGCGGTACTTACGAATGGCGAGACCTATCGCCGGATCCTCTACCTGTTGCTCGCGTTCCCGCTCGGGATCGCCTACTCACGCTCATCGTTAGCGGGCTGGCTACGGGGGTGGGTCTCACAATCATCATCGTGGGCGTCCTGATTCTGGTGCTCACGATGGAAGGCTGGATGCTGCTGGCGCGCTTCGAGCGTATGAGCTGGCGATCCACCTGCTGGGAGCGAAGGTCACGCCGATATCCTTGCCTGCTCCCGCTGGTGAGTCATGGCGGCTGCGAATCGTTTGCCGGCTGACCGATCGCGTGACCTACCGCCGGCCGCGTCCTCAACGGCGCCGAAGCGTTGGACTGGCTTCCTCAGAGGAGCGTGGGGAAGGCCTGAAGATGCGTTACGGGCTGGCGGGTTAAGGCAGCCAGGTCGAGCCGGGGTTATCGATCCGCTGCTCCCACGAAGCTTGCGGACCGGCGTTGCAGCCGTGCGCCGTCTCGTTGTCGTACTGGACCTGTAACTGGCGATCGCTCTGGCGGACCTGTCCGACAACCTGCGCTGCCGATGCGCCGCGATCGAGCCGCCGGTTGCCTTCGGCCGCGATCGCGCACGCCAGCAACAGATGATGTGCCTCATGGCGAAGGAGACGCTGCGCGTCGACCTGACCCTCCGCGTCGAGCCCGGCTCCGATGACCGACTCACACTCGTCGGTGCTACTCGCTCGGTGCGTTGAAAAGTTGGCGGTCGCTGCCGGGCACGATTGATCCGGCGTGCTCTCAAACCAGGCATCACCCTGGCGGAATCCGGCTCGACAGTCTGCGACCCTTCTCCGCGTTGCGCCCGAGCGCTGGCCATCCGCCGTCACCTTGTCGCGATTGACCCAGGAGTTTCCCGTGTTCTGGTTGATGGTGATGCGGCCAGCAACGACAGTGAACGCGTAGCTCGTGTTTGCCGCGAATGGTGAGCCGGCGGGCGGCGTGCCCTGGAAAAAACGGGCGAAGCTGGTGGGTTCGAGGCAGGTCGTTCCGGTGCGGACCTGTGGGGTCGATCCGCCGTCACCATCACGCTGGAGGGCGGTCTGAACAGTATCGTCGCTGGTGCCCGAATCGCTTGCGAGGGCATCGAGGCCCGAGTAATCCGCCTCCGGGTCAAGGCATGGCGGCATCTCTTCTGCGGGCACCGATGCGCCGGCATCGCTGGTCGAACCACCGTCGCCGACCGCGGTCTGATCACCATTGTCTCGCTGGAGCTCGTGCGAGTCGGCCGGACAATCGCACGGTGTGCCGCCGCAGCGCTGGACGGTGGTAGTGCCCGACGAACCGGATAGGAGCGCGCTCACCGCGGCGTTGCCCGCGAACCGTTGTAGGGCGAGAAGCTGGAGGTGCATCGCCATCGGCTGACCGCGGAACGGCGCTTTGGGATCGGCGGCGCGGATCAGTCGCTCGCGCCGCTCATCCGGGATCTTAGCCAGCATCCGAACAGCCATTCATCAAGCATGGCCGCAGCGATGCAGCCGCGACAACGCCCATTCGGGCAGCCGATCGGGCACTTCCCCCGATGAGGGGGCCTGTTCTCGCCTCAGGAGCTACAGATCGCCCAGATGGCGGCGCCAGGCCTTTCCAATCGGGAGATCGCGGACCGGTTGTTTCTGTCCATCACACGGTGGGCGCTCACCTGTACCGCATTGACCCAAAGCTCGGCAGGCGTACCGCGTTACCGAGTTCGTCCGGATGCGAGCTGCTCCTTGAGCCAGTCGGCCATCAAGGGCCGGTACTTATAAGAAATGTTGTTGCAGACGTGGTTGCCGTCCGGGTAGATCACGAGCGTCGCATTGGGCGCCTCGCGCGCGATTCGTTCGGCGTGGGCTGGCGGGAACAGCCGGTCGCGGCCACCATGGATGACCAGAAGCGGCTGGGTCACTCGGTCGAGCACCCCCTCGAGGTTCAGCGTGCCAGCCTTCTGCCGGGCTTCCGCTTCGTTGGCGGACTTCGTATAGAAGATGTATCCGCCGCGGGTCAGCGGATTCAAAGCATCCCAGCAGTCGCCCAGGTTGTATGGGCCGGCCAGGCCGACAACGGCGCGCAGGCGCTGCTCGTAGGCGGCTGCCCGCGGTCCGTAGATCGCTCCCATGCTGATCCCCATCAACCCGACGCGGTCAAGGTCGACGCCCAGATCGAGATGCGCCAGGTGGTCGAGCACCGGGGTGATGACGGTCTCCCAATTGGGCCGGATGGCAAAATCGACGGAGTTTTCCGACTGTCCCGGGCCGTCCATCGTCAGCGTCGACATGCCTCGGCGCAGGAAATCCTCTTCGATGGCATAGAGCTCCTCTTTGGAGGAGTCCAGTCCGGGGACCAGAAGGACGAGCGGCGCTGCGGCCGTTCCGACCGGTCGCCGGAAATTGGCCGGAATGACATGCCCTTCGAAGGGGATCTCCAGCCGGACCGACGGCGGATCCAGATGTGGGAGCGCCCGGCGATAGATGGACACCGACCGGTCTCGCAGCTCGGCATGCACCCTGGCATCCTCGAACCATAGGAACTTTCCAAGGTGGTAGCACCAGGCCGCTTGCTGGTACGCCTGGGTGGCCGATACCGTTCGTCCGCGCTGCTCCGCGTCCCGACCCAGGCCCTCGTGCACCTCGCCGACGGCTTTCCAGTTCGGCCCCCACGCCCGCCAGTCGGTCGTGTTCTTCACCGTCTCGTCGAAGTCATTGACGTCGATCCCATTGGCGATGAATCGCGGTCGCCAGTGGTGCGCCGCCACCTGCACGTTGTTCGTGGTTTCGAGTGCGCTCAATGCCATCGTCTCCTCTGCGAAATCGATCTACGATAGATAATGAACCACGACGCATGACGGATTCCGAAACTCCCTCGAGTCGCGTCGACCTCCGCAAACAGATGCATGAAATCGTCCGTTTGCGTCAGGAGATGAGCGCTAAATCGCCAGAGCAGCGTCGCACCACGACCCGCGCGGTCGCTCGGATCCTGGACGACGTCCACCTCGAGGGCCGGATGGGCAAGTTCGTGGTCGAGTCCGACGAGCCGCTGGCGCGCGGCGGTACCGAGAAAGGCCCCTCGCCGCTGCAGTACCTGATGATGGGGACCGCGTTTTGACTCCTCACCCAGCTGGCGCGGTTCGCGCCACTCTACGAGGTGCCGATCGAGGATGCATCGGCCGACGTCCGGGCAACCTTCAGGAATACCGAGAAATATGACGTCGACGATGCGCCCGCCTACTTCGATGAGGTAGTGATCGAGCTCGCGGTGATTAGTCCCGCTGCCGCCGCGAATGTCCGCCAACTCGTCACGCACGCCGAGCGGGGCTGCCACGCCGCCCAGTCGCTGGCGCATCCCGTTCCCGTCCACCTGACGGCGACCCTCAACCAGCGGCCGCTTCCCTAACGCCGCCCCCACCCTAAGCCGTCCCCGCACGCGAGGGAGGGAATGAGGTCGCCCCCAGATCGGCGAGGAGCACCATCGCACAGTTGCGGCCGGGAAGGCCGGACACCGACCCGCCGGGATGGGTACAGGCACCTGTCTGGTAGAGGCCGGTGACCGGCGTGCGGTAGTTCGACCAGCCTTCGACCGGGCGGAACCAGCCGCTCTGGTCGGGCGTGCTCGCGCCTCCATGACAAGATCCGCGCCAGTTGGCGGGATTCCGCCGCTCCAGGTCGAGCGGACTCGAAACCGCGCGACCGAGCACGATCGCCGGCGAGAGATTCGTGGTCAACGCCCCGACCGATTCGAGCAGGCGATCAGCGACCTCATCCTTGACGTTATCCCAGTGCTGCGGGCCGTCGGCCAGCTCATAGGGCAGGAAGCTGATCAGCTTGAACGTGTGCTGGCCCGCCGGCGCGCGCGAGGGATCGATTACCGTCGGCGTCAGCGCCAGGACGACAGGGTCGTCCAGGTCGAGGCGGCCGGCACGAAAGGCCGCGAGCATCCGCGCCAGCGACGCGAGCGATTCGAGACCGCCCATGGTGACGCTCGCCATCGGGCCAGCTTCCGTCTTGAATCGCGGCGGCTCACTCAACGCATAGTGCGCCGCGAACATCGTGACGCTCGGCTTCCAGCGGGCGATGCCTGCGGCATAGTCCGGCCCGAGGTTGGTGTCGTCCACGATATCCGGGAGATGGCGGATGTGGATCGAGGACACGACCGCCTTTGCCGCGGCGTAGGTCGAGCCATCCGCGGTGACGACGCCGGTCGCACGACCATCCTCGACCACGATCCTGGTGACAGGCCTGGAGGTCAGGATGGTGCCGCCGTTCTCTTCGATGATCCGCGCCAGCGCCAGCGGCAGGCGGATCGACCCGCCTTCGGGCAGGATCCAGCTGAAGCGCTGGCGCCCGGCGACCAGGGAGAAGGCGAGCGTGCCGGTTTCGGGCTCGTCGAGTGGATGCAGTGTCATGAATGCGATCCAGCCGAAGAAGGCCCGGACGTGCTCCTCCTGGAACCGCTCCGTGATGATGTCCAGCGCGCGCGCCTGCCGGATTTGGACACCGAGCTCACCAAGGGGACCAGCCTGCGTGAGGGCGAGCACCTCTGACGGCGGACGCGGCGCGTGCTCGCGCTCGTCGTTGATGATGGGCGCCAACCCCTGCCAATCCTTCAAGAGCCTTCGATATGCCCGGGCATCCGCGTCCGAGAAGCGCGACAACTCGGCGCAGGTGCGATCGAGGTCGCGCCACATCGTGATGCTTCGACCGTCACGGAACGGCATAGTGAACACCGGTTCCGGATATAGATATCGCAGGCCGTAGCGATCGAGCTGCAGCTCGTTGTCGCGCATCAACGGATTGCTCTGGATCAGGTTGTGCGCCGTGGCACACGGATCGTGGATGAAGCCAGGCAGGGTCAGCTCCTCGGACGTGGTGTCACCACCGATCCGGTCCGCGCCCTCGAGCACCAGCACCTTGAAGCCGGCCCGCGCCGCATAGGCGGCCGTCAGCAGGCTGTTGTGACCGGCGCCGGCCACCACGATGTCCCACTCGCTCATGCGGTGGCGCCGAGGTAGAGCCGGCCGATCTCCGGATTGTTGAGCACGGTGGGGCCGGGCCCTTCGAGCCGGATCCGGCCGCTCTCCATCACGACCCCATGACTGGCCAGTCCCAGGCCCGAGCGCGCGTTCTGCTCCACGAGCAGGATGGTCCGCCCGGCCTGGTTCATGGCGCGGATGGTGTCGAAGACCGTCGTGCGAGTCTTGGGATCGAGGCCCATTGAGGGCTCATCGAGGATCACCAGCGCCGGGTCCAGCATCAGGGCCCGGGCGAACTCAACGATCTTTTGCTGTCCACCCGAGAGTGAAGCCGCCGGCTCGTACCGACGGTCGCGAACGATCGAGAAGGTGTCGCAGACCTGTTGCAACCGGCGCTCGATGAGAGCGCCATCGTGAACCGTGTAGGCACCCATGCGCACGTTTTCCCAGACCGTCATGGTCGCGAACAGGCTTCGCTCCTGGGGCACCTGCACGATGCCGCGCTGCAGGATGGCCCTCGGGCTGAGTCCCGCGATGGATTCGCCTCGAAATCGAATCGTGCCGAGCCGCGGACGCAGCAGTCCGCTGACGACGCGCAGGACCGTCGATTTGCCGGCGCCGTTGGGGCCCACGATGCAGGTGACGCCACCCTCCTCGACCTTCAGATCGAGCTCATGCAGGATGTCGCCGCCGCCGTAGCCGGCGGTCACCTCCTGCAGCTCCAGCAGCGCCGCCATCGTCAGGTTCCGAGATAGGCGTCGAGCACCGCCGGGTTCTCGCGCACCGCTTTGGGTTTGCCGCTCGCGATCGCCTTTCCCTGATGCAGCACGACCACCTCGTCGCACAGGTTCATCACGAAGCTCATGTTGTGTTCGACCAGCAGGAAGGTCACCCCTTGCCGGTTGAGCTTCCGGATGTGCTCGCTGATCCGCTCCAGCAGCGCGGGATTGACCCCGCCCGCTGGTTCGTCGAGCAGCACCAGCTCGGGGGCTGCCATCATCAGCGCCGCCAGCTCGAGCAGCTTGCGCTGGCCGTAGGAGAGCGCGCCGCCCAGGGTGCCGGCGACGTGAGCGATCTCGACGAATTCCAGCATTTCCATTGCCCGCTCACGCTCGTGGCGCCATTGTCCGTGCGACAGCAGCGCGCGCAACCCGGCACGTCGCACCGGCACGAGCATGTTCTCGAGCGCCGTCAGCCGTGGGAAGATGCGGGCGAGCTGGAAGGTGCGGCCGATGCCGAGGCCGTAGATTCGGTCCGGACCGAGGCCGGCGATCGACCGGGATTTGAATCGCACCTCGCCGGAATCGCGCGCGATGAAGCCGGTCACCAGGTTGAAGACCGTCGTCTTCCCGGAGCCGTTCGGACCAATCAACCCGGTGATGCTCCGGTCGGCGACGGAAAGCGAGCAGCCATCGACCGCGATCACGCCGCCGAACCGCTTGGTGAGCGCCGAGATCTCCAGCAGGCTCATCAGGACACCACTGGGCGGGCCCGCCGGCGGTTGAGGAGCTCCGCGGCCGATGGCACGATGCCGCGCGGCAGCAGCAGGATGACCAGCAGGAACACCGCCGAATAGAACACCAGGTAGAGCCGGCTGGCGCCGAGGCGATAGGCAAATTCGAGCTGCGCCGGCTCCAGCAGCACCGCGCCGATCACGGGACCGCTCAGGGTCCCCAGTCCGCCGAGAAACGCCATCAGCACCATCGAGATCCCGATCAGCGGATCGAACACGAATTGCGGATAGATGTAGGTGACGTAGTAGGCGTATACGCCGCCGATCATGCCGACCAGTGCCGCGCTGATCACGAACGCTGTCAGCTTGAAGGCGCGCGTCGGGACGCCGACCGCCAGCGCTTTGTCCTCGTCATCCCGGATGGCCAGCAGTCCGAGGCCGAGCTTGGAACGCCGGATCCACCAGGAGACGAACAGCCCCAGGACCGCCAGCAGGAGCATCGCGTAGTAGTAGGGGGTGTTGAAAAAGTCGCCGCCCCAGTCGCGCGAGTACGGGAGTCCCAGCCCGCCGCCGCCTCCGGTCACCTTGACCAGGTTTTCGGCGAGCAGCTGCATCATGAACATGAAGGCGATCGTCACGATCACGAAGGTCGCGGCCCGGGTGCGCAAGGCGATCCAGCCGATGCCCACCGCCAGTAGGGCCGACAGCACGCCGGCCACCGGGACCAGCACAAATGGCGCGTAGCCGGGCGTAATGTCGAGGTGGACGAGCATCAGGCCCAGCCCATAGGCGCCAAAGCCGAAAAAGGCGGCGTGGCCCAGCGAGATGTAGCCCGTGTAGCCGCCCATGATGTTCCAGGCCGTCGCCAACCCGATGTACATCACGGTAAACACGGCGATGTTGGTCGTCGCCGGATCGGGCGCGACGAAGGGCAGCAGCAAAACCGCGATCGCGAGCCCCAGCAGGCCGAACAGCTTGAGTGGCCCCCACCCTACCCTCCCGCGCAAGCGGGGGAGCAAGTTGCCCCTCATATGCGGTCTCGGACCCGGACGCCGAACAGGCCCTGCGGGCGGAAGATCAGGACGACCACCAGGATGACGAAGAAGACGAAGGTCGCCCAGACCGGCGAGATGACGACGGCGGTGATGTCTTCGGTGACCAGCATGATTAGGGCGGCAATGATCGCACCGCGCAGGCTGCCGAGTCCGCCCAGCACGATGATGGTCAGAAGCCGCGAGATCAGGTCATAGTGGCTGCCGGGATTGAAGGCATTCGTAATGCCGAAGACGACGCCGCCCGCCGCCGCGGTGGCGACACCGATGCCGAAGGCAATCGCCGACACCCGGTCGACGTCGACGCCGATTAGCTGCGCGGCCGTGCGGTTAAGCATGGTAGCCCTCAGCGCGCCGCCGAAGGACGTCCGGTAGAGCACCAGGAAGAGGGCGCCGAGTATGGCAATGCAGAGCAGGAAGCCGAAGACATAGACGTAGGTGATGTGAAAACCGAAGACGGCGAAGCTGGCCGTTTCGTACCAGGCGCGCAGCTGCACATAGTTCGTCGTGAAGACGTAGCCAAGCGCCCCCTCGATGCCGAGGGCGAGGGCATAGGTGACGAGCACCGAGAGCGCCTCGCGGTCGGTCTTGAGCGGCCGGATGAAGACGATCTGGAGGATGACACCCAGCCCGAACATCAACGGCATCGTGATGAACAGGGTGAGCAGTGGGTCCAGGTGCCATGACCGGAAGACCGCGAAGCTCAGGTAGGCGCCGAGGATGACGAGGGCGCCCTGCCCGACATTGATGATCCGCATGACCCCGAAGATCAGCGTTAGGCCCGACGCCATTAGGGCGTAGACACCGCCCGTCAGGATGCCGAGCGCCGCCGCCTCGAGGACCAGCGTCATCGTGAACCAGGGTGGAGAGGCCCCCACCCTGACCCTCCCCCGCAAGCGGGGGAGGGATTTATTCGGGCCATGTGGAGAGGCCCCCACCCTGACCCTCCCCCGCAAGCGGGGGAGGGATTTATTCGGGCCATGTGGAGAGGCCCCCACCCTGACCCTCCCCCGCAAGCGGGGGAGGGATTTATTCGGGCCATGAGGTCCGGGTCACGCCCTCAGCTTAGGGCTACGGCCAGTTGGGTTTGGGGTACTCGGGCTGGGCCGCGGCGACGCTAGTTGGATAGACGAATTTCGCCGCCCCACCCTGCCATTGTTCGATGTAGACGCCTACGCCGCCCTGCGGCTTCCCGCTGCTGTCGAACGACATCGGGCCCTGGATCGTGTTGTAGGTGCCCGAATGCAACGCGGTGATCAGCGCTTGGTTGTCGATGCTGTTCGCCTTCTTCGATGCCTGGTCCACCACCTGGCCCACGCTGTAGGCCTCGGCGGCGTCGGCGCTGATGTCTCCGGGCGCCCCGCCGTACTTGGCGACGAACTCGCCGACGAACTTGTCATTGCCGTAGGCCTTGGCGTCGGGGGTCCAGCCGGCCGGGACCATGATCCCCTCGGTGTTGCCGGCGCCGACCTTGTCGGCGAAGTCCTTGCCCTGGTCGGGGCCGGTGGTTTCGATCAGGGATTTCGGGTTGTAGTGCTGCTGCTGGAAGGCCTTGACGAACGCGACGGCGTCGGGCTCCTGCGTGCCCAGGATGACGACGTCGGCGTTGGCGTGGACGACCTGCAAAGCGAGCGGTGTGAAGTCGGTCGTCTCCGCCGGGTATACCTTGTAGGAGGCGGTCGTGACGCCGCCGGCCTCGAGCAGGGCCTTGGCCTTGTCGACCTGTGGCTGGGTGAAGGGATCGTCCTGCGTCGCGTAGGCCGCCGTCTTCGGCTTCTGCCCGCTGGGGAGTGACAGCAGCCATTTCGAGTAGCTGACCAGGTTGTCCTCAACCGCCGCGGGCTGCACAAAGAAGATGCTGTGCAATCCCCGGGTGAAGACCGCGGGGCCGCCGCCGGCAGGCTCCGGGAACGCATAGCCGTAGCGGTCGGTGACCGTCGAGGCCGGGATGGTGAGCAATGAGCTGAACGGACCGAAGACCAGTGCCACCTTGTCCTGGGTGATCAGCGTCTGGTAGTTGGTGACGACCTGCTGCGTGCTGCTGGCGTCGTCCACGTATTTCATGGTGACCTTGTGCCCCAGCAGCCCGCCGTTCTTGTTGATGTCCTGCGCCCACAGATCATAGCCCTGCACGAGGGCTTTCCCGTCACCCGAGAAGTCGCCGCTCAGCGAGACGGATACCCCGATGGTGATCGGAGCGGCCGACCCCGGCGTCGTGGAGCTGCCCCCACAAGCCGCCAACAGCAGGCCAAGGCCCAAGCATGTAAACGATAGGGGCTTGCGCATACTCCCTCCTTGATCTGGACAAACGATTGCCTTATGTTAAACAGGCACCAAAACGATGTCAATCTACTTCCACCCATGCCCGTCACGCTGAAGCAGCTCGCCGACCGGGTCGGCGTCCATCCCTCGACCATCTCCCGGGTGGCCAACAACGACCCCGGCTTGCGCATCTCCCCGGCGACCCGGAGCCGGATCGAGGCGTTGTTGCGCGAGACCGAATACCGGCCGAACGGGATCGCCCGCGGCCTCAAGCTGCAGCAGACGCTGGCGCTGGCGGTGGTCATCCCGGATGTGACCAATCCCCTGTTCGCCGCCCTCTTTCGCGGAGTGGAAGACGGCGCCTCGCCGCGCGGCTACAATGTCGTGCTCTGCAACACGGACGGCAGCCCGGACCGGCAACGCTTACACCTGGCGAGCCTCACCGCGCGGCGGGTCGACGGCGTCATCCTAGCCAGCACCTTTCTGCGCGACCCGTCCGTTCGCTGGCTGCGTCAGCAACGCATCCCCCACGTGCTCGTCAACCGGTTCAGCGACGACGGCCTCGATCCCTTCGTCGGCTCGGATGACGTCATGGGGGCGAAGGTCGCCACCCAGCACCTCTACGGCCTGGGGCACCGGCGCATCGCGCATCTCGCCGGGCAGCCCACCGTCAGCACCGGCGTCCTTCGCCGGCGCGGCTACCTGGCCGCCCTTGCCGAGGCGGGGATCAAAGCGGACCCTGAGCTGGTCGTCGAGTCGGGCTACGTCGAGGAGGGCGGCGCCCGCGGCACCGAGCGATTGCTGTCGATGCGGGTGCGGCCCACTGCGATCTTCGCGGTCAACGACATGGCGGCGGTGGGCGCCCACAGTGTCGCCCGACGGCTGGGCCTACGCATTCCCGATGACCTGGCGGTGGTCGGCTACAACAATATTCCGCTGGCCGGCCGGTTGATCCCCGGATTGACCACCGTCCATGTCCCGGCGCACGAGTTCGGGATTATGGCCACCCGGCTGCTGCTCGATCAGATCGAAAGCGGTCAGCGGCCGGCGCGCCAGGTCGTCTTCCAGCCGGAGCTGGTCGTGCGCGGATCGACTGTGGTCGGGGCCGACGTGGAGCTGGGGCCTGCGGCGTTGATGCGGGAGTAGACGGTTTGACAGTGAAAATAGTGGCTGCTATGGTAAGCAAACGTTTGCGCAAGCCGGGGGAACGCGGAGGGCCTCGATGACCACACAGTCGCCGAACAGCCACCGTTTGGGCTGGATCGGCACTGGGCGGATGGGCGCCGCGCTCGTGACTCGACTGCTGCGGCGCGGCGTGGACGTCACGGTATATAACCGCACCCGCGCAAAGACCGAATCACTGGCGAAGCTGGGCGCGCACGTCGTCGGTCGGCCGGTCGACCTCGCCGACCGCGACATCGTCATCACTACCGTCTCCGACTCGAAGGACTTCGTCGAGGTGGTGGCCGGCCCGCACGGCCTGCTCTCCGACGGGACGCGCGCGCCATCGCTCCTGATCGACGCGTCGACGGTGTCGATGGAGGTTTCCGCCGAGATGCGGGCAACCGCGCTGCGGCTGGGGACGGCGTTGCTGGCTGCGCCGGTCAGTGGCAACCCCAATGTAGCTCGCGCCGGCCGGCTCGCCCTGGCGGTCTCGGGACCGCGCGACGCCTACGAGACAGCGCTGCCGTACCTGCAGATGCTCGCCGCCCGGGTCACCTACGTCGGCGAGGGCGAGGCCGCGCGCCTGGTCAAGATCTGCCACAACCTGGTGCTCGGGGTCGTGACGCAGATCCTGGCGGAGACCACGGTACTCGCCGAGCGCGGCGGCATCGCGCGCGCCGACTACCTGGACTTCATCAACGGCAGCGTGATGGGATCGACCTTCAGCCAGTACAAGACGCCCGCCTTCGTCAACCTGGATTTCACCCCGACCTTCACCGGCCGTCTGCTGCGCAAGGATTTCGAGCTGGGGCTGGACGCGGCCGGCCAGCTGAAGGTTCCGGTGCCGGTCTCGTCCCTGGTTCATGAGATCATCGTCAAGCTGATCGACGCCGGCCTGGGCGATGGCGACTTCGCGGCGCTGCTCGAGCTGGAGGCCCGGGCGGCCAATCTCAAGTTGGCCCCGGACGCGCATCCGGTCTCCGACGGGCTCAGCCCCGAAAATAGCGACCATGGCGCGGCCTGAGTTCACGGTCACGTCCGTCCCGGCGCCGGGACGCATGCACGTCGACTGGGAGGAACGGGTCGATTTCCGGCGGCTGCACACGTATCGCCTTGACCGCGCCCAGCAGGCGATCGTGGACGCCGGGCTCGGCGCCGTACTCGTCTTCGATATGAACAACATCCGCTACCTGACGAGCACCACCATCGGCGAGTGGGCGCGGGACAAGGTCGCCCGCTTCGCCCTGCTGACCCGCGGCGGCGACCCGATCCTGTGGGATTTTGGGTCGGCAGCGAAGGCGCACCGTTTGCACGCGCCGTGGCTCAAGCCGGAGAACTCCCGCGCCGGCATGACCGGCCTTCGCGGCTCGGTTGCGCCCGAGGTCGGCCTGTCGGACGACGTCGCCCGGACCGTCAAGGAGATCATGCGTGGGCAGGGGGTCGCGAACGAGCCGCTCGGGGTCGACATCGCCGAGATGCCAATGGTGTTTGCCTTGCAGAACTGCGGCATCAAGGTGGTCGACGCCCAGCAGGCGATGCTCGACGCCCGCATGATCAAATCGCACGACGAGATCATTCTCCTGAGCATGTCCGCGGCGCTAGTCGATGGGGTCTACCAGACGATCTACGAAGCGCTCAAGCCCGGCATCCGCGAGAACGAGCTTGTGGCCATCGCGAACAAGCAGCTGTACGACATGGGCTCGGACGACGTCGAGGCCATCAACGCCGTGTCGGGCGAGCGCTGCAGCCCGCATCCGCACGTGTTCTCTGATCGCCTGATCAGGCCCGGCGACCAGGCCTTTTTCGACATCATCCAGTCCTACAACGGCTACCGCACCTGCTACTACCGAACGTTCAACGTCGGCCGTGCTACCCAGAGCCAGCACGACGCCTACAAGAAGGCGCGCGAATGGATCGATGCCGGGATCGACATGGTCAAGCCCGGCATCACAACCGACATGATCGCGAAAGCCTGGCCCAAGGCCCAGGATTTCGGCTTCGACAGCGAGATGGAGGCGTTCGGCCTGCAGTTCGGGCACGGCCTTGGCCTGGCCTTGCACGAGCGGCCCATCATCAGCCGCCTCAACTCGATCGACCACCCGGTCGAGCTGAAGGAAGGCATGGTCTTCGCGCTCGAGACCTACTGTCCAGCGTCAGACGGCCATTCGGCGGCGCGCATCGAGGAGGAAATCGTGGTGACGGCGACGGGGCACGAGGTGATCACGCTCTTCCCCGCCGAGGAGCTCGTCATCGCGAACGCCTATTGAGCGCCCGGGTCGAAGAACCGCCTGCGGCTGAGGTCGACCGCCCGACGCGGCTGCGGCTCTATCAGTTGATGGTCGAGCTGCGCGATTTCGAGCAGCGCGCCTACGAGCTGTTCCTCGAGAACCTGGTGCGCGGCACCAGTCACCTGGCGCTCGGTCAGGAGGCCATCTCCGCCGGTTATGCCGTGGCGATGCGCGTTGATGACTACACCTTCTGCACCTATCGCGGCCACGGCCACACGCTGGCGCGCGGCGCGTCCATGGCCGCCGCTATGGCGGAATTGCTCGGGCGCGGCAACGGCATGCTGCACGGCAAGGGCGGATCGATGCACCTCACCGACGTCAAGCATGGCGCGATGGGCTCCTATGCGATCGTCGGCGCCCACCTGCCGATCGCGGCCGGCGCCGCCTGGTCGGCGCAGGTTCGCAAGTCCGGACAGGTCGCCGTCTGTTTCTTCGGCGATGGCACCACCAACATCGGTGCCTTTCATGAGGCGCTCAACCTGGCCGTGATCTGGACGCTGCCGGTGGTCTTCGTCTGCGAGAACAACCAGTACATGGAGTACACCCCGATCCGGTCCGTCACCGCCGTCGAGCATCCGGCAGCGGACCGGGCGTCAGCCTACGGGCTGAAGCCGATCCTGGTCGACGGCAACGACGCCGATGTGATGTACGAGACGGCACGTCAGACCATCGATAAGGCTCGCAACGGCGCCGGCCCATCGCTGGTCGAGGCGCTGACCTACCGCCACGGCGGCCACTCGCGTGCCGACCCCGCGAAGTACCGGCCGGACACCGAGGTGCGCGAATGGCTGAGCCGCGACCCGGTGAAGCGCTATCGCGAACGGCTCCTGGCCGCCGGCATCGCCGAGGCCGAGTTGAACGAGATCGAAACCCGCGCCCAGCAGAAGGTCGATACCGCCACGCAAGAGGCGCGCAACGGCGCCCCCGCCAGGGTCGACGAGATCGAGCGCCAGGTCTGGAGCGATGGAGGCGCTGCATGGCGGAACTGAGCTTCCGCGAGGCGATCGCGGCCGGCATCGCGCAGGAGATGGAACGTGACCCGATGGTCTACTTCATCGGCGAGGACGTGGGCGCGGCCGGCGGCGTCTTCAAAGCCACGGTCGGGTTGTTCGAGCGCTTCGGTCCGGACCGGGTTCGGGACACGCCGATCTCGGAGCAGGCGATCGTCGGGGCCGCCATGGGCGCGGCCATGACCGGGCTTCGGCCGGTCGCGGAGATCATGTTCTCGGACTTCCTCGCGACCTGCTGGGACATGATCGCGAACCAGGTCGCCAAAACACGGTACATGACCGACGGACAGGTGTCGATCCCACTCGTGATCCGCACCGCCAACGGCGGTGGCACTCGTTTCGGTGCCCAGCACTCGCAGAGCCTGGAGAACTGGGCGATGGCCGTCCCCGGCCTCAAGGTGGTGGCGCCGTCGACGCCGGCGGACGCCAAGGGTCTGCTGGCCGGGGCCATCCGCGATCCGGATCCGGTGATCTTTTTCGAGCAGAAATCCCTTTACGGCGTGAACGGCGAGGTTCCCGACGGCGAACACGTGGAGCGGCTCGGCGAGGCGAAGGTGCGGCGCGACGGCAAGGATTGCACCATCGTCGCGTTGGCGGCCATGGTGCCAAAGGCGATGCAGGCTGCCGAGCAATTGGCGGCTGACGGTATCCAGGCGGCCGTCGTCGATGTCCGCAGCCTCGTCCCGCTGGATACCCGAACTATCCTGCGCGAGGTGGTCAAAACCGGCCGGCTGTTCACCGTCGAGGAGAATCCGCGACTGTGCGGCTGGGGCGCCGAGCTGGCCTCCATCGTGGCCGACGAGTGCTTCGACGACCTGGACGGACCGATCGTGCGCATCACCACGCCTCACGTGCCGCTGCCGGCCGCCGACGTCCTGGAGGACGCGGCGATGCCATCGGTCGAGCGGATTACACAGACCGTGCGCAGCTCGATGCGATAGCCAACCGGCCTTACGCCGCTTTCGACGATCGGGTGTGGTACCAGCGCACGAACTCGGCCGCCGGCAACGGCCGGCAGAGGTAATAGCCCTGGGCCAGGTCGCAGCCCTGGGCTGACAGCATCTCCCAGGTTGAGGCTTCCTCGACGCCTTCCGCCACCGCGACGAGTCCAAGGGCGTGGGCCAGGTCGATCGTCGATCGGACGATCAGCCCGTCCTTCTTCTTGGACGGCATGTCGGTGACGAAGGTCTTGTCGATCTTGAGCTCATCGATCGGCAGGCGCTTCAGGTTGGTGAGGGACGAAAAGCCCGTGCCGAAATCATCGATCGACACGCGCACGCCCATGGCCTTGAGCGGCGCCAGCACCTTGAGGGTTTCCTCGGCGTCGGCCATCAGCGTGCTCTCCGTGATCTCGACCGTCAGCCAGTCGGGCGGCACCGTGTACATTTCCAGCACCCGGGTTACGCATTGGAGGAGCTCGGGATCCTGCAGGTTGCGGATCGAGAGGTTCACTGCCATGCGGAGCATGATGCCCTCGCGCCACCAGCGGTCCTGTTGCTGGACGGCCGCCTCGATGACGCGGCGACCGAGCGGCCGGATCAGGCGCGACTGCTCCGCCAGCGGAATGAAGCGGTCCGGCGCCAGCAGCCCGTGACGAGCATGTGGCCAGCGCACGAGGGCTTCGACGCCGATGACCTCGCTCGTGCCGCAACGAAGCATCGGCTGATAGTGAAGCGTCAGCGCGTTCTCTTCGATCGCGCGACGAAGCTCGAAGGTCAGCGTCAGACTGCTGGAATCGACCTCGTGTTCGAGGGTATAGAACGCGATCCCGGCGCCGGCTCGCTTGGCTTCATACATCGCGGCGTCCGCGCGTCGGAGCAAGATGTCCGCATCTTCCGCATGCCGGGGAAAGAGCGCGATCCCGACGCTGGCTCGAATCTCGAGCGACTCGTCCTCGATCACCAGCGGTTCCTGGAGCGCCTGCAGGATCCGTGCGGCCGTCGCCCCCGCGGCGGCTTCGTCGATGACTCCCGGGAGAATGATCGCGAACTCGTCGCCGCCAAGACGGGCGACCGTGTCTGACTCCCGTAGCTGGCCCTTGAGCCGGGTCGATACGTGGCGCAGGACGTCGTCGCCCCCGTGATGCCCGAAGGTGTCGTTGATCTCCTTGAATCGGTCCAGGTCCATCATCAGCAGAGCCAGCGGATGGTGCTCGCGCTTGCTGGCCAGGATGGCCTGCCGCAGCCGGTCGAACATCAAGGTCCGGTTGGGAAGGTCCGTCAGGCCGTCGTGGAGGGCCAGATGTTCGAGGGCGATCTCCTGTTTCTTTCGGGCCGTGATGTCCTCGGTCATGACGATGAGAAAGAGGGGTTCGTTGGAACGACCGCGCACTAGTGAGGCGATCGAATTACACCAGACGAGGCCGCCCAGCTTGTGCACGTAGCGCAGTTCCTGCTGAAGCTCGTGCCGATTTCCCACGGAAAGCTCGGTCAGCTGGGCCAAGCGTCCATCGCGAACATAATCTGGATGGACGAAGGTGGCGAGCGGATTGTGCGTCAACTCGTCGGCGCTGTAGCCCAGCATCCGCTGGAGCGCCGGGTTCGCCTCGATGATCTGGCCCGCAAGGTCGATCCGCGCGATGCCGATCGCCGCCCGATTGAAGACGGCTCGGAATCGTTCCTCACTCTCGCGCAGCGCCCCCTCGACCTGTTTGCGTTCGGTGATGTCCAGGAAGCTGGCCACCACCTGGAGCGCCTGGCCGTCCGGTCCCATCACCGGGATGGCGTCGATCAGGAGCCAGCGCTCACGGCCATCGGGAAGCACGATCTTGTTCGTCACGCCGTGCGCGGGTTGCTGGCTGCGGAGCACGACCGGCCCAATGCGGTCGGTGCTCTTCAGCTCCGATCCATCTTCAGCGTAGGCGTGCCAAAGCTGGTCCGGCGTCTTGCCTCGCATCTCTGCGGCGCTGAGGCCGATGATGCGCTCGCCGGCTGGGTTGACCTGGATGACGACACCCGAGGCGCTGAGTACGATGACGCCCGAGGCCACGCTGCCATATAGCGAGTGAAACCGCTGCTCGGAGGCGGCAAGGTCGATATCGAGGCGACCGGCTTCAAGCGACGGCGCCACCTGGGCCGCAAGTAGCGACAGGAGCCGCAGGTCGTCCGCATCAAACCCACCGACGGCGTGGGTCAGCACCGCCATCGCACCCACCGTCCTACCGCGCGCCAGCAGCGGGATGCCCACGGCAGCGCGAACGCCGTTTTTCAGGGCCCAGGGCACGGCGCCCTCCCAATTCGGATAGTCGTCGATGATCAGCGGCTCTTGCCGCTGAAAGGCCAGCCCCGCCACCCCCTTCCCGACCTCGAGGGTACGCGAGCCAGCCGCCTGATACCCGCGGTTGTCGGCCAGGCTGTGAAGCAGGCCGGTGCTGGAGACCCACCAGTAGAGGGCCGCCCCATCGACACCCAGCAGATCGCACGCCAAATCGACCGCGTGTTTCGCCAGCGCGGTCGGCTCGAGGACGCCGCTAGCCGCCACCGCCAGTTCGTGCAGGGCTGCAAGTGCCCGCGGGCCGACCGCGGGACTGGCGCCAGGTTGCTTGTCGACCACTGAGGACGTAACGTGCCTAGGTCGTAGCACCATGCGACTCGCCAGGACTGGCGCCGACCGAGCAGTTTGTGGAGAAGCCAGCTTCCGAAAGATCGCCTAGCCTGAGGCCCATCGATCGCGCGGCGACGAAGTCTTAGCCGCTGGCGGTACGCCCGTCCGGTCTGTGGCAAACGATTCCGTCATGGGACCTGATTGGTACTCAGGACCACGTCATCCCACCGTCCGCACACCTCGCAATGGCGAGTCATGCAAACGCGCACTCCAGTAAATTCGACGCTGGGCACCTGGGGCTGATATCAGAGCCCGATGCAGCCTTGAACGTCATGGCTGGTGCGGGATACGAAACAGGGTGTTGGATCGTGGATGCGGGTTGTTAGTCGATGCCGGCGACCGCCAGCGCCTCCTGCCGGTCACGGCAATCGCGCAGGGCCACGATCCTCCCTTCGCGCACCGTGAACACGGCGTAGTTGCGATCGTCCGCCTTCCTCACGCGGAACGCGTCAACTCCTGGAATCAGCACCGCGACCATCACCTGGTCGCCTCTTGCGGCAGCCTCCTCCACCTCCGCCTTCAGGCCATGTTCGGCTTGACGTTTTAGGACGGTCTCGAGCTCATGGCGACCATGGCAGACCTGGGGCTCCGGGTCCTCGAAACTGGGATCGAGGTAGGTCCACTCCAGATCCGGATCGACGAGCTCGAGCATCGTTGCCAGGTCTCCCCGGGAGTACGCCGCGTACGCGCTGCGGATCAGTTCCACATTCTCGTTTGACATCATGTCCTCTCCTTTCATGTTTTGGATTCGACAGACCGGGGGCCCCGAAGCCCCCGGAAATGAGGCGGCGCTCGAGCCGCAGTCGATCCACGGTTGGGTCGGTGGAGACGACCGGCGCGATGAATCGGCCGGTCGGAGAGGCCAGCCAACTAAACCCCTCGGCGGGGTGAGCGTGGCGGTCAGGGTCAGCCGAATGGTCGCATCCTCGAGCAGTATCGCACGCGTGATTGAAACGGCTCGCCCTCCGGCACCTGTAGGGGGAGGGGCCGGAGGGGGCCCCGGAAAAACTGGCCCCGTACACCTGGGGTCTCGGAGCATTTCGGCGAGCAGATTCCGTTAGGCGGTGAGAATGGATTCGAGGGCGCAAATACCACCAGCCCTAACCAAATACGTTGACCCGCGGCCGCCATAATGGCGCATGCCCGTGGCGGCTCGGCAATTGCAACTCAAGCTCCCGGATGGCCGGGAGCTCGAGGTTTTGACTGATGGCCCCACCGACGGACTTCCGCTCATCTTCCACTATGGAACTCCGTGTGCCGCAGTCCTCTTTCGGCCGCTGGTGGTGGAGGCGACAAAGCGCAGGCTGCGGACTATTGTCTACTCGCGGCCCGGCTATGCGAGGTCCACACCGAAGCCCGGACGCTCGGTAGCAGACGCCGTCGTGGACGTTCAGGCGATCCTTGGCGAGCTTGATCTCAAGGAATTCGTGACCATCGGCTGGTCCGGCGGGGGTCCTCACGCTCTTGTCTGCGCCGCCAACTTGCCGGATCGCTGTGCTGCCGCCGTGTCTCTGGCGGGAGTGGCGCCTTATGCAGCGGCCGGACTCGACTGGATGGCAGGGATGGGTCCCGAGAACATTGAGGAGTTCAACCTGGCGCTGGAAGGGGAAGTGGCGCTCACCCCGTGGCTCGAGCAAGAGGCGAAGGTCCTGGGCCAGGTCAAAGGACCCGATGTGGCAGCCGCGCTCGGAGGGCTGGTCTCCGATGTCGATAAGGCGGCGCTGACCGGAGAGTTCGCGGAATTTATAGCCACCGTCTTCCGGCGGGCCGTCTCGAGCGGTATTGCCGGCTGGCGTGACGATGACCTGGCTTTCACTCGCGACTGGGGATTCGACCTCGCACGGATCGAGAGGCCGGTCGCGGTTTGGCAGGGCGAACAGGATCGGATGGTGCCGTTCACGCACGGGCAATGGCTTGCCGAGCACATTCCAAATGCGCGCGTCCGTCTCCATCGTTACGAGGGCCACCTGTCGCTCGCCGTGAAGGCGCTCGATGGGATCATCGACGACTTGGTTGCAATCGCGCGCTAAAGGATCCTTATAGGTCCGGACAACTCTTCCAATAGGTGGTGGGAGTGGGCTCGGGGGGCGCAAGCGGAGGGTCAACCTGCGCGAAGAGAAGTTGCCGTGGAGCGGCGGCCGGGAGATGCTCAAGCAAGAGCCGCATAGAGCGTTACCTCGCCCGGCACTCCCTTGAGCTCACGGGCACCCCGGTCTCGCAATTCAACATCTGAGCCGGCCACAACATCGCGCAGAGCGCCAGATACGAGGATCTCTCCCGGTCCAGCCTCTGACATCACCCGCGAGGCGAGATGAACGTTTGCGCCCTCGACGTGGCTGCCGTCGACCCGGACTTCGCCGATATGCACGCCGGCACGAACCTCGAGACCGAGCGGCCTGACCGAGTCGATCACAGCCCGCGCCCACTGCCACGAGGCCCGCTCTTGAGAGCGGGCCTCGTGTCGAGGTCGGCTAGCTTGCCAGTGCTAGCGGCTCGGGCTTCGCAACTTCCAGTGACACTTTGCCGCCCTGTTCACGATCGGCGTCGGTTTGGTGTGGCGCCAACGTCGTACCGAAAAGGAGATCATTGCAGCATGCCTTCGGGGCGACGTCCCAAGCGCAAAAAGCGCGACCAACGCGAAAAGGAGGCGCGGTCACAGCCGCTAGCGCCGGAAAACCTTGACGACCGCCTCAACCCCTTCAAACGGCTCTTTCCATTCGACTTCCCAGGGCAGGTTGGAGACTGGCCCAAGAAGCGATCCAGATAAGTCCTCGCTTGGGATCCGTCTGAGGTCTTGCACGGGAACACGCTTGAGCGGCTGCAGCACCGCCTTGTAGTACAGCCGGTCTGCGAGCCTGCCCGTAGCCAGAACTCTCGAGAGCCGGAATGGACCCAGACACTCCGCCGGTAACGGGAGAGGTGGAGTCGGGAAAAGCCCTGACCCCCGCCACTAGGTACCTCTTCGAGAGCACCTCGCATGATCTGTCGAGGGAGGAAGGCTAGTCTCAGCCTCCCTCCTTAAGCATCAGTTCAATCGCTTCGCAAGAAGAAACGGCGTCATCACGACGCGCTTGAGAAGGAGGTCGGCGTCGGGAAGCGGTTCCAGCTGACCAAGCTGAAGTCCTGACGTTGTCAGCCGAAACCGAATCCTGAAGAGACCTGCTCTCTTGGAATCGTCGACGGCGATTCAGTCAGGCGAATTGGAACGATGTTCGGTTGATGCTCCGCAATGCCCAAAAATGGGGTTAGAACGGCAAGCACTATGACATACGGTCCCATCCTCGCCAACGTCGCGGTCAAGACCTTCAAATACGTCGTAGCCGACTACGTAGTTGACCACTATGCAGCGGTCGGCCCCGACGATGCCCAGCCCGCCTTGGCCCGGATGAACACGACCCCGCGTTCCCAGCAGGCGAGTAAGGTGCTACTGCTTGAACTCGCCCTATAGAGTATGAAATCCGTTTGGGTTTTTCCCGGACAAACCGTTCTGATACAGCCCCATCATCACCATCATCGTGATCATGATGGGCACGCGATAAGCCGGCGGGAGACGATAGCCCGTCTTCAGCCGCAAGGATCCACCGGTAGGGCGCAGTAGAAGGATCTAGCGCGGGGTCGGGCTAGGCCTGGTGGACGGAGTCGGCGACGTCGGCGTTGGGTGAGGGCTTGGCGTGCTAGTCGGTGTCGGGAGTGGCCTGGGCGTCGGCGAGGATGTCGGCGTGGGCGACGGGGTCGTCACGGCGCTCGACGGTGCGGCGGACGGCGTCGTGATGAGGCCGGGCTGGGTCCCCGACGCACCAGGCGTTGCCGCGGCCTTCGTTCGGTTTGGTGGCTGGCCTGTCGGAGGTGACGCGGCGGCAAGCGCCGGAACCGGCCCCGAAGGAGGCAACCCGAGTGCATGTCGTAGTCCAGTCTCGTCCCCACCTCCGCTGATGAGACCCGGGCCTAAAAGCAGGGCGACGATGGCGAGCACCGGAGCCAGCGCCAGGCGCCGTCCGCGTGCCGGCCACTGCCGAACGCGATTGCCAGTGTTCTGCGGCGATCGGCCAAAGAGCAGCCGGCTCGGTGTCAATCTGATGCCCTGGGCGAGGAGGCTGGCGGCTGGCGCAGTGCTCCAGGCCGCGGCTTGCCACAGGAGAAGGACGGCGATGACGACGGAGATCGGTTGTGGGCCGTGCAGGAGAACCAATGGGACGGCGATGATGAAGGCGACTCCGACTGCCGACTCAGTCGACGTGGACAGGAGCGCCTTGCCCAGCCGCGATGGGGTGCGTACTTTGGGCGTTCTCAGGAAGATGCCGCGGTCCCGGAGAAGCGCCCGCAGACAGGCACGGGTCACCGTCCAGCTGAGTGCCAGCATTACCAGAGCGGCGGCAGGAACGTCGGGCCAGCGGGCTCCGGTCGCCACCTTGAGCGCCCAGCCTAAACGCACGAGCCCAGAGATCAACAGAAAAAGGGGCATCACTAACAGGACGCCGATTAGCTGGCGAAGTAGGAGCGGGTGACCCAGTGCCATGAGTGGGGCCGTGAAAAGCAGGAAAAAGCCCAGGCCGACGCTCACCGGATCGCCGAACCAGCCAAACGCACCCATCAGGTAGTGGTAGCGCTGCGCCGCCGTGAGCTTCGACGGTCCCAACCCGACCATCAGCCTCATGTGTCGGCGCAGGATCTGGACGCCACCGAAAGCCCAGCGGAAGCGCTGGCGGCGCAGGCCATCGAAGTCGAGCGGCATCAGCCCTTCGCCCATGGCCTGGTTGAGGTAGACCGACCTCCAGCCGCGTGCGAGTAACCGCAGAGAAGCCTCGGCATCCTCCGTGATGCACCATTCCGCCCAGCCTCCAATTTCACGCAGCGCGGCCAGCCGGATCAGCCCCATCGTGCCACCGAAGATGATGGCGTTGACTCGGGAGCGCGTGACCATCGTGACGTCGAAGAAGTAACGGTAGGCGTGGAAGAGGCCGCGAAGGTAAGCCGAGTCCTTCCACTCGCGATAATGCTGAGGCGTCTGGACGAAGGCCACCTGGGGGTCAGCCAGGTAGGGCACGCATGCAGCCAGGAAGTCCCGATGCACCAGGTAGTCGGCGTCCACAATTGCAACCACTTCGACGCCCGGGGGCAACGTTCGGGTTGCCTCATTGAGCGCTCCCGCCTTGTAGCCAGGACATTGGGGGAGGTTGAGGAAGTGAAAACGCGGCCCGAGCTCGCGGCAAGCGTGCTCTACGGGCGCCCAGAGCGCCGGGTCGGTAGTGTTGTTGACCACTACCTGGACCACGTAGTCGGGATAATCGAGATTGGCCAGGGCCTCCAGCGTGGTCCGCAGCAATTCCGGCGGCTCGTTGTAGGCCGGGACCTGGATACAAACCCGCGGGCGATAGGCCTCCGCGCCTCGCAGTAACTGATTTACCGGAAGCGGGCGGCCCAGCGCGTCCGCCATCTCGTACGCGAACCCGAGCGAGAGCAGGATCGCCATCACCTCGAGTGTCAGCAACACTCCTGACAGACCTACTCCTAGCCACGGCAACGAGCCAAAAAAGGTGAGGCGGACCAGCACCGCGATATAGACTCCGCTGGTCAGGGCAAGGCTGGCGAGGAAGAGCCGGCTTGGCCACTGGATCGGACGAAACACCAACTGGAGGGCGAGAAGGGGGGCGCCGACCAGCACTAGAAGCTTCAGATCGCCGCTCGGGTCACCGAAAAGCCGGGCGGCGGCCGTCGCCGCCAGCCATGCCACGAGCAAGGAGGTTCCGGCCGCGATCGGCCAGCGAGCCACGCGGGAGCGAGTGAACAGCATCATGGCCGCCAGCCCTATCCCGGTGGCAAGCGTGGCGGCGAAGACAAGCGCAAGCATCCCCAAATAGCTACAACGCTGGCCCGCTGACAACTGTATGGCGAGGACTAGAGGAGCCGCCCTGAGGCGGCTCCCTTTTACCGGATCGTTACCCGCAGGTCAAAAGGCGCCGGTCCCATTGGGCGTGCCGAGGCCGGTGGGTCCGTCCCAGCCGCTCGTGGCGTTGCAGAGGAGGTTCCCGCAGTTGCCGTTGCTCCCCGAGATCACATCGAATAGCGAGCTGCTATGCGAATACGGGTACGAGCCGAAGCTGACCGTGCTCGCGTTGCCGGCCAGCGCGTAGACCGAGGCGATAATCGGCGAGCTGACACTGGTGCCGCCCACCACGAACCAGCCCTTCTGCCCGTGGTAGCCGAAGGTGTCGTAGACCGAGACGCCGGTGTTGGGATCGGCAACAGCGGAGACGTCAGCCACGGCGCGCTGGCTGCACACACTCGCGATGTTGCTATTCGATGTCTGCCAGCTCGGTCGCGGTT